>Ga0302270_10000943_pt1 | contig 30027 bp, 23 predicted proteins | sample III_Bog_E2_3_FD_198773 | JGI IMG/M metagenome (GOLD analysis project Ga0302270, IMG submission 198773) | Peat permafrost microbial communities from Stordalen Mire near Abisko, Sweden - III_Bog_E2_3 | ecosystem: Environmental > Terrestrial > Soil > Wetlands > Peat | place: Sweden: Abisko... | reverse complement strand
GCCGAGGTGGAGACAGTGGAAGAGGTTGAGGTTCCGACGGGAGCGGGGCTTGAGGCGCTGACTCGGAATGTGATCGGGCAGTTCCAGCAGATCGTTTCCGAGTCGCAGACGCTGTCGGACGAGCTTCAGACGATTGCAGCGAATATCGAGGAGCCGAGCCGGCTGGTTGATTTTGTGGCGTCGTCGCTGCCGTTTCTGACGACGGACGACAAGCAGCAACTGCTGGAGTCGGCGAGCATTCAGGAGCGGCTGGAGAAGTTGAATGCGCATCTCGCCAAGGAGCTGGAGGTGCAGCAACTGCGCACCAAGATCCAGACCGAGGTGCAGGACCAGGTGCAACAGTCGCAGCGGGACTACTACCTGCGCGAACAGTTGAAGGCGATTCAGAAGGAACTGGGCGAGCAGGACGAAGGTCAGCGCGAGACAGAGGAACTGCGCAAGAAGATTGACGAAGCAGGCATGCCCGAAGACGTGAAGAAGGAAGCGCTGAAGGAGCTTGCGCGTCTTTCGCGGATGTCCCCGATGGCGGCCGACTACTCGCTGACACGGAATTACATTGAGTGGCTTGCAGTGCTGCCTTGGGCGCGAAGCTCGGGATCGAAGATCGATATTGCCAAGGCCAAGGAGATTCTGGACGAAGACCACTACGAGCTGAAGAAGGTGAAGGACAGGATTCTGGACTATCTGAGCGTTCTGGAATTGAAGCCGGACATGAAGGGGCCGATCCTGTGCTTTGTGGGTCCTCCGGGCGTGGGCAAGACGAGCCTGGGGCGGTCGATTGCGCGGGCGCTGGGACGGAAGTTCCAGAGAGTTTCACTGGGCGGCATGCACGACGAGGCGGAGATTCGCGGGCACCGGAGAACGTACATTGGCGCGCTTCCGGGGCAGATTATTCAAAGCATCCGCAGGGCTGACTGCAACGATCCGGTGATCATGCTGGACGAGGTAGACAAGCTTGGCCGCGACTTTCGTGGCGATCCGGCTTCGGCGCTGCTGGAGACGCTTGATCCAGAGCAGAACAACACGTTCCGCGACAACTATCTTGACGTGCCGTTCGATCTGTCGAAGGTGCTGTTCATCTGCACGGCGAACATGCTGGACACGGTGCCGCCGCCGCTGCTGGACAGGATGGAACTGATTCCGCTGCAGGGCTACAGCGAAGAGGAGAAGGTGCACATCGCAAACCGGTATCTGATTCCGCGGCAAGTGAAGGAAAACGGGATCACGTTTGAGCAGATTGAGTTTTCGGATGAGTCTGTGCGGTGGCTCATACGGCACTACACGCGCGAGGCCGGCGTGAGAAAGCTGGAGCAAGTTGTGGGAACGGTGTGCCGGAAACAGGCGCGGCGCGTGGTGGAAGGCAAGACCGAAAAGCTGGTGGTGACAAAGGAAGTGCTGAAGGAGTTCCTTGGCGGCATTCAGGTTCGCGTGGAAACGGAAGTATCTGAGCGAGTGAAGCGGCCGGGCGTGGCAGTGGGCCTGGCGTGGACACCGGCAGGCGGCGACATCCTGTTCATAGAAGCGAACAAGATGAAGGGCAAGGGCGGGTTTACGATGACGGGCCAGATAGGCGAGGTGATGCAGGAGTCGATGCAGGCCGCGCTGACCTGGGTGCGTTCGAACGCGCAGTCGCTGGGGCTGGCGGAGGACTTTACGAAGGATATCGACCTCCATATACACGTTCCGGCTGGCGCGATTCCTAAGGACGGGCCCTCAGCCGGTGTGACGATGGCGACGGTGCTGGCTTCACTGCTGACCGATACACCGGTGCGCCCGCTGACAGCGATGACCGGAGAGATCACGCTGAGCGGAAACGTGCTGCCTGTTGGCGGCATCAAGGAGAAGTTCCTTGCCGCGCGACGGGCAGGTGTGGAGACGATCATTCTGCCGGCAGAGAATCGGCAGGATGTGGAACAGGACCTGACGCCGGAAGTGATGGAAGGCGTGACGGTGCACTACGCCAGCCGGATCGAGGACGTTCTGGCAGTGGCGCTGCCGCTTCTGAAGGCACGGCCGCATCCGAAGGCGGTGGAGATCGAGGTGGGGGTAGGCGCGGCACATTAATGGGGAAGATGGTGTGATTGTTGAGTTCTGACCGAGGCCGGCCCAAGCGCCGGCCTTGTTTTGTGGATGGGAATCGCCTGAGATGGTGGGCCAATGCGGGCAGAAAAGTGTGCCATATCACGGAACGGCACTACAGTAACGTGAGCTTTGGCCGATGAAATGAGGAGTTCGATTTCGCGTGGGACGCGAGGAGTAGCAGATATGGCCACTATACCCATCTCTTCTCATCAGTTTGTTCCCCTGCATATGTCGGGGAATACGACTGAGCAGCAAAACCAGATGCTCATGGCGTTTCTTGACGAAGCGGTGCAGGAAGCGTACCGGACGGTGATTGAGCAATTGGACAGGCAGAGCGCGCAGGCGGTTCTGGAGTCGGCGAAGAAGTTGAAGCCGGAGGTCAAGGATCTGCTGGTGGAGGCGATCCATCGTCACACCATCAGCGACAAGTTCAAGGAAGAGGAAGTGGCGTCGAACCGGGTTTATCCGCCGACGTACAGGGTTCGTCCGATTGAGGCACAGGTGACGGCTCTGAAGACACTGTTCCCGGTGCTGGAGGGTTGCCAGGAGAAGCTGGCGCGGAAGCCGTTGCTGGAGGGTGCGGAGGCGTGGTTTGCGATTCCTCGCTGGGGGTCGCTGGCTCCGACATACAACGAGGCGGTGGAGATGCTGCTCGATGTTCTTTCGACGAAGCGGAAGGTTTCGAATCGTATCGTCGGGAAGCTGGGCGAGAAGTATTTGCGGCAGAGCGAGCGGTCGAAGCTGGCGGAGAAGATATTGGCAGAACAACAGGGCGGCAATGACATCCTGGTAGTTCCGGCACAGGCGGGGATGCTGCATCGGGGCTGTTCGGCGCGGAGGACGCGGGCGTCGCTGGCGGGGAACGAGTTTGGGCTGGGGATGTTTTCGATCTTGTCCTTGCTGTTGACGCATCCGGAGCGGCTGTCGACGGCCGATACGCTGATGATCGATTGCGGCGGAGATGAGTACTCGGTGCGCAGCGACTACACATTCGACCGCGTTCCGCTGTTTGACTACGATATCGGCGGGATCGAGGTGAGCATCTTTTACGAGGACCGGGCACGGAACCTGTGGGGGACGCCGACGGGGTTTCTGTACAAGATGGTTTAAGAGACAGGGTTCAGGGTCCAGGGGTCAGATTGCCGCCTGCTGCGTCTAACGTGGCAGGCGGTATTCTTTAGAACGTGATCCAGGTGAAAGTACTCCCATTTGGCGTGTTGAAGGACTGGCTCGGGGCAGGGTCGGTCACGATTGAGGTGCGCGAAGGCGCAACGGTAGCGGAGCTGCTGGCGCAACTGAGCGCGGGCCGTGGAGAAAGACAGCTCAAAGGGATAGCGGTGAGCGTGAATGCCGAGTATGTGCAGACGGGGCAGGTTCTGTGCGCTGGCGATGAAGTTGGGCTGCTGCCGCCGGTCTCGGGTGGATCGGGAGCACCGGGTGAAGACGGGGAAGCCGAGGGCTCGAGCCGCGCGACATGGCTGACGCGGGAGCCAATTGATGGGGCGCGGCTGGCGGCAGAGGCGAAGAACGGGGAAGACGGCGCAGTGGTGGTGTTCGACGGGATTGTGCGCAACAACACGCGGGGACGGAAGACGCTTTATCTGGACTACGAAGCGTATGAAGAGATGGCGCTGAAGCAGATGGAAGAGCTGGCGGTCGAGGCGCGGGCGAAGTTTGGGGCGCGCGAGGTGAAGATCGTTCACAGGCTGGGGCGGCTGATGGTTGGGGAGACGAGCGTGCTGATCGTGGTGGCTTCGGCGCATCGGGGTCAGGCGTTTGAGGCGTGCAGGTGGGTGATCGACACGCTGAAGAAGAAGGTGCCGATCTGGAAGAAGGAGACTTTTGAGGACGGAGTGGTCTGGGCGGATGGCGAGCCGTTTCCACATGGGCTGGCCGTGACGCCGGAGGAAAAACTTGAAGGGTAAGACCACGCGCGACGCGGATTCATGGTTTCCCACTCTTGCGCCAGGAAGACGGCGCAAGGATGGGGCATCCATGGGATTTCTTAGCTCCTATATCTCAAAAGCTGGATATTGGGTCCCGGCGCTTTTTCTATTTGTCTTTGCAATGCTTGCGAACTCGGCGGCGCAGGATACGGTTCTGCGGGTCGATGTGAAACTGGTGAGCGTGTTTGTGAATGTGACCGACCGGAACGGGGCGGTGGTGGGCGGGCTGACCAGAGATGATTTCCATGTGTCTGAGGATGGGAGGCCGCAGGAGATTTCTGTATTCGAACGGCAGAGCGAGTTGCCGTTGAACCTGACATTGGCTATCGACACGAGCGGAAGCGTGAAGAAAGACATGGGCGAAGAGGCGGACGCGGCGCGGCGGTTTGCGCACACGATTCTCAGGCCGCAGGACCAGATGAGCCTGCTGCAGTTTGCGACGGACGTGAGCCAACTGACGCCGTTTACCAACAAGTTGAGCCTGATCGACAAGGGGTTGAGCCGGTTGAAATCCGATTTTGCAACGTCGCTCTACGACGCGATCTACGTGGGGAGCGAGGGGCTGGGGCCAAAGGACGGGCGGAAGGTTCTGGTGCTGGTGTCAGATGGGGGCGATACGGCAAGCCAAACGACCTATAAAAAGGCTTTGGAGATGGCGCTGCGGAACGAAGTGATCATCTACTCGGTGATCGACGTGCCGATCGCGGCGAGCGCGGGGCGCGAACTGGGCGGGGAGCACGCGCTGATTGCACTGGCGGAGCAAACGGGCGGGAAGAGTTTCTACGTGAGCGATGGCGGGCTTGATCAGGCGTTTAAGCGGGTCAGCGACGATCTGCGGACGCAATATTTGATTGGGTATTACCCGCATAATCAGGAGCCGGGGAGGCAATTTCACCGGCTGCAGGTGACGGTGCCGCGGGCGGCGGCGGAGTCGTTCAACATACGACATAAGACGGGCTATTACGTGGACGCACTGGCTGGGGCGAACAGGCCCTAGAATAGGGAAATGACTTCCCCACTTGCAGGCCGCAGGCGTTCGAAGACGACTCCGCCGGGAGAGACCGGCCAGGAAGCACTCTATCTGCGCTCGTTGAGCGATCGCCAGGTGGTTGTGAACGTGAAGCTGCGGGATGGCGAGACGGTGCGGGGCTGGATTGAGTACTTCGACGACGTGATGCTGCGGCTGACGCGTGACGGGGCGCCGAATCTTTTCATCTACAAGCATCAGATCCGGAGCATCTCAGAGGCCGGCAAGAATCGGGACGTGCGGACGGATGGGGCTGTGAAGGCCCGGCGACGGGTTTCAAACGGGGAGCCCTCTTGAGCGCTGGGGAAGCAGGTGGCTTGGTTTGGGTTCCGCAGGCTGCCGTGATTGCGCGCGAAGCGGGAGCGCGGCTGCGGGAGTTTTTTGCGCGCGGTGTGGAGACCGAATACAAGGGCGACGTAGACCTGGTGACAGTGGCGGACCGGACGTGCGAGGCGCTGATCAAAGGACGTCTGGCCGAGGTGTTCCCCGAGCACGGCGTATACGGCGAAGAGGGGACGCGGGAGCGGATGGAAGGCGAGTTCCGGTGGTATGTGGATCCGCTGGATGGGACGACGAATTTTGCGCATGGGTTTCCTCAGTTTTGCGTGTCTTTAGGACTGGAACAGCGGAAGGCGGGGCTGAGGGCGGATGAGGATGGAACCATAGTTGCGGGGGTGATCTATGACCCGATGCGCGACGAGTTGTTCACGGCGGAGCGGGGTAAGGGTGCCACGCTGAACGGGAAGGCGATGGAGGTTTCGAAGATTGGGCTGCTGGCTGAGTCCCTGGTGGCGACGGGGTTTCCCAGCCACAAGCGGCACGACAACCCGAACATCCACTTCTATCACGAGTTCACACTGCGGTCACACGGGGTGCGGCGGGCAGGGTCGGCGGCGCTGGACCTGGCGTACGTGGCGTGCGGGCGACTGGACGCGTTCTGGGAGTTCAATTTGAATCCATGGGACACCGCGGCAGGCGCGCTGCTGGTGGAGGAGGCAGGCGGACGGATTTCAGGCTTCAGCGACGGGCCGTTTGAGCTGAACAGCCGCGAAGTGCTGGCTTCAAATGGGCGGATTCATGGGGAGTTGGTGGGGTTGTTCAAGGATATGTTCGCGGGGCGGAATCTGGAGCCGATTCCTACGCCCAAGGAGTTTGCGGAGCGGCGGGCGGAGCGTGCGGCGGGGCGGTAGGGACGGGAGCGTCCCGTCTGGCCACCGGGGTTTCGGAAGCCGCGTTGTAACGGCGTAGAATGCCCACATCCAACTAAACCGGGGCAACATACGTATTCCGAGACAGCAAGAATGAATGACACGACCGCCGCGCCAAAGTCCGATGAATGGGTCAAGACGCTTTGCGCCGTGATTCAGAAGGAACTCGCCTCTATCAACGATAGGTCTCTCTGCAGCGTAGACACGGAGGCGGACCTTTGTCGCCGCTTCATCAACCCGGCCTTGGATCAATCCAAAACCTCAAGGGCGAAGTTTGAAATCTACTCTGCGGTGTCAACTAGACGGCGCGAGTTGGTGATGCGGGACGTTGCACAAATGATGCACGGCTCGCTTGATGAGCTTTTTATTCCCACAGACAATGTCCGTGAGGTAAGCATCGACACCGCCGTCGATATGGCGATGACCGGGTTCATATGCGATCACATGGATGGGCGCATCCTGAACAGCAATGCCAGCCAAAAGCTAGCGGAGATCGACAAGTTCAATGAACGCCTAGAAGCTCTCGTGCCTTGGGTGGACCATGAGGCAGAGCGATCTGAATTGCAATCGAAGATTGACTCGCTGAAGGCCGAACTTCTCGGCATGGGAACCTTGGTCAAAGAGAGAACTGCACTCTTCAGCATTCTGGTTGAATTTCTGTTCGAGTTTCATGCGGTAGGCCGCGACTGGTCTCCGGTACTCGAAGAGCATGAATTGCTGGAGCCATTGGCACAGTACATCTACGAGCGCAGCGTTCACAATAGCTTCACGACGAAGTTTCTGCTGATGCAGATGTTCGACATGATCTCCAGACCAACGCTCGACCACCTGAAAAAGAGCGAGAAGAAGTCGCTGCTCAGTCCTACTTCGACGCTGATCATCTCCGGGCTGTGTCTCTTCGGAATGTTTAACGCGAAGCTCGAAGGGTTTCTATCGGTTGCGTTGTGGGTTGCATGGGTGCTTTTCTTTGGTTGGAGTGTTTTGCGCTACTACGACTACACGCGAGCGCGCATGATTCGCCGGAGACTCAACGCGCTACTTGAGAGCTTCAAGTGGATCAACAAGCCTATAACTTGCGACGGTGGGGAAATGGCAGCGGCGCTGCGTAAGATTCAGCGGCTTGGGTTGGATGTTCCGAGCATCATGTTCCCGCTGATGCGTCTGCTCGCGCCGGGTCCGCAAGGGCTATATCGATCGTGAACGATGGCGGGGCGGCATATCACTCGGGGCCAACGAAGGGTGTCATCTGAGCCAATTCACGCCAATCTCTCGGGGAAACCTGAAACCTGAACCCCGGACACAGACGGGACGTTCCCGGTAGATTCCCGCCAAGGCAGCGGTTCCAGAAACAAGGCTGCTCCGCTGCGATCGAACGGTTGCCCAAGCTTTAGTGTCTGAGCACTGGCAGAGCCGGGCGATCCGCCCCAGTGGTCGCCTCAGTCCACCAGTTTGGCGATCTCATCGAGGTCAAAGCGGGCCTGGCTTCCTTCGAGCACAAAGGCGCGGTCGGCAAGGGGCTCGAGCCGGCCTTCGCGAAAGCGGTAGGCGGGGCCGTCGGGGTCGAGGATGAGGATGGTGCGAATCCCCATCGACTCATATCGCGCCCCCTTTTCCATGGAGCGCTTGAGCGTGTCGCCGGGAGAGAGAATCTCAAAGACTGCTACAGGCGGGTGGGTGACGATTGGCTCAACGGGCCGGGAGCGGTCCAGCAGTGTCACATCGGGAACCAGGTAGGCGTGCGCGTCCACTTGAACGCGCAGTTCGGGGCGAACCCGGATGCCTGCCGGTATCGCCTGAGCGCGGAACCATGCACAGATGGCTTCTTGCCATGCGGAGTGATCGTTCTCCCCCATGTTCCTCTCCTCAATTTGGCCGTCGATGTACTCGACATCGGGCGAAAAGGAGCTGTGCAGATAATCTTCGACAGTCATAGGGGCGATTGCTGTGGCCATTGCGCGCTCCTTCAGAGTCATCCTACCGCGAATCCGATGGGAAAGAAACGGCGGGACCCGGGAAACCTCAGGACAGAAGGGACGTTCCCCAAAACCCCTGAACCCCGGACTATAACAACATCTGTTATACAAAAACCGCTATTTTGTCATTTTGCCTGCATTTCTATGGTCAAAAACAGCACTTTTCCCACTCTTTTCACCAATTCTCCTCACCCTTCGCAGTGCCTACGTAACCTGCTCATTCTCCACTATTTACTACCCACTTCTCTCCTGGTCCCTGATCCCCAAACCCTAACCCCTAACCCCTAACCCCTAAACCCTAACCCCTGGCAATGACGGGACCTCCCGGTAGATTCCCGCGAGAGCTAGGTTTCAAAAAACAAGCTCTCCTTGCCGTCCGTCCTCCGCCTGCTTTCCGGGGAGGCCCCCTAAAAACTGCCCTTGAGTTTGCGTAGAATTACCCGCCATCGGCGCACACTGCAAATATCCAAATCACCGAGCGTCCCCGATCCCTGTTCCCTGATCCCTGACCTCCAACAACTGACCTCCAACAACTGACCACCGACAACTGACCACCGACCACTGACCACTGACAACTGGTCTCTGACCTCTGATCTCTGATCTCTGGAGCACCATGCGAAAAGTAAGTAACATCACAGTGCCCGGGGCGCTCAAAGCCGCGCGCTACCCCGGTGGCCAGCCTCAGTTCGGCATCGTCGCTGCCCACGCCGCTCGCGCTGCGGCTCCAGCCCAAACACCAGTCCCACTAACTGCTGCGCCCTCAGTGACTTCCGCCAACCCCCAGGCTCCTGAAACCCAAACTGCGGTGCGCCCTAATTCTGCCCCTAACTCTTTTCCCGCCAGCCAGTTAGGCCCCTCCGCACACCTTTTCCCCTCAAACGCCAACCCCTCCTGTAAAACTGTAAAGCATATCCAAACCACTTGTTTTCAACCGCTTGCGGCGTTACAGTCAGCCCTCATACAGTTCTTGTATTTCAGTACGGCACTCATTACAAATAGTTTACGTGCTTCAACTTCCATCATTCTTCATGAATAGGCAACATCAATTCGCTGGATACTACCGCCCTGGTGTTACTGAGCTGGCGCTCACTGAAACCTGAAACCAAAAACTGAAACCTGAAACCTGGGAAACCTGAAACCTGGGAAACCTGAAACCTGGGGACAGACGGGATGTTTCCGTAGATTCCCGCGACGGCGATGGTTCTTGATCTCGTCGGCTAGAATCGAGGCTATCGGAGCTTCCCCAATGACTCGAATACTTATATGGGGCTGAGATTGCAGGAGGCAAAATGACCCTGTTGCTCATTCAGATGACGGTTGTGTTGCTGACCGCACTTTTGTGCGGGTGGTTGGCACGCAAGCTTGGCCAGGCGAGGGTCATCGGTGAGATTATCGGCGGGATTCTGATTGGGCCATCTGTATTTGGGCGGGTGGCTCCGCAGTCATGGGCGACGCTATTCCCTCCAAGCTCATTCGGCTCTTTCGAGGTTTTGAGCACGGTCGGCCTCATACTCTTCCTATTTCTGATCGGGAGTGAGCTCGACTACGACCACCTTCGGCAGCAGAAGCGGACCGCAGTTTTTGTGAGCATCATGAGCATCGTTGTTCCCTTCGGATTGGCGACGGTTGTGGCTCATTCGCTGCAGGTTCGTTTTGCGCCGGACTCGACTGCCAGTACTCCGTTTGTTCTCTTCCTCGGGATTTCGATGAGCATCACAGCCTTTCCGGTACTTGTCAGGATTTTGGAAGAGAGACACCTGGTATCGACCCCTCTGGGAACAACGTCGCTGATGTGCGCCGCAGCGGGCGACGTGTTCGCATGGATTCTGCTCGGCATCGCTCTGACGTTGATTCCTCGCAGCGGGGATGCATCGACTCTGCTTTACAGGGCGATCGGGTTGGTTGCTTATTTGGTTGTGATGTTGAGTTTCGTTCTCCCGTTTGGAAAGTGGCTGATGAAACGCAGGAAAGGCGAAGGGCTTTCCTACGAGTTTCTGGGAATCGTGGTGGCATTTGTTCTGGCCTCGGCAGCAGCTACGGAGGCCATCGGCATTCATCCGCTTTTTGGCGCATTCATGGCCGGCGTATGTTTCCCACGCAGCGAATCGGTTCAGAAGATCCTGCGGACGCGCATCTACATGATTGTTTCCGTCCTGTTTCTGCCGCTCTTTTTTGCGCTGACCGGGATGCGGACGCGGGTGGACCTGATGAACAGCGCCGGCATTTGGATGTGGACTGCGGTGGTGCTGGCTGTGGCCATTGCAGGCAAGATGGGGGGGACGGTGCTCGCTGCGCGCTGGACGGGGCAGCCATGGCGGCAGGCCACGGCATTGGGAGCGCTGCTGAATACCCGCGGGCTGGTTGAACTTATCGTGCTGAATATCGCTTACAACGCCGGGGTATTTTCTCAAACGCTCTTCACGATGCTGGTAGTGATGGCGCTGGTGACAACCATGATGACAACGCCGATCCTGAACATGTTAGGTGTGGGTGACCGCAAGCGCGAGGTTCGCGAGTTGGCGACAGCTGATGTGGTTTAGGAACGCATGATGAGCGGGATTTGACCCAGACTGATCTGCCGGATTCCCAAGCCGGGGCGGAAGCTGGAGCGGATGAAAACGGCACGGAAAGGGCTTGGATGGGTCCAGTCCTTCCCATATGGCAAAACGTTGGGGAAGGGGGTTGACTCAGGGTTTGGGGTCCTGTGCTACTATCAGCGTCGAGAGTCAGTCTCGCGGAGAAACCTTCAGATGGCATACATCATTGCAGAACCCTGTATCGGCACCAAGGACACCGCCTGTGTGGACGCTTGTCCGGTCGATTGCATCCACCCCAAGAAGGATGAAGACGGTCACGGCGAGGCCGACCAACTCTTTATCGACCCGGTCGAGTGCATCGACTGCGGAGCGTGCGTTCCGGCTTGCCCGGTATCGGCGATCTTCGCGCAAGATGACCTGCCGGAGAAATGGGCCCACTTTACCGAGAAGAACGCTACGCACTTCGGCCGTTAGGCGAGATTTGGCAGCGCGGTAGAGCAAGACCAGATCCAAACGAGACGTCCGCCACGGGAAGACCGTGGCGGACGTTTGTGTTTTAGAGACAGGGAACAGTGGACAGTGAGCAGTGGGGAGTGAACAGGGAGCGCAATAAACAGGTGAAGGAGTGAAGCGGAGATCGGGGAACGAGAACCACGGACGCACGGAGGCGTAGAAAGGGAAAGGCCTGACTAGGAGATTGCGGGGGATGGACCGGGGCGGACTACTGCTGGGTATCGGAGAAGTGGAGCTGAGGGACCCAGCCGCGGGGATTCATGGTTTCGGCAGAGGGGGAATCGGGCTTTGGCTCCGGGCCGTGGGTGATGGCAAAGCGGCCCTTCTCGATTTCGACGAAATCGACGCTGTCGCCGGTCTTGAGGCCAAGCTGTTTGAGAACGTTGTTGGGGAGGGTGATGCGACCGTTGAAGGTGACCACTGCGGAAGGCATGGGGATCCTCTTAAGGATATTGTATCTCAGAGACCGGTGGGAAAATGGGACGGCGACGGCGGGGGTTCCAGGGGTTCTATGAACAAGTAGGCATTGAGCGTTAGAGACCCATGCCTCAGGGGCTAATGCCCGCGCGTCTCATTCGGCTCTATCACGACGGCTGAAGTCGTGCCCTTTCAAGGCAGACCTTCATCGGAGGTTCCTTTGCAGCGGGGCGACGGGACTCGTAGAAGGCCTGTGGTTTTCGTCGAAGTTTGTGGCCGGTGCGATGATGGAAACGAATGAGCGTGATGACATCAGAGGCGGTAGTGCTGCGAACGTGGCCGGTGCAGGAGGCCGACCTGATTGTCAGTTTTTTTACTCGCGACTACGGGCGGGTAAAGGGCGTGGCCAAGGCAGCGCTGAAGAGCCGGAAGCGGTTCGGGGGGGCACTGGAGCCGATGACGGTGGCTCGGGCGTGGTTTGCGGAGCGTCCCCGACAGGAACTCGTACGGCTGGACCAGTTGGAGATTGTGCGGTCGCCGCTTTCGAGGCCTGTGGACCATGCGCGGATGGCGGTGCTAAGCCTTTATGCGGAGGTGCTGGACGAGTCGCTGCCAGAGCACGATCCGCAGGAGACGATCTTCAGGCTGGTGCTGAGTGTGCTGGAGCAGACGACCGTGGCAGAGTCAGAGACAGTGCAGCCATGGATGCCGTTGACGTATTTTCTGCTTTGGATGACGCGGCTGATGGGGCTGCTGCCGGATATCGGGCACTGCACGGCGTGTGGTGAGCCATTGCATGGAGCAACCGCGCTTGGCGCAGGAGGGGATTTGCGGGGTGGTGACCCAGAGCAGCCGGCGGAGGCGTGGTTTCATAGTTTTTCGGACGGGCTTTTTTGCGCGGTCCATCGGGGAGGGAGCGCCAACCAACTTACGCCGGACTCATGGCAGATTGCACAGCGGATGCTGCGTGCGCCGGTCGCGGCCTTTGCGGCTGAGGCGTGGCCGAGGCGTCGAGGGGAGGATTTGCGGCGGTTTACGGTGCAGTCGCTGGAGCGGCACCTGGAGAGAAAGCTGCGGTCGGCAGAGGTGCTGGCGCGGATGAGCGGGTGATTGGGGTGGGCCGCACTCAGCTAATTCACAGTGGGTTAGAATCTCAACATGCAAAACCTGCAGAGGATGACGGCAATTATCGAGCGAGAAGACGACGGCTTCGTCTCCTTGTGTCCCGAGTTGGATGTAGCGAGTCAGGGCTCAACAATCGAGGAAGCTCGCGCGAATCTTATCGAGGCTTTGACCTTGTTTTTCGAGACAGCGGCGCCCTCGGAAGTCGCGCGACGGCTGCACGGAGAGGTTTTTGTCACGCAGGTTGAGGTTCCCGTTGGATAAGCTGAGGGTCCTGTCAGGCCTCGATGTCTGCAAGATTCTGGAAAAGCGCGGGTTCGTGTCCATTCGCCAGCGCGGCAGCCATTGCATCATGCAGCTTAGGACAGAGGAGACGACAGTAAGCGTCCCCGTTCCCCTGCACGATGAATTGCGGCGCGGTACTTTAACAGAGCATCATCCGGCAGTCGGGACTCGAGAAATCGCTGTTCGAAACGGAGTAAATGCCAGAGGCACCGGTGCTAGGAAGCGGTCGGGTCATTCAAGATAAACCTCCGCGAGTAGCCAGAAGGCGAGAGTTGCCAAGGCACTTACCGGAGCGTGCCACCGAATCGAATTCTCTCGCCAGATTCCGCCAAGCGATATCAGGAGTCCCACGAGTGAGAAGAGCGAACCGCAGCGCATGTAATCGTAAATGGAGGAGTTGTACATAAATCCGCCGCTTTGGGCACGAATGACCACGAAAAGTCCGATGAGTCCGGACACGGATGCAAGAAGAAACCCAAGAAATGAGAATGTCGGTGCAACTGTCCACCTTCTTGGTTTACGCCGTGCCCACCGAATCCATCCCCAAATGATCATTGACGGTGCAACGAGATACGCGAGCAAGATTAGCAAGACATAAAAGGCCGCTACCGACGGGTTCATAGGAATCTTCCAGAGTACTCAGAGTAGAACCGCGAACGCTGGGCGCTTTGCCTTTTCAACGTGGCGTGACTGCTAGAATTGACCATTAGTCCCGACAAGAGAGATTTGCCTGTGCCTGCAACTGAAGTTGGATTGTCTACAAAGCCTAACGCGCTCACGTTCCAGGAATTGCTCTTCCGGCTGCAGAGCTTTTGGGCGGCGCGGGGGTGCATTCTGCAGCAGCCGTATGACGTGGAAGTTGGCGCGGGGACGATGGCGCCGGAGACGTTTCTGCGGGTACAGGGGCCGAAGCCCTATCGCGTGGGGTATGCGCAGCCATCGCGGCGGCCGGCTGACGGGCGCTACGGCGAGAACCCGAATCGGTTGTTCCGGCATACGCAGTTCCAACTGATTCTGAAGCCGCCGCCGGTGAACGTTCAAGAGCTGTATCTGCAATCGCTTGAAGCGATTGGGATCGATCTGAGCAAGCACGACTTGAAGTTTGAAGAGGACAACTGGGAAGGCCCGACGGTGGGCGCGTGGGGCGTGGGCTGGCAGGTGATGATGGACGGGATGGAGATCACCCAGTTCACTTACTTCCAGCAGTGCGGGGGGCTAGACCTGGACCCGATCTGCGCGGAGCTGACGTATGGGCTGGAGCGGCTGTGCGCGTTTTTGCAGGATGTGGACTCGGTATACGACGTGGTGTGGGCCCGCGACCCGGATACGGGCGCAGAGGTGACCTACGGCGATGTGCGGCTGGAAGAGGAGCTGCAGTACTCGGTTTACAACTTTGAAGACGCCGATGTGGAGAAGCTGTGGGAGCATTTCAGGCTGTATGAGGCGGAGGCGCAGGCGCTGCTGGTGCGGGGGAATGCGGTGCTGGCCGACGAGAAGGCGGATGTGGCGGAGAAGCGCCGGTTTCCGCTGATTTCGACGTATGAGCTGGCGCTGAAGTGTTCGAACCTGTTTAACGTGCTGGATGCGCGAGGCGCGATCAGTGTGACGGAGCGCGTGGGGATGATCGGGCGGATACGGAACCTGGCGGTGGGCGTGGCGAAGATTTATGCGGGACAGCAGGTCAGCGAGTTAGCAAGTTAGCCAGCCAGCAGGCGGCAAGGCAGCGAGAAAGTTACGGGGATTATGGCGGATTTTCTACTTGAGATAGGGCTGGACGAGATTCCGGCGCGGATGATTGCAGGGGCCGAGGCCGAGTTGGGCAAGCGTGTGAAGGAGCTGCTGGAGCGGGAGCGGCTGCTGGGCGGTGCGGGGACGGTGAAGACGTATTCGACGCCGCGAAGGCTGGCTGTGTTGGTTGAAGATGTGCTGGCGGCGCAGGCGGATACCGAGGAGAAGCTGACGGGGCCGCCATGGAAGGTGGCGTTCAAAGATGGCGTACCGACGGCTGTGGCGGAGGCCTTTGCGAAGAAGTCGGGCCTGGACGTGGCGGCACTGGAGAAAGTGACGAACGCCAAGGGCGAGTATGTGGGCGCGACGGTGAAGAAGCTGGGACGCGCGGCGGCGGAGCTGCTGGCGGCACAGTTGCCGAAGGAAGTGCTGGCGCTTTACTGGGCGAAAAACATGTACTGGCGCGCGGGCAAGCCGGAGCGATTTGTGCGGCCGGTGCGTTGGGTTGTGGCGCTGCTGGATGAGGCCCTGGTGCCGGTGGAGATTGCGGGGATCAAGGCTGGGAATGCGAGCCGGGGGCATCGGGTATTGCATGGCGAGAAGCCGGTGGTGATTGGTGCGCCGAAGAGCTATGCGGGGGCGCTGCGGGCGGCGAAGGTCGTGGTGGATGTGGCGGAGCGGCGGCAGACAATTCGGAAAGCATTAGACAAGGCGACGCGGAATGTGGCCGGTGCTAGATGGCGTGAAGACGAGCCACTTGTGGAGACGGTGACGCACCTTACGGAGTGGCCGACGGTGATCCTGGGGAACTTTGAGGCGGAGTATTTGGCGCTGCCGGAAGAGGTTCTGGTGACGGTGATGCGCGACCACCAGAAGTACTTTGCGGTGGAGAGCGCGGATGGAAAGCTTGCGCCGCATTTTCTGGCGGTGCTGAACATTGAGGTGGGTCAGGAGGGGTACGCGACGATCCAGCACGGGAACCAGAAGGTTCTGCGGGCACGTTTCAAGGATGCGCGATTCTTCTGGGACGTGGACCAGAAGACGCCGCTGGTGGATCGGGTAGAGAGCCTGAAGAATGTGACCTTTCAGAAGGAGCTGGGGAGCTACTACTGGAAGACGGAGCAGAATCTGAGTGTGGCTCGGTCGCTCGCGTCGGCGGTGAAGGCAAGGGGCGTGGCACTTGATGAAGCTGCGCTGCTGAAGGCCGTGGAGTTGGCGAAGACGGACCTGACCTGCGAATTGGTGAAGGAGTTTACCGAGCTGCAGGGAGTGATTGGCGGGTTATATGCTCGGGCGCAGGGGCTGGGGGAGCGAGTGGCGCTAGCTATCTATGAGCAGTACACCCCGGCGGCAACGGATGACGAGATTCCGCCCTCAGTCGAAGGCCAGCTGCTTGGGCTCGCGGATAGGATTCAGACGATTACGGCGATGTTTGGGATTGGGATGGCGCCGACGGGGTCGAAGGATCCGTTTGCGCTGCGGCGGGCGGCGAATGCGATTGTGAGCATACTGGCGGAGTCGGGATTGCCGCTGAATCTGAGTGATGTCATCGGGGCAAGTGCAGGGGGCGAGGCTGGCATCGTGGTCTCCCACCCTAGCGGCACAAACAAAGACGCCGCTAGGATGGGGCACCCGGATGGTGGCGAGGCAGGCGGCTTGGACTCCCACCCTAGCGGCAAAGACAACGACGCTGCCAGGATGGGGCACCCGAGCGATGGGGCGGTCAGAGAGCAAGTAGCGGCGTTTCTTCGCGAGCGGCTGCACTTCTTTTTGAAGGATGTGCGCGGGTTTGCGTATGACGTGGTGAATGCGGTGTTGGCGGCGGGGGCCGATGACGTGCGGGATGCGATTGCGCGGGCGGAGGCGCTGACCGAGGCGCGCGCTTCGGCGGATTTTGCGGCGATTTCGGCGGCGTTCAAGCGGATCAAGAACATTCTGCGGCAGGCCGAGGAGAAGGGATTTGCCATCCAGGCAGCGACTGGAGTTGGGTTGGCAGCAGAGGCACAGCAACTGGCGGATGCGGCGGCGAAGCTGGCGCCGGAAGTGGCGTTGCTGCGGGACGAGCGGAACTACGGCGAGGCGCTGGGGGCGATTGCGACGCTACGGCCGGTGGTGGATGCGTTCTTCGACAAGGTGATGGTGCTGGATCCGGACGAGAAGGTGCGTGGGGCGCATCTGGGGCTGATTTCGTCGGTGCTGGCTGGATTTTCGGGGATTGCGGATTTCAGCGAGATTGTGACAGGGTAGGGTTCGCCCGATTCGCAGGTTGAGTTCCTTGGTCTCCCACCCTTCGCTAGAAAAAAGCGAATGATGGGGCACCCAGCATCTGGGCAAGGACGAGAAAAAAACAGCCGCAGATCCTTCGACTCACCACCCCAAGGCTGAAGAGTACGCCTGGGGTCCCGTTCGCTCAGGATGACACCGCTGGTGGTGGATGATTTCTGGGCGATTGGGAGCCTATCCAAGCATCTTTGGCTCTTTGGCCACGTCTACAATCTAGAGAGATGGCTGACACACTTTATCTGAGTTTGTGGTACCCGAATCTGCGCCTTGAGGCGCTTCCTGACAAGCTGACGGCGGTGCTGGGGGCGTTTGCGGCGCACGGTGGGGAGAGTCGCGTGTACGCGGCGACGGTGTGGCCGGTGAGCTGGAGCGAGGCACCGGTGTTTCAGCAGGTGTGGGGACGGCGAATTACGGTGGGCGGCGAGGGAGAGACGCAAATCGGAGCCGAGCCTGCGGCGGCGGTGGAATCGGCGACGGAGCTGCTGCATGAGGACTACGCCTATGAGTTTCAGATTGGGTGGAACTTGTGGGAGTTTGAAACGGAAGATGCGGGTCCTTCGACTCCGCTGCGCTCCGCTCAGGATGACAAGCAAATTGGCCGGTGGGTGCGGGGGCCGCGGCTGGTGCGGGTAACGGGCTATGGGCCGCTGTTTGACGAGGGGGCTTACGAGCAGGACGGGCACATTCGGATCGATCTGGGGACGGATGGGCCGTTTCTTGAGGAGGATGCGCCACTGGACCAGGTGGGGGCGCGGCACGTGGAAGAGAATGTGCGGCAGCTTGTGGAGCTGGCGGGGGCGGTGGAGAAGGCTTCTGGGGCGACGGCGCGGCTGCTTTGGAGCGAGCTGGGCGAGAGCCTGGCGCAGAGGCTGGCGGCTCGGCTGGGAGTAAGCAACTGAAGAGGCGATTCACGATCGAGCGGTTGCGGACTCTGGTGCTGGTGACGGGATTGTTGCTGGTGGCGGCGCTGGGCGTGTTTCTGGTGCGGGGAAAGTGGAGGAATCCGCTGAACCTGAAGGAGCTGCCGAAGCGGCTGGGCGTGGATATTCAGTCGGACGAGTCCGGGGTCACGTACGAGCATGCTCTGGGGGCGCATGGGCGGTACAAGATTCACGCGTCGAAGGCGGTTCAGTTCAAGCAGGGGAAGGCGGAGCTGCACGACGTGAAGATTGAGATCTACAGCGAGGATGGGCAGAGCGTAGATCGGATTGAAGGGGCGGAGTTTGACTACGATCATAAGAATGGCACCGCGACGGCGAAGGGGCCGGTGGAGATCACGCTGGTGAAGCCGATGGTGGCTGCGGCGATTGCGCCGAAGGCGGCTGCGGGCATAGACGCGGACGAGAAGGCAAAGGGAACGCCGCTGGGGACGGTGGAGGAGATGGCTGCGCGCGGGCAGGTGCACGTGAAAACCAGCGGGCTGACGTTTGACGAGAAGAGCGCGGTGGCGACGACGGCCGAGCACGTGGACTTCTCGATGGCGCAGGGAAGCGGCAGTTCGATGGGGGCGACGTACAACTCGAAGGCGGGGTTGCTGGTGCTGGATCGGGCGGTGGAACTGGTTGCGAACCGGGGCGGCGCGCAGGTGGTGGTGCACGCGGAGCATGCGGAGTTTGAGCGGGGCGACAAGATTTGCCGGCTGAAGGCGGCGGTGGCCGGCTACCAGGGCGGGCAGGCGACGGCGGGGGATGCGACGATCCTGTTTCGCGCGGATGGATCGGCGGTGCGGCTGGATGCGGTGAATGGATTGACGTTGACGTCGGCGAACGGCGGGAGGATTGAAGCTCCGAAGGGGACGCTTGATTTCAACGAGAAGAACCAGCCTCAGCATGGGCGCATGGACGGCGGGGTGAAGATGTCTTCGGAGCGGCAGGTTGCGAACGGAGGCGGGGAGCAGAAGACGCAGGGAAGCGCGCCGACTTTGGAGGTTGAATTCAACAAGGCGGGAGAGCTTGAGCGAGCACATCTTGAACGCGGCGTGGAGATGGCGAGCGAGGAGACAAGCGGGCAGGGAGCGGACAGAATTGAGGCGCACAGGACCTGGAAGTCGCCGGTGGTGGATTTGGTGTTTCGTAAGGCAGGGCAGAGCCAGAAGGACAAGGGTGGGCAGGCCCTCAAAGTCCGACAGGTCCCCCCGGGGGGGCAGGAACAAAGCGCCCGGCTGGAGCCGGAGACGATTACCGGGACCGGCGGCGTGGTGGTGACGAGCGAGAACCGCAAGGGAGCGGCTGCGGCTGTGCCCTCCAGCCTGGCGGCGGACACGGTGAAGGGGTTCTTCGGGCCGGATTCGCAGCTCGCGGCGATGACAGGGACGGGTCATGCGCGGGTGGAGGAGACGACGGCCGCCGGTGCGAGACAGATCTCGACCGGGGACCGGTTGGAGGCACGATTCAAGAGCGCGGGGTCTCCCACCCTAGCGGCAAAAACAGAGACGCCGCGAGGGTGGGGCACCCAAGGGGTGGGAACGAACGGGCAGGCCGGTGCTGGGCAGGTGGAGTCGGCGGTGCTTGACGGGCATGTGGTGATGGTGCAGGAGCCGGCGAAGGGTAAGGCGCAGGGAGGCGGTGCGATGCGGGCGACGGCGGCGCGAGCGGAGTATGAGGGCGCGGGCGACTGGCTGCATCTGACGGGGAGCCCGCACGTGGTGGATGCAACGCTGGACGTGACCGCGGATCGGATGGATGTGTCACGGCAGACAGGCGATGCGTTTGGGCATGGGCACGTGAAGGCGACGTGGCTGGGTGGTGGGCAAACGGGAAATTTGCAGGCGGGGGGCGCGGGAAAGAGTGCGGGGTCTCCCACCCTAGCGGCGGGGCCGGGAAGCGTGGGATTGGGCGGACAGGGTCCGGCGCACGTAATCGCTTCCGAGGCACATTTGCAGCGGACGGCGGGCGCAGCGGGGGGTACAGGGACGAGCGTGGTGATCTTCACAGGCCATGCGCGGCTGTGGCAGGATGCGAACTCTGTGTCGGGGCCGACGATTGTGCTGGACCGGGAGAGGGAGACGCTGGTGGCTCGGAGCGGGGACGCGAGCGAGCCGGTGGAGGTGGTGCTGTTGAGCGCGACAGGCGTATCCGGAGGGAAGATTTCGCGACCGGGTGCGGGCAAGGCCACTAAGCCGACGGGTTCATCGGTGATCCAGGTTTTTGGTGGGGATTTGAAATATTCGGACGCGGAACGCAAGGCAGTGATGAAGGGCGGCGCGCTGGGGGTGGTGACGGCGGAGACTGGGACAGCGAGTTCGACGTCCAACGAGGTAGAGTTGGTGCTGCTGGCGCCGGGGAATCATGCGGGCAAGGACGGAGGCGCAGGACAGGTGGACCGGATGACGGCACGCGGTCAGGTAGTGGTGAAATCGGAAGGCAGGCGCGGAACAGGTGAGGAACTGGTGTACACAAGCGAGAGCGGGGAGTATGTGTTGACAGGGACCGGGGCGATGCCGCCCCGGATGACCGACCCGGCGCGCGGGAATGTCACGGGCGAGGCTTTGATCTTCAATAGCCGCGATGATAGTGTGAGCATCGAAGGCGGCGGGCGCAGAACGACGACCGAGACGACGGCACCGAAGTGACGCGAGCGGGCAATCGCATTTGAAGGAGCTTAGGTTGGGATTCTGAACAAGCGCTGCTTGCGAGTGACTGAAAGGGTCGATAGAGAGGCCACAGGCGGCTCGAAATGTGGCAGGGGCTAAAGCCCGATCTCTTCCTGGGATGGTCTTGCGGCACGACTGAAGTCGTGCCCTGATACAAATCTCGCTTCGATGGAGAATTTACGGCAGCCTGAGACGTTTGCCAGCGGTGAAAGTTGAAATGAGATTGCACTGAGTGAAAAGGGAAGCGAGTACAGAGAGTCGGATGGAAACACTGAAGGCCGAAGGACTCGGCAAGAGCTACAAGGGACGGCAGGTGGTGCGGGGCGTGGACCTGCGCATCTCGCGCGGTGAAGTCGTGGGCCTGCTTGGACCGAACGGCGCAGGCAAGACGACGAGCTTTTACATGATTGTGGGGCTGGTGCCGCCGGAGACCGGGCGTGTGATGGTGGACGAGACAGACATCACGCACGTGCCGATGTACTTGCGGGCGAGAAACTACGGGATCAGTTATCTGCCGCAGGAGCCGTCGGTATTTCGCAAGCTGACGGTGGAGGAGAATATTTTGGCGGTGCTGGAGGCGCAGCCGCTGGGGAATCGGGAGCGGCGGACGCGGACGGAGCAACTGATCCACCAGTTGAATCTCGGTCACATTCGGACGACGCGGGGCTATGCGCTTTCAGGCGGGGAACGGCGACGGGTGGAGATTGCCCGGTCGCTGTGCATTCAGCCGAAGTTCATATTGCTGGATGAGCCATTCAGCGGGATCGATCCGATTGCGGTTTTGGAGCTGCAGAAGATTATTTTCGAACTGAAGGCGAGCGGGATTGGGGTGTTGATAACCGACCACAACGTGCGCGAAACACTGAGTGTGACGGATAGAGCGTACATTATTGCAGAGGGGCGAATCTTCTTCGCGGGCACGCCGCAGGAGCTGGGCAACAACGTGGATGTGCGGCGGCTCTATCTGGGCGAAGGCTTTTCGCTTTCTTAGCGTGAGGGGCATGTTTGACGCAGGCGCAGGAGAGCCAGAAGCCTGCTTGATCTTGTTTGGGAACCTGCGGAATTACATCCCACCCTTTCCGCAAAGACGCGAAAAGGATGGGGCACGCAGGGCAGCGGCGAGGACGGGACGGGCGAGATAATAGAGAGACGACGACTGTTCGCGATTGTCAATGTGACGAAGGTCGCGGTCCGGTTATGTGATTCCTGGGACAGAATCCGGAGTTGCACAGTACCTAATCTGGGACGGTGCACTTGAAGCGGGGAGATTTGCCGCTTATGCTTTTTCTCACACGATTACACTTGCATTGAGTCCAAACGGGAAGATTCCCAACCATGGCGCTGCTTCAACCACGAATGAGTTTGAAAGTCTCGCAACGCCAGGTCCTGACTCCAGGCCTGATGCAGATGGTGAGCGTTCTTGCGCTCAACAAGCTGGAGCTGAAGGAGATGATCGATGCGGAGATGGTGGAGAACCCGGTTCTTGAGGAGATTGACGAGACCGTTCCGATGCTGGATGAAGTGGCGGCGCGGCAGGAACGCGCAGAACGGGAGGAGCGTCTGGGGCTTTTGGAGCACTCGGAGCCCGGCACCCAGGAAGTTGCGACAGCGAGCAAGGACTCATTCGAGGAAGTGGACTTTGGATCGTACTTCCAGGATTATCTCGATCCGGGGTACCGGACTCAGCCCGAATATGAAGACAGCGAGAAGCCGTCGTTCGAGCATTTTCTCAGTCAGCCAACGACTTTGTCCGATCACCTGGCGTGGCAACTGGGATCTCTGAAGCTGGAACCGCGTCTTCACGAGGCCGTGGAGTACGTGATCGGGAACCTGGATGAGGATGGGTATCTTTCGGCGAGCGAAGATGAACTGGCGGCTGCGTTAAGCCATCCGGGGGGAGCCGTGAATGGAAACGGCAGTGCGACACCGGCGACGGCGGAAGCGCTTGAGGCGATGCGAGCGGCGATCGACCTGGTGCAACATCTTGATCCGGCGGGGGTGGGAGCGCGTAATCTGCGCGAGTGCCTGCTGATTCAGATTGGGGCACAGCAGGAGGAGTTCCGGCATCTTTATTTGAAGCGTCCCATCGAGGCGAACAAAGTTACGGGCGGGCATGCGGTTGGGGATGCGGTTTGGGATGCGGCAGGGGACGAGGAGCCGGAGACGGAAGATGAACCACATGGCCGCTTCAAGGTGGAGGCGGAAGCACGGGTAGAGGAACGGCGGCGGAGCATGGAAGTGGCCGCGCTGATTGTGGAGCAGCATCTGCAGCTTCTGCAGAAACGGGATGTGAAGGACCTGGCGCGAGCGGCGCAGATTACGGTGACGGAGGCTCATTCGGGGGTGGAGTTTATCCGGACGCTTGATCCACGGCCGGGACGGCAGTACAACCGGGAGCAGACGCGGCTGATCGAGCCGGACGTGGTGTTTGTGAAGCGTGGCGGGGAGTGGGCGGTGTCAATGAACGAAGAGGATCTGCCCAGCCTTCGCTTAAGCTCGCGCTACCGGCGCATGCTGACGGCAGAGAACACCGATAAGGAAGTAAAAGACTACGTGAAGGAGCGGTTCCGGTCGGCGATGCAACTGATGCGGAACATTGCGCAGCGGAAGAGCACGATTCTGCGGACGTGCGAAGTGATTGTGCGTCGGCAGGGGGAGTTTCTGGAACTTGGCGTAGAAGCGCTTCGGCCGATGATGATCAAGGAAGTGGCGGAGGAGATTGGGGTTCATCCTTCGACTGTGAGCCGGGCAGTAGCGAACAAGTACGCGCACACACCGCAGGGCGTGATCGAGCTGCGATTCTTCTTCTCAGAGGGATCGAGCGGCCCGGAGGGCGCGGATACGCCGCTGCTGGTGCTGAAGCGGAAGGTAAGGAAGCTGATCGAGGAAGAAGATGTGAAGCACCCGCTCACGGATGACCAACTGGCGGCGATGCTGCAGGCGCAGGGGATTCAGTTGACGCGGCGGACGGTGGCGAAATACCGAGAAGACCTGGGAATTCCGTCGACGCATCAGAGGCGGCGAAGGGACGGGTAGGGAAAGTTCACAGTTCAAAGTTCGCAGTTCATAGTTGTTGTGACCATGATGCTCCGAGGTTCGCTGATGTGATTTCGAAGGTTCCCGAAGTGACTCGAGATTTGACGGTTACAACTGAGCGAGAACTGACAACCGACGATCGTTGCTTTAGAATCCGAAGTTCCTCAGCCGGTGTCTGGTCTGGGGGGAGAAGAGCGGAGGCTGACCATGGAAGTGGAGTTGACCGCGAGACAAGGCAAGATCTCCAAGGCGTTGCAGGCTCAGGCCGCGGAGGGGATGGAACGACTGGCGCGCATTCTGGGCAAGACGGCGCGGGTGAGCATAAAAATGAGCGCGCAGCGGCATCTGCAGATTGCAGAGCTGGCAGTGCATGTGCGGCAGCAGACATTTGCAGCCACGGGGAAAGCAGATACAGCGGATGCAGCGCTGAAAGAGGCATTTGAACATGCAGAGAACCAGGCACGGCGTTACCGCGACCGGCGGATGGAGATCAAGCGCCTTCCGGCGGAAGAGAAAGTTATGACGGCGCCGCCCGTGGCACGACCGAAGGCGCGCCCCCCGCAGCCGAGCGAAGATGGAGATGGCCAGACGACAAAGGCGAAGGCGCGGACGTCGATTGCGGTGCACTCGTTTCCAAACAAGCCAACGGTGATGGAGCCTCACATCCTGAAGAGCCGAGAAGCGATTGCGGTGAAGCCGATGACGATTGAAGAGGCGGTGAAGGAAGCGGAGTTCCGGGATCGGGACCTGTTGATTTTTCGTAACGCCGCCGGGGAGATGTTTGTGCTGCATCGGCGGAGGGATGGGCAGATGGAACTGGTGGAGATTTCCTGAGAAGATGCTTTGCGAGCGGGAAAGTTGCCTACATGCGGGGAAAGTCGCAGAAGCGAAAGGACCTTTGTAGCAGGCGATACCCGGTTTAGGGGATGGAGGGAAGGGCGTGCGCCGCATAGGCTTTTGGTATGCACACGCCCTTCTGGAAGCCGGCAATGCCCCCTGAAATCAATCAGGTGGAAGAGGGGGCACAGGAGCCCTCTGGAGACGAGACAAGGCACTCGTCAGGCGCAAGACCGGCGGAAGCGGCCAGGCTGAACCTTACAGAGAACTCAGATTCGCAGCAGCAGCAGGAGATCCTGGATGCGCTTCCGGTGCTTGTGTTTCTGGAGCGCGCGGGCAAGGTGGTGTATGCGAATGCGGAGGCGCGCAACCTGCTGGGTCACACGGAGGGGGATTGGGTGACGCGGCCGGTGGAAGAAGTGCTTTGGGGATTGTTTCCTGGCACTGCCGAGCCACTGACGCAACTGATTGGGACCAGAAAAGGCAGCCCCTTCCACGCGACGGTTCCGGCGCGGAGCGGCCGGCTTCTGCCGGTGGAAGGCACGTATAGCCTGCTGAATGCGGAATTACGTGAGAGCGTGATTGTGGCGCATCCGAGCGGGCGAGAACGAGCCCCGAAGTCGCGGCTGATGGAAGACGTGCTGGCGAGCATTCCGGAGGCGGTGGTGATTGTGCATGGGAGCCATGTGCTCTACACCAACCCGGCGTTTACCGAGATGTTTGGGTTTACCGGAGAAGAAGCGAGCGGGGAAAGCCTGACGGAGCTGATTGTGCCGGAGACGCGGCGGCATGAAGTGGCGATGTTTGAAAAACAAGTGGACATCGAAGGGCGTTTGGCGACTGAGACGGTGCGGATGAACAAGGCCGGGGAGTTGCTGGATGTTTCCCTGGTTTCGGGACCGCTGCGCGTGGATGGCGGGAAGGTTGGCTACGTGCTGAGCTTCCGCGACATCAGCGAGCGGAAGGAGCGAGAGAAGAAGGTCAGCCATGACGCGCTTTACGACGTGCTGACCGGGCTGCCGAATCGGTCGCTGTTCATGGACCGACTGGGATTTGCGCTGGTGCGCACGTCGCGACGAAAGGACCAGAGCTGCGGCGTTCTGCTGGTGGATGTGGACCGGTTCAAGGAGATTCGAGAGGCTCTGGGCGAAGCCGCGGCAGAGGGACTCTTGCTGGCGGTAGCGGAGCGGCTCAGGGCGGCGCTGCGGCCTCAGGACTCGGTCTCGCGCGTTGGCGCAGATGACTTCGCGATCCTGGTGGAGAACATTCTGGAGCCGGGGGACCTGGAGATTGTGGCGAGCCGAGTGCTTCAGGAGATTGAACGGCCGTACGAGATATTTGGAAACCTGGTGAAGGCGAGCGCAAGTGTGGGCGTGGCGATGGCGGGCGCAGAGCACGCGACAGCCGAATTTCTGATGCGGGATGCGGACTTTGCGCTGGCTCGTGCTCGGCAGGAGGGCGGCGGGGGATTTGAGATTTTTGACAAGAACCTGGAGCCGCCGGCGAAGACGAAGCGTGAACCGGAGCGCGAGTTGCGGCGGGTGATGGAGAAGCGGCAGTTTGAGATCTGGTACCAGCCGATCTACCGGCTGGCGAGCGGCAAGCTGGAAGGGTTTGAGTCACTGTTGCGGCTGCGGCGGTCGGATGGTTCGGTAGAGAGCTTTCGCGAGATGCTCTCGGTGGCTGAGGCAACGGGATTGTCGATCTCGCTGGGACGTGAGACGCTTCACACGGTGTGCAGGCAACTGCGGATGTGGAACGAGGGGCACCAGCATGATGGACTGACGCTGACTGTAAATGCGACGCATCGGCAGTTCTACCATCCAGAGCTAATCGAGCAGATTATCAAAGCGCTGGCGGCGTATCCGGTGGATCCGTCGAAGCTGATTTTTGAAGTTGCAGAGACGACACTGAACGAGAACATGGATGCGGCCCTGGGGATATTGGAGCGGATAGCGGCGCTGAATGTGCGGCTGGCGGTGGACAACTTTGGCGAAAGCCTTGCGCCGATGAACTACCTGGTGCGGCTGCCGATAGAGATGGTGAAGATGGCGCCGCGACTGACGGCAGCGGCGACCTCCGACGATCCCTCGCGGGCTGTCGCTCAATCGATTATTGGGTTGGGTCATTCGCTTGGCGTGCAGGTGGTGGCGCAGGGGATTGAAACGAATGAGCAACTGGAGGCGTTGTGCCGAATGGGGTGCGAATTCGGGCAGGGACATCTGCTGTCGTATGCGCTGGAACCGGCGCGGGCTACCCAGTTGGCTGGGCGCGGATATTGGGCGATTGCAGCGGGTGCCTGAAGAGGGCAGTTCGGTGTAGGATGTGCTCATGAAGCCAGCAAAACCGAAGGCCAAGACGCGGAAAGTTGCGCGCCCGGTGGCCCATTCCAAAGCGGAAAAAGAACTGGTGATCGTGACCGGAATCTCCGGCGCGGGCAAAGCCTCGGCGCTGAAGGCGTTTGAGGATCTGGGCTTTCATGCGGTGGATAACCTGCCGCTGGGGATGCTGGCGGACTTTGCGCGGCTTATCTGCAAATCGGCTGAAGTGGAGCGGGCGGCGATCGTGGTGGACGTGCGCGAGGGAGCGACGCTCGACCGGCTGCCGGATATTTTGAAGGACGTAAGGAAGCTGCTGCCGACGCGGGTGGTGTTTCTGGATGCGCAAGATGCGGTGCTGGTGCGGCGGTACTCTGAGACGCGCAGGCCGCATCCGTTGCGGAGGTCGGAGACGGTGTCGCGGTCGATTGTGGAGGAGCGGCAACTGCTGGATCCGATTCGCAATGTGGCGGACACGCTGATCGATACTTCGAATTTCAATGTGCATGAGCTGCGGGCGCACATCCAGAGCCGGTTTGGCGAAGAGGAGCGCAAGCCGCAATTGCTGGTGTCGTGTCTGAGCTTTGGCTTCAAGAACGGCGTGCCGCTGGACGCGGACATTGTGTTCGATGTGAGGTTTTTGCCGAATCCGCATTTTGTGCCGGAGTTTCGCAAGCGGACGGGCAAGGATCCGAAGGTTGCTGCTTATATCCGGAGCTTTCCGCAGACGGAGGAGTTTCTGGAGCGGGTCTCAGAGCTGATGCTCTACCTGCTTCCGCATTACGTGGAAGAGGGTAAGAGCTACCTGACGGTGGCATTTGGGTGCACGGGCGGGCAGCACCGAAGCGTGATGATGGCGGAGGAAGTGCGCAGGCGGCTGAAAAAGGCTGGTTACCAGGTGAAGACGGCGCACAGAGATATTCCGAGGGAGCCGAAGTAACAGGGTCCAGGGGTCAGGGGTCAGGGTCGGGCGGGATTCACAGAGAGATCATCAAGCCAACGGGTGAGGGCTGCTGAGCGCTGCGCTGCGAAGGCGGGGTCTTGTGCGTTGAGTGAGAGAAGGGTCTTGGGCGCGGTGATTTGGGTGAGGGGCTTCGGGGCGGCGGAAGGCAGATTTTCAATCCAGAGCGAGGGGATGTGCAGGGTTGAGGAGGCGGCTTCGGAGTCGTAGCGGTCGCGGACGAGCAGGTGGGCGGGGACGAGCGCGGCGCGGGGATCGTTGAAGACGGCATTCATGGGGGTGGCGAGAGGTCGGTCGAGGATCACTCCGGCGAGATCAGGATGGGCGGCGGCAAATTCGAGGGCCAGGTTTGCACCGAGGGCGTTGCCTTCGAGGAGAATCGTGTTTGGGGGTAGATGGCGGGTTTGGGTGAAGTAGGTGAGGGCGGATTCAGTGTCTGCAAGCCAGCGCGCTTCGCTGGGGTGTTGAAACTGGCTTTGGCCGTAGCCGCGATAGTCGAAAGCGAAGACGTTGAGGCCGACTGAGTGTAGGAAGGCGAGATTGTCAACGGTGTTGGAGAGGTTGCCGTCCTGGCTATGGAGATAGAGGACGGTGAAGCGGGCGTAGGGCGCGGCGGGAGCGGCGGGGAGATACCAGCCGGCAAGCTGGGGCACGCCTGAGTCATTGGGGTCGAAGACGATGGTCTCAAAATCGAGGTTTGCAGAGGCTGGAGTGCGGGTAATCGCGGAGGATGGGTGATAAAGGAGCTGCCAACTGCCCTGGGCGAAGAGGAAACAGAGTGCCGCCCAGGCGCAGAGGGCGGCAGCGAGGACGGAGAGGGCCGCGGCGGAGAGAAGCCATCGCGCGGAGACGGTCTGGCGTGGCGCGGAGGGGTGGCGGAGGTCGCTGAAGGCCTGTTCAAGGGCTGTGGTGGGCGGTGTGGGCCGTGGCTGGGGCTTGCGTCGGCTCATAGGCGAGTGGAAAGAACGTTCGACTTTACCAAGAGGCTGCGAGGTCCAAAAGCAAACGGGGCGGAGGTTGAGTCCGCCCCGCGGGAACGAGAGTTGAGCTAGTACTTGACGATGGCGGTGAAGGAGTCGGGCTTGAGACTGGCGCCGCCGACGAGAGCTCCGTCGATCTCTTCCTGACCGATGAGAGCGGTGGCATTGTCGGGCTTGACGCTGCCGCCGTAGAGGATGCGGATGGCGGCTGCGACGTCGGAGCCGAGGAGGTTGGCGACTTCGGCGCGGATGATCTTGTGCGCGTCGGCGGCCATCTCGGGCGTGGCGGTTTTGCCGGTGCCGATGGCCCAGACTGGCTCATAAGCGATGACAATGGGCGCGGCGGCTTCCGCGGTGATGCCGGCGAAGGCACCGGTGACCTGGGTCTTGAGAACGGACTCGGTCTGGCCGGATTCGCGCTCGGCGAGGACTTCGCCAATGCAGACGATCGGAATAATGTTGTGCTTGAGCGCGGTGTGGAGCTTCTTGTTGACGATTTCGTCGGTCTCGGCAAAGTACTGGCGGCGCTCGGAGTGGCCGATGAGGGTGTGGGTTGCGCCGATGGCGAGGAGTTGGCCGACCGAAGTTTCTCCGGTGTAGGCGCCTTCCTCGGCGAAGTGCATGTTCTGGCAGCCGACTGCGACGTTGGAACCGGCCGCGGAAGCGATGACGGTGGGCAGCAGAACGGGCGACGGGAAGAGCGCAATCTCGTCGCGGGTGTGACCGGCGACGAGGGGCAGAAAGGCTTCGACAAAGGCCTTGGCTTCAGCGGGGGTCTTGTACATCTTCCAGTTTGCGGCAATGAGTGCGGTACGGGCCATGTTTTTGGGTTTCCTCGAGTTCAATTTTAGTGGATGGATTTGGGCGGGCGGGTGATGGCGGGCACGGAAGTGCAGGGAGAAGGGAACAGGGAAGAGGGAGAAGGGAGAAGAGAGCAGGGAACAGAGACAGTAACTTCGATGCTTAACTGCCTGTGGTGGAACGGGCTATTGTCCAGCCTGCATTCCAGCGAGCGGTAATGGAGTGAGTTGTATATCTCGGGGTGTTTGTGAAGGGAAGGTTGACGTTGTCCTGGCTTTTGGAGTTGAAAAGGCTGACGAGGCGCTTACCGGCTCCTGAAACGAGTTCTGCCATCCGGTTCGCCAGTTCTCGTGGCTTCCCAGCTCCCAACATCTTCCTCAT
>Ga0302270_10000922_pt1 | contig 30326 bp, 19 predicted proteins | sample III_Bog_E2_3_FD_198773 | JGI IMG/M metagenome (GOLD analysis project Ga0302270, IMG submission 198773) | Peat permafrost microbial communities from Stordalen Mire near Abisko, Sweden - III_Bog_E2_3 | ecosystem: Environmental > Terrestrial > Soil > Wetlands > Peat | place: Sweden: Abisko... | reverse complement strand
AATAAAATGCTCACGCCAGATAGCCTGCTCCACTCCGCCTTCATACGTTCTTGTGGCAGGCGCCTGCAAAGGGCCAATATTCAACTGTTGCGGAGTAACTCCATTACAGTTCTTGCAATTGAGAAGGAATTCATAGAGCGAACCCAACTGATTGTCCATCGATGGCTCGCGCACTCCATCGCCGAAGTTGAACAGGATGCGCGTACTGCTGAAAACGCCCTTGCGCGGGCGCACCGCATAGTAAGTCAGTCCCGCGCGCGGCGAAGTTTGTGTGCCGAAGAGCGAGTATTTTTCCAGGCTGCCGCCCAGCGTGTAGAAGAACCTGTTCTTGAAGTCCCCATGGACTGAGGCGAGGTAGTCATAGTTCATGCGTTCGACCGTGGGGTTACTGCTGCCGGGTTCGGCGCCGCGTTCATCTTCATAATGAAAGCCGATCAGCGCGGTCAGATGCGGAGTGAATTTGTAATCGCCCTGGTAGACGAGCTGATCGCGGTTGTTTACATACTGGTACTCGGCCGGATAGGCGCCCCCATAGTCCAGGATCGCCTGGCCGGTGACGGAATAGCCGTTGGCCCCGGTAATGGTCAACAAATCTCCCAGATAGTCGAGGTTGGCATCTTGTGTGCCCTCAGGCGTCCATTGGTGGTATTGCTCGCGCTTGCGGGTCGCGCCGTATCGCAGCAGATTGTGAAGCGACGCCGTGGTCTGGTTGTCGATCGAGGCGCTGACGAAAAGGTCCTGATCCTTTTGCGTTGCATCGTCGGCAACGTGATAGAAGTCCCAGGCATTGGGAACGCCGGTGGCATCGACGCCGTAGTGCAGCGTAGCGCGAAGCTGCGTGTCCGCGTTGAGCTGCCAACCGAGGTTGGCAGCCGAGGTGGCGACATGGTATTCGTCCAAGGGCAGATTGTTGGCGGTCTGGAGCCAGCTGAAGGCGCCCAGATAATCCAGCTTGTTGTGCGCTCCGGCTACCTCCAACTCTTCCCGAGAAGTGGAGAGATTGCCTCCATCCGCTTGCAGGAGAATGGACGGGAAACTGGTGGTGCCATGCGGGGTGACAAGGCTGACCACGCCGCTGCCCGCACCGGCGCCGTACAAGTTCGAATCAGGCCCGCGATAGATCTCGGCGCGCTCGACGGCGGTGGTGGAAAGCGGGCCAAGATCGAATTGCCCGCCCATATCGCCGGCATCGATGCCATCGAAGAGAATCTTATTGGCGTCCGAGTTGCCGCCGCGGATAAACAGAGATGTTTGCGCACCCATCTGGCCTTCCTGCACCACGGCTGTGCCAGGCATCAGGCGCAACGCACTCGTCAAGTCGCTGCGAAGGGCGAGCTCGAGCGGCCCGAGGACGCTGGTGGCGGAGCTGGTCTGGGGCTGCGGCGTGGGAGTTCCGGTCGCCGTGACTACGATGGACTCGCGCACCCACTCGGGTTCGAGCACGATGTTGCGTTCGACCGAGTCGAGGCGGCCGGCATAGAAGCCGGGCGTCTCCAACTGGCGGAAGCTCGCGGCCGAGACAACCAGGAAGAAGCGGCCCTCGATACCACTGAGAATCTGAAAGCTGCCGTCGGCCTTGGAGATGTCCGTACCAACGGGTTTGCCGCCGCTGATCAGAACCACGGTGGCGGCTGTGACCTTGGCGCCGGAGGTATCCGTAACTACGCCGCGGATGGAGGCACCATGAGAGAATGCGACAGCGTAAGCGAGTAGAAACAGGGCGAATGCGCGCGGGAATACACGCGGCAAAAAACGGCGAAAAGCGAATTGCGCGGAATCAGGCATGAAGGCTCCTTCGTTCCCCTCGGAACGCAAGCTGGTTGAGGGCGCGAGGACCGGTCTCCTGACTTGCGCCTTTTCCAGCCACCTTCCCACAGACACACACGAGGGTGGCCTGCAGTGGTTGACAGGGGGCCTCCGCGACTGGCGGAGGAACCCTGGCTGGTTCCCTGCCCTGGCCGATAGAACGGGCCGGTGGGCAGGTGCGCTCACAGTTGCGGGGCAGTGGCGGAGTTTCACCGCCTTCCCGAGCATCCTGGCGATTGCCGTGATGGGTTGCGCTGCTCAACGAAGGAGCAGCAGCTATGCCATGGAACGGATTTCCGTGACATGAACATTTTATAGCCAGAGCGGGGGGTCAAGTCAAAACCTGGAAACCGTCCTGAGGAGAGTTGATTCGAGATGCCGAAGGCAATACTAGATTGGAGGCGCAGACAGCGCCGGAGAAGGAATGGTGACCCCGGGAAGACTCGAACTTCCGACACGCAGTTTAGGAAACTGCTCAAAGCCAACAGGCAAAATCTCATGAAATCAGAAGTTTGCCAATATGTTCAAATACTTGCAGCATTTTCGAGTGGCACCGAGTTGCACGTGGATGTACACAAACGACAAACCAAGTGACCCCACAACGGACACCAAATCTGAAAACAGCCTCCGACGCGCAGTTTATTCGCTTGGCGGGATACTTTGAGCAATTCCCTGACATCGACCGGAGAGAAAATGTTGCAAATCTTCCTAGCCAGGCGGGGTACGAGTGACCACCAGTCTGCCTCCGGCACAGGCCTGTCTCCATTATTACGTACGCAAATAAGAGAGCGCTCTATTTTCGTTTATCGTGTATAGCGCTAATAAAGGTAGGGCGCTATTAGCGCCTGTGAAACCAATGAGGCAACGCAAAGTGATTGCGGGCAAGAAGGTCTCCCAAGGCACCTACAGCGCGTTTATCCCTTCGCCGTTGCCTCCGGCGTTCGATTGGACGCCTCGGCTGATCCGCTCGCTCTCCGATGCTGATCGCCTCATCGGGAGACTTGCTGGAGAAGGCGGACGGCTGCCCAATCCCCACGTTCTCATTTGCCCCTTCATACGCCGAGAAGCTGTTCTGTCAAGCCGGATCGAAGGTACGCACGCCACATTGGGCGAACTGCTGGCTGCCGAAGCCGGGGCAGTTGTCGATCGCAGTCCGGAAGATCTGCGCGAAGTGGGAAACTATATCGTTGCGCTGGAGCATGGAATCGCCCAGCTTAACAAACTCCCGCTATGCGTCCGGCTCATCCGCGAGTTGCACGGCAAGCTCATGGCCGAGGTGAGGGGAGATCATGCGACTCCAGGCGAAGTCCGCAGATCGCAGAATTGGATTGGCAAGCCGGGAAGCACACTGGCGACCGCCTTCTTCATTCCTCCGCCGCCCGGCGAGATCGAGCCACATCTCGCGGCCTGGGAGAAATTCCTCTACGCATCCGAGCTGCCGCCGCTGGTGACCATCGCCCTAGCCCACTACCAATTCGAGGCCGTTCACCCGTTCATGGATGGCAATGGCCGCGTTGGGCGCTTGTTGATTACGCTGTTTCTGATTGAGCAAAAGATTCTTCCGGCTCCCCTGCTCTACCTGTCGGCGTTCTTTGAAGCCACGCGGCGCGACTACTACGAGGGATTGCGCGGAGTCAGTGAGCGCGGAGCGTGGAACGATTGGCTGGAATACTTTCTTCTCGGCGTCGCCCGCACCTCACAGGACGCACTCAGCAGAGCGGCTCGCATCAACGTGATTCTTGCCCAATGGCAACGGCAGGTGGCTGGCGAGTCAACCAACACTCCGCTGCGGATTGTCGATCTGCTGGCGGCCAATCCATTCATCTCAGCGACGGGCATCGCCGGCGAGCTGGGCGTCGCCTTCACGACCGCACAGCGTGCAATCGAGCGTCTGGAGCGCATGGAAATTTTGAAACTGACAATAGATGCAAAACGCGACCGCGTCTACTGCGCGAAGACACTGCTCGACATTCTCGAAGAACCAGCAAAGCTCACCGGCTCTCTTTCCGAATGAGCAAAACCCCATTGAACGCTGCTCTTCGTTGAAGGTCAGCACCAACCCGCACACCCACAACGCAGCCCGTAATTGGCATTGAATCCGGATTCGTTCGTGCTTGCTTGGCATTTACTCACGACTCCCGGCTCTCGTGAGGGCTATTCCTGTGGGTCGGATCGCTCCCCATGCACGGGAATTCCACTAATGAGACCCTGATAGTTTGTGAGGCGTTTGCCGAGAATAACCACGCCCTTGGACGTGATTTCATATTCGCGAATATCCTTGGCATGATTTCCGCCCCGCATCTTGATCACCACCATGATCTTGCGAAGCTGGCCATCGATGGATACGTACCGCAGCCGTAGGATGTCATCGCAAAGGAAAGAGATTGAGTAGGTACTAAATGGGAATTCTGTAAATGACTCATCCACCTCAACCGTACTTAGAATCGTCACCCCGATTCCCGTCAGAGCGAAGATCATCCGGTAGAGTGATTCGCGAAAGTCGGCGCGAAAGCCGGGCGACAGAGCCATCTCAAAGCCTGCCAGCGAATCGATCACCAGGCGTTTGGCGCCGATCTTCTGCACGGCGTCGAGAATCGACTGCATAGTTTCATCTACTGAAAGGTCGAGGGGACGGAGATAGAGGATTGTGAGTTTTCCATCTTTCTGCGGGGTTTCCAGATCCAAACCTAGACTGGTTGCACGCTCCGCATAAGCTTCCGGGCGTTCTTCAAAAACCGCCACAATTCCCGGTTCTCCCTGGCGTACGCCTTCAGCAATGAACTGGGTCGCCAGGACAGATTTCCCGGTTCCGGAAGACCCTGCCACGAGGACGCTATCGCCTTCGCGCACGCCACCATCCAGCATTTTGTCCAACTCCGCAATACCAAAGGAAAGGCGCCGACCGCTGGGCGGATTTCTCTTGCGGGCGGTCAACCCAAACGTGCGCGAAAAGGCTTGCACTCCGGCATCGGTGATGCGGAATGTGTGCAGCCCCGGCACGGAATCCTGACCGCGCAGTTTCACAATCTGCAACTTTCGCACAATTGAGTTTCGCTCCGTCGTCTGGCGCAGCCAAAACAGACCGTCGGCGACGGTAAAGATGGGGTTATCGCGCAACTCGTCCTCTGCATATTCACCGATCAGGAAAGTCGTCGCTTGCCAACTGGCCAGAAAAAGGGCTAGCCGTTGAATGAAAGATTGCAGCTCCATTTCACTTTCCGGCTTCCGAACCATGGTGCGGAAGGAATCCACAACCACGACGGCGGGGTTGGCCTTTTCAACCTCCTTGGTGATCTCCTTCAAAACCGAGCCGAGATCCTGCTCGAGGACGACCTGGCTCAGGTTGATGAAGCGAATGGAGCCGGGCAGCTTGGCCGGATCGAAGAATGTGTACTGTTGCTGGTAACGCAACATCTTGATAGCGGACTCGCCCAGGACAGTGAAATAGAGAGCAGGACGCTCTGGGGTAGCATTGGCAAACACGAACTGGTGTGCCAGCGTCGTCTTCCCGCTTCCGGGAGCGCCCGCGATGATGTTGAAGGAAAATTCCGGGAGACCGCCGCCCACAATCTCATCGAGGCCTGGAACTCCGGTCGGTAGCTTATTAATCGTCACTTTGTCTTGAGTGCTCACGATTCTCTCCCATTCTCCGCAACGCGATCATCAAAGGTTGCACCTGGCCATGCATTGCGCATCAGGCTCAAAGTTATGGCTTCGCCAAGGAATAAATGCAGCAGGCCGAGTAACCGCGCAATGAGGATCACGCCTCCCTCACTAGCCTGATCCTTGTCGGAGCCAAGTTGAGGCTCAAACTTCACCTGTTGAGGTTTAAGCTCCCCCAGCCCCTGTAATGATCCATTCGCATCAACCTGCACCGCCCAAAGACCAGGAGCTTCCGACTTGGCTTGCGTCAAGGCCCGGAAAGCGAGCGACTGAAAACCGTCGACTCCGGCAAATGTGCCAAGACTCTGGCGCAGCTTCTCAAAGACGCGAAGAAGCGCGGACTCTGCCGGCTCGGACGACTCGCCTGCAACGGCTTCGCATGCTAGGAGACGTCGCGCCAAATCTCGCATCTCTGGGGGAGTCATCACATTCAATTCCGCATCGCTCCAAGCGTCAGCGAACTCAATTCATATACCCATTTGTCTGCGGGTTCGGCGCGTCTTCTTGAGGGCCGCCCGCCTTGCTCCGGATGAGTGTGAAGACGTCCAAAACCGTAGCGATATTACGAATGTTGCCAGCGGCACTGTAAAGGCCCTGTTCCATTCCTGGATGATTATCCGCCAGGTTTTCAATGCGATCGCTCACGCTCCTCAGATGGTCAATCTCCCGCAAAAGGTCTCCGAAAGCAGCAGCGAGGACCAATCTTTCGACCTCTGAGTCCGTCGTGTCCGCTGAGGTCGTGGCCGACTCTCTTGTGTCATCAACTTGAAGGCGTAAATCTTCGATCAAACGCAGCGTTGTTGCCTCGCCAAGGAAGGCAAGGAACAGCCCGAGTAGCTGCGCAATCAAAATCACTCCGGACTCGTCATCCTGATCCGCGTCCGTCTGGGATCCGGCTTCGCCAAGACCGCGCATGCCCCCGTTTGCCGCTATCTGCACTGCGCTGAGTCCGTGAGATTCCGCCTTGGCAAGAGCCAAAGCGCGAGAAGCGAGCGCATGAAATCCGTCAACTCCGACAGGTGAGGCGAGTTTTCGGCGCAACTTTTCATAGACGCGTTCAGCCGCGGTTTCGGTTTGCAGGGAGGTTGCACTTCCTTCGGCCTCGCTGGCAACAAGGCTGCGGGCCAAATCACGCGTCTTTTTTCGAAAAGGCATCGGTTCCGCTCTTTCTTTGCACTCTGCGCCTCGCCTTGAACGTGAGGCGTTTATCGCGATAGTGCTTACTTGCCGATTGCTTGGATGGCGAGATCCCCGGCGGGGTTCATCAGACTCCATTTTGGCTTACGTAGTTCAAAATACTTGAGATATTTCAGGGAAGATGAGCGCAATTGAACAGTACGCCGCCGCTGTAGTCCTATGCTATAATTCGGGTTGAAGTGTGCGGTTGATCAGGATGCACCGGGTGCTTCATCGAAAGAAGAACATCCAGCATCTTAGGGCCCCTTACAGTCGATGACTGTTTGCTCATTGCACATCAGCGTGGTTCATCAGATGACAATCTGGTCGCGCACCCCTCCATCAGTCGTCCTGCAAAGGATGCAACCGTAAGGAGGCCCTTCAATGGTTGAACTTGAAAAGACCGGATTCGATGCTGCCGCCTTCCTGGCGAGCGCCGGTCTGGGACGAAGAATCATACAATTGGCGCCGAAGAAGGCGTTCTTTTCGCAGGGAGATCCCGCGGACTCGGTTTTTTATCTTCAAAAGGGCCGTGCAAAAGTCGCAGTTGTTTCCTCAGCCGGAAAGGAAGCTACCATCACGCTAGTCTCCCCAGGTCAATTTGTGGGAGAGGGGGCGCTTGCGGCCGTAGCGGGACTGCGTTTGTCGACGGCTACTGCTATTACCGCCTGCACCGCGCTCGAAATAGGGCGGGACGAGATGGTCCGAGTGATGCACGAGGAACATAGCTTTTCCGAGCTGTTCATGAAGTTTCTGCTGGAGCACAGCAGGCGCATCCAGGCCGATCTGGTCGATCAGCTTTTCAACTCAAGCGAAAAGCGGCTGGCGAGGATTCTGCTGCTGATGGCTGAGTTCGGCGAGTCGGGCGAACCGGAACAATACATTCCCAAGATATCTCAGCAGATGCTGGCGGAAATGATTGGCACGACCCGCTCCCGCGTGAGCTCTTTCATGAATCGATTTCGCAAGCTCGGCTTTATCGAATACAACGGCCGCATTCGGGTTCACAAGTCGCTGCTGAACGTGATTCTGCTCGATCAAATACCGCCCTTGAAGCGCGCTGCTCGCAAGTCGCGCGTTGCCGTGCTGGCAAGCGAAGAAGTAGCTTAAGAAGCCAAAACACTGACGACGATTCGCCTTATCTCTCTTAAGTGCGGCCCGATTCAACCGGTGCCTTTTTCATTGTTTCGGGCTCGTCGAGTGGGCAAATCATGTCGCTCCTACATTGAGGAGCGACCTAGAGGGCGGGAAGACGGGCGCACGGAAAAAGGGGCCTGTCAAAGCAGACCCCCGAATTGATTCCTAACCTCAAGCCGCCTTTCTGGCCTTTGGCGGTATGGCCTGCGCTGCCGGCTTCGGCGCCAACTTGGCTTTCTTTTTCACGGCGAACTCCTGCTCGACCTTGAGGCTGATGGCATCCGCGTCCACTTTGTATGCGGTGGTGGCGTCTCGGAGTACCTGTGCGGCATTGTGCCGACTGGCCGCGTGGAGAATTGTGATCTCTGCCAGCAAACCGCTCAACGCTCCTTCCTCAGCGTGGCGCAGGTAGGCCGCAAACAACTTCCCGATAGAGTCGCTGGCTGCGTTGCGTGGCAAGATACCCGAGACCACCGCCAACTGAAGCGCCCGTCCAAAGGCGGCCTTGTAGCGGTTCTTGGTGGCAGCGGACCAGTCCTTATGACGAGAGACCCATTGGTCCAAAACGTCCGGAGTGAGATCAGCCGCTACCGGGTGTCCAAGATCAGCCTTGATGAGCTTCAAATGGGTGCTAGCGGTCCTCAAACTCCTGGGACGGTGCGAGGTGTACGAAAGAATCGCTCGGTCTATCACAGCCCCAAGGGTCTCCCCTTTGTGCCGAAGGTTGTCTGGCAACTTGGCACCAGCCCTGATTTCAGACTTGCGTCGTTGACAGAGGGCGATGGCATCCGACTTCCGGCCCACCTTCTCGCGCTTCTTCTGGCCGCTAGCAAAATACCTGATTCACCAGATGCCTGAGCCGGGTTCCTTCTCGAAGACACCACGGTGTAGCTTTTCGTCGCGCTTGCGGATTTCCATGGAGTGCAGGATAGCCCAAGTGACCGCAAAACGAACACCAGCATTTCCATTACGACTAAGATTTTCTATAAGTTATTGATTTTATGGTGACCCCGGCCTGATTCGAACAGGCGACCTACAGTTTAGGAAACTGCTGCTCTATCCACCTGAGCTACGGGGCCACTTTGCAAATTGTACGCGGCAGTTTCAGGAAACTGCTGAGCCTTTCTCGTTTTTTGGCCCTTGCGGGCCGGGCCACCTGAGCTACGGGGCCACTTTGCAAATTGCACGCGGCAGTTTCAGGAAACTGCTGGGCCTTTCTCGTTTGGCCCTTGCGGGCCGGGCCACCTGAGCTACGGAGCCACTTTGCAAGGCGTTCTCAACAAGGGTAGCATCCGGCGAGAGCGCAGACCAAGAAGAGAGGCTGGGCTGGCTCTAGTTGCGAACTCCGGCCAGCAACCCTTCAATCTCCACCCTTTCCGCGGCAGTGACCGGCAGCAGCGGCGCGCGGGCGCGGCCTCCGTAGTAGCCGTTGAAGTCGCAGGCGTATTTCACGCCCGCAACCCCTAACTGGCCGACGATGCGCTGACTAGGAGTGGCGATGCGTTGCTGCTTCTCTGCGGCGAGCTTGGCATCGTGGTCCTTCCATGCGAGATAGACCTCCTGGCAGGCCTGCGGAGCGCAGGCGGCAAGAGCCAGGATGGCGCCGGAAGCGCCGGCTTCAAGGGACTCAAGCAGCGTTCCGGATGAGCCGACGAGAACCTGGAAGCCGAGATCTTTGGTTCGAGTCTTGATGTGCGGAGCCGATGGTGCTGCCGCCACGGCCACGCCACCCGCCAGATCTACGACGGAGACAAATGTGGCGTCAGTTTCGGCCTTGGCATCCAACATACGTCCGGTGACCGCCTCGAAGATAGTCGTTACGGTGACGCTTCGCCGAAAGACTGCTTGGGTGGATTCAACAAGCGCGCGAATTCGCTCGACACTGCCGCTGGATTCCTTGATGCCGATGATGTTGGGGTGCTGGGCCAATTCGGCTGCCAGTTCGATGGGGATGTTATAGGGCGCGCACTGGGGAATGTTGTAGAGTATGACGGGCAACGGCGAACGGTCGGCCACGCTGCGGAAGTAGTGGAGGACGGCCGCAGCGGACATTTGATTTGCGAAGTAGCTAGGCGTGCGGACAAGGACAGCATCGTAACGGAAGTCGGCCGCTGCCTCGGCCAGCGCGACCGTGGCCTTTACGCTCTCCCGCGCAATGCCGGCGATGAGCACCTTCTCCGGTGCGGTGGCTTCGGCGGCTACGCGTAAGACATCACGGCTCTCGGTGTCGTCCAACATCACCGCCTCGCCCGTGGAGCCGAGGACAAGCATCCCCGACAGCAGGCTGCGGGAGTAGTGGGCCATGTTGGCTTCGAGCTTGCGGAAGTAGACCCGTTCGTCGGGATAAAACGGCGTGGTAACGGCGGCGAAGATGCCTTCAAGGAGCATGGCCTTATTGTAGAACCCTGTCGCTCGAAAAGGGCGCGAAAGCTACTTGGAATCCAATGCCTTCTCGATATCCGGGCTGATCTGCTTTCCTAACCCGGCATCCAATATCGCGAACTCATTTCTTAGCGCGCGCAGTTTTCGCTCTGCCTCGGCCTCTTCCGCAACACTGGCATAGGAGCGATGGCTCGGAAAGTAGGTTATGACATCATTGAAACTCGGCAACGCGCCGGTCATTGAAATCTTTTGGTACATTTCGATGCCACCATACGCACTCACCCAGCGATCACGCTCTTTTCGCTCCATAAAACTTAGCGTGTTGCTTGAGAGCGCCGACTCCCAGGCAGTGGTAGTGAAATTAAAAAAGCCAGGCCTAAGTTCTCCAACCCGCCGATTGAGTTCCTCCGGCCTCTTTGCCAATCCAGGCATTTCGGCAATTATTTTGTCCAATTGCGCATTGCACTGGCGCACCTGACGTAGATCATTAGCAAGCTGACTCTGATCATCGGTCAACTCCGCGCGCAGGCTCTCGCGGAGTTCATTGACCGCTACGTGTTCTCTCCAACTCTCCCGCGCGCCTTCCAAGCCAAATGCAATCAGGATACCGATGGTCACGATGAGAATGTGGATAGCGAATTCTCTCAGCGATTTGACTTTACCCATTGGAGCGTGAATTTCCATCGGTGCGTCCTCCCGATCTGCTTGTTGTAAGCCGTCGGTATCATGAGCGAGATCTTCGGCGCGATCCTCTGGGGAGCGATCGGCGGGAATAGATAAGCACGGCGCATCTTCGGAAGGCGGGCCAGTCGACGAATCATCCGTCGTGGGCGTCGCATTCTGCAACAAATCGACAATCTCTTGTTGTTCGCGCTCAGTCATCGGTCTTCAAGATACTATTTCAGGCGCAGGTCACCGCGTGCAGTTGTTGCAAGTCGTAGACTGTGATGTTGCGGCGCTGCATGGCGGCGATGCCCTCGACGGCGGCCTGCGCAGCGGCGATGGTGGTGATGGTGGGAATGCGCGCCAGCACAGCGGCCCGGCGAATGGCCTTTTCGTCAAAGAAGGTATCCTGGCCGCGCGGGGTGTTGATGATGAGCTGGATGCGGTCGCCTTTGATCAGGTCAACAACATTGGGCCGGCCCTCCTTGACCTTGAAGACCCGCTCCACTACCAGGCCAGATTTCTCCAGCACATTCGCCGTGCCCTCGGTAGCAATGATCTTGAAGCCCAGTTCGACATAGCGCCGTACCAGATCGACGGCTGCCTGTTTGTCTGGATCGTTCACGCTGACGAAGACTGTGCCTGTAGTGGGCAGAATCTGGCCGGCCGAGAGTTGCGCCTTGGCGAAAGCCTCGCCAAAGGTCGCGGCCACGCCCATCACCTCGCCGGTTGAGCGCATCTCCGGCCCGAGCACCGTATCGACGCCGGCAAATTTGCTCCAGGGAAATACTGGCGATTTTACATAATAATGCGTGCCGGTTTCGAGATCTTTGCCCGAGGCAAGCTGCTCTGGCAGCAACTCGTGCAGCTTGCGGCCGACCATTAGCCGCGCGGCGACCTTGGCCAGCGGAATTCCGGTTGCTTTGGAGACGTAGGGCACGGTGCGCGAGGCACGCGGGTTTACCTCGATGACGTAGACGTGGTCTTGGCCTTGTGCGTCTTTCTGAATGGCGAATTGCAGGTTGACCAAGCCGATTACGTTGAGTGCGAGTGCGAGCTTGCGCGTATAGGCGCGCAAAACCTCCAGCGTCTCCGCGCGGATGCCCACGGCAGGCAGCACGCAGGAGGAGTCGCCGGAGTGGATACCAGCCTCTTCGATGTGCTGCATGATCCCGGCGATGATCACGTCTTCGGAGTCGCAAAGCGCATCGACGTCTACTTCAATGGCGTTCTCGAGGAAGTGATCGACCAGCACCGGCCGTTCCTGCGAATATTCCACCGCCTGCTTCATGTATTGCGCGACAGCCTCGGCGTCGTACGCGATCACCATGGCCCGGCCGCCTAGCACGTAGCTCGGCCTGACCAACACGGGGTAGCCGATGCGCTCGCCCACGGCCAGCGCCTCTTCGACGCTGGTGGCCGTGCCGCCCGCTGGCTGGGGAATCTTCAGTTCGTCGAGCAGCTTGCCGAAGCGCTTGCGGTCCTCGGCCAGATCAATGGACTCGGGCGAGGTGCCGATGATCGGCACACCGGCCGCGCGCAAGCGTTGAGACAGATTGAGCGGCGTCTGCCCGCCAAACTGGACAATCATGCCAATCTCGGCGCCCGATTGCGCTTCATGGTTGTAGACGGCCAGCACGTCTTCCAGTACCAAAGGTTCGAAGTAGAGCCGGTCGCTGGTGTCGTAGTCGGTGGAGACGGTCTCAGGGTTGCAGTTGACCATGATGGTCTCGTAGCCGTCTTCCTTGAGCGCAAAGGCAGCGTGGCAGCAGCAATAGTCGAACTCGATGCCCTGCCCGATGCGATTCGGTCCCGAGCCGAGAATGATGACCTTGGGCGTCTTCGTCGGTGGCGCTTCGTCCTCTTCGTCGTAGGTCGAGTAGAGATAAGGTGTCATGGATTCAAACTCGGCCGCGCAAGTGTCGACGAGTTTGAAGACGGGCTTGATGCCTTTGCCTTCGCGCAGTTCCCTCACCTGCTGCGTGCCAGCGTGGCCTTCGAGCTTCCACTCCTTGGCAATGCGCTCGTCGCTCAAACCTAGGCGCTTGAGGTGACGCAATTGTTCTGTGCCGATGGTCTCTGGCGTCGTCTCGGCAATCGAGCTTTGCGCCAGCGTGATCTCGCGCATCTGATGCAGGAACCAGGGGTCCATGCCGGTAAGCCGCGCCACCTCGCGTACGCTCATGCCGCGTTCGAAGGCGTAACGAATATAGGAGAGGCGCTCCGGTTGCGGCGTAACTAGTTTTTGTGTCAGCCGCCTCGGATCCATGATTTCGGCACCGGTCTTCTTGCCGGTTTCGAGTGCGCGCCATGCCTTCATCAGCGATTCTTTAAAGGTGCGGCCGATGCACATCACCTCTCCGACAGACTTCATCTGCGGGCCCAGCGTTTCGTCGGAGCCGGGAAACTTTTCAAACTGCCACTTGGGGATTTTGACGACTACGTAATCAATCGTAGGTTCGAAGCAGGCCGGGGTCTTTCTCGTGATATCGTTGGGAATCTCGTCAAGCGTGTAACCCACGGCCAGCTTGGCGGCGATCTTGGCGATGGGGAAGCCAGTGGCCTTCGAGGCCAGGGCCGATGAGCGCGAGACGCGGGGGTTCATCTCGATCACCGTCATGCGGCCGTCGACCGGATTGACGGCAAATTGCACGTTAGACCCGCCGGTCTCAACGCCGATCTCACGCATCACAGCAATGGCGGCGTCGCGCATCTTCTGGTATTCGCGGTCGGTGAGCGTTTGCGCCGGAGCGACGGTGATCGAGTCGCCGGTATGCACGCCCATGGGATCGAAATTCTCAATGGAGCAAATGATGATGACATTGTCGGCGAGGTCGCGCATGACCTCGAGCTCATACTCCTTCCAGCCGAGCACGCTCTCTTCGATCAGGCACTCATGCACCGGCGAAAGATCAAGCCCGCGGGCTAGAATCTCCATCAGCTCTTCGCGGTTATAGGCGATGCCGCCGCCGGTGCCGCCGAGCGTGAAGCTGGGACGAATCAGGACAGGAAAGCCGAGCTTCGAGGCAAACTCCAGGCCGTCGCGCAGATTATTCACTAGCGCAGACTTCGAAACATCGAGGCCAATGCGCAACATTGCGTCCTTGAAGAGCAGCCGGTCCTCGGCTTTCTTGATGGCTTCAAGCTTCGCGCCAATCAGTTCGACGTTATACCGGTCGAGAATGCCCGCGTCGGCCAGATCGACAGCGAGATTGAGCGCCGTTTGCCCGCCTACGGTGGGCAACAGGGCGAACTTACCGGAGCCGGAAGTTAGCATCTCCGCCTCGATGCGGATAATCTCTTCGACGTATTCACGAGTCAGCGGCTCGATGTAAGTGCGGTCGGCCAGGTCGGGGTCGGTCATGATGGTGGCCGGGTTGGAGTTCACCAGCACCACCTCGTAGCCCTCCTGCTTGAGGGCCTTGCAGGCCTGCGTGCCGGAGTAGTCAAACTCGGCCGATTGGCCAATCACAATCGGCCCCGAGCCGATCACCAGTATCTTCTGAATGTCATTTCTGCGTGGCATTTTTCGCTCTTCTCATCTTGTAGTAGTCAAACTGCAAAGCGGCGGTATCGCAAGGTGCGGCTTCAGGCGCTAATTGGGTCCAGTGTGCATTTGGCTCTCACCCATCAGTAACGGGGGCAACTTCAGGCCGTCCGCTGCCATGGGCGCAGGCAATCTCTTGCTCCAGTGAACGGCTATTTGCTTGTCATCTTTCGTCAACTTCGGCGCTGGAGCCGGTTCTCCATTTAGCCCGATAAAGTGGAATGGTTCCGAAGCTATCAACGCTCCATTCGGCCTCAGGGTCCAACGTATGTGCATTCCCCATCGCAGGGTGCCATCGACCGGAATCTGGAAGTCCGCCGCGTCGAGCATCCGGAGTTTCTTGTCCGCGTCGAAACAATAGAGGGTTCGCGAAAAAGTTGCCACATCCAGTATGGCCTTCCACTCTTCAATCACCAGTCGATCGTCGAGCTTCCATACCTCTGCGGTTCCTATCAGGCGCATGACGCGGGAGTCGTACGCCTTGGGGAGGTCGCTGACCACCTGCCAGCTCCAAAACTGATCGTTCGAAAAACCGTAACGCGCAGAGACCCCATTGAGGTCAACGCCGCAAACTTGAGCAAAGCGGACAGTCAGCGGATCAATCCCGTTCGAGCGAAGAGTCTCAATATGGAGATCGAGCGGGCTTCGGAAGCTCTTGACTTGCGCGGAAGAAAAGAGACTCCCCAGACCCGCAGACAACGCCAGGACTGGGAGCCAGTGGTTCATCCGCTGTATGTCATTTCTGCGTGGCATGGTTTAGTGGGGTAGCTCTTTTTTCGATGTTGCACGGCTATGCCAGGAATGCCCCGTCGGAGCATCAAACGTGTCCGCTAGTATTCCAGAGCCGACGGCCCATGACTTGCGGTGATTCTGACCCCTCGCGTCAGGGTACGCATAGCGAAGGTCGTAAGCGTCGTAAAGTCGTTGGAAGAATTTCGAATAGTGTACGGGGCTATCTGCAGCAGGATAATTCGGCCATATTTCGACCTTCCCTTCAAAGTATCGATAAACCAAAATGCCGATTGATTCATATCGCATTGGCGGGTCGGAGATAGTGCTGCGGCCATTCAGCGCACACAACGCATTGTGGTAGCGAACGATGCTATCGAGCGGACGGTCCCGCGCGTCGAATGAAGCATCATTGCCATTGAGCCCGTCCTCAACTCTTCCGAACTTGATCAGGTGAAGGAATCCGAAGACAAATCCGGGATACATCATGTGGATGCTTACACAATCACCCGGCGCCTCTTCCATGCGATTGGTGAGATTCCGAAATGCGTTTCCAGTGCTCTTGACTGAAATCCCGAGAGCAGGTCCGATTCCAGGGGGAAACACTGTGACATCGAGGTTTTTGTACTTCATTCCCCCGAGTACGCTTTGTTCGGCACGGTCTTCCGACTCAGCCGAGTAGGCAAGGCCATAGCTATTGTCGGGGCCAGCCTTGCATTTTAGTGCGGGGCGTCGATGTAACCATTCTGGCGGGAACCCTCCCTCAACAACCAATCGGTTCGAGCAATGCGCATGCACAAGTTTGATGTGCTGGCCCGACTGGATCTTTGCCTCACCGCACAGAGCACCGATAGCCTGCTCCAAAGTGGGCACAGGAATCTGCGTTACTGGTGTTTTCGCCATTGTTCCATCCTTGTTGCGGCCTCCCGCAGAGAGATGCACTCGGCTTCTGTTAGGCCCATTCCTTTTCTCAAGAGATGACGATCAAACAAATCTGGATTTCGGCTCCTCGAGTTCACGAGGTCGCGACCGCTGTGATTGAGAAGCATCTGCGCATGAGATGCGCTAGGGCCAACAACAAGAATGCGCTCGGCCTCCGATGGCTCGATCTTGAAGAGCCCACCGCCTAGCGCATGCCCCTCCATTTCACAACTCAGTTTGGTCAACGAATTGCGCCAGGCCGCTGCATAAGAATCCGGGCTGTAACCCTTCAGAAATCGCAAAAGATGGATCGTATTCGGGGCGACAAGACCCCCAGTATTCGTGACGAGCCGGGGCATATCGCCCGACATGTAGGACAGAAATGCATCTGCCACCCGAACATGGGGCACAACGTACCAGAACTTCCGCGTTCTGCACTTGTACCGATCCGCAACGCCGTTGATCTCGCCTTGGTGCAGATAGTGCTGGATGTGGACGGGCAAAGACTCCTTTGCAACTGCTGGGAGGGCGAGCAGATGAACCTTTTCTCCGGCTCTCCGCTTAGCGACCCACTGCTCCAAGCGGAAAGCGACTCCTTCGACATCGCGAAGATTCAATATGGCAGGTCTGAGAAACTTATCGCCAATCTTCCATTGACTTTGCTCGCCATCCGTCAAATGAAAAAAGCTGTTCGCTCCCGTTACGTATCCAATGCCAACGTCGGCGACATTGCCGAGCCGTCGTACCCCGGGATGCGCGGCAAGCGCGTTGTAAAGCGAGAGTGTCGCATCCGGTAGAAGGTAGTGGTTCAATCGAAAGTTGCCGTTCTCGACCGCTTCAAGATCGACGGTTCTTGTTTCTGTCGTCTCACTCAGCAAACTGTCGGCTGAGGTAACGGTAAACTTCTTGCAGGTCTCGCCGTATCCTTCGCAATACAGCAACACCGTGCTTTGGCCGAGCCCGTCGAAAAGCTTGTCCCTGAACATCTCAATTGCTACGCTCTTGAAATGCCGTATCAGGTATTTCAGCACCTCGCGGGCATACATGGCGTGGCCCAATTCAGAAGGCATCACCATCGCTAGACGCCCACCTGGGCGAAGAAACCGAGCGGAATGCACGACGAACGGTGCCCATGAAGAAGCAAGACGAGGCAGTCGAACCCCCGCCTCCATCGCTCTCACGTACGCTTTGGAAGTAGCGTCGCCATTAAAAGTTTGGTAGCGAATATACGGAGGGTTTCCAACAACACAGTCGAATGCGGGCAGAGACTGCAGAGTGAGATCGAAGAAATCGCTTCGGAGCAATCTCGCATTGCGCACCCGCTGGCGCGATTCTCGCAGCGCATCCCCGGAGACATCTATGCCATGCAACCGGAAGGAAGAGGAACCGAATTGAGCTAAGCGAGTCGAGGCAGCTACCAGGAAAGCGCCATCTCCGCAGCTCGGATCAAGAAGAGTGGCGTTGCCATCACGGATCGCCCATGTCACAAGACGGCTTGCAACGGACTCTTCCGTATAGAACGCACCGAGCGCCTTTGGTTCCGGCCTTTCCCGCCTGGCTGCGAGTCCGCTCATGATTTCCACTCCTCCATCAGTTTGCGGAAGTCGTGGAAGAGGTAGTTGGAGTCGTGCGGGCCGGGAGCGGCTTCGGGGTGGTACTGGACGCTGAAGAGCGGCAACGTTTTGTGGCGCAGGCCTTCCAGGGTCTGGTCGTTCAGATCCACGTGGGTCAACTCCACCTCGCTCAGGTTGATCGAGTCGGGATCGACGGCGAAGTTGTGGTTGTGAGCAGTGATTTCCACCTTGCCCGTGAGGTTGTTGCGCACCGGATGGTTTCCGCCATGATGGCCGAATTTCAGCTTGTAGGTCTTGCCGCCAAGAGCAAGCCCCGTCAACTGGTGGCCTAAACAAATTCCGAAGACCGGCACGCGGCCCAGGAACTTGCGAATGGCCCGGACGGCATAATCGACCGGCTCCGGGTCGCCTGGCCCGTTGGACAAAAAGACGCCGTCTGGCTTGAGGTCGAAGACATCTTCAGCGCTGGTCTCAGCCGGAACCACTGTCACCCGGCAGCCCTCGCGCACCAGCATCCGCAGTATATTGAGTTTGATGCCAAAATCGTACGCAACGACGTGAAGCTTGCGCTCTTTCGCGTCCTGGTTGAGACCAACAGCCAGCAAGCGATCGCCCGTCTGGTTGCGGCTGTCGTTCGCGTCAAAGGTGAAGACCGACTTGGTCGACACGACCCGCGCCAGATCCGTCCCGTCCATCTTGCGAATGCCCCGGGCCTTCTGAACCAGAACATCGGGATTGCTCTCGGAGCTCGAAATGACCCCGCGCATCACGCCGTGGGTGCGCAGATGGCGCACCAGCGCGCGCGTGTCGATCTCGGCCAGCACGGGAACAGAATAGCGCTCCATGTACTCGTCGGTGACCTGTTCGGAGCGCCAGTTGGAGCCGATGGGCGAGAACTCGCGGACGATCAGGCCCTCGATATAGGGCCGGGCCGACTCGTTGTCTGCCTGGTTGGTGCCGTAGTTGCCGATCTGTGGGTTGGTTAGAACGACGATTTGTCCGGCATAAGAGGGATCGGTGGCGATTTCCTGATATCCGGTGAGGGAAGTATTGAAAACGACTTCGCCTTGGCATTCACTTGGGTGCCCATAGCCGAGGCCGCGGAAGATGCGCCCGTCTTCGAGCGCTAGAATCGATTGCATCGCCTCTCCGAGGAGTGGATTCTATCGATTTTAACAGCTTTGACGAGACTGTGCCGGTGGATTTCGGGGCGGTAATTGAGCGCCTCTACCTCACTACACCGGCATCGCGCGCCGGCCAGTAGACAAAGACAGCTTTTCCGTAGATGAGCGAGCGCTCTACGGGACCGAATTCGCGGCTGTCAGAGGAGATGGAGCGATGGTCGCCCATCATGAAGTACGTGTCCTCGGGAACGACAATCTCAGGATAGGAACGGCTGTCTCGGTACTCCTCCGGGACGTAACTCTCTATCTGCCGCTCGTGATTGACCCAGACTGTGCCGCGGTCGATCTCCAGCCGGTCGCCCGGAACGGCGATGACGCGCTTGATGTAGCTCTTTTCCGGGTCGCGGGGATAGTGGAAGACCACCACATCGCCGCGCTCGATCGACGTGAAGTGGTAGACGAATTTGTTAATGAACAGCCGGTCCTGGTCCTCCAGCCGCGGCAGCATGCTGGTTCCCTCGACGCGCACCGGCTGGTAGAGGAAGGTGATGATGAAGATCGAGGCTGCGGCCGACACCAACAGGTCGCGTACCCACAGCCCAAAGCCGAGAGACCTGGGAGACGGTTCGGGCGTGGGGGCGGAAGGCGCCTGATTCGAGCCTTGCCTTGCTGCGGCACTCGGATCCGGGTTCACAGAATTGGGCGGAGAGGTTTCCATCGGTTCCTGTTTGTTTAGAATCATTTACTTGCACATCTCGTTCAGCGTAAACCCGGCATGAACGCGCTCCGTGGGCTGAGTGACCTTATCGGCTCAAGGCGCCTGGGAGCGGAATGCAACTGATTCCCCGCTCATTCAAGTGTAATCCGATTTTCGACTGGAGGGCCAGCGATTCGGGACTGTAAGTAACCGGGGTACCCTTTCAGCCCACATTCTCGTTTGGCTTCCCGAGGCCGGGCTACCCTGCCTCCGTCCTGCCGCGATACTCTTAAAGCCAACGTGATCAAGGACGAAAACCAACCCGCTGCTCCGCCGACATCCCCTCTGGACAAGGCTTCTGACGAGCTCACGCCTTTTATGCGGCAATGGACGGCGGCCAAGCGAGAGAATCCAGATGCGCTGCTCTTCTTTCGCATGGGGGATTTCTACGAACTCTTCTACGACGACGCGGTGACCGTCAGCCGGGAGCTGCAACTGACCCTGACGGCGCGGGACCGCGAGCGATCGCAGCCGATGTGCGGGGTTCCATATCACGCGGTCGAGAGCTATCTCACGCGCCTGCTGCGTATGGGCTACCGCATCGCGCTGTGCGACCAGATGGAGGACCCCAAGCTCACCAAGAAGATTGTCCGGCGAGAGGTGACGCGGGTACTCTCGCCGGGAACGGCTCTGGACGCCGCGCTGGGGCAAGAGCAGAACAATTTTCTGGCGGCGTATTTCGAGATTGGGAGCGGACATGGCGCGAACTCCCAGAGTGGCTCAGTGTGCGCGGTTGCGCTGCTGGATGTTTCTACCGGGGAGTTTCGCACGGCCGAGTTTTCTGGCCCTGCCGCGCGGCAGCAGGCTGTGGACGAGATTCTGAAGGCGGGGTCGAGCGAGATGCTGCTGCCTTCGAGCGCTGAGTTGCCCACACAGCTTGAGCGGATTCCGGCGCGGACACGGATCGAGGACTGGGTGTGGACGCGGGAGTTTGCGGTTCCGCTGGTGGAGCGACAACTGAATGTGCATTCGCTTGAAGGATTTGGGCTCACCGGCCACCCTGCGGCCGCGATTGCGGCAGGGGCGGTGCTGCACTATGTGCGAACAACACAAAAGAATGAGGCTCTGCACATCGACAGTCTGCGATTCGAGGAGCATTCGACGGCTCTCGAACTGGACCAGGTGACGGTGAGGAATCTGGAGCTTGTCGAGCCGTTATTTGCTGGTCAGACCGCTTCGGGTCAGGATAATCGCGTGACCTTGTTTCACACGCTGGATGCGTGCCAGACGCCGATGGGAAAGCGTCTGTTGCGAGCCACAATTCTGCGGCCGCTAGTGGATGCCGACGCGCTCGAAGCACGCTATGAGGCAGTCGCCGAGGCGCACGGGGACTTGGTCAGGCGCGAGGAAATTCGGCGGGCTTTTTCGGGGCTTCTGGATCTCGAACGGCTGCTGGCCCGGCTTTCCTTGGATTCTGCGGGACCACGCGACGTCCGAGCGCTGGCGGCGAGCCTGAGCCGGTTGCCGGGGTTGCAGACGGCGCTCGATGCAATGCGGGCAGAACGTTGGCGGGAGCTTGCCGGGCAGTTGGACACGCTCGAGGACGTGACAGCGCGGATTGCAACAACGCTGGTCGAAGAGCCGCCCTTGACGCTCGTAGATGGCGGAGCAATTGCCGCGGGCGTGGATGCGGAGTTAGACGAGTTAAGGACCATTTCAACCACCGGCCGGCATCAGATTGCAGCCATCGAGGAGCGGGAACGAGAGCGGACGGGGATCGGTTCGCTGAAGGTCAGGTATAACTCGGTTTTCGGCTATTACATTGAGATAACCAAGTCGAACCTATCGCTGGCGCCGGTCGATTATGAGCGCAAGCAAACTCTGGTCAACGCTGAACGCTTTACGACGCCGGAGTTAAAGGAGTACGAACGCAAGATTCTGACGGCGCACGAGCGGTCAATAGAAATTGAAAAGCGGATCTTTGCCGAACTGCGGCGAACAGTATTGGAGGCCGCTGGGCGCATCAAGCGAAGCTCAGTCTCAGTTGCGGAAACGGATCTGCTCGCTAACTTCGCGCACTTGGCGGCAGGCCGGCGGTATGTGCGGCCAAGGCTCGTAGACGAGCCGGTGATCGAGGCGGTCGCCGGGCGGCATCCGGTGATTGAGCAGTGGATGGAACAGACGCGCGAGGGAAGATTCATTTCGAACGACATCTATTTGAACTCGGCCGGTGATGGGCCTAGTTTGTTGCTAATAACTGGTCCTAACATGGGCGGAAAGAGCACTTATCTTCGCCAGGCGGCGATGCTTGTCTTGATGGCCCAGATGGGCAGTTTTGTTCCTGCGGATAGCTTGCGCTTCGGGCTGGTTGACCGGATTTACACGCGTATCGGGGCAAGCGATAATGTGGCGCGGGGCCGCTCGACGTTCATGGTGGAGATGACCGAGACGGCAACGATCCTTAATACGGCTACGAACAAATCGCTGATCTTATTGGACGAGATGGGCCGGGGGACGGCGACCTTCGACGGGCTTTCACTGGCCTGGGCGACGGTTGAGTTTCTTCATGCGGAAACCGGCGCGCGGACGCTCTTTGCCACGCACTATCATGAGCTGACGATGCTGGCCGAGAAGCTGCCGCGGGTCAGAAATCTTCGCGTCGGCGTGAAAGAAGCGGCGGGCGGGATTGTCTTTCTGCATAACATTGAGACGGGAGCGGCGAGCAAGAGTTATGGCATCGAGGTGGCGCGGCTGGCGGGATTGCCGCCGGCCGTCATCGAGCGGGCCAAGCATGTGCTACGGCAGCATGAGAAGCAGGAACGGCAAAGCGTACAGGTGGAGACTGCGCCCGAGCCGGTGCAGTTGACCATCTTTACGCCGCTCTCGCAGCGCATCGTGGACCGGATCGAGGCGACAGATGTGAATTCGCTGACGCCTCTGCAGGCGCTGAATCTGCTGGAGGAGTTACAGCAGGAGTTGAAGGAGCGGAGATGAATAACAGGGATCAGAGATCAGAGATCAGGGACCAAAAATGAAGCACGAGCTGAGGAAGAAGCGATGAAGACAAATCTGCGCCAAGCCGCAGGAGGCTTACTGATCGTCGGTCTCGGGGGGACAGAGCTTTCCGGTCTGGAGCGCGCGTGGTTGAAGCTCGTGCGGCCGGCGGGGGTGATTCTCTTCCGGCGCAACATTGAGAACGCCAAGCAGACGCGGGCGCTACTGGCCGAGGCTACGGCCTTGTGCGCACCGAACAGCTTTCGCTGCGTTGACGTGGAAGGCGGAACGGTGGACCGGCTGCGGGATGCGCTTGCCCCCATGCCTTCCGCACAGGCGGTGGCGGAGGCGGCGCGGCGCACGGGCAAGAGCCGGATGATTCGGGAACAGGGTGAGCTGGTTGCGCGGGGTGTGAAGGCCTTCGGCTTCAACACAACGTTGGCGCCGGTTGTGGACTTGGCGCTGCCGGAGTCGGCCGGTGTGATGGGCACGCGCACTGCTGGAGCGACGGCGGAGCACGTGATAGATTATGCGCGGAGTTTTCTGGCCGGCCTAGCCGCGCGCGACGTGGTGGGCTGCGGCAAGCATTTTCCTGGGCTGGGCGGCGGGACTCTCGATTCACATTCGGAAACTCCGGCGATCCGGCGAAGCGGAGCCGTGGAATGGCAAAAGCATCTGGCGCCCTATAGGGAACTGCGAAACGAGTTGCCGATGGTGATGGTGAACCATGCGGCTTATCCTGAGACTCCCGGCCCAAATCGCGACAAGAGCCTGCCGGCCAGCGTATCGCCTTACTGGATTACCACGGTCTTGCGCAAGCGAATTGGCTACTGGGGAATCATCTTCTCCGACGATATGGAAATGGGTGGGATTCTGAAGTTCATGCCCCTCGAAGAGGCGGCGGTCGCGGCCATTCGGGCGGGCATGGATCTGCTCGAAATCTGCCACACTCCGGAGATGATCCTGCGCGCGTACGAAGCGTTGATTGCCGAAGCAGAGCGATCGGCGGCGTTTTGTCAACTTCTGATGGGGCGTGCGGCGCATACTGCGAAGCGAAGAGCGGAACTGTTTGCGAGCGGCGTTCCGGCGGCGCTTTCGGCCAAGCAGATCGATGCTCTGCGAAAGCAAATTCAGCGTTTTGGCAAGACGGTAATGAAGGCCCAGGAGGCGCGGCTGGCATGAGCGCAAAGACCATGACGGTGGTGGGGATCATGAGCGGCACCTCGGCCGATGGAATCGACGTTGCCGTGGTGCGGATTGCGCCCGGGAGACGACGCCCCGGAATCACGCTCATGGCGCACGAGGGCTTCGCGTTTCCCGTCCAACTGCGGCGTGCAGTGCTGGCGGCAATGAACGCGGCTTCGACCTCGACGGCGGAGTTGGCGCGACTGAATTGGAGGCTTGGACTGGCCTACGCCGAGGCATTGAGCGCAACGGTCAAGCGGCACAATATGAAACTTGACCTGATTGGCTGCCACGGCCAGACGATCTATCATCAACCGCGCGCGGAAAGCTATGCGGGCCGCCACTTCGGCTGCACCTGGCAGCTAGGCGAAGCGGCTGTGATTGCCGCGGCCGCCGGAGTTCCGGTGGTCTCGAACTTTCGGCCGGCGGATATGCTGGCCGGGGGCCAGGGAGCGCCGCTGGTTCCGCTGCTCGACTATGTGATGTTTGCCGACCGAAAGCGCGGGCGCGTGCTCCAGAACATTGGCGGCATCGCCAATATGACCGCGATTCCCGCCGGTGCAGGGGCTGACGCAGTGATGGCCTTCGACAGCGGGCCAGGAAACATGGTGATCGATGCTCTGTCGCAGGAGCTATTCAACAAGAGATTCGACCGCAATGGCGCCATTGCTGCGCGAGGAACGGTGCTGGTGCCGGTGCTGGCTGGTGCGCTACGAAATGCTTACTTCAAATTGAAGCCGCCTCGAACTGCAGGGCGCGAACAGTTTGGGCGCGAATATGCGGCGAAGTTTCTGACGTCTTGCCAACGGCACAGCAACCGGCCCGAGGACGCAATGGCCACGGCCACCGCGCTGACTGCGGAGACGATTGCGGCGAGTTACAAGACTTACGTCCGGCGCAACATGAGAGGCCATGGCGTGGACTACATTGTCTCAGGCGGCGGAGCGCGCAATGCAACACTGATGGCGATGCTGGCGCAACGGCTGGAACCACTCGGCTGCGAGTTGGCCGCAAGCGAGGAGTTCGGCTTGCCCGCCGATGCCAAGGAGGCCGCGGCCTTTGCGCTGTTGGCTTGGCAGACCTGGCATCACCTGCCGGGAAATGTGCCCAGGGCCACCGGCGCAGTGCGGCCGGCGATCCTGGGTCAGGTGACGTATGCATAGGCTTTTTGCGCTGGCCATGCTGGTGGCGCTCACAGGCTGCCACTCGGCGCCTCGGGATCCGCGAACGGTCGTGTTTCTGATCGAGAGCAGCCCGGCCAACCTCGATCCGCGCATCGGCACTGATGGGCAATCGGAACATATCGACGAGTTAATCTTCGACGGGCTTGTGGCACGTGACGCGAGCTTTCATTTCACGCCTGCGCTGGCAGAGAGCTGGGAGCAGCCTGACCCGCTGACATTGATCTTCCATCTGCGTGATGGCGTGCGTTTCCACGATGGCCGCCCGATGACGGCGCGCGATGTCGCGTGGTCGGTGGATTCGATCCGCTCGGGCGCGGTGATCTCGCCCAAAGCCGCGGCCTATGCCTCGGTGGACACGATCGAGGCGCGGGACCCGCGGACCGTGGTCTTTCACTTGAAACACGCCGATAACTTCTTGCTGACAAACCTATCGACGGGCGCATTCGGCATTGTTCCCGAGGGCAGCGGGCGCGAGTTCTGGCGGCATCCGGTGGGCACCGGGCCCTTTCGCTTTGTAAGCCAGCAAATCGATCAGGAAGTGGTGGTCGAGCGGAATCCGCTGAGTTGGGCTACGACTCCGAAGATTGAGCGGGTGCGTTTCCGTGTGGTGCCGGACGCAACCACCGAGTCTCTGGAACTGGAAAAGGGCTCGGGCGACGTGGCCGTCAATTCCCTGCCCATCGACGCATTGGCGGCGCTGGCCACGCGGCCGAACCTGACGGTTGAAGACGCGCCTGGAACGCAGGTTCAGTATCTCAACTTCAACCTGCGCGATCCTTTGTTCAGCGATGCGCGAGTGCGTCAAGCCATCGCCTGCGCCATCGACCGCAAGCTGATCATCCAGACGCTGCTGCGGGGCCACGCACAGCCGGCCGAGAGCTTGCTGCCTGCCGGCCACTGGGCCTGGACCGGCGACGTTGCGCGCTACGAGTACGATCCGGTGCGGGCGGCGCGGCTGCTCGATGAGGCGGGCTATCCTACCGGGGCCGATGGAGTGCGCTTCCTCTTGACAATGAAGACCAGCACCGATGAGGGTACGCGGCTGCTGGCCGCAGTCTTGCAACAACAACTGGCCAAGGTAGGGATTGCATTGGAACTGCGCAGCTACGAGTTTGCCACGTTTTATTCCGACGTGACTCGCGGGGCGTTTCAGATGTACTCGCTGCGATGGATCGGCAACGAGCAACCAGACATCTTCGGTGTTTATGCGACAGAGAATTTTTCTCCGAAGGGAACCAACCGCAGCCACTATTCAAATCCGAAGCTCGATCTTCTGCTGGACGAAGCGCGCCAGAGTACAGACACAGCTCGGCGGCGCGCGGATTACGTCGAAGCACAACAGATTCTCGCGCGTGATCTGCCGGCCATCAATCTCTGGTACAGGAACACGGTCGTGGTGCACAACCGGCGGCTGACGCACGTGGTTCCTACGCCTTCGGGGAGCTTTTCTTTCCTGGAGACCGCGGAGTTGGCTGAATAGACCAGCGGCTGCTTTCAGATTGTTTTTAGATTGGACTTCCCTCGATCTCCGGAAGGATCGATTTTTTGCCCAAATTCAGCGGTTTTCGAAGGACCACACACATCGCGAAAGCCTCCACTCAACCTTTTGCCGCCCTGATTCGTCTACCGAAGCAGTTGTCGTTTTTTCCCTTGCATGCCAAGCGGTGTTGGCCATTGGAGAGTTGGCTTATGAAGAGCAAGTGCTTGAATCGCATTTCTATTACGTCGGCGCTGATAATCGGGTTTCTGCTGAGCGGGAGTTTTGCCTCCGCGCAGTCGCCTTCCCGGCTTGTTGGCACGATCACCGCCATCAACGGCAGCACAATCACGGTCAAGACCGATGCCGACGGCGAGCGTCAGGTGGCGGTTCCAACGACCGCGACGCTCAAGCGCATCGCTCCAGGACAAAAAGATCTGAGCACGGCGGAGACGATTCAGTTCAGCGACCTGGCCATTGGCGACCGCGCTCTGGTGAAGCTCGACCCCGATGCACCTGCCGGCACCACGCAAGCGCTGCAGATTGTCGCTGTAAAGCAGGCGGACCTGGCGCTGAAGCAACAGAAGGATCGCGAGGACTGGCAGCGGCGAGGTGTAGGCGGCCTGGTGAAGAGTGTGGATGCTGCCTCGGGCGTTGTCGTGTTGAGCAGCGGCGCCGGAGCGACGGCGAAGACAATCACCGTTCATATCACCAAGACGACGATGCTGAAGCGCTATGCGCCGGCCTCGGTGCGCTTTGACGCAGCGCTCCCGGCGCCAATCGATGCGATTCACGCGGGCGACCAGTTGCGCGCGCGGGGAACAAAGAGTGCGGACGGAACCGAGATTGCCGCCGAAGAGGTCATCTCGGGCAGCTTCCGCAACATCGCCGGAACAATTGCTTCGCTCGACGCGACAGCCTCGACGCTGGCAGTCAAAGATCTGGCAACGAAGAAGCTGGTCACCATTCACGTTACGGCGGAGGCGCAGATGCGGCGGTTGCCGGACCGGATGGCCGCGATGCTGGCGGCGCGCCTGAAAGGAACGGCCGGTGGCGGTGCAGGCAGTCAAAGCGGTGGCCAATGGTCCGGGCAGAATGGCGGCCAAAGCGGAGGGGGCGCGGGTGACCCTCAGCAGATGCTGAATCGCGCTCCGGCCATTCAACTCAGCGACCTGCAAAAGGGCGAAGCGGTGATGCTTGTGTCCACTCAAGGCGAGAGCGAAGTCACGGCAATCACGCTGCTGGCGGGCGTCGAACCGCTGCTTGAGGCTCCCGCTGCCAGCCAGAGCCTGCTTTCAAACTGGAGCATGAATACCAGCGCACCTGATGTTGCCCAGTAGATTCACAATCGGCCAGCAAAAAAACAGCGAGGAATACGTGTACTCAAAATTGCATTGCTTCACTCATTTCTTGATAGCCCTAACTTTGGGCCTGGCCGCAGCGGTTTCAGCGCAAGCACAAACTGTCGCCGCGCCTCCTTCGGGCGCGAAGACCGCTGTCTCGCCAAGTGCTCCTCCCGCAGCAACAGCCAGCTTGCACGGACATATCGCCGACCCTACGGGCGCGCTGATTCCGGGCGCAACTGTCAACATCACCTCATCGGCGGGGAAGGCCGTCGCCACAACGACGGCGGATGCGAGCGGCGCTTACCAGGTGAGCGGTCTCGCGCCCGGCAGCTACATCATACGGGCCTCCTATCCTGGCTTCGCTCCTTTCGCGATGCCGGCCATCCAACTCGCGGCGGGCCAAGTGAAGCGCGTGGACATTTCGATGGCCATGGAGGTGGAACAGCAGAGCGTAGTGGTTACAGACGAGTCAGCCTCGGTCAACGTTGAAGCGAGCGGCAACGCCAACGCCATCGTCCTCAAGGGCAAGGATCTAGATGCGCTGTCGGACGACCCAGATGAGCTGTCCAATGAGTTGACGGCGCTGGCCGGACCCTCGGCGGGACCGAACGGAGGCCAGATTTATATTGACGGCTTTAGCGGCGGACAGCTTCCGCCCAAATCGGCGATCCGCGAGATTCGCATCAATCAGAATCCCTTTTCGGCAGAGTTTGACCGGCTGGGCTACGGGCGCATCGAGATTCTCACCAAGCCTGGCACCGACAAGCTGCACGGCCAGTTCTTCATCCAAGGCAACGACAAGAGTTTCAATACCGGCAACCCGTTCTCAACGTCAATCCCCTCTTACTACAGCTATCAGTTCAACGGCACAGTGAGCGGGGCAATCTCAAAAACTGCTTCTTTCTTCGTAAGCGCCGAGCAGCGCAACACGGAGAATATCGACGCCTGGCTGATTCCGGATGCGGTAATGCTCCAGAACCCTCTGCTGCCCCCCGACCCGCTCAACAACCCATATCAGGACATCTCGAACTACGGCGTTAACCTCCTGAACCGGCGCATCCGTGACAATGCGTCAGCTCGCATCGATTGGCAACTGGGCGCAAAGAACACCTTCACGGCACGCTACGGATTCTGGGCCGAGTCCGAGCACGGAGATCTGAACTCCGGTTCGCTGGCGAGCGCCTCCACGCACGAATCGAACACCGACCACACGGTGCAATTGAGCGATGCGATCGTCATCAACGATCACGTCGTCAACGAAACCCGGATGCAGTTTGAGCGGCAGAATGAGAATCATTATCCCGACTCGCCGGACAGTACCATCAACGTCACCGGAGACTTCACGGGGGGTGGATTTCGTGGCCAAATCAGCCTCGATCACACGACACGCCTTGAGTTCCAGAATCTGACAACCATGAGTCATGGCGCACACGCCATCAAGTTTGGAACCCGCATGAGAGATACGCGAGACGCAAACTTGACGAATGCGAATTTCAACGGATCATTCACCTTCGATTCGTCTGCTAACTACCTGGCGATGGCCAAAGGACTTTTGAATGGCCAAGCGTTCGATACCCTGGCTGGCCCAACATCCGCCAGCATCACAACGGGACCCGAATCATCACTGGCCAATGTCTTTGACGTGGCATTGTTCGCTCAGGACGACTGGAAGTTCAATCCCCGGCTGACGCTCTCCGGCGGAATTCGATGGGAGGCACAGAATCACATCTCCGATCACGACGACTGGGCCCCGCGCGCCGCATTCGCCTACGCGCTGGATGGGAACGGTAAGGACAAGAAGGCCAGGACAGTACTTCGCGGCGGATACGGCTTCTTCTACGACAGGCTTGGAAGCGGAAACTTGCTCACCGTCAACCGGGCGAACATCCAGAACCAAATCGTCTTCAACAACCCGAGTTGCCCGACAAACACAGAAACTGCGCTGGACAAGAGTGTGCTAATAAACGGCGGCTGCACGAGCACCGGCGTCGCATCTACCGCTTCGGAGCCAGTGAAGTACCTGGTGGCTCCTCACTTTCACTCGCCCTACACGGGGCAGGCCGGCACCAGCCTTGAGCGGCAACTCTCCACGGGAACCAGCCTGACGCTCACCTACCTGCACTCCTTTGGCGTACATCAGTTGGCTACGCGCAACGCCAACCAAGCCGTAGACGGAATCACGCCAGATGGCTCCGGCGATTACCTTTACGAGTATTTTCCCGAGGCGGTCTTCAAACAGAATCAGCTCATCACCAGCATAAACGCGACGGTAAGCAAAAAGCTGAACCTGATGGGCTTTTATACCCTTGCGTGGGCCAATGCCAACACCGGCAGCGCATCGAACGCCTACAACCTCGACCAGGACTACGGGCGCGCCGCCTTTGTTTCGCGTAACATGCTCTTCGCGATGGCCAACTACAGCGGTCCCTGGGGAATCCGCTTCAATCCGTTTTTGATCGCGCAGTCTGGCCGCCCATTTAACATCACCCTACCGACTGACTCATTGAACAACCTCTTCAATCAAAGGCCGGCTCAAGTAGCGGCATCAAATTGCACGCCCACTTCAGAACGCTATATTCAGTTTGGCAATGATTGCCTTGACAGCCAACCCACCTCCGGCGAAGCAATCATTCCCATCAACCTGGGCAACGGTCCAGCGGCGGTGGCCGTGAATCTGCGCATCAGCCGCGCCATCGGACTCGGTCCTAAACTCGCTGCGGT
>Ga0302270_10000914_pt1 | contig 30527 bp, 23 predicted proteins | sample III_Bog_E2_3_FD_198773 | JGI IMG/M metagenome (GOLD analysis project Ga0302270, IMG submission 198773) | Peat permafrost microbial communities from Stordalen Mire near Abisko, Sweden - III_Bog_E2_3 | ecosystem: Environmental > Terrestrial > Soil > Wetlands > Peat | place: Sweden: Abisko... | reverse complement strand
GAGCAAGACTAAGCAAGGCATTTCGAGCAAGACTAAGCAAGGCATTTCGAGCAAGACTAAGCAAGGCATTTCGAGCAAGACTAAGCAAGGCATTTCGAGCAAGACTAAGCAAGACATTCAGAGCAATTTTTCTGCTGGTGGAGCGATTTGTGGCAGCATTCGAAAAGCAGATTCCTCTGCTACGCTGCGGAATGACAAACAAAAGGGCCGCGCCATGAATTCAGTTTCAACCGTATTCGTGCTGTCCCAAGCCATGCCCCAAAGAGTTGAGGCATGGCAAAACGCACAACTTTCGGTGCATGTACCACATGCGCCATATCCGCCGAGTTGGGTAGTTGCTCCAACTCACCTATAATTGAACTTTCCCTAGAGGGTTCCTAAGGAGCCTGATTTTTGCAGTGAGGGTGTGCGTATTCTTACCGTTAGCCGAGAGGGCGAAAGCCCCCTGACCCATCAGACCAAGCACATGCGCACGCGCCAGGGCCGTCTTTGCAGCTTCCGTTCCATTCTTCCCCACAAGCTGTTACGCGCTCTCCGCCCGCTGGGCCTTGTTGCCCTGCTTTGCGCCAGTGCTGCGCCTGTACTCCAGGCGCAGAATACCCAGGTACTTTGCCAGCCGCAGGTGATTGGAAACCGCAGGATTCCGAAGGAGTCCGTGCTGGCCCGTCTCTTCTCGCGCCAGGGCGACCTGTATGACGCCACCGTGGTGGAGCGCGACTTCAACTCGCTCTGGAACACCGGCTACTTTGAAGACATCCGCATTGAGCGCGAAGACACTGACAAGTGCGTGCAGCTCGTGATCTACGTGCGCGAGAAGCCCACCATCGCGGCCATTGACTACAAGGGGTTGAATGCTGTTACCCAGTCTGACGTGCTGGAGCGCTTCAAGAAGGAAAAGGTCGGCCTCTCAGTGGAGAGCCAGTATGACCCGACCCGCATCAAGCATGCTGAAGTGGTGCTGAAAGAGATGCTGGCCGAGCATGGCCACCAGTTCGCCACCATTCAGACGGAGATCAAGACCCGTCCGCCGTCATCGGTGAACGTGCTCTTCGTGGTGAAGGAAGGCCCGACGGTCAAGGTCGGCAAGATCGTCTTCGAGGGCAATCCCTCCATCAAGGCGCGCACGCTGCGCGCATCCATGAAGAACCTGAAGCCCATCGGCATTCCGCACTCTATCGTGCTGGAGAACCTGTTTGCGCGCACCTTCGATTCCACCAAGCTGGATGAAGACTCTGAGCGGGTGCGCCAGGCGTATCGCGACCGCGGCTACTTCAAGGCGCTGGTGGGCGAGCCGCAGACCCATGTGCGCGACGCCGGCGGGCTTGACCTGCTGCTGCGTCCTTCCAAGGGCAAGCGCGTTGACATCCTGATGCCGATTGAAGAGGGCGGACGCTATCGCCTGGGCGGCATCACCTTCAGCGGCAACAAGGCCGTGACCAATACCCGCATTCTGCGCGCGCAGTTTGCGCAGAAAGACGGCGAGTGGTTCGATGCGACCAAGTTCGGTAAGGGGCTGGAGCAGTTGCGCAAGGCCTACGGCGAGCTGGGCTACATCAACTTCGTGGCCAACCCCACGCCGCGTGTGGATGAAGCCAAGCACCTGGTCTATCTTGATATCGATGTGAGCGAGGGCAAGCCCTACTACGTCTCGCGCATTGAGTTCTCCGGCAACACGGTCACGCGCGACAAGGTCATCCGCCGCGAGCTTCTGCTGGAAGAAGGCCAGGTCTACAACAACCGCCTGTGGGAGATGAGCATTCTCCGCCTGAACCAGTTGAACTACTTTGAAACGCTGAAGGCGGAAGAAGATTCCGAGACGCGCCAGAATGAGCAGGACGGCAGCGTGGACCTGCTGCTGAAGCTAAAGGAGAAGGGCAAGAACTCCATCGGCCTGAACGGCGGCATCAGCGGCCTCTCCGGCACCTTCATCGGCCTGAACTACGAGACCAACAACTTCCTCGGCCTGGGTGAGACGCTTTCGGTACAGGCGAACATCGGCGATCTCTCGCGCAACCTGAGCTTCGGATTTACTGAGCCCTACTTCCGCAACCGGCCCCTCTCGCTGGGCGTGCAGGTCTTCACCAGCAAGTATGACTACAATCCGGCGAAGAGCTACGGCATCAACAACGCGGGCACGGCGCTGAGCGCGGCACAGAACTCGCTCATCACCAACTACAATCAGTCCACCACGGGCCTGAGCGTCTCCACCAGCTATCCGCTGCGCCGCTCGCTGAAGCGGGTGGGTATCTCATACCAGCTCTCGCGCTCCACCGTAACCACGTTCAATGACACGACGCGCAACGTCTTCCAGACGCTGGCGTTCCGCTCGCAGACCATCGCCGGGCAGAATGCGCTGAACGGCATTGTGACCAGCGTGATCACGCCCAGCTTCAGCTACTCCAGCATCGGCAACCCGTCGCGTCCGCGTGACGGCAAGGAGTTCAGCGCGGCCATTCAGGTGGCGGGCGCGGGCGGCAACGTGAAGTACTACAGCCCGGTCGTCAGCTATCGCCAGTTCTTCCCGATGAAGGGTCTGCGCATCAACCGCGAAGGCCGCAATGTGCTGGGCTACCGCATCCAGTTCGCGCACGCAGCCGGATTCGGCGGCGAAGTGACACCGCCGATGAACCGGCTCTACTCCGGCGGCGAAGGCGAACTGCGCGGCTTCGATGTGCGTTCCGCATCGCCCTACGTCTTCATCCCCAACAAGATTCTCTTCCCGCTGACCAATCCGGATGGATCGACGGTGCCGCGCAATACCGAAGATCCGTCGCTCGGACCGGTTGAGATTCCGCTACCTGTCTTCCGCATTGTTCCCATCGGCGGCGACACCAGCCTGACGACGAATATTGAATATCGCATTCCCATCGCAGGGCCGGTGACGTTCGCTTTCTTTGACGATTTTGGTCTTGACGTGAACCTGCAGGCATCCCAGTTGCGCGAGAGCGTACTGGGCAACGATACCGTCACCGGCGGGCTCTATGGCTGCACGACACTCGTGACTTCAGGCAACTACAATGTCTGTAGCGGCACCGTGCCGGGCTCGAGAGTTACACCCTTCACCTCGACGAATCTGTCGGTGGTGCCGGGAACCAACTGGGTGCCGCGCATGTCGACCGGCGCGGAGATTCAGGTGATTTTGCCGATCGTGAATGCGCCGTTCCGCCTCTACTACGCGTACAACCCGCTGCGGCTGTTTGAAGATATTCCGCAGCAGCTGGCGCTCAACAATACGCAGTTCCAGGGCCTGTTCCCGCAGAGCGATCCGAACTGCAAGCCGACGGCCACCATACCCTGCCAGCTCACGGGCGCGGGCGCCTACAGCTATCAATATGCACTCCAGCTTTACGGCGCGCAGTACCAGTTGCGGGAGCCGCGCAAGACGTTCCGTTTGACCGTAAGTACCACGTTCTAGAATCTTTACTTTCTCGCCCGGATGGGTGAGTACGGGTTTTCGCAGCCGTGGAGTGGTTTGACCAACCACGGCTGCGACCCTATAATTTCTACAGTTTTACGTATCCCACCTCTTGCTCGATTCTCTTTTCCGCATCTTCAGGCGGCGTGGAAGTCAAGCGGCACTGCGGCGGCCGGATACGGGCTGCGGTCTGCCGGCACAGATGTTATGCCGCAAGAGGGACCAAAAGATCTGCATCAGCGCGCTGTGCGCGGGTGCCAGAAGCACACGCAAGAAATTGAAAGAATCGCACCACTAATAAGGAGTTTCAAAGCCGAATGAATCGCACTCTTTCCACTCTCTGCACGCTCGCATTTGCCATCAGCGTTCCCGTCCTGGCACAAACTGCCGCCGCACCCACCTCGGTCACGCCCGCGCCTGCTCCGGTTGCGCCCGCGCCGGTCGCCTCCACCGCCAAGATCGCCCTGATCGCCTTCCAGGAGGCCGTCTTCGCCACCAACGAGGGACAGGCCAAGACGCAGGAGATTCAGCGCAAGTACGAGCCCACCAAGGCCAAGATTGAAACGCTGAATGGCGAAGTGGAGTCGCTGAAGAAGCAGCTCGACGGCGGCAAGCTGTCTGATGATGAGAAGGCGACCACGGCCCGCACCCTGGAGACCAAGGAGAAGGACCTGCAGCACGAGGAAGAGAATGCCGAGACGAACTACAACGGCGACCTCGGCGACGCCTTCAACAAGCTGGCGGTCAAGCTCTACCCGGTGGCACAGAAGTATGCCGCCACGCACGGCTTCACCATCCTGCTGAACGAGACGCAGCAGCAGAACCAGCTGCCGATGATCATGTGGGCGGCTGAAGGCCAGGACGTAACCAAGGCCGTGATCGACGCCTACAACGCGGAGCCCGCCAATGCAGCAGTACCGTCGGCGCCCACCCCGCACCGCACCGCCCCGGCGCACGTCGCGCCCAAGCCGGCGACCACCACCAAGTAAATCCACTGAAATTGCTGCAAAGAAAAGGAGACCCTTAACGGGGTCTCCTTTTCTTTGCATGGAGGCCCATGCAGGAGGGCGTTCCTGTGGAAAATTCTGTGGATTGCGGGGACAGCCTCTGCGGATTTTGGTGTGCCCCGTCACAAACCGCCGTTTTCCCAGCGCAATTCCAGCCTTTGAACCCCAGGATTCAAAAGGGCTTAAGACGGCAATGCAGGGAAAATGACAGATATTCGCAGGAATGACGCGGGAAATGTGCAGATTTCACGCTTTCCACAGATTTCGATGAATGGCAGGTTACAAGAATCTAGCCATGAGTGTTGCCGTGTGATATTTTGGTGAGCCAAATTGCTCACTTTTATTCTTCGCCAATCTTGAGAACGGCGAGGAAGGCTTCCTGCGGAATATCGACCTTGCCTATGCGTTTCATCCGCTTCTTGCCCTCTTTTTGCTTGTCGAGCAGCTTGCGCTTGCGGCTGATGTCTCCGCCGTAGCACTTCGCGATCACGTTCTTGCGGATGGCGGTCACGGTCTCTCGCGCGATGACCTTGGCTCCGATGGCGGCCTGGATCGCGACTTCAAACATCTGCCGCGGAATCAGTTCGCGCATCTTGGAGACCAGCAGCTTGCCGCGCTCGTAGGCGGCGTCGCGATGCACGATGACGGAGAGCGCATCCACCGGATCGCCGCCGATGAGAATATCCATCTTCACCATGGGTGAAACCCAGGTGCCGGCCAGGTGATAGTCCAGCGACGTGTAGCCGCGCGAGACGGATTTCAGGCGGTCGTAGAAATCCAGCACAATCTCGTTGAGCGGAAGCTCGTACGTCAGCATCACGCGCGTCTCTGAGACGTACTCAAAGTTCTGCTGGCGGCCGCGCTTGTCTTCCACCAGCTTCAGAATGCCGCCGACGTACTCTTCGTTCGTCAGAATTTTTGCGATGATGACCGGCTCTTCAATGGTCTCGATCTCGGTGGGATTGGGCCAGCGCGAAGGATTATCGACTTCAACGACGGAGCCGTCCGTGAGCGTGATGCGGTAGCGCACGCCGGGCGCGGTGGTGATGAGGTCAAGGTTGTACTCGCGCTCCAGCCGCTCCTGGATAATCTCAAGGTGCAGCAGGCCGAGGAAGCCGCAGCGAAAGCCGAAGCCGAGCGCGGCGGAACTTTCCGGCTCAAAGTTGAAGCTGGCGTCGTTCAGCCGCAGCTTCTCCAGCGCATCGCGCAGCATGGCGTGCTCGTGCGAATCCACGGTGTAGAGCCCGGCGAATACCATGCTCTTCAGGTCTTCAAAGCCGGGCAGAGCGTCCGCGCAGGGGCGTTCCGCATCGGTGATGGTGTCGCCGACCTTGGTGTCTGCAACGTTCTTGATGGTGGCGACGAAGAAGCCGACCTCACCGGCGGAGAGCTCCGTGATCTCCACCGGCTTGGGCGTCATCACGCCCATGGATTCCACGTCGAAGGTCTTGCCGTTCGCCATACTCTTGATCTTCATGCCCTTGCGCATGCGGCCGTTGATGATGCGGGCGAGCACGATGACGCCCTTGTAGGGATCGAACCAGGAATCGAAGATGAGCGCCTGCAGCGGCGCGTCGGCGTGGCCCTGTGGCGGAGGCAGCAGGTGCACCACGGACTCCAGTATCTGCTCCACATTCTGCCCGGTCTTGGCGGAGACGGCGACGGCGTCATCCGCGGGCAGGCCGACGGATTTTTCGATCATCTCCTTGGTGCGCTCAATGTCCGCGCTGGGCAGGTCAATTTTGTTGATGACGGGAATGATCTCCAGGCCGCCGGCGATGGCGAGATAGGCATTCGCCAGCGTCTGCGCTTCCACGCCCTGCGATGCGTCCACCACCAGCAGCGCGCCTTCGCAGCTGGCCAGTGAGCGGGAGACTTCATAGCTGAAGTCGACGTGGCCCGGAGTGTCGATCAGGTTGAGCTGATAGGTGATGCCGTCCTGCGCCTTGTACATCATGCGGACGGTGTGCGCCTTGATGGTGATGCCGCGCTCGCGCTCCAGGTCCATGGCGTCCAGCACCTGCGCCTGCATCTCGCGGGTGGTCAGCGAGCCGGTCATCTCCAGCAGCCGGTCAGAGAGGGTGGACTTGCCGTGGTCAATGTGCGCGATGATCGCGAAGTTGCGAATGAGGCTTGGATCCATATGTGCGGAGGGAAACCTTTACGTGCGAGAGCGTCAGCTTTGATTTTACATTTTTGCGGGGGTGCGGGGGATGTGGGACGGCACGCGGGGTAAGCGGGATGAACAGGCGTGCAGGCAGGGCCGCTGATTTCTTTGTCTGACGGTGCAGGAATGTATGCTCGCAACGTGACAGATAGCGGTGGGAGACATACAAGAGCGTACCTCCGGGGCTAAAGCCCCTCTTTGATCTATGTCGCTTGCCGTGCAGGCTAAAGCCTGCACTCCCCCGGCTGAAGCCGGGGGCTTAATCCGAAAAGCAGGAGCAAAGGCTCTCGGAGATTGGGCAGACGTGCAGGTGTAAAGATAACTACTGGGGTCCTTCGCTAAACGCTCAGTATGATAGCGGGAAACAGACAAAGGCAAAGGCAGCTATATGTTTTCCAGTGGTGCATGGCTGAGGCGCGCGGAGTGCGGCTCCCCGTCGCGGGGCCGAACCGTCATACAATGACAAGAGCTACACGTGACGATGCGCCCTCACATTCCGCAGGATGAACTCCGTCCGCGGGCTGCGCGGCGGGGACTGGCCCCCTGGGCCGCCCTGGCTGCAATTCCAGTGGTTCTGCTCTGCACTGGATGCCCTTCGCAGCCAGCAGCACAGCCCCCCGCACAAGCCCAGGCGCCCGCTCTCGCAGCTCCTGTTCCGGCTGCTGCGGTGAACGCGCAGGCCGCGACCGCGCAGCGCGATCAGCGGCTGATTGACCAGGTGGAGCGCAGCTACCGCAGCGGCGTGGACAACTATCGTGCCGGACGGCTGGATGCGGCGCGCCAGGATTTTGATTATTCCGTAGACCAGATGCTGACCAGCGGCTACGACCTGCGCGGCGACCCGCAGCTCTCAGACGAGTTTGACCACATTGTGGATGCGGTGAACGCGCTGGAGATGGACGCGCTGAAGCAGGGCAACGGATTCTCGCCCAAGGTGGAAGCGTCGCCGCTGGAAGAGGCGGGCAACCTGACCTTCCCGTCGAATCCGCAGCTGACCGCGAAACTGAATGCGGAACTGGCGGTCACGCAGTCTGACTTTCCGCTGGTCATCAACGATTACGTTGCCGGCTTCATCAACTTCTTCAGCAACTCGCAGGCGGGCCATGCGCACCTGGTGCGTTCGCTGGAACGCGCGGGCAAGTATCGCGCCATGATCCAGAAGGTGCTGGCGGAAGAGGGTGTGCCGCAGGATCTGATCTACCAGGCAGTGGCCGAGTCGGGCTTTCAGCCGCAGGCGCTGAACAAGAGTTCCGGCGCGGGCGGCATGTGGCAGTTCATGCCGACGGGGGCCTACGGGCTGGCGCGCAACGGCTGGTTCGACGAGCGCTTCGATCCGGAAAAATCTTCGCGGGCCTACGCGCGCTATATCAAGGGACTCTACAACCAGTTCGGCGACTGGTATCTGGCGATGGCCGCGTATGACTGGGGCCCGGGCAATGTGCAGCGCGCGGTGCAGCGCACGGGGTATGCGGATTTCTGGCAGCTCTACCGCCTGAACGCGCTGCCGGCGGAGACCAAGAACTATGTGCCCGGCATCCTGGCCGCCATCATCATGGCCAAGAATCCCAAGCAGTATGGGCTGGATAACGTGGTGCCGGAAGCGCCTGTGGTATCTGACACCGAGACGGTGGACTACGCGCTGGACCTGCGGCTGGCTGCGGACGTGACCGGCAGCACGGTGCAGGAGATCGTGGCGCTGAACCCCGCGCTGCTGCGCCTGAGCACGCCCAATGACATCAGCTACGACCTGCATCTGCCGCTGGGAACGAAGCCGCTCTTTGAGAAGCGCATCATCTCCATTCCGGAAGAGAAGCGCGCGACCTGGCGCTTCCACGTGGTGCAGACCGGCGAGTCATTGGCTGCGATTGCAGACAGCTTCCACGTGAAGCCGCAGGAGATCGCCCAGATGAATGACCTGAAGCCGACGGACGATCTGGAGCAGGGCGACGAGCTGCTGATCCCGGTGATGCCGGCGGCGGCAGCGGCCAGCGGTGCGCTGCACACAACGCACTACACCGTGCGCCGCGGCGACACGCTGATTACCGTGGCTGACCGCTTCGGCGTTTCCGTGGAGCATCTGCGGACGTGGAACAAGCTGCGGTCCAACACCGTGCCTGCGAGCAAGGTGCTGGTGGTGGCGGAGCCGCTGCATCTTGCACCCTCCACGCGCAGCCGCAGACACGGTGCGCATGCAACGGCTTCCTCCGGCAGCGCGCATAGCAAGGGAGCGCACGGTGCGGCAAGTTCCCATGCGCGCAGCATGACGCTGTCGCGGTCCGCGGCAACGAAGCCCACGGCGAAATCGCACAGCCATGGTACGGCGGCTGCTCCGGCGAAAAAACCGGCTGTTGTGACGGCTCCCCGGCACAAAAAGAAAACGCATTAATTTGCTATTTCCCTCTTGCCTTCGCTCAGAAGTAAGCGCATCCTTGTCTCTGTAATCCTACGGAGCGGTTCTATGCGATCCCGTAGCGGAGGAAAATATGTCGCAGGATGAATACAAGCTTCGCGCCGCCGCCGATCTTTTTTCTGACTATGACGACGACCATTTTGGCGAAGATGAAGAAGAAGAGACCAGCATGACCGTCAACTCTGACGATGACGAGGACGAGCTGGAGCCGGAAGAAGATCACATGCAGGATGAGGAGCCGCACTCGGAAGAGGCAGAGCTTTTCTCCATGCCGTCCACGCCGATCGCGAACTACATTCCGCCCACACGGCCCTCGGTGCAGCCCGCGCCCATTCCGGCTGCGAAGGCGCCGGTAGCGAAGAAGAGCGCGCCCGCAAAGAAGAAGGCCGCTGCGCCGAAGAAGGTCGCTGCACCGAAGAAAGCAGTGAAGAAGAAAGCAGTGAAGAAGGCGGTGGTGAAGAAGGCCGCGAAGAAAGCTGCGAAGAAGGTCTCAGCACCCGCGAAGAAAAAAGCGGTGAAGAAGACTGCGACTAAAAAGGCCGTAAAGAAGGCCAAGAAATCTGCCGCGAAGAAACAGAGTGCTCTACGCGGCGGTAAGGCAGCCCGTAAAAAGGCTGTCTCAAAAAAGAGCACCAAAAAATCAACTCAGCGAGGTATTCCCTTGGCAACGAAGAAAAAGGCAGTCAAGAAGGCAGCAAAGAAGCCCGCGAAGAAGGCAGCAAAGAAGGCTGTAAAGAAGGCTGCAAAGAAGAAGAAGTAACCAGGGACACAAGGCAAGCAAAAAGGCCCGGCACTCCGCAAGGAGCTCCGGGCTTTTTTGCGCCCCTTCGCAGGGGGCGAACAGCGCTTCGCGCGCCACAGGCTGCATGGGTGCGCGCGTTGCGCGCTGGCGAAAACCGCAGCCGCTGTGAAGAAAAGCAGATTCTTCACTGCGTTCAGAATGACAAAGTATGGCAGTGGGTCAGTTTGGCTTTGAAGGGGCGCGGCTTGAGCCGCGCCGGGAGTCGCGTACGGAAGGCGGCTTCAGCCGCTGAGGCAATCCCTCCGGGGCTGAAGAGGATGCTGAAAAAGTCGTCGCTTTGAAAGGGCGGGACTTCAGTCCCGCCGTAACCTCTATCGCTCGAATGCGGCTTGAGCCGCTGAGGGACTATTCCCGGAGAGGACTGACTTTTTCAGCACCCTCTGAAGCCCGCAATGTTGAGTGTGATTTTTCGGACGAGCTGAAGCTCGCCCCTTTCAAAGCAAAGCCAAACTGACCCACTACCCAAAGTATGGAACGCTGGGCAGATGGACAACCCTGTTATTTTGCAGCGGCGATGGCAGCGAGGACTTCTTCGCTGTGGGTGTTCACATCCACATGCGTCCACGCCTTGGCGATACGCCCGTCGGGCGCGATCAGGTAGGTCCAGCGTGAGGCGTACTTCATGCCCATGTGGTCGTTCACGGGAACGCCGTAGGCATCCACCACGCCATGCGCCGGGTCAGCCAGCAGTTTGAAGGTGAGATTTTCCTGGGTGCAGAAACTCTTATGGCTGTCCGGCGTATCCAGGCTCACGCCCAGCACGGCGGCATTGGCGGCGTTGTACTTCGCCTGATCGCGCTGGAAGTTGTGCGCCTCAATGGTGCAGCCGGTGGTCTTGTCTTTCGGATAGAAGTACAGCACCACCCACTTGCCCTTGAAGTGCGAGAGCGTGACCGGCGAGTTGTCCTGTGAGGGAAGGGTGAAATTGGGCGCAACGGAGCCGACGGCCAGCGGCGTAGCGTCAGCGGCGAACGCGGGCAGTGCGCAAAGCGCCAGAGTCATGGCGAACAGGGTGATCCATTGTGTACGAAGCATGGGTATCCTCTTTTCAACTTTCGGGGTCAAGCGAATTTCCGGATTCCGCTCCGGCAGTGATGCCAGGGGGAGCTGATTCAGGATACGCGCCGGCGAGGCAAATGGTTTCGCCGAATGCGCAGATGTTCGCGTGACGTGCGGACAGCGTAAAATTCCTGCGTGAATATTCGGCCAGCATTTCATCTCTCGCTTACTGCCTTTCTTCTCTCCTCCTTTGCCGCCGCCCAGCAGATCACGCTTCCGCTGTGGCCGCATGGCGCGCCGGAGACTGTAACCATGCCCGGCCCGGAACAGGACATTACCAAACCGACGGACCGCCTGGTAGACGGGCGACCGCTGATGCATCTGACGAATGTGAGCCAGCCGACGCTGGCAGTCTACAAGCCTGCGGCGAAAGCCGATACAGGCGCGGCGGTGGTGGTGCTGCCCGGCGGCGGCTACCGCATTCTGGCGTATGACCTGGAGGGCACCGAGGTCTGCAGCTGGCTGAATTCCCTGGGCGTAACCTGCGTGCTCACAAAGTATCGCGTGCCCATCAACCATGCGGACGGCAAAGGGCAGGGGCATTTTCCTGAGCGCACGGAAGACCTGGAAGACGCGCAGCAGGCCATGCGCATCACACGCACGCACGCTGCGGAGTGGAAGATCGACCCGGCACGCATTGGCGTGCTCGGCTTCTCCGCCGGTGGGCACCTGGCCGCGGTGCTGAGCAATCACTCTGACTTTCGCTACACGGGAGAGCCCGAAGCCGATGCGGCCATCAGCGCCAAACCTGACTTTGCGATCCTGATCTATCCGGCGTATCTGACCGATGCAAGCCTGACAACGCTCGCGCCGGAGGTGACGCCGACCGCCGCCACGCCGCCTACATTTCTGGTGCAGGCGGAAGACGACCCTGTCCATGTGGAGGATGTACTGCTGTACTTTCAGGGGCTGAAGAATGTGAAGGTCAATGGAGAGCTGCACGTCTTCGCCAACGGCGGGCACGGCTATGGCCTGCGCCCCGGTTCGCTGCCTGTGACGCACTGGCCGGAGTTTGCAGCCACCTGGCTGCGGACGATCAAGGCGCTGCCGGGGAAGTAAGCGATCACTGCCTATATAGCTGGAAGCCAACTACCACTTTGAGTAATGTTCCTACTGGGTGACCAGCGTACTGCGCTGGTTTAAAGACATATTGCTTTAAGCTTTTCGCAGCGCTTTGATCCAATCCATATCCCAGGGGTTGGGTTAGCCATATCTCACCGACTTTTCCTGTTTCGTCGACATAAATCAGGAGCGATACCGATCCTGATATGAACCACTGACGGGCATCAGGCGTGTATTTTGCTACGACACTGTCGACAAGAACCGGGTTGCTAAGTTGTGAGGGATGCTTTTCGATCTTGATCCAATGCCCTGCATCAAAAAAATGGTCGTAATCATCTTTTTCTGCTGATGCCCCGCCGGGATGAATGGGCAAGGAGCCAGCCACCGACTCTGGCAATGCGGCTATTGCCTGCGCCAGGTCGGGGAAGAAGAGCATCTCCTGTATCTTCGGCAAGACAACGGCTGGATCGGCACCGTGCAGATCGACTTCAATTTTCATGAAAGATTGCCCTGCCTGTTTCGGCTGGCCTGTTTTACTGTCGACAATCAGTGTTGATCCCTCGATGGCGAGGAGGTTGTTCTTTATAAGCGTCACTGATTGGGGAATGAACACGCCGAGGGCATGGAGGTTGACAGGTGCTGCCTCCAGCTTGCCATCCACCCAGCTATAGCGGGCCACCGAATCCGCAGAGTAGCTGCGCAGTGTCATCGGCTTATCGCGTAGATCGTTTTCGATCGCATGGACATCTGTTTGTGCCCAATCGACGCGCACAAATGCCACCACTGCTAGGATGCAGAGTACCCGCAGTAATTTTGCCATGCCAAGCAGTTTAGCAAACCAAGCTAGATGATAAGGCAATTACGGAGTGTGGTGGCCCTCAAAAGTGACTTCGACAACTACAAGAGCATCTACGGAATGTCCGTCGAATTGAGCCGGTTCGAAACGGTACTTGAGCACCGCAGTGGCTGCGCTCTCATCCAACGCCGCTCCTAATCCTCGCGCAAGCCAGAGTCCGTCTACCGCACCGGCTGAGGGTGGCGAAGAGCGTGATTTGCTGTCGTGCTAAATCGCCGCGACGTCGATGGTGATGTAAACCGGCACGGGCTGACCGCCAGCCTGCGCGGGTTTGAACTGATAGGTCTGCAGCGCGGCTGCGGCGCTGTCATCTTCCGTGCCCCCGACGCCGCTATCCAGCCAGATATCCTGCAGCGTTCCATCGGCGGCAACCATGCAGGTGAATATCTCAGCACCTGCGTGCTTGCCGGGATCTGCCGGTTTCGGCGGGGCCGAGACCAGCACCGGCGCGTCCGGCGACGTCGCCGTGCGGTCAAAGAGCTTCGGCTTGGTCTGGCTGTTATACGGCAGGATCTGCGCGACTGCGTCCGGCAGGTTCTGCACCGCGGAATCCACGTCGGAGTAGAACAGACTGTCCTGCAGAATGGACATGGCCAGCGCCGTGTCTGCATCGCCAAGCTCCACCTTGATGGTCATCGGCGTCTTTTTTGTCGTCTGCCACTTGTGATTCTTGTCGCTGCCGGTGATCGTCTCGCGGAAACCCTGGATCATCACGGTCCGGTCAACCAGCTTCACAGACTGCGTGGTGAACAGGCCGAGGGTATGAACGTGCACGGGCTGGCGCGACAGGCTGTTGTTAGCCCAGGTGTAGGTCAGCACCGGATCAGCGGAGTAGCCGCGCAGTGCGAAGGGCTGGCCCTTGAGCGCCTTTTCCAATTCATGTGCATTGCTCTGCGCGCGGCATACCGCTGGCATTAAAAGGACTGCCAAGGTGAATAAGGTCCAGAATCTTCTCATGCACAAGAGTCTAACAAGTCCTAGGGAGCATCGGCCGTATCATTTTCTTCGATAAGGGAGGAGCTGGCGCCCACGATTTCCAGGTCAACTCCCGCGCTATCAGCAGGTTGCAGGTGAACTCGGACCGGCTGGCGCTGCCACTGGGCGGGTGCACAAACCGGCTGGGCGTGCTGCTGCGGACTCCATTTGCCAAGGCTGCGCTGCACCACGGCCCGCCGTGCGCCGACCTGCGCCACCACGGCCACCAGCGTCTGCGCCTTGGCGGTGGTGTTCACGCCGCAGTAGGCAGCATAGTCCCGGAACCAGACCGCCTCCGAGACGATGGGGTCAAAATCCGGCAGATGCAGCGCGGTGATGTGCCCGGTGCTGCGGTCCACCGTCAGCCAGGGACCCGGCTGCCAGATCCAGTGCGGGGCTTCGCCGGGGAGAGCATCGTTCAGCCGCAGCGCGCGCCGGATGGCGTAGGTACGGTCGGTGATGTCGTGCGCGTCGCCGGTGGTCCACTCTTTCTGATGGCCATCAATGATGAGCGGCCGGATCCTGAGCATGATGGCGTCGCTGCCTTTCAATCGGACGGCAGCGTCGGGCGGCTGGTACGCTTCTTTGCGCGCCACGCCCAGCGCGACGGTGTGCGGCTTTGACACCGCGAATGCCGGCATGACGGAGAGAAGGAGCAGAGCGATACAGGAAGGAAGCCGCATCGCGGAAGAGTAGCGCGTGGACACGGTGGAATGAAGTGATTCGGGTCACGGTTGAAGGTCGGCCCGGGCCATAAAGCTGAGGGTGTGCCTCTAGAGCTTGTTCAGCAATGGTGTAGAGGGAAACATTCCCCCAGGGGCTAAAGAGGGTGCTGCAAAAGTCCAGTTCTCTCCGGGAAGAGTCCCTCAGCGGCTAAAGCCGCATTCGAGCGATTGAGGTTACGGCGGGACTGAAGTCCCGCCCTTTCAAAGCGACGACTTTTTCAGCATCCTCTAAAGCCCATTGGCTTTTACGGTACTTCCGGTGTGGCTGAAGCCACGCCCTTTCAAAGCCGCTCTACACCATCTGTAAATTTGCTCTAAATCTTCTGCACGCGCTGTACTTCGCGCACGCCGGTCACGCGGCGCAGGTCCATCACCATCTTGTTCAGGTGGCGAACGTCCTGGGTGAGCACAACGAAGTCAACGATGGCGCCGCCGTCATCGCTCTCGCGCGATTCCATGTTGCGGATGTTGGTGTCGTCCGCGGCGATGATGGCGGTCATCTCTTTCAGCAGACCGGGGCGGTCGTCGCAGATGATGGTGAGGCGCACGGGGTAGGTCGTCACGCCTTCGGTTGCTTCCGGCGCAGACCACTCCACCTGGATGCGGCGGTCAGCTTCGTACATCAGGTTCTGCACATTGGGACAGCTGCGCGCGTGCACAGCCACGCCCTTGCCGCGCGTCACATAACCCACAATCGCTTCACCGCGGATGGGATTGCAACATCGCGCGCGGTAGACCAGCAGGTCGTCCTGCCCTTCCACCTGCAGCGACTCAGAGCCTTTGCCGAAGTAGATGCGCTTGACCGCGTCTGACATGCCGGGTACGCCCGGAATAGCGGTATCGGTCTCAGTCTCGGCGGCGGCCATGGTGGAACCCGGCTGCAGCTTGTTCAGCACCTGGCGGGCAGAGTATTTGCCGAAGCCGAGGCCGGCCATCAGCTCCGGCGGCCCGCCCAACCCATACTCACCGGCCACGCGGATGAAGTCTTCATCCGCAAAGCCGTTCAGGCTGACCTTGTACTTGCGGGCCTCGCGCTCCAGCAGCTTGCGGCCAATCTCCACGGCGCGCTCGCGCTGGTGCTCGGTGAGCCAGTGCTTAATCTTGTTGCGCGCGCGCGAACTCTTGGTGAAGCTGAGCCAGTCGCGGCTGGGAGTGTGGCCGGCCTGGGTGAATATCTCCACGATGTCGCCGTTCTTCAGCTTGGTGCGCAGCGGCACCATGCGGCCGTTTACCTTGGCCCCGGTCGTGCTGTGTCCCACCTCAGTATGAATGGCGTAGGCGAAGTCCACCGGGCTGGCGTCGGTCGGCAGCACGACAACCTTTCCCTTGGGCGTGAAGGTGTAGACCTCTTCCGGATAGAGATCGATCTTCAGCGTGGAGAGGAACTCGTTGGGGTCCGTCATCTCGCGCTGCCAGTCCACCAGCTGCCGCACCCAGGCCAGGCGCTGCTCATCCTTCGCGCTCACCGGTGCATCGCCGGACTTGTACTTCCAGTGCGCGGCGATGCCTTCTTCCGCCACGCGGTGCATCTCTTCCGTGCGGATCTGCACCTCGAACTGGTGCGAGCCGTCCACCACGGTGGTGTGCAGCGACTGATACATGTTGGGCCGCGGCATGGCGATGAAGTCCTTGATGCGGCCCGGCACGGGCTGCCACAGACTGTGGATCATGCCGAAGACGGCGTAGCAGTCCTGCACCGTCTGCGTGATCACGCGGATGGCCAGCAGGTCATACACCTGCTCCAGCTGGCCCGATTCAGCCAGCTTCTGCTGGATGGAGTAGAGCCGCTTGATGCGCGACTCCACCCGCGCCGTGATGCCGTGCTGCTTCAGCCGGTCTTCCAGCTGCTTGACCACGTGACGCAGAAACTTTTCGCCTTCGGCGCGGACCTTATCCAGCTCGCTGCTCACGTGGTCGTAGCTGACCGGGTCAGTGTAGCGGAAGGCGTAGTCTTCCAGCTCGCCGCGCAGCTTGCCCATGCCCAGCCGGTGGGCCAGGGGAGCGTAGATATCCAGCGTTTCGCGCGCGATGGCCTGCTGCCGCTCGGGCCGCAGGTGCTCCAGGGTGCGCATGTTGTGCAGGCGGTCCGCCAGCTTGATGATCACCACGCGCACGTCGCTGACCATGGCGAGCAGCATCTTGCGGATGTTCTCTGCCTGCTGGTCTTCGCGGTTGGCAAACTGGATCTTGTCCAGCTTGGTTACGCCTTCCACGATGTGGGCCACCTGGTCGCCGAACTTTTCGTAGATCTCGTCGATGGTGACGGGCGTGTCTTCCACTGCATCATGCAGCAGACCGGCGGCGATGGCGGTGGAATCCATCTTCATATCCGCCAGCACCAGCGCGACTTCCAGCGGATGGGTCACGTAGGGCTCACCGGACGCGCGCACCTGCCCGGCGTGCTGCTCCAGTGAGAACTCCCAGGCTCTGCGGATGATGTCCAGGTCGTCGGCGGGGCGGTTGGCCGTGACAATTTTAAGCAGTTGCTCGAACTTTTGTTCCACGGTCAGCGGCTTCGGGCTGCCCCCCTGGGGACGCACCGCACGCTTCACCGGCTCCGCAGAAGCGGACGATGCAGCAGCCGCAGGCGTTTCAGGGCGCACGGTGGACATACCTGATTATAGGCTCCAGATATAGACAACATTGCTGCGGCCGGCTTACTTCGCCAGCTCTGCCTCAATCGCCTTGGTCATCAAAGGATTATCGGGCGTGGTCTCGGGTGAGAAGCGGGCCACCACGACGCCGTCTTTGCTGAGCAGGAACTTCTCAAAGTTCCACAGCACTTCTGGCTCAACGGTCGGCGTCATGCCGAAGCCCTTCAGCTTCTCGCGGAACTCGCCGGGCTTCTCTGCCGTGGCCTTGGGCTGTGCTTCGGTCAGCGCCTTATACAGCGGATGCTTGCCCTCGCCGGTGACGGCGATCTTCTCAAACATGGGGAAGTCAACGCCGAAGTTCATGGTGCAGAAGCTCTGGATCTCGGCGTTGGTGCCGGGTTCCTGTCCGGCAAAGTCGTTGGCAGGGAAGCCGAGGACCACCAGACCCTTCTCACGGTAGGCCTTGTAGAGCGATTCCAGACCCTCATACTGCGGCGTCAGCCCGCACTTGGAGGCGACGTTCACGACCAGCGCGACCTTGCCCTTATAGTCGCCCAGCGTGGTCGGTTTGCCGGCCATGGTGGTTACGGGAATCTCGTACACGGAAGTTGCCATTGTCGTTCTCCTGAAAATTTGGGATTCGGTGCCCGGAGGCAGGGTTGCAGCCGCACCTCCTACTCTAAACCGTTTGCCGTCCCGGGGCGGCAGGGGGTCAGTTTGGTTTGAAAGGGACGAGCTTTAGCTCGTCCGAAAAATCAGGCCAAACAATGCGGGCTAAAGAGAGTGCTGAAAAAGTCAGTCCTCTCCGGGAAGAGTCCCTCAGCGGCTCAAGCCGCATTCGAGCGATTGAGGTTACGGCGGGACTGAAGTCCCGCCCTTTCAAAGCGACGACTTTTTCAGCATCCTCTTTAGCCCCGGAGGGATTGCCTCAGCGGCTGAAGCCGCCTTCCGTATGCGAGACTTCCGGCGCGGCTCAAGCCGCGCCCTTTCAAAGCAAACTGACCCGCTACCCTCAGGCCGGGCACTGGTCAGTCCAATTCCCGGCGAGTTACACTTCTTCCCTCAAAAGAATCTCGCCTGCGAGGATGAATGATGAAGCTTCTAACCCTTACCGCCGCCCTCTTTCTAGCCGCCACCGGAGCGGCCCAAGCCCAGAACACCTTCACCATTCAGAGCAAGGGCGCGCCCGTGGGCAAGTGCGTTTACTCCTTCGATAAGACGAAGGACGGCTTCAAGGTGAGCAGCCGCTACCAGGCGCGGGTTGCCAGCCAGTTTCAGACCACGGACAGCCTGAGCCAGTCTGGCCAGACCGTGACGGACGTGCAGCAGACGCACTCCTACAAGCTCGATGCCAATTACGCGTACACCGGCGGCAGCATTACAGACAGCACCAACCAGGTCACCCTGGGCTACAGCCCCAATAAGCAGCACACTGAGATGTTGCTGACGATGCTGCAGGTCGGCATTCAGGGCCCGTCAAAGGATCTGCCGCTGATGCCCGCGTATTTGGTTGCGCCGGGCTTTGACGCCAGCGCTCTGCAGAGCCTGCTGTACATGGCCACCAGCCATCCCGCGGCCGACAGTCTCTACTTCCTTATCGTTCCGCAGGATGTAAAGAAGGGGCCGATGAGCGGCCAGATTCGCTGGCAGGCACTGGCCGATACGACCGGCACGCTCGACGGCAAGACCATCACCGTGCACCACTTCGGCTTCACCTACGGCAAGCCCACGTACGACATCTATGCGGATGAAACCAACAAGCTGATGCAGGCCGATGTTTCCGCGGTGAAGGCGAGCATGGTGCGCAACGGCTTTGTGCTGACGGCGCAGTAGGGCCTTCTGTGCGACCATAAGCTGATGCCAAAGCCTCGTACAGAAGCACCCATTTCCATTGCCGCACCCGCTGCACACGGCCCCGCCGCCACCATCTCACGTCGCGCGTCTGACAAGCTGCGCACCGGATCGCTCTGGGTCTACCGCTCCGATGTCATGCAGCTTATTCCTGCGCTGGGAACCGCGGCGCCCGAGGCCGGCACGCTGCTGACGGTGCTGGATACGCGCGGCATTCCGCTGGGGACGGCGCTCTACAGCAGCGCGTCACAGATCGCGTTGCGGATAGTCAGCGCCATGCCCGCGCTGACCCGCGCGGCGTATCTGGATGATGTTCGCGCCCGCACGCAGCAGGCCCTGGCCCTGAGGCGCGAGATCCTCTCCGAAAGCAGCTCCACCAACGCCTGCCGCCTGATCTTCTCTGAGGCTGACAATCTGCCGGGCATTCTGGCTGACCGCTACCACGACCTCATCCTGCTGCAGCTGCTCACGCAAGGCACCGCGCAGGATGATGTGCGCGCCGTGCTGACCGAGGAGCTGCGTCGCGAATTTTCCCCCGCCGCGATCTGGGAGCGGCCCGACCCGCGCATCCGCGAGCTGGAGCAACTTGCACCCCCACCCCCCGGCCCGCTGTATGTTGCGGGAGAAGCGCGCACGGCCACGCAGTTCACGCTCAACGGCCTGCAATTCCGCTATGACGCCGCCTCCGGCAAGAAGACCGGCGCGTTTCTGGATCAGCGGCTTAACTACATGGCAGCCGCCAGCCATGCGCATGGCCGCGCGCTGGATGTCTGCACCTATCAGGGCGGATTCGCGCTGCACATGGCCCGCGTCTGCGAACGCGTGACTGGAGTGGATGCTTCGCGCGCCGCACTGGAGGTGGCCGACCAGAATATGGAGTTGAACCGCAGCCAGCTGCGCAACAACGGCGACGGTGTGGACTGGATTGAGGCTGACGCCTTTGAACTGCTGCGCGAGTATGAGGCGACGGGCGAGCGCTTCGGCACCATCGTGCTGGACCCGCCCGCGTTTGCGAAGTCAAAAAACGCGACGGAGGGCGCGCTGCGCGGCTACAAGGAGATGAACCTGCGCGCGCTGAAGATGCTGGAGCCGGGCGGCACGCTGGTGACCTGCTCCTGCTCCCACCATGTTTCGCTGGAGGATTTTACCGGGGCTATAGCCTCTGCCGCGGCCGATGCCGGGCGGCGCGTGAGGCTGCTGGAGCGGCGGGGAGCCGCGCCGGATCACCCGGAGATCGTGACTTTACCGGAGACGATTTATTTGAAGTGCCTGATTATAAGAGTGATATAGGCCATCAAGATATGAGTCTAATCCACTCATATTTGGCAACCGTGCTGCCCGGTTCATCATCTTATCCTTAAGATTGATATAGCCGATAGGTGCTCTTATAGACCATTGGGAAAAGGATGTTGTGATGGCTATTCGCTGGGAAAAACTTACTGTGAAGTCGCAAGAGGCGATGCAGGCCGCGAGCGGAAGCGCGGCAGACAACGGTAATCCGGAAGTGCTGCCCCTGCACCTGATGGCCGCGCTGCTGGAAGACCGCGAAGGCGTGGTGCTGCCCGTGCTGGAGAAGGTGGGTGTGCCGCCGCAGCAGTTGCTGGCCACGCTGAACCAGGCCATTGGCAAACTGCCGAAGGTGAGCGGCAGCGCCGCGCAGCCGAATCTTTCGTCCGCTCTGAACAAGGTGTTGGAACAAGCATTCAAAGAGGCTGACAATTTCAAGGATGAGTATGTCTCCACCGAGCATCTGCTGCTGGCGCTGACCACGCAGAAGAATGATCCGGTGCAGTTGGCATTGGCTGCGCAGGGCGCGACGCACGAAGCGATACTGAAGGCGCTGACCGTGGTGCGGGGCGCGCAGCGTGTGACGGACCAGAATCCTGAGGGAAAGTTTCAGGCGCTGGAGAAGTACGGCAAAGATCTTACGGAACTGGCGCGCAAGGGCAAGCTCGATCCGGTGATCGGGCGCGACGAAGAGATTCGCCGCACCATACAGGTGCTGGCGCGGCGCACGAAGAATAATCCGGTGCTGATCGGCGAACCGGGCGTGGGCAAAACCGCCATCGTGGAAGGGCTCGCGCGCCGCATCATTTCGGGCGATGTGCCGGAGATACTGCGTGACAAGCGCGTGATTGCGCTGGACCTGAGTGCGATGGTGGCGGGCGCGAAGTTTCGCGGCGAATTTGAAGAGCGGCTGAAGGCGCTGCTGAAAGAGATTGAAGATTCGCACGGCGAGATCATCCTCTTCATTGACGAGCTGCATACGCTGGTGGGCGCGGGCGCCGCGGAAGGCGCGATGGATGCGAGCAACATGCTGAAGCCCGCACTGGCGCGCGGCGAACTGCGCGCTATCGGCGCAACCACGCTGAATGAATACCGCAAGTACATTGAGAAAGACACTGCGCTGGAGCGCCGCTTCCAGGTTGTCTACGTGGGCGAGCCAAACGTGGAAGACACGATCGCGATTCTGCGCGGGCTGAAGGAGCGCTACGAAGCGCACCATAATGTGCGCATCAAGGATGCTGCGATTGTGGCTGCGGCCACGCTCTCGCATCGCTACATCTCAGACCGGTTTCTGCCGGACAAGGCCATTGACCTGGTCGATGAAGCGGCGGCGTCACTGGCCATTCAGATTGGCTCAGTGCCGGTGGAGATCGATCAGCTGGATCGCCGCGCCACGTCGCTGGAGATTGAGCGTGCGGCGCTGAAGCATGAGCCGGATGCAAATTCAAAAGAGCGCCTGGGCGAAGTGGAGAAAGAATTGGCCACGGTGAAGGAGCAGGCCACGGCTCTGCGGGCGCGCTGGCAGCAGGAGCGCGGCGCGATTGGCCGCGTGAGCGAAGTGAAGAAGCAGCTGGAGGCGCTGCGTTTTGACGCGGAGGAGCAGACGCGCAAGGGAAACCTGGAGCGTGCCGCGCAGTTGCAGTATGGCGACATTCCGAAGCTCGAAGCCGAGCTGAAGACGCTGGAAGCGCAGCAGGACACCAAGGGCGACCACGGCACGCGGTTGCTGAAGGAAGAGGTGGACGAGGAAGATATTGCCGGCATCGTCTCGCGCTGGACGGGAATTCCTGTCTCCAAAATGCTGGAAGGCGAGATGCAGAAGCTGGTGCAGATGGAGCAGCGACTGCGCGAGCGCGTGGTAGGACAGGATGAAGCTCTGGCCGCGGTTGCGAATGCGATTCGCCGTTCGCGCGCGGGCCTGAGCGATCCCAAGCGTCCCATTGGCAGCTTTATTTTTCTGGGGCCGACGGGCGTGGGCAAGACGGAGACGGCGCGTGCGCTGGCTGAATTTTTATTCGACGACGAGCAGGCCATGGTGCGCATTGACATGAGCGAGTACATGGAGAAGCACGCGGTGGCGCGGCTGATTGGCGCGCCCCCGGGCTATGTGGGCTACGACGAAGGCGGCCAGCTGACTGAGGCTGTGCGCCGGCGTCCGTATTCGGTGGTGCTGTTTGATGAGATTGAGAAGGCGCATCCGGATGTCTTCAACGTGCTGCTGCAGGTGCTGGACGACGGGCGGTTGACGGATTCAAAAGGGCGCACGGTGGATTTTAAAAACGCGGTGCTGATCATGACGTCAAACGTGGGCGCGGCGCTGCTGACCGGCGATGCGTTAGCCTCTGAAGAGGGCTTCGAAGGAGCGAAAGAGAAGGTGCTCGATGTGCTCAAGCAGAACTTCCGGCCGGAGTTTCTGAATCGCGTGGACGATATCGTGGTCTTCCGTCCGCTGGGCGAAGAGCAGTTGACGCACATCATCGACCTGCGGCTTGATGACCTGGAGAAGCTGCTGATCGACCGGCGCATCGAACTGGAGCTGACGCCCGAGGCGCGGCACCAGATCTTCCTGGCCGGGTACGACCGTGCGTATGGTGCGCGGCCGTTGAAGCGCGCAATCCAGAAGCTGGTGCAGGATCCGCTGGCCATCAAGATACTGGATGGCGAGGTGCTGCACGGCGACCACGTCCGCGTGGAGGCTGATCCGCTGAACAACCGTCTCGCGTTCGCAGTTTCCGGACGCGAGGCGGCGGTGTAAGCGTCGCGCGGCAGTATTCGCAGCGCAACCCCCTCGCTCCGGAGGGCGGAGATATGGGATTTTAGTGTCGCGAATGAGGCTGCTTGAAAGCGGGCTGAAGCCCGTACGGGGCGGGATGCGTACGGGCCGCGTCTCTGGTAGACTTGTACCTGCTGGAGCGGCTGTGCGCCTCTTGTCCCTGAGCGGAGAAGACGTGCCCCGGTCGATCTACCATCCGGCATTCCGCACACATTGTTCGGGGAGTGGCTCAGCCTGGTAGAGCACCTGCTTCGGGAGCAGGGGGTCGGAGGTTCGAATCCTCTCTCCCCGACCATTTCAACTCATTCAGAATTAAGCAGATACGGTGTCCCTCGCCACAATGCCATCGGGACAAGATTTTGCGTGTTCTTTACTGTTCATGGGAGATTGTTCGGGCAATTTTGTAGTCAGGTAACTCCGTGACTGAGTGCGACGGGCGCAATAAAACGGAGTTGAGAGCGTAAATCTGCTCCGCAGGCACACTTCGTCCTACAACCGTCAGATGATTTCGGTTCAAGGAGGCAGCAGAAAGTATTCAGGCCGCCAAGTCGTAACGATGATGCAGGCCCCCGAGTCTCGGCATGGATAGGACCCGGCAAGTCGCATCTGTATCCTTTGCTACCACACGACCCGCTGGCGTTTCCTTTTTGAGCCCGAGATGCGTTCGGTCCTCGTGATAATAGCGGACGTAGTCGCTCATCAGCCGCCGCAGATGCGCTTCGTTGAGCACAATCACATGGTCCAGCAGATCTCTTCGGCAGTTGCCAACCCAGCGTTCGGCTACTCCATTCTGCCAAGGGCTACGGAATGACGTTCGCTTGGGCATGATGCCGAGGTTCTTTATCGTATCCACGACTTCGTCATTGAAGTTCGCGCCACGATCAAAGATTAGATACTTCGAGGCAGAGTCATAAGGAAACGCATTCCGCAACTGCTGCGAGACCCAGGCGCTGCTTGGGTGTTTCGTGACACCGAAGTGCAGGATGCGCCGCCGGTCATGTGAGATAACGAAGAAGCAGTGCAGCAGACCAAAGGTCAGCGTCGGCACGGAGAGGAAATCCATCGCAGCTATCGCCTCACGGTGGTTTTGTAGAAAGGCCATCCATCGCTTCACCGGCTCAGGGTTCCTCGGTGCCTTCCGCATCCAGCGAAGCACGGAGCGTTCTGAGATATCGAAGCCGAGCATCTTCAATTCTCCGTGAATCCGCGGCGCACCCCAGGTTGGATTCTCCGCCACCATGCGGAAGATGAGTTCGCGCAGATCACGGCTTACGCACCGTCTTCCCGCAGGCAGCCGGTGCCGGGAAAGCCACTTCCAATAGAGCCTGAAGCCTGCACGATGCCAGCCAACGACTGTCTCCGGTTGAACGAGAACCAACGCCTGCTTCCATCCCGGCCAGAATCGCCGCAGCGCCAACCAGAAGAATTTATCAGGAGCAGTAAACCGTGGCTGTGGGCGGCGAACCTTCAAGACGGCAAGTTGTTGCCGGAGGGCGAGTATCTCCAACAGCAGATCAGGGCGTGAACGAATTGATCGAATGAGCACAACGAGCAAAAGCCTTAACAAACGGAACATGATGTGGTTCTACTAAAGCAGACATCGTGTAAATCTGGGCTATTCAGAGGTAAACGATATTCAAGCCCAGGCTGAGCCGGGGATAATGCGTATTAAAAGCTGCCAGCTATAAAGTAGCCAGACAGTACCCCTTCTGGTCATGCAAAATTATGGGCCGATAGAATTTTGGCGTGGCACGAGTCACTGGAATAGCGCGATGATTTAATGCTTCCAGAGAGTAATAACAAGACCGCCAGCGAGAATCAGAGATCCACCGACATAGATGGGTACTGTGGGCGATTGATGAAAGCGGACACGGGCTATGATTTGCGCCATCACAAAGAAGAGCACTACATATACGCCGAGGAGTTTTCCGAAGTCCCATCTCGGGACATTTACGGTTAGTCCATAAAATGCAAGAACGGCTGTTCCACTTGCAAAAAACAGCCAGCGCGATACTCCGGTAGAGCGATACAGTCCTGATTGGAAGCAGGAATCACCGTATGCTTCCAGAAATGCCGCTATAAACAGGATGACGAATGCTCCGAGCGGCGTAGAAACGACGGAATCCAAGAAACTTCTCACGGGGATCTCCTTGATGCCGGATGCAGAATTGAATTGAGCGGATTTCTCTTAGATAGTACCGTGCCAAATCCTGCCGGAGCTTCTGTTTTTATCATCCCGCTTTTTTCTTTAGCGACCATCAAATTCGTTTATTATCAGTTCAACCGAAATGAAATTCATTGGCATTCTTTTTCTGCTTTCGGGCTGGATGCTCACCATGGCGGCGATTGTGCTTTTGCCGCGGGTGGGAACGCGCACAGCGTTTCTAGCTGCAGGTGGCGCCGTTGAAGCTGTCGGTCTTGCGCTGATAGTCCGCGCTCACCGCCTGGCCATCGAGGGCGACTGATGACTATTGCCATACAGCCACTTTCTGAATCTGAGTTCGTCCTGTGCGCAATACTCGTGCTGATGGTTCCGCTTGCTATCGCCGGTCTGGTGATGCTCAATGTGGGTCTTGGCCGCGCACGCAGTGCAGCACATTCCGTGCTTGGCGCACTCTGTATTTTGGCAGTTGCTGCGATTACCTATATTGTTTTCGGATTCGGAATCGAAGGAGCGCCGGGGCTTCCGGAACATGCCGCTATCATTGCGGGTAAGCCGTGGAATTGGATAGCGGTGTCTCCGTGGTTTTTGCGTAGTATCTCCAGTGCTTCTGCATCCACGACATTAACTGTTCTGTTGCAGCTTTTCGGCATCAGCCTTGCGGCGCAGATTCCATGGGGCTCCGGTTCTGACCGCTGGAAACTACGTGCCGCGTGTATCTCCACTGTGCTCTTCGCAGGGTTCCTCTATCCTCTATTTGCCAACTGGGTGTGGAGTGGTGGGTGGCTCGCGCAATTAGGCGCTAACTATGGTCTGGGGCGCGGCTTTATGGATCCTGCTGGCGCCAGTACGATGCAGGCGCTGGGTGGCCTGACGGCACTCGCGATCATCTGGATCGTCGGTCCGCGATCCGGGAAATTTGTTCGTGGCGAGATGCCTGCAGTTTATCCTGCACACCATATTCTCTATGTACTCATTGGGTGCCTTATTATGCTTGGCGGCTGGATTGGACTCAATGGAGCCGGTGCTCTATTGTTTGCCGGTATTCCCGCTGAGCGCATCCCCCTCGTAGCCATTAATACTGTCCTCTGTGCTTCGGGCTCGTTACTGACGGCCTTTTTCGTCACCCGGTTCCGATTCGGCAAGCCAGATGCCTCACTCAGCGCGAATGGCTGGGTTGCTGGCCTTTCCGCCAGCAGTGCCATCTGCTCGTCCGTCACTCCGGCCGGGGCCGTCCTCATCGGACTCATGCTCGGTGGAGCGATTTCGTTTATTGCTGAGGCTCTGGAATTGCACTTTGGCCTGGACGATCCTTCCGGAGGCATTTCCATGCATGCCGTGGGAGGCATTTGGGGACTGCTTGTGGTGGGATTCATGGGCCATCTGGGTGTACCTCGGTCCGGCCAGATGCTTGCGCAGCTTACGGGAATTCTGACGCTGGTTGGCTTTGCACTGCCCTGCGCCTACGTGCTGAATCTGCTGTTGAGCAAGCTGGTGCCTTATCGCGCGACAAGCGAGGGCGACTACCATGGCATGGACGTATATGAGCTAGGAGCTGGCGCCTATCCTGAGTTCTACATGCAGAATGATGACATACCGCGTTGAGCCTTAGCTGTGCCGTGCCACGTAAAGCATCAGAAAGAGAAGCACTACCGGTATGAGCATCAGTACGCTATAGAAAATGATCTTGCGGCCGAGCGGCGAACGCCGTTTGTGCCACTTTGTCTCCTCTGCGCGCTCCAGTATCCCCACTTTGTCGGGGTGTTCCAGGTCGAGAGCAAAATCGTACGCAGAGCGATAGCGCTTCTGCGGATCGCGCTCCAGTGCGCGGTAGAGAATCTCCTGCAATTGAGGGGAGATCTCCGGATTGGCCTCACGGGGAGGCATCGGACTATTGAGCAACCTGTCATTCATAATCGCGAACGGCGTGCTGCCAGTGTAAGGAATACGCCCGGTCAGCATCTCATAAAGAATTACTCCCAGCGAAAACAGATCACTTCGCGCGTCGCCTCTCTTGCCCTTAACTTGTTCGGGTGAGATGTAGTCAGGGGTGCCAAGCGTGTTGGAGAAGTTTGCAAATGTGAGGCGCCGGGCCGCGGCATTGCCTGCGATCCCAAAGTCAATGAGCTTGATATTGTCCTCATCGTCAACCATAATGTTTTCCGGCTTCAGATCGCGATGCACTACGCCGTGTTCGTGAATGTATTGCAGGGCATTGCAGATATGGATCGCCAATCGAATGGCGCGATTTGCGGGCAGTTTAGGGGACTCATTGAGGATTTGCCGCAGCAGCCTTCCCGGCACCCATTCCATCACCATGTAAACACGGCTGGGGTCTGCATTCTCATAGACCTTCATGATCCCGGGATGCTCCATGGTGCGGCCGATCTGTGCTTCGCGCCGGAAGCGTTCGAAGAGGACGCTATCGCTCTCCATCTCGGGATGGGGCACTTTGATCGCCACCATGTGGCCGTCGCGTTGGTCCGTCGCACGAAAAATCGACGCCATGCCACTGGTAGCAATGCAGGCGTCAATGCGATATTCGTCTAGACGCATACCGGGCTCAAGCGTGGTCATCACACCTCAAGAAGAGCAGAGAAGGAGATAAGAAGTCCATAAAAAATGTATAGGATTTTAGCGAATCTTATAGGGCCGCCCGCGATACATTGATGTGCGCTCAACATCCAGAACGCGAATGATCAGGACGGTCACATTATCGCTGCCGTCCTGTTCCATGGCGTGGCGGGCTATCTCTTCGGCCAGTAGCGCAATATCCCCGCCTTTGCCGGCGATGCGCAGCAGTGCAGCATCCGAGATACCATTGTGCACTCCATCGGAGCATAGCACGAAGACGTCGCCCGGCATCAGTTTAATGTCGGCTACGTCTGGTGAAATAAAGAGATCCTTACCCAGGGATCGGCTGAGGATGTGGCGGTTCTCGGAGGAATTAAACTCTTGTGCGGTGATTAATCCCATGAGCCGCTGTTCGTTCGCGATGGTGTGGTCTTTCGTGAGGATGGAGACGGCACCCTTCTGGATACGATAACAGCGTGAATCGCCCACATGTGCGATCACGGCGCGATCATAGCGCATCGCACACAAAACCAGGGTTGTAGCCATGTCTGCGCCTTCAGGGCCGGCGCTCAGCGCTGCGGAATGCACACTCGAATTTGCCTGCTGGACCAGGCGAATCAGCGTGCTGGTCAGCATCTCTGTAGTTGGAGCCCGGCGGTAGCCAGCGCGTGCGCTATCCACGGCAGTGCGCGAGGCTACGTCCCCCATGCCGTGGCCTCCTACGCCATCTGCTACGGCAAACAGCCAGCCACGTGACCTGATTTCCTGTGGTGTTTCGGGCAGTACCGAACCAACGGCGTCCTCATTCCGCTGCCTGGTGGGGCCGCGATCGGAGAATTGGCTGAACTCCAGCTCAAGCATGGACTCGGTACTGCCCTTTCTTGCTACGGTTGATTACGCGCTTACACTTGTGCCAGGATCTATTTCATTCAGCACTGCGCGGCCCTTCTTCTTACTGGACCAGAAGAAGTATATGGCACCATAGAAACCCCATGCCAGGGAGATTCCCAGCGCCAGCAACGGCTCCTTCTTACTGCCGTAGCCGTATACCGGGCCTATAAGATAAAAGATCATACATGCAAGATTTGCCAGCAGACCAAACAGTGGAATTGCCACATGTCGTACGAAGCTGAACTTTGCATGTTTGTAATAAGCCACCATGCACAACAAGCAGCTAAAGCCGTACAGAATAAACGTGCCGAAGTTTGACGTCAGAGTTACCGTGAGCAGTGAGTTAGGCATAGCGGTCATTTTTGCATTGGTGCTATAGCCAACGCTGGAGAAGATGTTGTGCGGCAATGCCGAGATAATAGCATCTGTAGGCGCACTTCCTCCGCCAAACACCATGGCCACGGCTACAATACCGACCAGGGAGGAGATGGCTGCCAGCGTCCAGATGGCACGATGCGGCGTCAGGTTCTTCGAGTGCAGCATGCCGAAGTGTTCGGATGCTTCATCGTCTTTGCCCATCGCATAGGTTACGCGTGCCGCTGTATTCATACACGAGAGCGTGGTGCCGAAGATCGCCAGAAATACCGTGAGGGCTTCAATCAGCATGAAGGTGCGGCCATGCCCCGGGCCAAACAGAGCGTCGCCGACGACCACCATCATATCGCCAATTGGCGCAGCGGATCCGCTGGCGCTCTGCATGGTGTATCCACTATTGAGGTAATATGCGGCTGCATAGTATTCAAATAAGTAGCACGAGCCCTGTATGAGCAATGACAGGATGACGGCGATTGGAATATCCCGCGTGGCATTCTTGGATTCGCCGCCCATGGAAGTAACCGATTCAAATCCCACCAGGATCAGAATGGCAACTGTTGCCTGAATGAACACCCAGCTCATATGGTGGACGCCAACAACCGATGACTTCGTGGGGTGAGTCAGGAAGTTACCGCTGGCATCGCGCGTTGGATACGAGATAACGTAGGGAACCGGCTGTCCATCTGCACCCAGCACAGGCTGCGGCACGCTGTTGGTATCGCGCACAATCGCGCCGGTGGCGTCGGTTTTGAACTGATAGGAGTAGGAGGCTCCTGTTGTCGAATCGAATTGCAGGCCGGAGGCTCCCGGTGGGTGGTGCGCACGATAGCTGAGCGCCATGATGGAAAACACGATAAGCGCCGTGATCTGAATGACGTTGATTCCAATATTCAGGTTTGTCGAGGCAGATACCCCGCGATATGCGACGTATGCGACAGCGAACGAAAAGAATACGGCAATAAGGCCCATGAAAATTGGTCCCGGGTTCGCGGCGCTCATGAATGTGGGATAAAGCGTGCCAGCGACATAGCCACAGAAGATGCCCATGACGCCCACCATTACGCCGGGATATACCCAGTAGTACAGGTGTGATGCCCAGCCGACGATGAACTTCGACAGGCGTGCATACCGAAAGCCCTTCTCGCGGCTCAGGAATGCTTGCTCTGCAAAATAATAGGAGCTGCCCGTGCCCGGATATAGCTTAGCCAACTCCGAGTAACAGACCGCAGTTGCCAGACAAAGCAAGAGGGCTGCTGCAATGCCCATCCACATGGAGGGCGAAGTATTGGCTGCCCCGCTGCCTGTTGTTGCCTGGATATAGAAAGTGAGCCACAAAAACGCGCCTGGTGCAATGAGTGCCATCGCGTTACTGGTGAGCCCGGTTACACCGAGCGTCTTTTTCATCTCTTCAGCCATTGGAGTGCCCGGTCTTTTCTGTACCAGTTGATATGAGAGAGACTGGTCATAAAAGGAGCGGAATATGTCACGAGGGAAGAAGCAGAGTCCTGAGCAGATAGTGAACCTGCTGCGACAGATTGAAGTT
>Ga0302270_10000913_pt1 | contig 30528 bp, 30 predicted proteins | sample III_Bog_E2_3_FD_198773 | JGI IMG/M metagenome (GOLD analysis project Ga0302270, IMG submission 198773) | Peat permafrost microbial communities from Stordalen Mire near Abisko, Sweden - III_Bog_E2_3 | ecosystem: Environmental > Terrestrial > Soil > Wetlands > Peat | place: Sweden: Abisko... | reverse complement strand
ACGCACTCGCGCGCCTTCCAGGAAGGTCAAGTGACACGAGCAGCCGCCGCAGCCACAAAGCGCACCGTCGTAGCGGCTGCACTTCGCATGGCGCACATCCGCGCGTAGGAGCCCCGCCGCGTAGAAGCCCTCCGCGCGGCGCACCACATCTGTCACTGGCCTGCAAGCTCGCGCATTCGACGACGCCGCTCCTCCGAGCTCGCGGCCTGCTCACGCTCTGGCACCGATGACGCTCGCCCGAGCATGTACCCGCCACCAAACGCGATCCCGATCACAGCCGCCAGCATGACCTTCCAGTCACGCCGATCCGTCCCCGAGAGCGACAGAGCGAGCACGCGGCCTTCCGGAAGACCAGACACCGACGCGCGACCTACTCGCCCCTCGGCACCACGCTGCCCGACATGACCCAGCGGCGATCCCACATGGCTCACCAGGCTCGCCGACGCGGGCTGCACCTGAACGTTCACCGGCACCTCGTCCACCCTCGCCGGCAACCGCTCCCGGTCCGACGCCTCGCGCACATGCGCCAGCACCACATGGCTCCGGCCTGACCCTGAAGCGTCCTCGGGGTCAGGCACCACTTCCGCGTCGACCAGCCACGACGAGCCCGACCTGGCGAGCAAAGACTCCTTCGCCGCCTCGGCTGCCTCAAGCGTCACCGGCCACGCCGCCAACCTCGACCCGTCCTCGACCCACGGATCGCGCACCGACCGCGGTCCGCCAGCGCCATCGTCGCGACGACACGCCGGCGCAGTGCGCGTCGCCGGCATCGCAATCCCCCACCCGCCTCCGCATCCCGAGCCCACCACATACCCCGACGGCGCCACAAAGCGCCTGGCGGTCGGGTTATAAATAGCGAAGACAGAAGCGCTAGGCGTTTGCACGAAAGACTCCTACTCCGGGCTCGAGCGAACTGGGGCGCGACGACGGCCGGCAAACACCCAACCTACCAGGAATGCGAGCGCCACCGCGAGAAACGGAACGAGCATCGTCCACTCGAGAAGCCCAGGCGCCGTCCCGTGTCGCGTGAACCCCTCGGCCCATGCCTCCGTCACCGTCATGCCTTCGCGGCACGAGATCCTGGAGTACGCCGCGACCCTTGCCGAAGCGCCCTCGCCACCAATGACGCCACGAAGATTCGACCAGAGGCGAGGGTCACGCAGCCCCATGTCGACGCCAGGTCGAACATCGTTGCAGTCCATCAGAAACCCTCAGAGCCTGATGGACGGGAGCGATCGACGATACCCGAGGGCCTTGGCGATGAGCAAAGGCACCTGCGTCTGACTTTGGCCCTTGACCGTCTCACTCTTCGAGTCGATCTTCACGTCACAAGTTCGCTGAAGAAGCGCGGGCGTGAGCTCGACGATCTGGCCGCCAGCGACGACGAAGAACCGCATGTAGTCATGCCCCTCCGTCCTGCGCATCACCATCGAGTAGACCGTCGTACCGGAAGGAACGAAGCGGCGAAGGGTGTCGAGAGCATCTTTCGTGGGAACGAACTTGGTGGACATGGCAAAAGCGTACCACGCGATGCGCCAGCGGCGAAAGTCTGGCGAGCAACGAGGCGCCTCTAATCGCCAAGCTTCCTGGGGACGATCGCGCACGACGCGCCGCCGCTTGCCTCGAGCGAGGCGCGCGCATCGGCCATCTGGCGAGCCATCGCGAGATGCTGGAGCCATCCTCGGAAAAATCCCACCTTCGCCTGCTTGAGGCGAAAGTCGAGGCCCTGGAGAGGGACGAGGCACGTCTTGCCGCCTTCGTCGTCGACGACAAAGTTGATCACCGTCTCGATCGCGTACCCTACCCAGCACGTCTCCGGAACGCGGTCAACGACCCACCGTCGCACGATACGCTCTCCCGTCATGACCGGCGCGAGGGTCTGAAGCAAGTTCAGCATCCCGTAGTCGCGCAGCCCGCAAACCTGATCGAAACCGAGATCGAAGTGCTCCACCATGAGCCGAACATGCGCCGGCGTCAGCGTCGTAAGATCCGCGTCAAAAAAAGCGATCGCGCCCGCAGGCAGATCGCCAAGGCCACGCGCTTGCGCGTCCAGACGCGCTACGCCGGCGAGCATCGCCTCCGCCTTTCCGCCGTTCGGCGTGAGGCTCAGCACTTCCGCCCCAGCCCCGCGAGCTAGTTCAGCCGTTGCGTCGGACGACCCGTCGTCCACACACAGCACGCGCCGAAACACGCCGGACTCCAGAACCGCTGCGATGACGCGTCCCACGGTCGGCGCCTCGTTATGCGCCGGCACGACCGCGTCGATCTGGATCTGAGAATCTGCCACGACCCCAGCGCTCGTGCTTGTCGCCATCAGAAGATCCTACACGCGATCGTTCCTCAAGGCGAAGCGCCAACGACCAACGGCCTCAGCCCTTCGCCATCACGATCCGCTTGGATGGTCCCGCCACGTTGTGTAACTAAGTAACCTTGACGCAGTTACACCGGGTGGGTAGGGTTGGCGACATGGCAGAGATCACGATCAAGGTCCCGGGGTACAGGTGCGAGCGGTGCCAGCACGAGTGGGTCGCGAGATCCCCCCGGAACGCCAAGGTCAAGAAGGGCGCCGAGCTTCCCAAGCCGAAGCTGTGCCCGCACTGCAAGTCGCCGTGGTGGGAAACGCCGCCGTCGAAGAAGTAAGTCCCGGGAGAAGAAAGGCGGCGAGCCTCCCAGGCCCCGCCAATGTCCGGCCTCGTGGTGGGACGTGGCGCCGACGCAGAAGTAGGAGGAAGAGGCGAGCTACGGCGCCAACGCGCCGCGCTGCTACCTGTGGCGGTTCCGCGGATGCCCGTCTTGCGCGGTGACGCCGCCGATGAAGGCGGCGAGCGCCGCGGCGCCGATCACGGCCAAGCCGAGGCCGAAGGCATCGTCGTTCGAGATCCGCGCGGGCTGTACGCGCACCTTGCGTTCGCAAGCAGCATCCGACGCATGGTCGGCGTGGCGGAGGATCTCACCGGGGCGAACGCTAAGCGCCTGCGCCACCTGGGCGAGTTGATCGATCGACAGCGCGGAGGCGCCGTTCTCGATGCGCGACCAGGTGCAGGCCGCCAGGCCCACCTGCGAAGCAAGGTCGACTTGCTTCAATCTCCGTTCCTCGCGGAGGTTGACCAGCACCGCCCCGACAAGCGCGGGGTACGAGGTCGCGAGCGTGAGGGGGCCAGCGGGAGGGCGGAAAGAGGTTCTTGACATATGTGAGCTTCACCCGGTAGTACAGATGTGCATGAGGTGCATGTATCTGTGACGGCTGATGATAGCCGAAAGTTTGCCCGTGCGGTCGGCCAAATCGATCCGTGCGCCACCAGAGGAGGTGAGCAGAACAGAATTGCCTAGCGGATCGGCCAAGTCGATCCGCCGCGCGGCCCTCTCGGGATCCTCGGTCCCGGGAGAACGGCAGCGCACACGTAGACCACGACCAAGAGGCGATCATGTATGATACGTTTGCTCCACCTGCGCGGCGAACCGGCTTCGCCGATCCGCTGACTACCTCGTTTGGGAGCGCGCCGCTCTACGCCGCCCCCGCCCCCTACGCGGCCGAGCTGCTCAGCATGGTGAGCAACGTCCCCCATCGGGACGGCATCATCGAACAGATGCTTGTGCCGCCGACGTTCGCCGCCTTCGGGTTGTCGAAGAACGGCGTGTACGGCGCGATGTAGGCGCCCAGCTCCTCCGGCGGCGCCGCGCTCGCTTTCGGTCTCGGCGCGCTCCTCGGTATCGCAGGGACGGCCCTCTACTTCGGGCTCCAGGCCGAGCCTTCGCCGGGAGGAGGTTGAGTGATGGCCACCGGAACCTGCTCCTCGTGCAAGCGCCCCCTCGCCTCCGCGAGCGTCGGCGCGGTCACCGAAGATACCGCTAAATTCTGCGTCGGCACGGGCACGAAGGCGTGCCTCGAGTACACGCGCAGGATCGAGACTGCGCCGGGCGAGCCCCTGCCCAACCCCTGGGGCATGAGCGACAAGACGAAGGCCGTGGTCACGGCCGTGCTCGGTGCGGCTGGCGCGGCCGGCCTGCTCCTGCTCGGCGCTAAGGCGATGGCAGAGCCCGCGCGTCGCGCCCAGCCCCAGCGCGGGCGAGGAGGGAGGTAGGCCATGCTGCTCTCCCTTCTGCGCGCCATCATCATCCAGGAGACGCCCCGGCCCGCTCCTCTCCTCGCCAACGCAAACGTCGAGGGTATCGAGGTCCATGGTCCCGGCGGCACCAAGATCGTCTACGCGCCGAGCGACCGCGCCGAAGCCCCCGTCGACTTCGGCGCAGGCGTCGCGATCGGCGGCCTGCTGTTCGGTGCAGCGTTCTGGCCCGCCGCCATCGTCGGGGTGGCGGCCGCAGCGGGCGCCTACGTCGTGCAGGAGGGGTCGCGTCCCAAGCCCGCCGCGCCTCCCCTCCCCAAGGGCAACGGGCCGGCTTTCCTGCCCCCCGGTGAGAGGTGAGCCGTGAGACAACCTGAGTCCGTCGCGCTCGCCTCGCGGGGAGCCGCGGAGGCACACGCCAAGCTGAAGAGCCACGCGCGTCGCGGCCCGTCCGAGAGGCCCATCTGCGCCGGATGCGGGCGCACGATCGAGCATCGGAGCCTCGTCACCCGACACAGCGATGAGGACGGCGCCGCGCCGTACCACGCCGCTTGTCACAGCCGGCTCCTGGCCAGCGAATCCGCCGAGCGTCAACCGCGTCGCGGCGACCCCCGACGTCAGTCGATCCGCCGAGTGCAGACGAGTGATGGGCTCGGCGACATCGTCGTCGGCGTGCTCGACTTCATGGGCCAAGTTGCCGTTGACGTCGCCAAGGCAGAGGCAACGCGGATCGTGCTGGAGCGGATCCGGGCCTAGCGTTCCAAGACCAGCGTCTCCAACGGCGCCGCGCCGGTCTCCGGATCGGTCGGCGCCGTTCGCGCTTCTTGCGGCTCGCTCGCTCATCGCGTCACGCCTCCGTCTTCGGACGGCGGCGAGCGGACTTGACGCGGTTGAGCCTGCCCGGCAAATGGGGCGCCTGCCCGGCAGATGAGCCCGGCGGCCGGTTTGCCGGGCAAAGCCCTCGGCACCAGCTTTCCGAGGAGCCCCCGGATCTCGCGCAGCTCCGCATGATCGATCTTCCCGCCGAGCGGCCCGCCCATGCGGCTGCCGTTTGGCCACGAGAGGTACTCGTCGATCTGCGCGAGCGTGTTGCGAAGAGCGACTGGCGGAGCCGTTTCGCCGCGTTCGATCGCTTGCGAGACCGCGTTCATGTTGACGTTGCCACCTCCCCCGTACTCGTAGACGCGACGGGCGAGCTTCTCGCGCGGCATCGCCTTGGGTCCATCGGCTGCCGAACCGCTCGCGGTCTTCTTCGTCGCCATGTTGGAGAGCCTACCCTACTTTAGGGTGTGCCGAAAGTGTGCGGGCAACTATGACGCGCCGCGGCCTGGAGAGCCGTAACGCGACGCGTCTTCGTTGACTGCGGACGGACAGAAAGCTCGCTGCCCACAGAAACTTGGATCGCTGCCCGCGGAACGGATCGCTGCCCACAAGAAACACGTTTTCCATCGTTTTATGGGCAAAGCCCAGCTACGCCGTCTGGATTCGCTGTCCAGCATCCCATTCCGCCATCAGCATTGGCGGCGGCGAGGCACGCGATACCTCCGATTGCGCATGTGCACGTTGGCTGGTACGTGTAGCAGCCTGTTGCGTACACGCATGCCTCTGCGCCCTGCGGAAGGTAGGCGACAGGTGCAGCGGAGAGGGCAGCCGGGCTTGCGTACTGAGGGAAGCTGACGGCCACGAGCCCCGCTTGTCCGCTTACGGTGCTTGTCCTGGCGAAAGCGAGCGCGACGAGAACGAAGAAGCCGACGAAGAGGATCCTTGGTCTTGCCGATTAGGACCATTTCATGTGTACTATCCTGCTGCGGGGGCGCTGAGGAATCCGCTGACGAACGTGGTGACCGGATTGCCTGAAAGGGCGATGTTGCCTCCGGTTCCGGTGAGCGCTCCGCGGAAGTCGATGACGGCGCCGGCACTGAGCATGAGGCTGATCGACACGGTATTCTGCCGGGTGCAGCTCAGCGCGTTGATGGGATTGACGTAGTTGTACTGAGCGACGGAGCTACCGCCGAGGCAGATGGACGTAGCCCATTGCTCGAGGATTGGCATTGCGGCGGCCGCGAGCTCGGCGGCGAGCAGGAAGGTGTAGACGCCTGCGACTTTGGTGACGTATTGGCCTGTCGCCGGATTGAAGTTTCCGCCGAGGTTTGTTCCTGGCGCGACGGTCCATCCGGTGATTGGCGCAGCAGGACTCCCGTTCACGAAGACCTGAGCGTTCGAGCATCCAGCTTCGAATGATGCGCCGGAAACATCTCCAGAAGCGTCGCCCTGTCCAGCGACTTGGATTTGGATTGCGCTTGATCCGGAGACTCTCTTGAAATAGAGGTAAGTCCCGATGGGCGGTGCGCTCTGGGAGAACGGGACCGCGACGGGGCTGGATCCAGTGACGAGAGCCATGCCGTTGACGAGCTGAATCTGCGTGGGCGTGGCGAGCTCGATGAGCCCCGTTACGGCAGGGCTCAGGCCACCGTTTTGTGAGAAGAAGAAGGCGAAGGAATCGCCTGGGCTTGCGCCGTTGAGCGCGATCACGAGTCCTGAGATCTGGTTGAGCTTGAGCCCGACCAGAGACACGGGCCCGGTCCAGCCGGAGGATGGGGCGTTGATGGTGGGTAGAAGTTGCATCGCGTCCTATCCTTGATTGGCGCAGCCGCAGCCGCGCGCTTCGAGCATGGATTGTACCCCGAGGCGATCGGAAGCGTTTTCCCAGAACACTTCGGGGCAAAGGCCCTGGAGCTCTGCATCTTTCGCCGAGAGCTTGGCGAATGCAGCCGCGATTTCAGGCGGGATGGCCTCGAGCGCGTCGACACGGTGCTCCTGGTCTCGGATTTCGAGCTCTGCCGTCGTCTCGCTATCCGGCGGGCTGGCGTAGCGCGGGTGCTTGAAGGGCGCATGCGCTTCGTGCTTGCATAGGGCGAAGATCGGATGTGGCTCACAATCCGGATTTTCTTTGCTTGGGAGGTTTGCTGCGGACAGGACCTGAGGGTAGTGCGCCTTCGGGTACGTGTCCTTGACTCCGAAGATGATGGCGCGCACCAGAGGGATGTAGTCGACGAAGGTGTGCGGATCGAGCGTTGTCGGGTTGTGCATCGGTCGATATTCCGAGGATGTCGTCAGTGTGGTCAGGACAGTAGCGCGAAAGAGAACGTGTTGGTGAGCGTCGATTGTGCCAGCGTGAGCCCAGCTCCCGAGTTCTGGAAAGCCTGCGGCGAGAATGTCTGTCCTGCGCTGAGCTCGATTCCAGCGACAGAAAGACTAGGCGTGAAGGATCCGGAGATCCCGGCCACCTGAGCCGTAATGAACCGGCTTTCGAGGAAAGTCCCTCCCGTGAGCACGAGTGATACTTGGTAGTTGTTGCCGAGGCTGGTGACGTTCGTGCTGAACTGGACCCCAAAGGATGAGGTGTAGAACCCCTCCACAGACGGCGTGACGATTCCGGTTGACGGTACGAAGCACGCGCCGACGTTGGTGATGGCCGTCCAGCCGGTTACGGTGGTAGAGGTGCCGCTGGGGATGCTCTGACCGGATGTGTTCGTGGCGCGCACCAGGGGGCCGCCAGCGACTTTCCTCCAGTTTGGCACGCTTGGTGTGCCCACATTCATTCGGGCGATGTTGGTGGTTGATCCAAACGCGAAAAGGCCAGCGAGTGGATTCGTGATCGCGAGAAGTGTCGCGTCAGGAACCTGCGGTGGCCCGATGCCGAGTGTGGTGAAGGTGGAGAGGTCGAGCGCAGCAGAGGCGTTGATCGGAACGAGAGCTGGGCCGACGAAGACGGGATTGAGAAGGGAGATCGTGGTGGAGGGGCTTCCTCCTCCGACGACGATGAATTGCTCGTTGCTGTCAGCGCCGATCTCGATCGTTCCACGAGACAAGGCTCTGATTTCTGCGAGGGTTCCTCCGACGAAGAAGGCTTGTCCAGTTGGCCCAGATCGGACAAACGTCGTGGCGTCGGTGAGTCCGCTCCCGATGATGACGTCCTGAAGATCGTCGATCAGGATGGCGGGAACGTTGTTCGTGATGACGTCGAGGGTGTTGGCGTCCAGCGTTCCTAGGATTCCTGGGTGGCCGAATCCAGTGTTACCACCCTGGACCCATGCTTGACCCGTTCCAGAAACAGGATTCGCCTCGCCGCTGATCTGGATCTCGATGCTGCTCGTGCCGGCCGCGCGAAAGAAGTACAGGTAGGTCCCGTAGGGCGGGTCGGTGAACGAGAATTGAATCGCGGTCGTGTTTGGGCCGGCAAGGAGCGCCATGCCGTCCACGACTTGAACTTGGGTTGGGGTGAAGAGCTCGTCGGTTCCCGTGGTGGACGGGTCCAGGCCGCTGTTCAGCGAGAAGTAGACGGCGACCTGGTCGTTCGGTCCCGCGCCTTCCAGCGCGATCAGGATCGCCGTAGCCTGGCTAAGCTTGAGGCTTGCCAGTGAAATGGCAGTCGTCCAGGATCCTGCGGATGGCGCCGCAACGGGCGCGAGGAGGGTGATCACGCCGTGAGCGTACACCCTGGAGCTGCCCGGGGTCTACGGTGACCGCGGGGCTGGCTTGTTGCGCTCAGATCGAGCAGACGGGGGTGTCGCAGGCGCCGGCGGCTGTCACGACGCATCCGTCGTCCCAGGTTCCGGTTCCGTTGCAGCACTCCGGGCGCGCGTCGCACACCTTCGTCACACATGCGTCGCAGCCGGCTTGAAGCGCGCTTCCGACAGAGCACGGGCTGTGCGCACATACGTCTCCGCCAGAGCTGCTGCTGGAGCTGCTGGAGCTGCTGGAGCTGGAGCCGCTGGTGCTGGAGCTGCTGGAGCTGCTGGAACCGCTGGTGCTGGAGCTGCTCGAGCTGCTGGTCGCGGATCCGCTTGAGCTGCTGGTCGTGGAGCTGGTCGCGGATCCGCTCGAGCCGCTGGAGCTGGTCGTTGTGCCGCTCGCAGTGGAGCCGCCGGCCCCATTGGCTCCGCCGGCCCCGATGGTGGCGTCGGAGCCGTCGAGCGAGACGTCGAAGAGCGTTCCGCGACCACTTGCCCCGGTCTCGGTTTGGGTTCCGGTTCTGGTGGTGGTGCCGCTCTTGGTGCCGTCGCTCCCGAAGAGCGCCTCGGCTTCGTTCACGCCGCCGCAGGCTGCCGTTGCGCAGGCGATCGCCAGGAGCAGGAGCTGGATGTTCTTCATGGCTTTCTCCTTGGTAAGGCGGCGACACTGCCGCGTCAATCCTTCGACGCGGCAGTGTCGTCGATGTTCACGAGAAAGTCTTTCTTCGTTTTGCTTTTTTTGTCAGTCGTCCTGGACGGCGGTCTTGGTGTCGCCGCCGTGGGCGGTGCACCGCGGCCGGATCTGGATTCGCTGCGGCCTGATGTTGAACCGCCGATCGTTAGTCTTCTGCGCCCAGACGAAAGCTTCTCCAGGGCCAAGCTCAGCGAGGTCCTTCTCCGATACCTCCTCGAGCGCGTAGATGGCGCCGCGGAGGTGCTTGAGCCATGCTGGAGAGGTCATCCGGTGCAAGATCACGACGGTCGACAGCTCAATGATGGTCTTGTGGATGCTAGGCGGATCCTGGCTCGCGAGAACGATCGTCATCCCGAGGTGCCGCATTTTTCGGACGGTCCCGATCAACTGCGCGACGAGCTCCTCCTCGTCGATGTACTGGTGGGCCTCGTCGAGCACGAACAGTCTGTTGAAGTCGGTCCGGCCGTACTTGTCGCGCTCCGCTGCCCCGAAGACGTCCATCATGACCACGATCAGCTCGAGAGCCTTTGCCTTCTCCATGTACATGTCGCGAAGATCGACGATGATGGTGCGCCCAGCTTTGAGCAGGGTGCCGATGCCCCTGGGCGCCTCGCCAGCGAGCTCGGTCTCTTTTTCGGCGGCTTGTCGTTCGGTCTCTGCGACGATCGGCGGTTCGCCTTCGTCGAGCTCGTCGGCGGGGGCGGCGGGTCTTTCGATGGGCTTGGGCCGACGTGGGGATCGGCCTCGGCCTTCAAGGATGAACGGTTCGGCGAGGTTGATCCTGTCGAGGGCGAGCTGCTCGATTGATCTGGAGAGGCCGGCGTCGGTGATTTCGGCGCGAAGGCTGTCGAGAGAGATGTCGTTGCGGATCCGGCTGAGGATTGCGCCGAGCTGACGCAGGTAGAGCGCGTCGTTGCCGTAGGCTCCCATCAAGATCTTCCAGCCCATACCCTTGAGCTCGGACGGGTCGAATTTGATGGGCTCGACCTGGATGCCGAGATCTTGGTACTGCTCCCTTCGGTGCTCCACCTTGGTTTCGGGAACCAGGAGGACGACGTCTGCGAGTGCGGCCGGCGTGGCGCCGTACTCGTCGGCGAGCTGCGTGACGTCGGACTTGCGCGTGTTCTTGCGGAGCGCGGACAAGAACTCGGGCTCGTACGACTCGGATTGGTCGTAGTGAAACATGATCGTGCAGAGAGGCTTGGGGAGGTGATTGATCCCCGGTAGCTGTAGCGTGGCCATCTCGGCGATCACTCCGAGCGTGTAGCTCTTGCCGCCTCCCTGTACGCCTAGAAGGGCTACCGTGTTGCAGCCGTCGAGGTCGAGTCCGACGCGGGTCTTGTCGCTTGTTCCGAGGAGGCCCCACTGGGCAGTCTTCTGGGTCGATCCGACGAAGACGCCGGGGGCTCCTGTCGTCTTTGCGCCTTTTCTGCACCCTGGCCCCCCAGGGTAGTGGAACCCGTTCCCCCCCATCGCCTTGCCGCCGCAGTCGCACGGCTTTGCGATCTCTTCGGCCTGTCGGCCTGCTTTGGCCGGAGGCTGTCCGGCCGAAGGGCCTAGCTTGACGCGGAACGGATCGTTTCTATCGGCCATGTCTCCTGAATATCACGAGTTGATTGCGGACGCTCTTCGGAGAGACTCGTGCGTCAGGATAGATCGGCAGAGATTTTGCGCGTTTTTTTGCGGCGTATTGATCGGTGCCGATTTTGATTCATCGGCGTTGTACGCGGACGCTGGCTTGGCCTTCTGCGCCTTTGCCTCTTGCTCTTTTGACTTTGCGAGAGCTAGCTTTGCGCGCAGGTTTGCGATGCGCACTTGCTGGTCAAGCTCTTCTTTTCCGACGATTTCTTGGTCCTGGTCGGCTCCGTCGGAAGCCTCTGTGACCTGAACCTGAATCTGCGTCGCTGCCTCAGTGGCCGCGGCAACAATCTCTGCCTCGTGGACTTCGGGCGCTTCGGAGTCTCGCTTTCGAGGGGACGCTCTGGTTACAGGCGTCGCCTGTGGTCGGATTGCGTCGACGATGGCACGAGCTGTCGTGAACGACGGGTCGCCTACCGCAACGTCGAATACGGATGCGATAATCAGCCACGCTCCGCGTCTCGCGTCAGTAGACATGCCTTTTGGTCTGGCGGGTCCCCTGCATGCGTCAAAGCGATCGCGGCGTGCATGCAGATCGCCTCTTGTGCTCGTGGAGCTGGCGTCGGCGCGCTTGCCCTTGATGCGCGCGCGGAGATCGAGCAGGCGTGGGTCTTCGTCAGACTCCTGCGCGTGTTCGTCCTCCTCTTGTGCCATGTCAGGTCTGTCCGGAGACCTGAACCTGCACGCCGCTGGCGGATCCGAGGAGGCGGAGGACGTAGAGGTACGCGCCAGGGGCTGGATTGATCGGGCCGAAAGGAATCGAGAACGGCCCAGGGCCGATCAGGACAGGAAGTCCGGCCGGACTCGCGGGCACGTTGGGGGCGGGCGTGAGCCCGGCCAGGTTTCCTTCGGTCGGGGTCAGGCTGTTGGACAGCCCGAAGTAGGGGCACCACTGCTCGTTCGCTGCGGCCCCGAGGAAGCCGATCATGATCTGGCTCGTGGTTCCGAGATTCAGCGAGGTCAGGTCGATCGGCCCTACGAACGCGCCTTGAGCGGGAGCAGCAACGGGAGTTAGGTTGGAAGACACCCCCTTGGTTTACAGGAAATTTTGCCTCATTTCTACGAAGATCGACACTTGCGCTGGACGGCCTACTGCCCGCTGATGACGATTTCTCCGCTGGGGCCTTCTCCTTGGATCTGGATCAGGGCGTAGTAGGGGAACGCTTCCCAGAGCTTGGCATCGGGCGTGACCGTGATTCCAAGAACAGGATCGAGGTAAACGGTTCCGACGTTGTTCCCCAGGTTGGTCGACGGTTCCTTCCCGGTTGTGCTTCCCCAGACCTGGACCGCGTCACCTGACATGAGGCCGATTTCGTTCACCGACGCGATCGTCGCGACGGCTGAACTGGGCGTCCAGCCTTTCGCGCTGATTCGGATCGTTACGCTCGCAAGCGTCCCTGCGTCCTTGCCACCGCCTGAGCTTGAGCTCGAGCTTGTAGAGCCGACAGAACTGCCGGAGCTTGCTCCCGTCGAATTTGCCGAGCTGGATGCAGTCGTGCTGACGGAGCTCGAGCTGGGTGTACTGGAGCTTGAGCCTTGGCTCCCTCCGCCCTCGCCTCCGCTCGAGCCTGCGAAGCTTGGGCCGATGGGGCTTCCGCTGCATGCCATGAAAAAGAAGAACGCTGCCAAGATCAGGATCTGGACGTTTTTCATGAGAGCAACTTTACCCTGATCGCGGGCTCGTGCCACGCGCTACGTGCCGCGTGCCGCGTGCCGCGTTTCTTCGGTGTGGTGCGGTTCAGTGGCCGCCGATTACGACCTGGCCGTTCGGCGTGTCTCCCTGGATCTGGATCAGGGCGTAGTACGCGAAGGCGCTCCAGTATTTCGGGTTTGGAGTTACCGTGACGCCGAGAGTCGGGTCGAGGTAGACGGTGCCGACCTCGACCCCGAGGTCGGTGTTTGCCTCTTCTCCTGTCGCGCTTCCCCAGACCTGGATCACGTCCCCCGGGTTGAGGTTATTCGCGCCGACGGAAGAGATCACGGCAATGGTATTGCTTGCCGTCCAGCCGGATGAGTCGACCTGAATCGTTTCGTTGGTGAGCGACATGGGATCGCTTGTACCAGAAGGCGCGCTTCGCGTGCATGGGTTCGGGTACACGTTCCACGTGGCTACGCGATTCGCTTCTTTGGGGCTCCTCGGTGATCGAAGTCGGCATGCTGAAGCGGGTCGACGTAGGTTCCGTACCGTGCGCGGCGCAGTGTTTGAATTTCTCGCTTCAGTCGCAGCTCTTCCTCGTCTACCGCGGCATCGGCTGCGAGGGATGCGGCGATTGATGCCATGCGCCTTGCGCTTAGCTCGTGGATGTAGCTCATCGGACGTGCCTGGTCTTGTCCGTCGCTTTTTTTCGGATCCCCGCGAGCTCAAGGAGCTCGAGCACGATCGGGTGCGGAGGATCGTCGCGCCATCCCCCTCGCACTCGTCGCTGTCCGCATCTTGAACCGCGTCGATCGGTTCCCGCGTATCCGCTCAGGTAGTGATGCGCCTCTGCGTGTCCCGTGGTGCGCTTGCACCAGTCGCGCCACGATGCGATCTCTTGCGTCCCGACGTGGATGTTGCGCTCACCGTCAAAGAGTGCACGGCGGGCCTGTTCGCATGCCTGTGAGGCCCGATCGTCTCGGCATGCTCGAATCGTATTCGGGCACAACTGCATCAGCCCCACGCATCCGCGCGTATTCTCGACGGATGGAATGCCATGCGACTCGTGTTTGATGATCGCGTGAACGATTCGTGGATCCACGCGCGCGTCGGCAGCTTCGCGCTCGACGATCACGCTCCATGGCGACGCGTGCAGTGAACATAGCATCGCTGCGACGATCATGATATTGCAGATCATGCCGTGGCATAGCACGATGCTAGATTTATAGCGAGACTGGTTCGCTGAGTATGGTAGCTCTCATTGCAGCACTACGAATCCTGCGAGTGGAAGTGCACTCAATGCGTAGCTTGTGCCCGCAAGCTTGAGCGGCGTCGCTGACTGGGTACCCGTTGCGGCAGGCGCGCGTCCGCTGTCGTAAGTAGCGACGATTCCCGACTGGACGAAAATCGCGGGCCCAGATGACGACGGCGAACCCCACACCCAGAAGTTTGGCGGAGACGCGCCAGAGCCGAGCGCCGCATCAATGACGAATGTGGACGGGTAGTTGAGCACCACGCCGCCTGTGCTTGCGTAGTCTGTCACGCAGCTACCCGCTCCAACGATCACGTTGCCCCCTGGGTAACCTGGCTGTCCGATCCCCCCGCTTGTATCGCCGCTCACCATGCAGCGATCGTCGAGTTGCAGCGTGCCTTGCTGGGTCGGACGGACGTGTCCAGCCAACAGTGACGATGTACAGTACGTGTATCCGTAGATTGTCTCGCGTGTAACGACCGAACCAACAGGCTCCAGGTTCGATCCATTCTGCTGGTCAACTCCTCGCATCGTTGACGCGTACATCCCAAGAATCGCGTCTCCAGACGAGTCGCCAGTAAGGATGACGCTGTGGGCCGCGTTACTGTAAGGCCCCACGTCGCAATCTTGGATGATGAGATCGCCGGCTCCGTGCATCCGAATCATGCCCTCGGCGCCAGCGTGGGTTGGCCGGTAGAGGCGCACGCCGTTTCCCGCCGCAGGCTCAGTGCCTGAATAATTGAGCGTTCCTCCTGGAGACGCAAAAACCCCTGCGTCGCGCGGCTCTCCGATGATGAGATTTCCGCCCACATTCGCGCCGGTGGTGTATTCAAGCATGAAGCCGGCATCGGGCGTGCTCGCCGATGCGATGAACGTGGCCAACGCTCCTCCATTGGGCGCACTAGATACCATGTAGACACCCTCTTGGTGGGCCCCTCCGTCCCAGGTCACCGCAGAGGATACGAAGCCGTTGTACCCGCCTCCGTCAGGCCCGATGCCGGCGCCAGTGTAGCTCCGCGAGCACTGGATCTGCACATAGGCAAAGCTGTCGAGGTAGACGTCGAGATCGAGGTTTTCGGTGCTGTAGTCGCCCGTGTAGCTGAATACCGGGTAGATGCCGAGTGAGCCGTCGAAGACCTGCTTTGCGACCCTGCGCCAAGGTTCGTTGAAGCTCTTGCAGGCGCCATGTCCGCCGGGCGACGATGCGGCACCAGGCGCGAGACAGTCGTTCGCATCGTTGCCGAGATTCGAGTCGGAGTAGTAGCTGCGCGTCGTCGCGCCAGGAACTCCTCCTGGGTTGCGCGACCAGCAGCCCAGGCCGCCGTCGACACCGGCTGCCCTCGCCCTCGAGCTCCTCCTGGGCGCCGTTGGTCAGGTCGCCGGTGTCCCCGTCGACGCGCGCCCGCGCCGCGCCCCACTGGCTCGCGCGGATGAAGGTCCCGAAGCTGGACTTGATGCCCATCTCGCTCTCGCACTGGCTGAAGAGCCAGGCGAGGTCCTCGCGGGCGGCGTTCGTGGTGCCCATGGTCAGAGCCCCGCCCACGCACCGTTGTAGAACATTCCGCCGGCGTCGGTGATCGACGACCATGGGAACGTCGTCGGGTTGCTGGTGCCCATCGTCGTCGCCCCCGCGTCGCCGCACGTATACGGGTTCGACGTGAAAAATGCGCCCGAGTTGATGCTGATGCAAACGCCCGATGTCGGCGTGCCCCAAAGTACGCCCCCAGCCCCCACGTCGATCTTGAGGCTCGTCCCTTGCCCGAGTACGAACGGACCGCCGCCGAGGATCCCAAGTGATCCGTAAACGTTGATCGCTCCCGAAGCGATTTGGCTGCTCCCGTTCGCGTAAGGGCAGTTCGCGCCGCAGAACTCTTGGATGACCGTTCCTTGGTAGAAGTATCCCGACGCCAGCGAGACGTTTCCCATGAACGCGCACCCGAAGAAAAAGGGAACGCCGGGGATGTACTGCTGCGAAAAGAAGTTGTCGAAAAGGCTCGCGTAGGCGGCGAATGCGCCCGCATTCCACCCAGGGTAGCCCGCGACGATCGCGATCGTGTCGGGCTGTCCGTACAGCGGCCACGCCATCTCAGAGATGACCTGCTGCGAGTACGTCGGATACTGCATCGTGACCGAGCTTGCACACGAGTGCAGCGTCAGGCGCGCGCCGTCGTTGTTGCTCTCGTCGGCCGCGATCGTCGCGGGTGGGACGGGCGTATTAACGAGCGCAAGCTGCTCGATCACGTAGCGGTCACCGACCGCAAGTACCTCCGACGTCAGTCCCGAGTATCCCGGCGAGGGCCGCGTCGTTGGCGTCGCGATGTAGGGGTCCAGTTCCGGGTCCGAGATCGTGATCGTGGTGGCGGTGTCCTTGACGATCCACGCGACCGTACCGGCTCGGGCGCCGGTAGTGATGCGGATGCGGTACCCGGCGCAGTCGCCTCCGTGGCAGGACGTGGTGAACGCCGCCGCGCTGTCCGTCATGATGTTGGGCAGGTTGCCCGAGTGCGCAGCGACGGCCGTGAGGCCCGAGGCGCTGCTCGTGTAGAGCACGGTCGCGCCGGGCTGACAGTCGAGGGTGAGGTATCCCCGCGGGCCGATATTTGGAAATGCAGGCCAGTCGCCGTTGATGGCAGCGCTGCCAGCCATCGTCACGGTCATCTGGACGTTGACGGTGCAGCCGCTGACTCGCCGCGACCACTCCTGGAGGGTGGCGAGCGGCGCCGCGCTGGTACCCGCTGCGCTGTCGCTGCCCGTGCTCGGGTTGATGGTCCACAGCGCCTGGACGCACGCCGGCACGGCCTGCGGGACCGTCCAGCAGCCCAGGCCGCCGTCGACACCGGCTGCTGTGACGCATGTCGCTGTTCCATCACAGAATGCAGGACACGTCGGCTGATACTGCCACTGACCCATGTTCGGGACTTCTGCGATGGCTCCTGTCGCGAGGTAAGATACATTCGCGAGAGAAAGAGCGAGCGGCGTCGCGTACGTGGGCACGCTGACGGCCGTCACGGCAGATTGGGCACCCACCCATGTAGCAGATCCAGCAAACGCGAGCACGGCTGCCGCAATTGCGAAGGCCATGATCTTCTTGACGTCTTTGATCGTCGACATGTCAAGATCGTACCATACCGCACGCCCTGTCTGCGATGCGTTTTCTTGGTCAAGCTCATGCCATTGTTGGTGAGCGCGCTGTGCGGCGTGCGGCTCGTTGAGCTGGTCGAGGCGTACGGTTCCGCAGCTACCGCACTCGGTTCACTCAGGCCGTGGACCCCACGACGGCGGCCATTGCCGCGACAATCGCAAAGACTGCGATTTGCTTGACATTCTTGATCGGTACCATGGCCCGATTGTACTACATCTAGCCGCGAGCGTGGGCGATGGGTGGCGGATCTTTTGGTCAATGACGCGATGCGTTAACTTAGTTCGATGACGCTCTCGCCGAACAAGTTTTCGAGGTGCGTGAGGAGTTCGTCGGCAGGCTCGACACGACAGACGGCTGGAAGCGTGAGGGTCGCGGTGCGGGCATCGTGGAGCCGGATGGTGAGCTGAACGGGGCACGGGCCGGGGTGCTTGGCGAGTGCTTCACGGAGGCCATGAAGCTGGTCCTGGCGATGGCGCCGCTCGTCGAGGCGCACGGTCACGACGCGAGTTTCGACGCACACGGCCTCGGCGAGAAGGACTGCCCGATCAAGGATCAGAGTTGGGTCGCTGGGCTCGGCGCTCTCGTCGTTCTCGTCTTGCTGCGGGAGCTGAGTCTTGCCGGCGACAAGAACGGGCTCGCCGCTGGTCAGGATGCTCGAGTAGCTCTCGATCTGAGCTTGGCGCACCTTGACGTCGACGCGACCGCTTGCGTCCTCCAGTACGAAGAAGGCAACTTTCCCGTTGCCTGTTCGGAACGTCTTTTCGCGATAGTTCTCGGCCATGCCACCGACCCGGACGCGCGCCCAGGTGGACATTCCACGGAGTGCGATGACCGGGACGACGCCGAATCTCGCAAGTGTTGGCCCGTAGCGGTCGAGCGGGTGCCCCGAGACGTAGAACCCGAGCGACTTCTTTTCGCGCCGCAGCGTTTCGCGGAGGTCCCACGTCATGATGTTGGGGTAGTCGTCGATCGAGCTCATGAATCTGCTACCACAGGCTCGAAGAACCCGGCCCATGCCTCTTGGACTGTTGCGTTTCCTGGCCACTGGATTCGCACGAGCCAGCGCGAGCTTCGTGTTTCATCTCCGCTCAGCCGGCATAGCTTGATTTTGACGAGTGCGCCCTGGTGCTTTGTCCACAGCAATCCTGCGTTTTGCCGCAAGCGCACATCCGTATCTGGCAAGATCGGAAGCGCTCCGGCGTGGTCTTTCCTGCTTGCCAGGTGGACCTCGCCGTGGAAGTGGCGGTTGGGCCTACCCACGACTCACGGCTTGTCGCAGATTGGACACAGATCGTACCCGTGACGGCACTCGACGAGCATCCGAGCGAACGGCAGTGGCTCGACGCAGCTCACGCGCTTGGCGCGCCCAGGCTTTTCTTGTTCGGCCATGTTGAGCAAGAACATGGGGACATTACGAACGCCGTAGGTCGTTTGCGCATCCTGCTTGAATCGGCAGCCGTCGTTCGGGTGCCCTCCCGTTCTGTGAAAGATGCAGCACGACGTGGCGTCGTCGTCTTCGTCGTGCCTTGCGCGCTGGGCCATCGTTCCGGAGCGCGCGTGCTTCTCGACGGCAAGGGCCTCGCGAAGATCTCGGACGCCTTCGGGCTCGTCGTCGACCCAGATGTCTACCTTGTACCCTGCGCGCCTGGCAGCCGCGTCTTTCCACCCTCCGTCCGCGAAGACGATCGGCATGAGATCCCCGATCACCTTCTTGGGCTCGCGGCCGTGCGTTTCGTCATCGCTTCGTGCGGTGACCAGGATGCAGACGTGGGTGAGGCTTTGGAGCAGGCGCACGATCGCGATGAACGCCGATGGATCGCTTGTGAACGTTCCGTCGTAGTCGAAGGCGAAGATCATGGCTGCTCCGTCGGCGCTGAGCCACACGAGGTGGAGAACGCGATCACGACGATCGTAATGAGCGGGATGATGGCGGCGATCTTCTTGCGCATGGGTACCGTGGGCATCTGGTGTTGTGCGGTTGTGTCCGGGCCATGATACGTCTGGCGCTGTCACGTGTCACGTCTATCTTGAGATCGTCTTCAACGGGCCATGGCGTCGTGGGCGTGCTGCTGGCGCAGCTTACGAAATGCGGCGACGGCCGGCTGGACGAGTCGCAGATCTCGCTTGAGGAATGTGCGCGTGGTAGAGCATGAACCTGTGAGCGGGTGGCGGAAGACGTCGGGCGACGCGGCAATCTATGCCCGCGAGGGGTGGGAGGCGCGGCAGCGCGCCGAAGCGGCGCTTCGTCTTGTTGATCAGGCGCGATCTGCCGGCAACGTCCTCGTCGCCCTGGAGATGAGCGCGGTTGCGCTGGAGGCGTCGGCTTTGGCTGCGCGTCGAGCGGCCACGGCCTGGCGGACAGATCCGGGCGGCAGGATCGGCAAGGATGCCACGCGGAGCCTTGCTGGGGCTACGGCAGCGGCGGAGCTGGCGGTGCGAAGGGTTGCGGAGATGGTGGAGTCGTAGCGCGCCGCGCGTGGACGTTCAGCGGTTCGCGACGCGAAGGCGTTCTCGGGCTTCGGCCTGAGCTTCTGCACGCTTCCAGGAAGCCTGGAACCCGCCTCCTTCGCTGCTGTGAGGCGTCAGCGAGACGATCTTTTCAGCGAACCTCGCGGCCGATGCGGTGGCCGTGGCGCAGCAGGCTTGGCACGCCTCGATCGGGCCCTTGTGTTCGTGCGAAGGCGTCATGCCGATCGCGCCAGAGACGGCCAGTTCCCGCCCGCGTCGAGCGCCTCGAGCTGAGCGACGCTCAGGTTCACGAATCGAACGAGCCGTGGATCCTTGCCGTCGAGACTCCACTCCTGATTCGCTCTCCACGTTCGCCGGATGAACTCGACGGCTCTTCCGTCGTCGATGCGCAGAACATGTTTGCGCGAAAGCGTAGCGATCCACGCGTGGATCTCTTCTTTGGATCCCGGATCGATGTTCTGGCTCGAGCCAACTTCAAGGCAGCGATTCAGCTCATGGCTTTCATTGCGTCGACGGTAGATATCGTAGTCGATGCCGAATCTTTTGATCGATTCGGCGTCGAGGATGTCTTTGAGCGCGTCCGCGGTTTCGCGCATGCGCTTTACCTCCTCCAACCCGTCGGGAATGCTGTTTCTGTGACGCATCAGAAGAACTTCTCGGATTGCAGAAGCTCTCACCTTCGGGTCGTCGTTGTTGAGCCGGGACTCGCCCATTGCGGCCATCTCGTCTCTCGTCGGTTGCTTCATGTTCGTCTCCTCGTGGACCAGCCCGCGGCAGGTGCGCCCCGCCTCACCGGCCCAATTCGAGTCGATACTATCACGAATTTTGCACTTTGCGCCACGGCTCTCGATGCGAACGTCATGAGCTGAAGTGTCCAGAGTCCATGGCCTTTTGGCCCTTGTTGGAGTGCATGGTGCTTGTGGCCTGGTGAGAAGCCTCTGGCTTTTTTTTCAGATTCTGGGCAGTTTTCTCTGCGTGAACCAGATCCGTGCAGAGTCCAGGCTCTCGAGGTCGGCGCTTTCGTTGAAGACGACGGAGGTCTTGGCGGTGATGGCGATGGACACGCCGTAGCGAGGATCGGAGCCGGCGACCTCTTCGCGAGTGGAGATGATGTCGAGGATGCCTTGCTTGTCGTCCGCGTGGAGCTTGGCCTCGTAGGCGACCTCGCGACCGCTGGTCGTGTTGCGCGCGTGTCGCTTTTCGACGGAGACCTTCCACTGTGCGCCAGTCTGCTCGCTGAGCAGTGGAAGGATAAACCGGATGAAGTTCTTCCATTCGGCCGGCGTGAAGAACGGAGCCTCGGCTTTGGCGAGGTGCGCGACGAGCTTCTTGCCGGCTGCGTCGTCGCCCTTGACGGCGCGCTCGAGGAGCGCGTGCATGTTGGGGTGAGCGAGGAGCTCGGCGCGCGCCTCGGCGAGCTTCTGCGTGGCGAAGCGTCCGATGGCGAGCCCAACGGGCTCGTAGGACACGGTGAACGCCTGGTTGGGCGCGTGATTCTCCCCGAGGCTTTCGTGAACCAGGATGTCAGCGCGGCGTGCGAGCACGCGGACTCGCTTCGGACCGTTGGGGGTCTTGAGGATGGCCTCGTTCTCGCCCAGGTCGGCCGGCTTCTCGACAGTCTTGTAGCGATCTTGTTTTTGTGCCTTCGAGCTCTTCACCTCGACGACGCCGCCACGGTAGGTCACCAGGAGCGCCATGTCGCAGAGGTGGGGATCTTGCGAGGCGAGAACGCTCTTGCCATAGAGGCTCCTGTAGAGCTTTTCGCCGGTCGCTACGGCGCCCTGTTCGCTCGCGTGGTGGGTCTCGACGAGCCACATCTTGTTCTTTTTGAAATACCAGACCTTGGGCTCGACGAGGTTCGTGTGGCGCACTGCCTCGGGCTTGATGAGCTTCGTAGCATCGAGCGCTTCGGGCTCCTCGCGGAAGCGCTCGATGACTTGGAGTCGTTCACGGGTGGGCTTCTCGCTGGTTTTGGTTTCTTTCGGCGCGTCGCCTTCGACGTGCCAGATCCATCCGTTGTCCTTTTTGACAGCGATGACGCGCACGACGGTGCGGCTGTCGCCGCTCTTCGTCCGGCGGATGATCGTGACGCGAGCGGCCTCTCCCTTCGGGGGGAAGGCTTCCATCCACTCTCCTGCCCATGCGGTGGCTTCGGCCTCGCCCTTGTCGCTGGCCTGGAGGTAGTGAACCTGCCGTTGCGGGACGTGGTTAGCCAGCAGATCCTTGGCGGCGTGACTCCCGTCGTACGCGGAGACCTCGGTCATCTCGCGGTGCGTTTTGCTGTGCGGGATTGCGCTGACAGGTGTCGCCGGCGGCTCTTTCGGCATCCCCGGAGGCGGCGCGGCTGCCAGGTAGGCGCGAAAGCCTGCCGCGTCAGGACCCATCTGGAAGTTGAAGAAGCTGGGGCTGTCCGGCACCGAGCTCTTGCTGTACTGGAGGCCGTTGAACGCAGCCTGGCTGGTGTTCATGTCGCGCTTGCCGACGCGCTTGATCCACCCGAGCATCTCGGCGCTCTGGAGCATGTCGTCGGCGTCGGCGGCGAAGAAGGGGAACCCGCCAGGGTGGAGCTCGACGATCTGTCCGCCGTGCTCTTGTCCGCGCGTGGCGATCCTATCCGCAAACCGGCGGAAGGTGATCGCGCGTGCGCCTGACTGAAGGCTTGCCTTGAACGACGCGATCCGGTTTGCGTCGGGTCCGACCGCGGTGCCTGCGTCATGTTTTACGATCGGGATGGCCTTGATGGCTTCCGGCGCGAGCTTGGAGACAGCTTCGCGCGTGATGAGGCCAACCTTGCCCTGGTAGACGGTCTCTAGTGCGCCTCGGACGCGCGCGAACATGTCGCGCGGAACGATCGCGATTGCGACAGGCTTGTAGTCCTCCGGGTACGTGACGGCGCCGGCGCCGCCGGTGTTCATTTCGATGAATCGCTCGAGCGCGTCGTGCCAGTGCGTGCGCTCGCCCTTGTGGGTGACGCCCTGGTGCGCCGTCTTGGAGTATGGCATCGAGCGCTTGGAGAGTAGCGCCTTCACGGCATGTACGACGAGATTCGAGTGGGTCGGAGGGACGGTGCTTTCGTTCTTCGAATCGGCTTCTCTTCGATTCTGGATCTGTTGCGCCAGATCTTTTGCGTCTTCCGCGAGCGCTTCGGTCTGCTTGGCGAGAAGTCCAGCAGGGAGCTTTTTTGCGTGCTCCTCCGCGCCTTGCTTTGCGGCTTCCGGCGTCGTGTACGTGCCGACGTGGTGATGCTCTCCGATCGGTCTGTATGAGACATTGTGCTCGTTCTTGCGGTGGGAGATCATGTACGGGCCGGCGCCTGACAGGGGTGCCTGGATGTCGCTTCCAGGAGACTCCTTCCAGTCGAGCAGCACGTCGGGGCGGCCGGCGCTCTCGTCCGGGAAGTCGGCGCTCTTGGCGCGCCAGCGGTGGTCGGTGTCCTGCTGGGCGTAGTGCGGCACCATCGACGCGAGCGCGCGCCCGACGTCGCTCTTCGTCCACGTCTTGGGCAAGCCTTCGATCATGCCAGCCTCGCGCTTGCACGCCGCGTAAACCTCGTCGAGCTCGAGAGACTCGTGAGCTTCTCCCAGGGCACGGGCGACGCAGAGGACCATCGGGTGCGCGCCGACGGAAGCGACGGCCTGTTCCAGCCGGGTCGGCGTGGATGCGCCGGTGGCGAGTTTGGCTCCGATCCGGTTCATGGCGACAACCGTTCGCTCTCCTGCGTATTTGTCAAAGCTTCCGTCCGGAAGCTTCTTCCCGTCGACCAGGATGACGTAGTGCGGGAACGAGTAGGACGTGGTCCCCTTCGGGAAGGCGCCGATGACGTAGACAGGAACGCCATCTTTCCCGTCCAGGTACACCCTCGCGCCGCGCGGAAAGGTCATCGTGGTGGCTTCAGGGCGTGACAACGAAGCCATCTCCTGCGCCGCGTCGACGATCATGGCTCTGCTGGGCACGACGGCGCCGCGAGACTCGGCCATGTCGCGGATCGTGTTCGCCTCGACCGCGGCCTCTCTCGAGCCGCTCTGTTCGGCAAGCGCCAGCGAGATGAGCTTCTCGGTGACGTTCGTTGCAACGACGGCCGGCGCGCTTTCAGAGCGAGCGGAAGGCGCAGTCACGAGCGCGCTTTCGTTGTTCGGCATGACCGTGACGCCGGCCATGGCGCGCTCGACGGCCATGCGAGCTTGCGGGCCGTGCAACTTGAAGGCCCCAAAGGCTACGGCATCGAGGCCAACGCCGCCGGCGTGGCGCACGATGACGCGCCCGACGCTCTCTTCGAACGGCTTCTTGTACCGGGTGCCGTGGGTCGTGATCTCGACGTAGTAGACCGGCTCCTTGGACTTGTTGAGGCCGGGCTTGTTCTCGACCACCTCTTCGCTGCTGTAGACGCCGCGAAGGGCCTTGTGGATTCGCTCTGCGGCGACCTTGGGGGCGAGGACGGTGCCCGCAGGGAGTGCCTCGATGGCGCTCTTGGTGCTGGTGCGAGCGAGCATGGGAGCGACGGTTGCGGCCTCCGGAGTACCTTGCGCGCCGGTCTTTTCTTCGTCCGAGGACAGGACGTGGATCCCGTTCATGGCCCGGTCGAGGAGGTCGCGGGCGAGTGTCTTTTGCTCGCGGAGATCGGCGCGCACGGCGCTGGTTCCAGCGCCGCCCGCGATCTTGATCGCGAACCGCCCCAGATCGATCGAGGTCTCGGTCTTCAGGTGCCCGGTCACGTTGGAGGTGTAGGCTTCGACCTCCCATTCGCGTCGTCCGGCGCTGGGCTCACGGAGCGTGACGCCTGCGCCTAGCGCCTTGAACGTGGCCATGAGCCGCTGCGCGGCTTGCGCTTGCGTGAGCGGCGTGCCGCTCGTCGCGTTTGCGGTGACGGTCTGCGCGGCATGTTCGCTCGCGCCAGGTTCGCCGCCGGTCGCTTTCCAGTAGGCGCGAAGCGCGTGCGCGGCTGCGTCTTGCGTTGGGGCTCCGGTGCGGCGCGACCACGTCTTGGTCGACTTCCACCAGTTGAAGCCGTGGTGGTTGAGGTAGTCCGAGAAGGCTGCCTCTGGGGAGTTGTCGAGAGGACGTCCAGGGAGCTGGACATTGACGCGGCCGTCACTCTCCCACACGCGCCATCCGATCGGTACAGCGACGCCCTCGAAGGTCGATGCGTTTAGAGGCTGCGCGCTTCGCTCGCTCGCTTCGATGTTCGCGATCTTGACCTCGGCCTCGTGGATCGCGCTCTCGGGCGCTCCGAGGGCGACGGCCTTGAGCGCCTGCTGGGCGATGGCTTCCTTGATTTCACCCGCGGGATTGAGAGCCCCGGCCTGGACGCTGGTGGCGACGGCGGCGGGAGGAGTGGCCCTGGCGGGGCGCGCGTCGAAGAGGCCGAGGCCAAGCTGTCCCTCGGGCACGTCGCCGTGGACGTGCTTCGCGAGAAAAAGAAGCATCTCGATCGGGTCTTCGGTGTCATTCCACACCTTCGCCTCTTCGCGAGAGATGGGACGAGCGCGACTGTCCTCGTCTGCGTCGCCTCGAAGGATGCTCCTGTCGCAGGCTTCCGAGATCTCGTCGATCCGCTTCAGGTAGGCTTCTGCTTCTGGCGTTCCGAGGATGCGCCTGGCTTCGAGAGCCCTGTCGAGCTTCTTTTTTGCCGCGGGTCCGCTGGCGACGGCTTCCGAGAGCCATCGCTCGCAGTTCGCGACATGCTTCCTTGCGTTGTCGTACGCGTTTTTTGCTCGCTCGAGCTGCTCTTTGTTCTGCTTGCTTGCAATCTTGGCGACTTGCCGGCTTGCGCTTTCGAGATCGCTCTCTTTCCCGACGAGTCGTTGCTTGCTTTCCGTGAGGTCGTCTTTCTTCGACGGGACCTCTTCCTTGGCGCGCCGGACGTCATCGATCGTGTCCTTGATCGTTTCGGCGATTTTCTCGCGGAGACTCTTCTTTCGCTTGTCGTGCTGCTCGCGCTGTTTCTCAACGAGCTTGCCGCGGAGCTTGTTCAGGTTCGCTTCAATCGCGTCTTGCTCGCTCTGGACCTCGGCCTCGAGCCGCTTGACATGTGCGATGGCGGCCTCGGCGGCGTGGGTGGCGACGATCGCCTCTTCGGCGCCCACGGTCGCGTTGTGGTAGGTCTCCGGGTCGATCTGCGCAATCTCGGCGACCTTCTCCGCCACGATCGCGGCGATGGCCTCCTCCTTTGCCGCCTCGGGCATCGCCGAGGTCTCGATCGCGGCGGCCCGTGCCACTGCGCGCTTGTCCTTGGTGGTCGCGTGCTCGGCCTGCTTCAGCACGTGCTCGCGAGCTCGTTGTGCCTTGCCCTCCAGGCTTTGCGCTTCGCGCAGGCGCCCGGCGGCGTCCCGGCGCGCTTCGGCCAGCTCGGCGAGGAGACCGATCAGCGTCTCGCTCTCGGCCTGGGCCGGCGTCGTCGCAACGCCGGCGATGTGCGCCAGGTGCTTGGCGAGCGTGTGAATGCGCTTGTGAGAGATGTCGTGGCACATCGCGTCGCCGACGCACTTGTGCGGGAACACCGGACCTCGCGGCAGGCGCATTTTTGCGCCCGTCACGTCGTCGCTCACGTACATCCCCGGCGCGATGCTGCTTGCCAGATCTCCGGTCGGTTCTGCCTTGGCCTTGGCCTTCGACTCTTCCGCGACGTACGCCTTCCGCAGGCTCTCGGCCTTGGTACGGGCAAGCGCCTGGATCTCGGCCTTCGTCGGCAGCGCGATTCCCTTGGCGTCAGCCTCGGCGCGCGCTTCGGCGATCTCGCTGCTCGCCGTTGCCGAACCGGCGTCATGCGCGACGTGGAGGTCGACCAGGTGCCCGATGGTCGCAACGGCGTCGTGAGAGACGGGGGTGACGCTCGGGGGCTGCGCGCCCCCTGCGCCAGGGCCATGGCCCTGGACCCCACCGCTCACGATGTTCGCTTCGGAGCCTTCGGCGGCGCCGGCGTTGGACCTGGCAGGCTCGACGAGTGAGCACATGAGGAGCCAGTCGACGAGGTCGTCTCTGGACATCGTTCGCCACCCGGGCATTTTCGGGACGCGCGCCATGCCATGCGGCCTCGGCGCGAACTGGCTGAAGATGCCTGCGAAGGCTCGCGGGACGATCGCGAAAACGTTGTCGTCTGCACGGACCTCGACTTCCTTCCCCGAGCGCAGGAGGCTGGCGAGGCGCTCGGCGTTCTCCTGCCCCATCCCGCGAGCGAGGATCTCGGCGTGGGTCTGGACGTTGCTCTTGGCGACCTCGGCGACGTCTGCGGCCGCGGGGGCTTCCACGCCCAAGGTGAGCGCGTCGGCGCGGACGCTCTTCGCCTCGTCGGCGGCCTTGCGGGCGCCAGCGGCGTCGCCCTCGGCCTTGGCCTTCATCTCTTCGACCTTGAGCTCGACGAGGGCCTGCGCCACGCCTTCCGCGGCGATCGCGGGGGCCATGGCAGGTGCGCCGGGGACAGAGCTACCGGCACTCTCCGGCAGGCGTTGCGCCTGAAGAATCAGCAGCCCGAGCCGGTGGTAGAGCGGCGAGGTGCCGGGCTGGATCGCGGTGTTGAGGTCTTGCGCGCGCTTGAACGCGCCGGCGACCTCCGCGGGAGTGCCGTGTGCGCAGAGATCGGCAGCCTCGAGAAGCGCGGCAGCGACAGACTTCAGATCCTTGGGCGTGGCGTGGCGGTGGAGCCCGCCGTTGGTGACCTTCTTCGCGAGATCCTTGGCGGTCTTCCTCAGGGCAGCAGCCTCGAGAGACAGTCCTGCGAGATCGGCGCCGCCAGCGCGCTTGGGCGACGGCTCCTCGGGCTTGGAGAGGTCGGCCGCGATGGGCATTCGCTCGATCGCGGTCATGTCGTCGGCGTGAGCGGCGGGGTGGCCCTCTGCGGCCAGGCGCCAGATCCCATCGTTCAGATAGGCGAGGACATCGCCTTGTCTCATTTCGCGAAGCTTGTCGGCACTTGGCGCACGCACCAGAAGCTCGGTCGGCTTCACCCACAAGGGAAGCTGCGCGATCACGCGGAAGGTTTCGCCGGGCACCATGGCGATGCGCTGGATTTCGTGACGGGTCACGGTCCAGCCTTCCTGCGCGGCCTTGGCTTCGGCGTCTTCGGCCGATTCGAACGGGCCCGCGAAGTTGATGAGGCCACCGCCGTCCGAGATCCAGAAGCCGGGCGCCATCGGCTCGCCGGTTGCCGAGGTGCTTGGCTTGCGCAGGTGGTAAATCCTGAGATCTTTCGGGGCGGCAGGCTTGGCGACGACGCCGGACTCGATGGCCTCGATCGTTTTCAGCGCGGCGTCCCTGGCTTCGCCGCTGAGGAGCTTCGACGTGCGGCTGTTTTTCCCGACGAAGTAGATCTTGTCGTTGTCGGTGACGTAGCCCTCCGCGCCGTTGTCGACGATGCGCATGGCGGCGATCTTGAATCGCTTCTTCGGGTCCTCGACGTACGCCATGTCGCAGGACTTGCCGTTGTAGTAGCAGCCGACGCCTTTCCTCTTCTCGCGAGGCTTGTCGTTGGAGCCGGTCGCCTCGTCGGCCATCCTGTGGTCCACGATGCCCGCGGAAGAGATCTCGCGTGCGGCCTCCTCGATCGCGGCGTGGCTAGGCGGCGCGAGCTTGGCTTCTTCGGCCTGCTCGCGCACCTCCTGCATCTCCGCAGTGATCGCTCGCTCTTGATCGGGCGTCTTGGCCGTGCTCCTCGCGACCTCCATCACGACGAGCTGCTCGGTCACCTGTTGCTTCAGGCCACCGCGGACCGACGCGCGCTCGACTTCGTGTGCCGCTTCCTCGATCGCGGCGACGCTGGGGGGCGCGAGCTTGGCCACCTCGGCGGTCGCGCGCACCAGGTCCGCTTCGGCGACGATGGCCTTCGTCTCCTCGGGCGTCTCTGCGGCTTCCTTGGCGACCTCGAGCTCGATGAGCTTCTCGGTTACCTCCTGCTTCATCGGCGCGCTCGCCGTGACGCACGCGGCGCACAGGTTCTCCGTGAAGGGTCCGGGGTGAGGCTCTTCCGGGTTGCCGCCCGGCGTGCCCGGCTCGATGTCGAGGCAGCGCGGGCAGACGGCGACGGCGACGGCTTCCTCGCGGACGACAGGAGACGTGACTTTTTGCGCGGCCTGGACGTCGGCCACCATCAGCTCGTTCTCGCCCAGGTCGAGGATGCGGTCGTCCTCGAGCCGCATGTGCGTCTTTCCCTTGGTGGTGGTCGTGTACTGGACGGGGGAGAACACGCCGGAGAAGGGACCGATGCGCTCCATCTTCTTCCACGGACCCGCCACGCGGATGCCGCGCTGGATGGCGCCGGCACGCACGAGCGTGCCGGGGTAGCCGCTCGCGGCGTACGTCGCGATCTCCTGCTCCGTCCTGTCGGCGGCGCCTTGGATCTCTTGCACGATGCGCCGCGCAGCATCGCGGATGCCGGGGCTGGCCATGCGCGTGAAGGCACCATCGCCCAGTGATGGCGTCGCGCGCCATCCCTGGCTGCGCATCTTTTCGAAGATCTCGCGAGGTACGCGCTCGCCGAACAGGATCTGGATGCGGTTGTCCTCCTCGCGAACCTCGACGTTGCCGAGGGTCTCCGGCCCTACGCCAGCCGCGATTTCGCGCGATGCGATGTCCTCGAGGCGCTTCTCGAGGCGCCGGATCTCGGCGGTGCTGCTCGTGAGACTGAACGACGGGATGCCGTACCGCCCAGCGAAGTCAGGCTCCGTGCCCTTGAGCAAAATCCTGACGAGCTGGTCGCGGTCGGGAAGGCCGAGGGCGGAGAACGCATCGGCTTCGTGCGTTGCTGCCTCCGTGGCCCACGCGCGTCGGAGCGCGTCGATCTCGGCATGCTTTGCGTCGATCTTCGGCGCCATCTTCGCGAGATGCTTGTCGCGCAGCTCCTGTGCTTTTTTGTAGAGGTCGCCGCCGTAATCCGTCTTCGCCTTGACCGATAGCGCCTCGACGTCGGGCGGGTCTTTCTTGATCGTGAGCAGCTCCCCCTTCGCCTTCTCGATCTGCGGCAAGATCTTCTTTCCCGCGGCGCGGAGCGATTTGTTGACGAGCTTGGCGATCTCGTGCTGCTTTTTGATGTTCGCGATCTTCTCGCGGATGCGCTCCGGCGCGTTGGGATCGTCGCTCGAGATCGTGCGGTTCTTCTCGGCCTTGTCGGCAAGCGCGATCAGCCGCTCGCCTTCCTGCTGGGTCTGGAAGCTCTTGCTGTAGAGGTCGCGGTAGCGCTTGCGGTAGTTGATGTCCGCGGCGGTGCGCGACCCGCGCCCGGTGATGATGGGCTGCCCGAGCGGGATCATCTCCGCCATCTGCTTTGCCCGCGCGTGCATCCGACCTGCCTCGGTCGTCATGCGCTGGCCGATGTCGCGGAGGCGCTCGATTCGAGCGAGGCGCCGCTTCTCGTAGTCGGCGCGCCCCGCCTTCGGCTTTCCACCCGATTCGCTTTCGCTCTCGCTGGCTGCCTGGGCGTCATCTTCGTCGGCGATCTTCGTCGCCTCCGCGATGCCGACTGCGGCTTCGGCGTCGAGCTTCGCGATCTCCGCGTCCATGACGTCCGCTTCAGCGTCGAGCTGGGCTTCGGAGGCTTCCGTGGCACCTTCGCCGCCGACGACTTCGCTTGCGGCCTCTGCGATCAGAACCTTGCTCGGGACGACGATGCCCCGATCTTCGGCCATGGCGCGTACGCCCTCCGCCTCGCGTGCTGCCGTGCGCGACCCGCTGTTCTTGGCGATTTCCAGCGCGACGAGCTCTTCGGCGACGTTGTCGTTGGTCACGCCAGCGACGGGCGCTTTTTCTGCGGGGTCCAGGGCCATGGTAGGAGTGCCGGGGGCCGTGATCTCGTCGTCGTTCAGCCCGAGCCACTCGAGCCCGACGCTGGCTTTGCTTCGGCCCTCGTCCATCACTTGCTGGGTACCCTGCTTGCCCATCGTGTCGCGATGGGCGCGGGCATAGATGTCGCGCTCGGCCGCCTGGAGCGCGTAGTAGAGCGGGTCGTTGCTCGCGCGAGGGCTCTTCTCTTCCAGCTCCTTGACGGCGCGCTGGAGCTCCCACGCCATCGCTTCGCCCCAGTGGCCAGCGACGTAGCGCTTGAGCGATGGGTCGGTCGCTCCCGAGACGAGCACGGCGTGCGCGAGCTTGGCGATGGCCCGCGGGGTCGGGACATCGCAGGGCGGCGCCGGGT
>Ga0302270_10000903_pt1 | contig 30747 bp, 17 predicted proteins | sample III_Bog_E2_3_FD_198773 | JGI IMG/M metagenome (GOLD analysis project Ga0302270, IMG submission 198773) | Peat permafrost microbial communities from Stordalen Mire near Abisko, Sweden - III_Bog_E2_3 | ecosystem: Environmental > Terrestrial > Soil > Wetlands > Peat | place: Sweden: Abisko... | reverse complement strand
TTTGACGCCACACATCCGAGGTAGGAGCCGTATGCGTTAGCAGCGCTCGTACGGATCTGTGCGGGGGGCGGTCAGCGATGATCGTCCCTACCGCGACTGGTGTGTCACTCCGCTCAAATGATTGATAGAAAGGGAGTTACCTGGAGCTTAACATGGCCGGACGGGGACAATACCCCTCATCCGGTTTGATTTTGCGGTTGCTGCGCTTGCACGTAACTTATTGTCTCTCAGCGTCTTACAGGGAGGCGACGCATGCCGGCGAGCGTATTCCGGAGAAGTGAGTGAAGATGTTTTGATGTGCCAAGGCCGGTGGGACACACTGGCTGACCGCGGTCGCGGGCAACCAGTCGTTTGTTTACGACCCGTTTGGCAACCTGTTGCAGGAGAATGTAACTGGCGGGAGCGCTCCCACTTTGAACATCACGGTGGACCCCACGACGAATCGCATCAATACCTACGGCTTCGCCTACGACGCGGCCGGCAACCTGATTCAGACGCCGGACGGCAAGACCTATGCCTATGACAGCGAGAACCGGATGTCGCAAGGCAATGAGGGCACTTACTATTACGGCTCGAATGGGGAGCGGCTGGCCAGCGGATCGCCCAGCTCCACGAGCACGTGGTACTTCCATGGACCTGGCGGCATTGAAGTGAGTCTGATTTCAGCGCCGTCGGGCACTAGCTGCGGCCAGTACTCCAGTGGACTTCACAGCGGATTTTGCGTGCAGGGCAGCGCCCAGGAGAAGCTGTACTTCGCGGGCCGGCTGGTTCTTCAGGGCGACGCCAGCTACGACGCGGTGAAGGGCCACGTGATCGATTGGAAGACGCTGGCGCGGCGGTGAAACTCTTCCAAGTCCCCGGCTTTGAATTGCGTACGTGACAATGCTCTGGCGCGTATGCGAGCAGCGATACTGCCGCATAGCCCGAATCTCATGCTGTACTCGGGTGGGGGAATGCAACTCCCGGAATCACTCGGGCCAGTGAGTAAGTTGAAGCTCCATTGAGGCGATTTCGCCTTCTTTCACCTGCACAGTGACGGCGCGCGGCGCCAAGCTCCGCACGAAAGCTGGATCCTCCAAAGCCCCGAAGTCCACATGGTCGAAAGCGAAGGCGTAATAGTCTCCCGGCCGGAGGCTGCTCACCTCGAAACTGCCGCCGGCCTCGCATTTCGCCGATCGAATGAACTGCCCATCGAGAAAAGCCTCTTCTTTCGGCAGCAGCACGACGGTCGATCCTTCGCCCTTTTCCACCGTGCCCAGCACGCGCCCAGCATTGGGCTTATAGATGACTCGGAAAGGCGTTGATCCATTGGTCAGATTCACCTCTTGTCCAATCACCTCCCGATCGCCCAGTAACACTGAGGCCACATAATAGCCAGGTATAAATCCAACCGGTGTGATTACGTAGCGACCCGGCACCACATGCTCGATCTGAAGCGTCCCGTCCTGCTTATGGAACCCAGCCACCTGCTGATCGAGTGGCCCATCCTCTGGGACTAAATAGACCGCTGTGAGCTTTCGATTTCCTTCCTGGTCCCTCGGTTCCTGCCGATCAACAAACCCATTCAACGTGAATGGCGACGAAAGCCGGATTTCCAGGTTCTCCGCATCATGATTTGTCACCAGCGCCGCATCGAAGCCTCTGAGTTCCAGCCCATCGTGGCTCGCATCCGCGATTAATCTCCATTCGCCCGGGCGCACGGCTGGAAACTCGAAAGCGCCTCCGTTGCTGGTGAAGGACTGCGCCTCCTGCGGCTCCCACTGGTCTGCCGGAGTAAGCTTCACGGGGACCTTGGCAGCGGGACTTCCGTCCTCGTTCAGGACAATCCCCCGGATCCGATAGAACGGAACACTGCACAATCGAATCTCATACCCACTCAATTCCGCGCCAGCCCGGACGATGATCCTCTCAGTCCGAGTTCGGTCTGCGAAGCCGGGAAAATACGTTGGCGCCCAGATCTGCGGGCCGCCTTCAGCAGGTGGGGCCGGTAACGGAGAGACTTTTTCCGGACGGTCCCCTGCCAAAGCCGACCCAGCCAGGAACGGCCTGGCTGCCAGCACGTAGGAGCCGGGCTCCAGAACATCGAATACGAATGAGCCCACGCTGTCCGTGATTGCAGCGAGCATTCCACCGCGCCTGAACCGGCTGATCTCCACGCGCACCTTGGGCGCCGGATGGCCCTCGCTGTCGACGACCCGCCCACGTAGAGATGCGCCGGGCACCAGTTCCGCGCTGAGCTGGAAAGGATCTCCCCGTGAACCCACAAGGAAGGGCCTATTCGCCGGCTGATCCGGGGCCAGGCCCACGAATCCGGTCTTCTGAAAGGACGCGCTGTATCGACCTTCCTGGACGTCCGCTATACGGAAAGCGCCCGACGCATCGGAGGTTGTGCGATAGGTGCTGGCTCGCGAGTCGCGCGCCCCAGCCGAAGCCGTCAAAGTTACAACTACTCCAGGAATGCCAGCGTGTGTTGCACTATTTGTGACGATCCCCTCGACGGCACCGTTCTGTGCGATTACAACCGGCGTCATCAGAACGAGTAGAACCGCACACTTGAGTTGCATACCTGCCTCGTCATCAGCATACCGCCGCACTTTCTTCATTGCGGGTAGACGAGGTTTCCATTTTGGCGAGCAAGTGCAGCGCAGCATATCACAAGCCTCCAAATGTCTGAGTCTTCTTCTCCGAGGCGAAGTGCTTTCTTCTTGGGGGTGTTTGTTGGCTGCTCCAAGCGCCATTTAGACACTGCAATGGCGGGTGCGAGATGCAACGTCATCCGCATTGTGAAGACCGTAACGGCGTCTAGCAGTGAGGACGTGGAGCGGCTACTCGCCGACTGGGTGCAAGGGCGCCATCCTGGGCGCGAAGTGAAGACTACGCCCATGAGATTCCGGAGTATCTGGTATCGACCCTTGGATTGAGATCGAGTCCCGGCAGTATGCACGCGGCTGACGCGTTTCTCCGCCGCCAGATCGTTCGATGGGCGAAGTCTGCGCATGAAGTTGGAGTTGTCACGGGCATGGCCACGTCTCCCGGCGTTACCGGCCGGCCGGCGCGAAGGATGGCGGCGCTTGGCCCGGATCGTGATTGGGCTCGGCGCTGAGCGTAAACTCGAGCTTCGACACCCTGGAGAGCTGGTTCCAGCCGATCCACCAATTCCGCACAGGCCTGCCGTCCAGGCTGACATTACGCACATAGAGCTTCGACGGAGCGCCCGGCGCCGTGATCCGCAGCCGGTGATCGCCCAGGCGCAGAGTGACTTCCGGAAACACGGGGCTGTTCAATGTCAGGCCGCCCACGCCCGGAATCTCCGGAAACATCCCGAGTTGCGCGAAGACGACCCACGAAGAGGTCGCGCCCAGATCATCGTTGCCCGGAAGTCCGGCGGGATCGGGCGTGAAAAGATCCCGCAGCGTCTTTCGAACGACCTCCTGGGTTCGCCAGGGATGGCCCGACCAGTTATAGATCCAGGGGTTGCCGAAGCTCGGCTCATTCCCGATCGCGAAATAGGGGCCGTTCTTCCGGTCGTAGGCGTAGTACTGGCTGAAGTAATCATCGAGGCGCGCCCTGGCGGCAGCGCCGCCGCCCACGGCTTCGATCACACCCTTCAGATCGTAGGGCACCATCCACGTGTATTGCGCGGCATTGCCCTCCACAAACCCGTCTTCCTTTTCCGGCGAGAAGCCGGGCAGGAACTTGCCGTCGAGACCGCGCGCCCGGATATACTTCGTTTCGGGATCGAACAGCGTGCGCCAGCGCGCCGAACGGTCGAGAAACTTCTTCTCATTTTCGACATTCCCTAGCGCGGCGGCCAGGCGGGAGATCGCGAAGTCCGCATTCTGGTATTCCAGAGTCACCGCCGCGGCGCCGTCGCCGGGGACGTTCCGGTCAAAGACAAAACCCTGCCGCAGGTATTCCTCCAGGTGGGGACGCTCGAAGTATTTGCCGCGCACCTGAGTTTGGGGATCGTTCGCCCCGCGCAGCATGGCCTTCAGAGCGGCAGGCGCATCGAAGTCGCGTGCGCCGAAGGCATGAAAGTCCGCCAGGATGCAATCCGAGGGATCTCCCACCATCGCGTCGGCGTCGTCATTTGCTTCGGGCCAGATTGGCAATCCGCCGCCCTGCGCGGCATCGAGCACCAGTGACTGCGCCATGTCGCTCGCGACCTTGGGGAACAGCATGGCGAGCAACTGCGCCTCGCTGCGGTAGATGTCCCAGCCGGAAAAGCCCGCGTACTGCGTGCGCCTGTCCGCCTTGTGCACCCGGTCGTCGAATCCGATGTAGTCGCCGTTCACGTCGCTGAAAACCGATGGATGCAGCAGCGCATGGTAGAGCGCGGTGTAGAACACCTTGCGGTCCGGCTCGCTACCGCCCTGGACCAGTACACGGCCCAGCGCTTCGTTCCAGGCCGCGCGCGCCTCGCGGCGGACCAGTTCCAGATCCCACCCCGGGATCTCGCTTTTCAAATTCGCCTCGGCGTTGGCGGTACTCACGAACGACAGCCCGGCTTTCAGACGAAATGTTCTGACCGAGGCGGGAAAGCTCAGATAACCGCCTGCGCGCGGCCCTGTGCCGGCGCGCTGTCCGGTCCCCGCCTTCGATCCGTCAAAAGCGACCGCAGCCTGGGGAACCTGGTCGGTTTCGAATGCGAAATAGACGCGGTACCGGTTCTTGCCAAAGCCGCAATTCTGTCCGCTGGTGACCGACCCGGTCACTGTTCGGTCCTTGATGTGGAACTCCGATGCGAAGATACGCGGGCTGAGGTTGCGGCCCAGGTCGAAGAACAGCGTGTGCGGCTCCGTGCCTGCGGGGAATCGAAACTCGGCGATTCCCGAACGCACCTGAGCAGCCAGTCGAACACGGATGCCGGAGTCGAGCGTGACCGCGTAGAAGCCGGGTTCTGCCGTTTCATCTTCGTGCCGGAACGCGGCCTTGTAGAGATGCTCCGGACCGCCCGCGGCCGGCGGTTCCCGCGGCAGGCCCAGCATGGGCAATACCGGGGCATCGCCGAACTGCCCGCATCCAGGTCCGCTGGTGTGGGTCAGGCTGAAGCCTCGCGTTTCGGGCGTTTCCCAGCGGTAGAAGACTTCGTCCACCATGTCGGGACTCCAGTCCAGCATTCCGAACGGCCGCACGGCGCCTGGAATCGTCTTGCCGTAATCGTGTAACGGCGAGAGCTTCGTTCCGACAAAAGGGTTCACGAGCGAGGCCAGATCGTGAGCGGGCTGCGCGAAACAAATGCCGGAAAGCAACAGAACAACGAACCATCCAGTTTTCAAAAAGCCACTCCTTGAGACTCATGCATCATAAAGCCGTGGCGCCAGGAATCCGGGACCTCAATTCGGAAGACATGGATGTCCGAATCGCTCCCAAATTGCTTGCGCCTTGCGGGCATCCGACCTAACCAGCATGGAACACTCGGCGCATCATCATGCAGTAGCGGCCAGCGACCGGCTGATGGAGGTCCGCCGCACTTCGGTATCTGCGAGTTTGGCCGGCTCGCTGGTGCCTCGATCCTGAAAGAGACTTCTGCCGGCGCCTGTTGATGCTCCCCTAGAACTGCCTCAGCAGCCACTTTTCCGAAAGCTCGAACCCGATCACTCCCGCCCAACGTAGCTTCTGCGGTTAGCGTCCTGAACAGGCTCGCAACGCCACAGGAGACATCCTTATTTCCGCCTGAATGCAGGGCCGGGTATCCGGCGCAGTTCCGCTGCGTCGCAGATAGGGCGGGTGCTGAAGTTATTGCGCCACGTGCTTCTTTATCCCTTCAACGAACGTGCTGGCTGGAAGCACTGGGTCCATGCTCTTGCCGACAAGGCTAAACATGTTGTTGCGGACGACGTTGCCTCGACCGCCAGTGACCGAGACACCCACAGGACTGTTGTACACGAAGCACGATTCCACAACGTTGTACGCTCCGGTTATGGCGAAGGCCGCATCCGTGGAGGGATCGGAGCCGTCGACCCATCGCGCGTTCCAATACTGGTTCGCTCCGGCGGGAACGCTTTTTGACCACACCTGGGATCGCCGCACGATGTTTCCAAATGAGATGCTGCCGAACTCATACAGAGGGAAGTCTGCGGGACTGTCAATTGTACTGTTGAGCAGGATGCCACCCGAATTCGTCATACGGTTGTCGAGCACCAGGTTGTACGCCACCGGCATGAAGTCATATTTGATCGGGGCATCGTGCTTCTCGACCAGCGCCCACAGGATCATGTCGGACGCATTGTATGCTTCGTTGCCTGCAATGACATTGTCAAAGGCAGCGCCATAGAAGAACTGCATGGCGCCGCGCGTGTTGAAAACGCGATTGGCAATGTAGAAGTTCTCGACCGCAGCTCGCATGACAGCGACCTGGCTGGTCTTATCCGGGACAACCGCCCATGGGTGGTCCAGCACGACGGCGTCACTTGTATTGTCCTCGACCTCGCGGTACTGACCCGCTCCACGGCCGCTCAGGATGTAGGCGTACCGCAAAACGCCGGACTTCTCGATCTCGCCCGGCTCCCATCCGAGGGGGGTATCGAACGTCATTCGTTGCCCCTCTGTCCGAGCAACCCCGGCCTTGAAGAACATGCCCCCAAGCTCCGACATCATGATTTCGCAGCCATTGGCGACACCGGAAATCTCGTGCATGACGTTTCCCGTGACCCAATTCCTGCTGAACCCCTTTTGGCTCGACAAAGCGCGGCGGCCGTTTACGATCTCGTTATCCTCAAAAACCGAGTCGCTGACGTTTGACAAAAAGACATCGTCGTAGAGGTTGGCCGGATAGGCCTTGAAGACGTTGCCTTCGATGCGTGCGTAGCGGTGCGGCTTGCGCCCCGCGTTCAGCCAGAGTGGGTTCCCGGCGATGATTGTGCTCTCGGCCAGCGTGAATCCGCGGGTGGCGGAGACCACTCGGATTCCACCCACGTAATTGCCAACCGTCTCTGGCGGATGAAATGCGTCCTGGTGCCGGTTGCTGATCTCGACCCGGCGCAGGAACGTATCGGTCAATACCTTCTGCGGATCATCCGCGCCAACGAACACAGCTGTGTTGCAACCGGCTCCGGCGACGATCGACAGGTCGAGCACGCCGCTGTGATTGTCCAGCCAGAGCATCGCGGTGCCTTCCTTGACAAAACGGCCATACACATAGACCGGACCGGTCTGAAGACGCCCATTGAAAAGTCTCTCGAGGGAAAACGGGAATCCACCCTGGAGAGGTTTGTTAGGAGCGACGACGAGTTGGGTGGCTGCCCGGCCGCCGCCGCGCAATACGACACCGGGACGCACGTGGATGGTTCTCGTAATGGCCAGGTTTCCTTGCGGCAGGACTACGACTCCCCCACCTTGGGATGCCACCCGGTCGATAGCACTCTGAATGGCGGCGCTGTCGTCGTTGTATCCGTCGGCGTTCAGACCGCTGACTTTCGCGATGACGGGCGTCGGCGTCAGAGGCGCGTCAGGAGTGGCCGCCGAATAATCATCGCCGCGGCTCAGCATACTGACCACGTCCCGGCCAGCGACGACACTCAGAGGCAGAGTGTTGCTCCAGGCCGACAATCCGCCGCGCAGCACGTGCACCCGGACCGTGCAGTTTCCTGGGGGAAGCTCGCGTGGCACGAGGACTTGAAGCACGAATGGCTTGGTATTCATTCGCTCTTGTGGATCTAGGTCGAGCACCTTGCCAAAGTACGGCTTCGCGGCAACGCCCTGGAATGCGACCACGTACTCGTATTCAGCGCCATGAACGCCGCTGGTTTTCGCGAGACTGCGTCCAAACAGACGCAAGCGCTGGCCGGGCAGAACCTCCGGGTCGGAGAGAAACACCAGGTGGGGCCGGTTGATCAACCAGGGCTTCGACACGCCGGCCCCGGTCCTGACCCAGGCGACAACCGGCTCGACGTCATCACTCAGCGCCGGTTCGTCGCCAAGGTTGCTGGCAATCAGGATGCGCGACGCAGGAGTGCCGAGCATTTGTGCCTTCGTCGCGCCGGCCGGTGGTACGGCGGGCAGGGGTACTGGAGGTAGGGATGCGGATGTGATGATGGCCTCGCGCGTTGCCGGCGCAGGTCTCCACAGCCAGACTTCGGCCGAGGGCCCGAAGTTCTCGCCCACGATGACAAGGCTCGATCCCGAGTCGGTATTTCCGGAGACATGGGAGATCGCAGGCAGGGCGGCCTGCGACTCGGCTAAGAGGCCGGCAGCCGCCAGGGTCAGCCAGATGATTGCAACAGTTCTCATGATAAAACTCCCCATCCGGGCCACGAAACCAGGGAGCGTTCCTGGCTGCGCCCGATCATCTGCTCTCCGTGTTCGTTGGCGTGCGCGGAATCGCACAGGAAGCAGCCCGCCTCTTTTCCTGAGGCTCAGGAGCAGGGACTCAGGACTGGTTAACAAGTGAATCTGGCCGGCGCACTCGCGAATGTGCGACAGCGCGCATCACTTCAGCACGACGTCCCAGACTTTCGCCCGACGGGCCTTGCCGGCGGGTCCCTGCACGGTCAGTACGACGATGTACTCGCCGCCTTTGGAATATGTGTGGATCGGGTGCTGCTCCGCGGAACTGGCGCCGTCGCCGAAGTCCCATTGCCACGAAGTGATCTTGCCGTAGGAGAGATCCTGGAAGGCGACCACGCGCCGTTCCATGTCCACCACATTGACTGCGAACTGCGCCTCGACCGGCTTGTGAAACTGCTCTTCAAGCGGCATCAAGCGGAAAGTCACCAGGCGCGATGCGTCGCCGTACATGTAGATGCTCGGCGACAGATTCCAGAAGGCATGCGCTTCGGCGGACGCCGGGGCGTTGACGTCGTCCCAATCCTTGACCGCCCATGCCATGCCGATCAGTTTGTTTTCCGTTAGCCTCGATTCGACCGAATGCTCCGGCCCGTCGCAGGACGCGTAGTCGAAGGGCGTTATGTAGAACTCCAAAGTCAGCCTGCCGCTCTCTCCCGGTTTGAAATTGTACGAGTACGCCGCGTTGGCGTAAGGCAGTTCGCGTATCCAGGGCTGCTGGCAGCCCCACACCATCGCCCAGTCCTTGTCGCCGGGCGGCGTGAAGATGTGCCAGTTCTGCGCGTGAACGCCCTGCACCGCGCGGTAGATCGCCCACGGATCGATGTCGCGGTGCGGATGCAGGTCGCGGATGAAAGGGCCGCCCGAGAGGTCCGCATTCACCACCACCTCGAACATGTCGTTGTGCAGGTCGAGCCGCGAGAAATCCCAGTAGTTGTCGTAGGCCTCGTAAAGAAAGTAGAGGCGGTTGAGGCCCTTGACCCAGCCGACGCGCACGCGCACATCCAGATCCTTGGGATCGGGCTTCAATCCGTGCATCGAGTCGGTCAACTGATCCATGCCAATCACGTAGGAGTCGGGCACAATCGCCCAATCGTCCGTGTTCCCGTCAATTCGCGGGATCTTGTCCGCTGGGAATTGGAAGACCTTGTAAACCACGCCGGGCTTTTCGATGGCGCCCGCAGGCGCCATGCATGCCGCCGAAACAAGAATCGTGGACAGTAGTCTGCGTAGCATTCGGTCGCTCTCTTTTTCTAACCCACTTACTGCGCCGGCACGCCGCGCGCGATGCGCAGGCCGTTCCACCGCAGGCGGCGTTGCGGGCGCTCCGCATGGCGCGCCGCAGGGTCGAGCAGGTCCGCCGTATCCGCAAACCCTCCTCCGCGCAGCACTCTCAATCCAGCCGCGGAAGACGACTCGCGGCCATCGGAGCTGTCGTACGGATAGGGCATGTAGAGGCTCGAGCACCACTCCCAGACATTGCCCTGCATGTCGAACAGGCCCAGCTTGTCCGGCTGCCCGCTGCCCACCGGGCGCGGCCCGGAGGTTTGCACCGGAGCGTTAAACCAGGCCACCCGTTCGAGCGTTGCGGCGTCCGCGGGCCCGCCGGCCCGCGCGGCGTATTCCCATTCGGCCTCGGTCGGCAGGCGGAACCCGCCTCCCGCAACACGCTGGTTCAGCTTGCCCACGAACGCCTGGGCGTCTTCCCACGACACCTGTTCCACCGGCAAGCGGTCCGCGTCGGTGGGACTCTTCTGTGCGCTCGGATCCGCGCCCATGAGCGCTTTCCATTCCGCGCGTGTTACCTCATATTTCCCGAGGTAGAACGGCTCGATATGCACTGTATGCACCGGCCTGGAACCTGCGAATCGTTCGCTGCCGATGTCGGCGTCTCCGCCCGGTATCAGGACCATGCGGGTACCCAGTTCCGCGATCCGCACTTCCCGCGGCAGCCCCGTGCCGGCATCCCAGTCCTTGCCTGCGATTTCAAACCCAGCCAGGGCGGGCGCCAGCCGGCGCTCGCAGAGCTTCAGGAATTGAGCCGCAATCTGGTTGTCGGGCTCCTCTTTCAGTGCCGCCTGGAATTCGGCGCGAGCCTCCGTCCAGCGCTCGATCGTGGCTAATCGCCGGCCCTCGCCGACATGGCGCGCCGCCGCCTGCGACTTTTGAATAAGCTGCTCGAGCCGCTCATCCTGGCTCGACGGCGGTTTGTTCGGATCCACTAGCGCGTGCACGTGATGACAGGTCTGGCAGGCATCGGTACGCTTCGATTTGGGGCAGCCCGCCGTGTGGCACGTCGCGCACAGGCCGGCAATGGCCGCCGCGCGGGGAAGGCGATCCGGCTTTACATTATTCCGCTCGTCGGCGACGTGCCCACGGCTCGCGCCGTGGCAGTCCACGCAGCCGGTCCCGGCCTGCTGGTGTCGTGAAATGCCCCACTCCACCACCGAGATCACATGACAGCGGGCGCACACGCCCGCCTGCTTGAGTTGCGCGTCCGGCGCCGACTGCGGCCAAGCGGGGGCCATCGCCGCCGCCAGCAAAAACGCTGCTGCCATCATCCGCGCCATTGTTCCTCCAGCCAGCGGTAATGTTCGGGCAGCCATTTGGCGCGCAGCAACTGCGCCACGTCGCGGGCAGCTCCCAGCGCCGCCTGTTCCTCGCGGGTCATCGCGCCGGCGCGCGTCAGAGCCTGGTAGTTGTCTTGCAGCAGCCGGTCCTCGAACATGCCGGCAATGGCGGTGGAGACGAACGGCCTGGAAAACACGAAGCGCATCGCCGCCATGCACAGGGTCTCATCCGGCAACCGGCCCAGAGTCTTCGTCAGTTCCGCCACCGCCGCCGGCAAAATCGGCTTGCTGTTGGTCTGCCAGAGTTGCAGCTCTTCGAGCTCCGGGTGCTCGCCCGGACGTCTTCGCGGATCGAGCTTCATGATTGAGCCCGATGCCAGCGGCTTCATGGCGATCAGCCCTATGCCCCGGCGCTGCGCTTCCGGTAGGAACTCGCTGTAGTCCGCGCGGGCGTGAATGAAATTGTAGGGAAAGAACAGGTAGTCGATGCCTTCCAGTTGCTTGAGGGCCTCGCACATGGTGCGCTCGATGTGCGTCGCTATGCCGATCGCGCGGATCTTACCGGCTTCCTTCGCTTTGCGCAGTACGTCCCAGTTCTCCAGAGCCGGCCCGTCGATTTCCGCCGTGTGGAAGCGGTACAGGTCCACGTGGCCGCTGAATACCTTGCACGCGTGATCGATGTCCTGCGCGGAAACGTCGTGGGCCAGCGAGATCAGAATCCGGTCGCGCCGTCCGTGTACGCTGCGCGCGGCCGGCTCCCATTGGCCCTCGTTGGCATACACGTCGAGGAGGTTGACCCCCAGATCGAACGCATGGGCCACGATCCGGTCCCGCCGGGTCTGGCCCGCCGCCGTCAGCACGGTTCCGTTGGGAGCCTTCACGCGGTCGGCCGGATCGGTATGCGAGCCGAACGAGAGCAGCGACGGGTACAGATCCGTCTGCCCCAAACGGCGATAGGTCATACCTCCGCGCCGGAACTCGATGGACTTTTGCGGCTCGGCCGACAGCCAGGTTTCGGATGCCAGTAAGCCGGCGGCAGAGCCGGCCAGAAAGTTTCGGCGGGTAACGAGCGACGGTGTCATGGTGATATCCGCTCCTAGTGCAAGTATGCCGCGCCGGGACTTCTCCCGGTGCGGCATACTGTTGCGTCGATTGCCCCGTTAGAAGTAGAGCTTGGCGGCAATCATGGCCACCCGCGGCGTGCCGCTCTGGCCCGAGATCATCCCGAAAGTGGAATCGGTGATTTGAGTATCCGGATTGCCGGCGTTCATGTGATTGAACACGTTCTGTGCTTCAAACCGCAATTGGAGGTAGCGCGATTCGCTCTTGGTGAAGTTGAAGTTCTTCATGAGCGAGAAGTCCCACTGGCTGAATGCAGGGCCCACCAACCCGGGAACAGTCCAGCCCACATCGCCGATCTGCAACTGGTTGGGTAGAGCCTGCGCCAACTGGAACGCCGCGTCATTCAGATACGGCGTGTAGCCGGCCGAGCCAATCAAGGAACTGTGGCCCGAGACGAAGTTGTTAGCCTGCACTCGCGGATACGCATACACGGGGCGTTCCGAAGCGCCGTTGGAGGCCTGTCCGGCGATCCACCAGAGGGAGTTGCTTCCGGTCGGCGACAGGTACTGTCCGGAGTGGTAGGTAGTGACTCCCGCCGCGGTCCAGCCGCCAACGACCTTGTCGAGCAGCTTGCCCGCGAAGTCCTGCGTGTTGTTCAGGAATCGCCGGCCCTGGCCAAACGGCAGCGCCACGCTATAGTTGAAAACCAGCTTGTGCGTGAAGTCGGAGTTGGAAAGCGAGTAGACGTCGCCGCGCCCCAGGCCCGCCTGCGGGAAGCGGTTGCTGCCCGGAGTGGAACTGTCGATGCCGCCGGTGTCTTCCATCAGCTTGCTGAACGTGTAGTTGGCCAGGAAGCCGAAGCCGTGCGCGAAGCGATGCTCGATCTGGACGTAGGCGGCGTTGTAGTTGGAGGTGCCGTCCGGATCGCCCGTGGTCGAAATCTGCTGCCAGAGCGGATTCAACTCATAGAGGTTGCCGAGCGGAAGCATGGCGCCGCCCCTCGAAGAACCGGCCGGAACAAAGCCGTAGAACGGATTGGGAACGAGTTGCAGAAGTTTGCTCCCAAGACCGCCGATCTTGTTGTAGGCATCTGGCAGCACATGCTCGCCCACCCCAATCCACGCCGGCAGGGCTCGTCCCATGCTTCCGTTATAGGACGCTTCCAAAAGCCACGTGTTGCTTCCGGAACCCAGCTCGCGCTGGATCGCCATCTGCACGTTATGCTCGTGCCCGCTGTTGAACTCGGACGTCTCCGAGAGCCACCAATTGCCCATTACCGACATGTTCAGCGCATTCACGTCCGTGGTGGCTGGAACGTAGCCTTGGTTGTTGGGCATGGGATTGGAGAAGCTCAGAGGATAGGTGAGACCGCCGTCCGGCGTGCCGCCCTGCGCCATGCGCGCCGAGTCTCCGTAACCCACGTTCCATCGCGCCGCGCCCAGGAACCAGTTGCCGGTCTTGGTCAGATAGATCTCCGCATAGCTGGCACGGATCACAGTCTTGGGAAGGATCTGATACGCGATAGCCAGGCGTGGCTCGAAGTTGTGCGGGTGCGACTGTTCCAGTGTCTGCCCCGGATAGTCCGAGGTGCCCATCTCTGCGACGCGCCCGTGAATGCCGCTGGTCATCCATTGCGGTTCCGGTAGCGTCATGCCGATGGTGTTCTCTACCTGCGACCAATTCCAATTCGCAGCGGGCTGGACATTCCAGGTGTAACTGCGATCCCAGAAAGTCTCGCGGTTGTGGCGCTCGGTGCGCGGCGGTTCGAAGTCCCAGCGGATTCCGGCGTTGATCGTGAGTTTCGAGGTCAGCTTGATGTCGTCCTGCAGGTAGGCGCCGTGGTAAGTTTGCAGCGATGCCGGGCCGGCCAGTTGTTGGCCATCTCCCCAGATTGCCTTGCCTAGAAGATAGCTTGCGAACATCGAGCCTTGGCCCAGGCTGCCGGCCTGAGCGGGCGACTGCGCCGTGACGGTCCGGTCCGCGGCCATCTCGAAGTTGCCACCGGTTTGTTCGTTGCTGTAGTAGCGCCGGTGCTCGTACCCCGCCTTGAACGTATTCTTGCCCCAGATCTTCTGGACCGCAACGCTCCCGGTGTAGGCGGTGTCGTATGTGTTATCGATTGAACCGCCGCCCAGCCCGGCCAGGCCCGACATGTTGTCGATCGCGGGAACCACGCCATTATTGACGCCGCCCAGGATGTCCACCACATTGACGGGTAACGACCAGCCGCCGTCCTTGACATCTACGGTCGAGCCGCTGAATACGTTGTCTCGGACCACTCCCAATCGGAGGGTGAAGATGGTGGTGGGATTCACGACCCAGTCGTGCTCGACACCCGCGGTGTAAGAAGTGGTTGTGTTCAACGAGGAAGGCGCCAGCGCTGAAAACGTGCTGGGCGTCTGGGCGGTGTAATCGTACTGCGCGATGGTGAAGTGGGTCGTATTGGAGGGGCTCCAGTTCTGATCGAGGCGTCCGGTCCAGCGATTGTTGTTCGATGGAGAAGTCGTGTTATAGACATAGTTGTTTTGATTCGAGGTGCCCGGCAGCGGAGTGGTGTTCGCCGTCGGATAGTAGCCCGAGTAGATTTTGGCCAGCGGATCGAAGCGGGTCCCCGGAATCAGGTTGCCCGGGAACTGGGTGCGGGTGATTTGCCCGTTCGCGCCGATGGACCCCGTCAGCGGGTCATAAATCTGAACCTTGTAGCCGTTATCCTCCAGGCTCTGCGAGAAATCGCCCTGCTTCTCCAGGTCGGTGGGCACCGAGGCCAGACTCGAATTGCTGCCGCTCTTGTGCCGCGTTCCTTCGTAGTTCACGAAGAAGAAGGTCTTGTTCTTTCCGTTGTAGATCTTGGGAATCGTAATCGGTCCGCCCAGCGTGAAGCCGAACACGTTGTCGTGAAACACGCCCTTCGCTTCGCCCAGACGGTTCGAATTCCAGTCGTTGGCATTCAGCTTGTCGTTCTTGAAGAATTCATAGCCGCCGCCATGGAAATCATTGCTGCCGGAGCGGGTAACCAGCAACACGGCCCCGCCCGAAAGGCGCCCGTACTCGGCCGATAATCCGTTGGTTAGTACTTTGAACTCGGCGAGCCCTTCAATGGAGGGCGTCGAAGGCGGAATGGAGTGCAGATAACCGGTGGTCACTGGTTGGCCATCCAGAAAGTACTCGGTCTGGTTGGTGCGGCCGCCGTTGATGCGGAAGTCGCTGCCATAGCCGCCTTCCGAACTTGAGCCGTTTACGTTGGGCGACAGTTGCGCGAAGGCCAGCGGATCCCGGCTGTACTGCGGCAGTTCCATAATGCGCCGGTTGTCGATCACCAGGCCCTCTTCGGCGTCCTCAGTGCGGAGCAACGCCGCCTCCGCTGTCACAGTGACGCTCTCGGTACTGGATCCGAGCTGCATGTGAACATCCACGGCGACGTGGTCACTGACTTGGAGAAGCATATTCGGCAGCTCGAATTTCTTGAAGCCGTCGAGGTTCGCCGTGAGTCTGTACGGACCCGGGATGAGTCCCGTCAGCGAGTACAGGCCCTCGGAATTGGATTTCGTCATTTGGACGACGTTCGTGTTCTTGTTTTGGATGGATATGGCCGCTCCCGGTATGACGGCGCCACTCGGGTCGCTGACACGCCCGGAGACGACGGCATTGCTGCTCTGAGCACTGAGGGACGCGGCCAGAACCGCCATGAACAGCGCGCTGCACCAGATCTGCTTGCGCATAAAAGGCTCCCACCTTTCGTTTCCGGCCGCTCTCGGACTTCTCACCATTACAGACCCGTTTATCTCAATCGGGCTCGAGCCTTCCGACGTCGCCGGTTTGATTGTATACAATGTGGTTCTATCATCTGCCGCTTGGTGAGTCAACAAAATAATTTTCATCATCCATCTAAGGTATTGACATACTTATAGATCTACTTCACAACGTGAAGATCGTCCACTCTGAGAACCTGTCAAACCGAGTAGTCTCTTGACGCATCACGCACGATCGTGTACAAATTGGAGACAGCATGAGCGCAAAACCTTCCCACGATGAGGCTCTGCATTCGTTCCTCTACCGCGCGCTGCTTGAGAAGATAATCAGCGGCGAAATTGCCCCCGGGCAGCGTCTTGTCGAAGAGGATCTCGCGCGCACTTACGGCGTCAGCCGCACGCCGATCCGCGAGGTTCTGCTATCCCTGGTGAAGGACGGCTGCGTGGAGCGCGCGCGCAATTGCGGCGCCAGGGTCGTGGCGTTCAAAGCCGAGGATGTCGAGGAGCTTTTCGACCTCCGCACGGCCCTTGAGGTCCATTGCATTTCAACCGTCGTGCGCACCGTTAAAATGAGCGAGTTGCTCGAGCTGCAGCACAGCCTCGAAGCCGTCGAGAGCAAGTCCGGATCCGGGTTGCTGGAAGAGCACGCGAGAATCGATCTGAAGCTGCATCACCTCATCGTGGAGAACTCGGGAAACCGGCGTCTGATCGCCCAGATGCGGAACCTGTCGCTGTTGCTCGAATCGTTGCAGCTCACCAGTTTTAGCAATGACGAGCAAGCCCGCAAGACCGGCGAACAGCACCTGTCCATTGTTCGCGCCTTATTGCAGCGGGACGTCGTCCTGGCCCGGCGGCTCCTGACGGAGCACATCGAATATGGCAAGCGAAACGTGCTGCAGATGTTCATCAAGTTCGCGAACCAGCAACAACTCGTGGCCAGAGAGTAGGCGCGGCATCAGCTTATGGCACGATTCGCAATCCCTTCATCGCCGGCCAGACCATGCTCGTGGCCGGAGCAGCCATACCCTACGGTTGAGCGGATGGAGCGTGATGCTGTGAATGACGAACGCCTTCTGCTTCTATCCCCGGCGGATAACGTCCTCGTGGCCATTTGCGCGATCGAATGCGGGTCGAGCCTGACCGTTGGAGGAAAGACGATCCAGGTCGCCGAACGGATTCCGCTCGGCTTCAAGGTGGCCGCGCGCGACATCACTGCCGGGCAAAAGATCTTCAAGTACGGAGCTCATATCGGCTCCGCCACCCGCGACATCTCCGCCGGCTCGACGGTCCATGTCCACAACATGAAGAGCGACTATTTGCCCACCTACAAGCCGGAGGTGCACGCCCGCCATGACTCAAGCGACTGAGATCTTCGGATACGCGCGGAAGGACGGACGCAAGGGCATTCGCAACGTGGTCGTGGTCGTATACCTGGTCGAGTGCGCCCAGCATGTGGCGCGCGAGATCGCATATCCGTTTCGCACGCGCGGCGTGCACCTGATCGGCTTCGGCGGTTGCTACCCGAACGAGTACGCCGCACGAATGATGCGGCAGCTCTGCACCCATCCGAACGTCGGCGGCGTCCTGCTTGTCTCGCTGGGATGTGAGAGCTTCGACCGCCAGGGACTTGCGGAGACCATCCGCGATTCGGGCCGTCCCGTCGAGACTCTGGTCATCCAGCAGACCGGCGGCACGCGCAAGACAGTGGCACTGGGCCGCGTCTGGGTAGAGTCAACCCTCGGCGCTCTGGGCGCGACGCCGCGCCAGCTCATGAGCATTGACGAACTCGTCATTGGCACTGTCTGCGGGGGCTCGGATGCAACCAGTGGGCTGACCGCCAACCCCGCCGTCGGGCGCGCCTTCGACCTGCTGGTCGCTGAGCGCGCCACTGCCATTTTCGAGGAGACCGGCGAGCTGATCGGTTGCGAGCACATCATGGCCGCGCGCGCATCCAATCCGGCCTTAGCCGACGTCCTGGTGGCGGCGGTGGAGAAGGCGGCCCACTACTACACGGTGCTCGGGCACGGCAGTTTCGCGCCCGGCAATGCCGATGGCGGACTGACCACGCAGGAAGAGAAGTCCATGGGCGCCTACAGCAAGAGCGGCAGTTCCAGAATCTCCGGATTGATCAAACCCGGCGATGTGCCCGCGGCCGGCGGACTCTATCTGCTGGATGTTGTTCCGGATGGCGAAGTCCGGTTCGGATTCCCCAATATCAATGACATTGCCGAAATAGCCGAACTGATCGCCTGCGGTTCCCACCTGATCCTGTTCCCCACCGGGCGGGGTTCCGTGGTCGGCTCGGCGATCTCGCCGGTAGTTAAGATCTGCGCCAACCCGGAAACCTACCGTCGGATGAGCGAGGACATGGACGTGAACGCCGGACGCATCCTGGAAGGGGCAGCCACGCTGGACGCGGTGGGCCGCGAGATTTTCGATCTGGTCGTGGCGACCGCGCAGGGCCGCCGGACCACTTCAGAATCCCTGGGCCATCAGGAGTTCGTGCTGACCTACAAGAGCTTTGAACCGATTGGTCCGGCCTGCCTCCCGGTGCCGGCTTAGACAGTCGGGAACAAACCAGAAAAGGGGACTGCCTGATCGCAAGCGGGATTGCAGACCCGAATCGGCCGTCGATCGCCGCGAGTTTGTCTCACGGCTGACCGCGGCTACATCGTGGCTTTGCCGCCCGCGCGAGGGTGGCACTTGTAGGCGTCTTGCGCGTTCTTCCAAAAGTATCTTTCAACCGTCTCCTGGTCTTTATCCGCGAGGTAGTCCCGCACGATGCGGAACACCGTGGCATAGGGCGCGGTCAGGTCGCACACCGGCCAGTTGCTCGCATAAATCACGCGCGCCGGACCGAATGCCTGCCAGATTGTATCCAACCCAGGTTTGTAAAAACCGGCGTCGGTTGGAACCTGTCCGCCGATGCGCCGCGCCACGGCGGAGACCTTTGCGTAAACCGAAGGTGCGCGTCCGAGGACGCGCAAATCGTCTTCATAGGCTGCGCGTCCGGCTTCGTCCTGAGGCGGATCCAACGGCAGGTGTCCCAACACCAGCCGGAGATCCGGCAGCATGCCGGCCAGGCGCGTGATCCCCGCGAGACTGCGCGGGCCGTCCAGGAGAATATCCAGGCTGAGGTCCTTCGCCGCCGCCAGTTTCAGGCCGTTGAGGGCTTCGGGTTGCGCTACGATTGCTGAAATCGAGCCGGCGTTGATCCGGATTCCGCGAAAGAGAGGGTGCCTGCTGAACCGCTCCAACGCATCTTTGAACTCTGGATTGCCGGGCTGCAGATGGCCTACTACGGCCCAGACCAGCCTGCTCCGGTCCGCCACTTCGAGCAGCCACAGGTTGTCTTCCAGCCACGGGCTCGCCTCCACGGCCACCACTCCGTCCACGCGGAACGGCTTGATGTTCGCAAGGTATTGCTCGGGGTAGGTTGGCTTGTAAAGGACCGTCTCGCTTTTCGATGGCCAGGGCACGCCCTGCGGGCGCGTAGGATCGTAGAAATGCACGTGGGCATCCAGGACGCGGGCCGGCCCCGCAGCCAGAGCTGGACAGGCGGCGAAAGCCGCGGCGGAACCGCAGCCTATAAAAGACCTTCGACTCAGCATGACGAAGCTGTAGTCTACGGAAGCTACGCGAGCTCGGTCAAGGCCAACCATTGCCGTTGATGGCGCACGAATGCACAACTGGTTCAACACGGAGTGGAACTACGGCTCCGGAGCCGGCATTTGCGCCCTTGTCGAACCCGACGCCCGGGCGGGACATGATTGATATAGTGTCGGATCGGAGAGTGAGGTGCTCGCAATGAAGATCAAGAGGCTGAGGCCGGGCGCCGCGGGGTTGCTGCTCTTTGCCATCCTGCAGGTTCTGGCGGCGCAGCCGGTCGCGCCGGACGGCCTGAAGATTCGCACCGTGGATATCATCCACCACGCGCACACGGACGTCGGATTCACGGACATGCCGGTGGTGGCCCGCGAACTGCACGCGCGCTACATCGATGCCGCCGTGGACATCTGTGCAAAGGATGCCCGCTTCCGCTGGGCGACCGAGTCGATGTTAGGAGTCGATGACTGGTGGCGCGGGGCCAGCCCGGAACGGCGCAATCTGTTCCTCAACCTGATTCGCAAGGGTCAGATCGAAGTGACGGCCATGCCGTTCAACCAGACTCCTTTCATGAACGCGGCGCAGTGGAACCAAGCTCTGAACTGGGTTCCGGAGAGCCTGTGGCGCCAGTTCCACCCGACGCTGGCGATGCAGAGCGACGTGAACGGCATGCCGCGGGCCGGCGTGTTGAAGCTGCTCGATCACGGCGTACGTTACCTCTATATGGGTCTCAACGATGACAGCGGCGGTCCGCCTTTCCCGAGGCCCACGGCCTTCTGGTGGAAGATGCCGGACGGGCGGCGCATCTTCGTCTGGCTGGGTGAGACTTACGGTGCGGCCTACAACTTGTTCGAACCCGAGGAGTGGCGCAAGGGGCCTGTGCCGCGCGCTGCCAACACAGCCTACCGGCCTCCGCGCGCCGGCGAGATCCTGAAGACAGATGAGGCTTCGTTACGGGCGGCGCACCGGCGCTGCGTCGCAAAGCTGCTGGCGCTTCAGAAGTCCGGCTATCCGTTTGAGCGGGTGATGTACTCGTACACCAACCAGTGGCGCTATGACAACGATCCGCCCTTCCCTGCGCTGGCTGATTTCGTCGCGGCCTGGAACAAGCTGGGGCTGAAACCGGAGCTGCGGCTGACTACGCCGTCCGTGGCGTTGGCGTCGCTCGAAAAGGAAGCCGGCGCCAGACTGCCGGTGGTCGAGGGAGAGTGGACCGACTGGTGGGCCAATGGCGCGGCTTCGGGGCCGCGGGAGGTGGCGGCGACCCGCGAGGCCAAGCGGCTGCTCGAAGCCGCGTCCTCGCCGGTTTGGGGCGCGGAGAACGCGGGATTCCGTGGCAAATCGGAGGAGATCCTCAAGAGCCTGTGCCTGTTCGACGAGCACACCTGGGGATCGAGCAATAGCGTGGCCTTGCCCGACAGCCTCGATTCGATCGGCCAGTATGTGGAGAAGAGCATCCTCGCCTACCGGCCTCTGGGGCAGGCCGAATGGCTGCTTTCGCAGCGGGCGCGGACCAGCCTGGATGGGCGGCCCGAAGGGCTGTACGTGACGAACACGGCCGCGGCGCCCTACACCGGATGGGTCCGGTTCCCGGCTATGGCGCTGCGCGGCGACTACCGCTCGCTGCTGAATCCCGCAACCGGCGAAAAGACGCCCCTCGAACTCGAAAGCGGGTTGCAGCAGTGGTTCCGACCAAGAAAGCCGGAAGACCTGACTCCGGAGAACACGCCCGAAGTGTTTGGCGACAACGTGCCAGACCAGGTTGCTCGATTCTGGGTGGAGGATCTGCCTCCGCGGACGACCGTGGCGCTGCGTCTTACTAAGGACATTGCAACGGCGGCGGCTCGAATCGAAGCGGCCCAAGTGACGTTGGATGAGCGCGGCTGGCCGTCGTCGATCTCGTGGCCGGGGATGAAGAAGCCCCTGTTCACTTCCGGCACGGGAGATTTCGTTGCGTTCGGGACCAAGGCGTTTGCGGCCCGCTGGGAGTTGAAAGATCGCAAACGGGAACTGCTCTCCTCCGTGCCGTCCGCTCCCCAGGCAACCACCGTGGAGCATACGCCGCACTCCACGCTTTACACCCAACGCTTCGCTCATCCGAGCCTCAAATGGGCCGCGCGGCGGCTGGAGGTCTGGAACGACACGCCGCACGCGCGCCTCACGGTCCGTTTCGATCGCTTGAGTTCGGAGCAGCCTGAATACTACTTCGTGAACTTCGCCTGTCCCGTGCAGGGCGTTCTGCCGGAATTCAGCAACGGAGGGCTTCCGTTTGTCCCCTTCCGCGAGCAGATTCCGGGTACATGCGCTGATTACTTCGCCATCGACGGCTGGGCCCGGTACGAATCGGAAGATGGCGACTGGCTGTGGGTCAGCCGCGATGCGCCGCTGGTGAGCGTTGGCGGCCCGCATATGCTCGAACGAATCAAACAGCCTCCCGCCGATTTGCACCGGCTGATGGCCATGGTGTTTGACAACAGTTGGTACACCAACTTTGTCGGCAACAGCCACGGGGTGATGGAGTTCGAGTTCGACCTGCTGTGGCAGCCTCGGATGAGCAATGCCGCTGAAGTGGCGGGGACGGCGGTGTCGAAGCCGGTGGTCCTGGTGAATCCGGCTGAGAGAGAGGCGCCGGCGCTGCTCGAACGGCTGTTCCGGCCATAAGCCCGGACAGATCTACTCAATCTTTCCGGAATGCGCTCGGCGCACACCCGAATCGTCGGGCAAAGACGGTTGCAAAATATTGGCTGGAGGAGAAGCCACATTCCAGGGCCAAAGCCGTAATGGCCTTCTCACGGTTCGTCCTGAGCACCTTTGCGGCTTGATCGAGGCGGCAGTGGTTCAGATACTGAAGCGGCGACATGTTCGTCAGACATCGGACGTGGTGAACGAACTGCGTGACGCGCAGGCCGCAGTTGGAAGCCATTTCCTCCACGGTCCAGTCGATGGAAAGATGCTCCGGATGGCTCTTCAAGTCGACTAGAAACAGGTCGATGGTTCGCCGTGTGCTCGATAGCGACTGGTCCAGCCTGACCTGCTTCCGCCTCAGCCCTTCGAGCAGGTGAAGAAACAAGTCGTTCACGCGGATGGCAATGTGCGATATGCAACTGCCATCGCGGTCGCTCACGATCGCCGCGGCGATTTGCAGGAAGCACTCACGAATACCAGGGATGGCGCGATACACACTCTGCTCGCTGTGCCGGAGGATGTTCGTCAGCTCGTCGAGGTCCCGTTTGCTAAGCAGCAGCCAGGATGGCCACTTCCATTCCTGATTCGGCCGCCGGACGCCGACATCGAGGATGATCCAGTGAAGCCGGCTGGCGGAGACGAGGGGCTTGCCGATGCTGTGCCGCTGCCAGGGCCGGGCCAGTGTCACGTCATCAGGTCTGAGCAAGTACTCACGCCCATCCACAGCGAAATCCAGGCTCCCGGTCTCAAGCAACGCCAGCTCGATCCCTTCGTTGTAGTGCCAGCTCAGCCCCCAGTCCTGCTGATCCGGGGCGTCCCAGAATCCGATCATCTTTAGGCCGGGCAAGGACTGAGGGGGCAGCAGCTTACCTGGGTAATGCCCCTGACACATCGCCTTGAGCTGCAATGCGCCGCTGTCAGCAGCCTGAGCAAGGGGCCGGCAACTGTCCGCACGGTAAGTCTCATCGTGGTCACGAAAGATGGGAATGGATCTGGGCATCGAGCGGCGCCGTCATGTTCAATTTTAAACGACCGAAGGAATATGAACGACAGAAGCCTATCACGAGAGTAGGATTCTTCACACGGAGCGGTCTCAACGCGCCGTCATGAGTTACTCGTAATCCTTCGCACGACGAAGAGCGAAGGGGGAGGTTTCTATGTTGGAAAACCATTTGTGACTTGAAGCATCGTTTGGCCACGAAATGAAGCATCGTTTGGCCGCGTTTCTATCGTAAGTCGCTGTAACTCGCGAACAGTCCCGCCACCAAGCACCGTGAAATGAAGCATCGTTTGGCCGTAAGTCCAGAAATGAAGCATCGTTTGGCCGTGGGTCGGGAAGTCCACCGAAACAAAACCGTTGACAAATGATTGTCACCGGCTCATTCTGCACGTGTGCGAAGATACACACATCCATGAGTGATACACCACAGCAGGTTATGCGTTGGTTCCAGTCGGCGGTTCAAGACGTCTCGCCCGTGGCGGCTGGTTCCCTGAGTTTGCGGAAAAGCCCGTGCATCCGGAAGAACTGTCCCAAATGCGCCAGTGGCGAGGGGCATTCCAGCTATGTCTTGTATGGCCGCCGCGGCGGCAAACGGTTTTCGATTTACGTTCCCGAGGAGCTGGTCACCCAAGTTCGAGAAGCGATCTCGAATGGACGGCGCGTTCAGGAACTGATGAGCGAGGCGGGAGTTCGATACACACACGCTTTGAAAGCACGCCGAGGGGAGGAGGCCGATTGATGACAGTACGTGCCGCGGATCCGGTGACAGGATGCTGAGCGATCAGGATTTCACGGCATGGGCCACTCGGATTGGCTTGTCCGATCAGGCACAGTCCGTCGTTGCGCACATTCGAAGCTCCGAGCCGGCGCGGCGCGTTGGTGGCGGCCGCGCCAACGTGGCAGGACGTTATCCCAGTAGAAAGATGGGGGTCACGATCCAGTTTGAAAGCCACCGAGTTGAGTTACCAACGATTTTGGAACTGGAGTACGACCACAATGTGCTCGAGTATTACGATCAGGCTCCCTCGATCAAGCTTGACTATTGTTCCGCGAACGGGAAACGGCTAGGAGTATTTCACACTCCCGACTTCTTTGTGATCCGGACGGACAGCGCCGGGTGGGAGGAGTGCAAAACCGAAGAGGAGTTGACCCGCCTGGCGGAACACAACCCGCATCGATACTGTCGCGAAGGGCACACCTGGATCTGCCCGCCCGGCAGACAGTACGGCGAAGAATTCAAACTTTACTACCGGGTTCGGTCATCAGCCGAAATCGACTGGGTTTTCCAGCGGAATGTCCAGTTCATTGAGGACTATCTGAGAAACCCGCCCAAGGTGAGTTCCGTGCATCGGCAGAGGGTTCTCGCTTTCGTTGCAGCCCAGCCAACCAGTACGCTGCAAGATCTGTTCAGGTCAACAGACGGCGAAGTGACTCGGGATGAGATCTACTCCCTGATCGTAACGCGCGATGTTTTCGTCGATCTCCGCTCGGCCTTGCTCTTCGAACCAGAAAAAGTGAATGTCTGTTTGAAGAAGCCGTTGCCCGCGGAGGGGCTCAGAGTGGGCTCGCCCGCGGGCTCGATACCGCAGGTCCGAGGAGGCGAGGCCTTGAGCTGGGACGGCAAGGGATGGACGGTGCTCAATGCTGGCGTCAGCGTCATGACATTGCTCGCCGAGGACAAGTCGATGGTGGAGATCCCGCTGGACAATTTCAAACAATGCGTTCTAGAGAATCGCATCATGATACTTTCTCGTTGCCGCGAAGCGGAGCAAGCCACGCAGATTCAGCAGCAGCTTCTACATGCCGGAGAAGCCCAACTGGCCGTCGCCACGCGACGATTTCACATCGTCTCGCAATCCTTGAGCGGCGAGTCGCACGAGACCGTGTCCTCGCGAACCTTGCGGCGTTGGATAGCGGCGCACCGGATTGCGCAGATGGAACAGGGGACCGGATATTTGGGTCTGATACCAAGGCCGAATTGTGGTAACCCCGCGAGCAAACTCACGGGAAAGGCGCGTCTCCTAATGATGGAGTGCATCGAGAAGGATTACGAAACACAAAAGCAGAAAACGCGGTATGCGGTGTGGTCGGCATTCAAGTTGAGATGCGACAAACAGAATATTGCCGCTCCGAGCTTTAGGACCTTCACTCAAGCTGTACATCAGCGCGCTGGCGCTGAACAGATACAGAAGCGGCAAGGCAGTCGGGCCGCATACCAGCATCAGCCCTTCTACTGGGAGTTGGAACAACGGACGCCTCGCCACGGGGACCGGCCTTTCGAGATCTCCCATATTGATCACACGCAGGCAGACGTGTGGGTGGTGTGTTCGCAGACAGGGCGCCTATTGGGGCGCCCATGGATCTCGCTGCTGACAGATGCGTTTTCGCGCCGGATTCTAGCGCTCCACCTCACGTTTGACCCTCCGAGCTACCGCTCGTGCATGATGATCGTTCGGGAGTGCGTACGACGGCACGCACGCTTGCCCCAGATCCTCGTACTTGACGGCGGAAAAGAGTTCGATAGCAACTACTTTGAAGCGCTGTTGGCTCGGTTCGAAATCACGAAGAAGTCCAGACCACCGGCAAAAGCTCGCTTCGGCTCGACATGCGAACGCATCTTCGGAACTACGAATGACCAGTTCCTCCACAATCTGCAGGGCAACACGCAAGTGGCCCGTTCTAGCCGCCTGATAACCAAGAGCGTCGATCCGCGGAATCATGCTTTGTGGCCGCTCAAGGAGTTGCACCAGAGGCTGAGCGAGTACGCTTACGAGGTTTACGACACGATCGACCATCCGGCGTTAGGGCAAAGCCCGCGTGAGGCGTTCACCGCGGCGATGCTTCAGACGGGCAGTCGTTCGCACCTTGGTATTTCCTACGACCGGGACTTTCTCATCTCCACGCTGCCAACCACGCGAAAGGGAACCGCGAAAGTCTCACCCGAACGAGGCGTCAAGATCAATCACGTCTATTACTGGTCGGAACATTTCCGTAACCCTACGTGGGAGACAAAGCGCGTTGCTGTCCGCTACGATCCCTTCGACGCGGGCATAGCGTATGCGTTCGTCGATGGACAGTGGGTCCTGTGCCATTCGGAATACTACAAGGTCCTGCACGGTCACTCCGAGCGGGAAATTCAGCTGATCAGCGAGGAACTGCGGAAGCGCCGTCAGAATCATTCCGGCCAGTTCGCCATCACGGCAAGCAAGCTCGCTGAATTCATTGGGTCGCTCGAACTGCACGAGGAGATACTCACTCAAAGATTGAGCGACCTCGAAGCGAGGTCGTTTCACGATCAGCCCGAACGATCCCAGCAGCCCCCGATCCGCGTTGCTGATGGCCGCCGTGAACTGTCGACGACGACGGACGGCCCGATACCTGCCACCCCCGTGCCTACGTTCCGGACGTACGGAGAAATCTGATGCGGCTCGACGGTGTCGCGGGAGTCGCACCTCATGTGATCGAACGCCTGGAGCATTTCAGGAAGTTCACCATGGCCCACCCCAGGTTGGTAGCGGCACGCGATGAACTTGTTGACGCGATTGACGGCGCTGCGCCCGGCTCGCTCGTGCTCGTGCTCGGGCCGACCGGGGTCGGCAAAACCACATTGCGAACGATAGTCGAAAACCTCCTGATCGAGCAGATGGCTCCCGAACTGGCAGCGAACCCCGGACGACTGCCTTTTGTCAGCATTGAGGTCACGCCACCGGACAACGGGCGATTTCGCTGGCGGGATTACTTCAGTCGTCTGCTCGCGACGATGAATGAACCTCTGATAGATTCCAAGATCCGGAATAGGTCTTGTGCCCGCGCAACCGATGCAGCCACGTCAATGCTCAGCGGTATGGATCTGGGGTTCGCTGCCGAACAGGCTCTGCGTTATCGCCGTCCTCCTGTTGTGTTCGTTGACGAAGCGCAGCATCTTGCGCGGATTGCTTCTGGACGCCGGCTATCCGATCAACTGGACGTAATCAAGTCGATCGCCAACCAAACACAGACCGTCCACGTCCTCCTGGGCACGTACGAGCTGCTCGCGTTTCGAAATCTAAGTGCCCAGTTGAGCCGCCGCAGTATGGATCTACATTTCCAGCGATACCGCGCCGACTCTGCCGAAGATCGGCAGGTATTTCAAGACGTTCTTCATTCCTTCCAAAAGCAACTGCCGTTCGAGGTGGACGCAGCAGACCTGCCGGCTATGTGGAAGTCTCTCTATGAACGCTCCGTCGGCTGTGTCGGAATCCTGAAGGAGTGGCTTATGCGTGCCAGCGTGTGCGCTCTAAAGCACGGCGCGGTCACACTCTCTCGGGAGCATTTGGAGAAGACGGCTCTCTCGGTTCCACAATGCGAAAAGATACTCGCTGAAACGCGCGAAGGTGAAACCCGGCTCAACGACAATGAGGATTCAAGGTCGAGACTCCGGACGCTCATGGGCATCGATCAACCCTCTTGCGAGTGCGGTGTCCACGAAGATCCCGCCCAGATCTCTCTTTCCCCGAACCAGAATAGGAGAAGACCGGGACAGCGGGCACCTCGAAGAGATCCGATCAAGGAGAAAGTTGTGACGGCGCATGTGTGATGCCACACTTTACGGCGGATTGGAATTGTCGCGCCCTCACATACCCGCCAGAAGTCATCTCTGCGCACTGCCCCCAATTGGAGTTGGCACGGCGTTTGTGGAGAGCTTGACGGGTTACATTCAGCGCCTGGCCGTAGCTCATACCGTGGAAACAGGCACTCTCGTCAACCGGGAGTTGCTGCCGCGAATCCCGTATACGAAAGGTACGCGGGCGGGACAGGCCCCAGCGAAGCCGCCCGATTACTCCTTCTATTTCGGAGCTCACACGCTGAATGGTACAGGACATCGTACACGGCTCTGGGTCGCGGTGCTCGAAGAACTGACTCGCGTTCAGCGGCTTGATCTTCTGACCGCACTGCCATGGGCGAACGCGATCTCCTGCGGACATCTCCTCCGCACAAGCCGCGCATGGTGCCCCTCCTGTTATCAGAACTGGCATTCGTTGCGCCAACCGCTGTACGAGCCATTGTTGTGGATGTTTCAGATGGTCACCGTCTGCCCCAGCCACCGCCAGTCGCTCGAGTCGAGGTGCCCCGAGTGTGGCCGGACTCAGTATGTATTCTCTTCAAAGTCCCGGCCAGGCTACTGCTCACGATGCCAATCATGGTTAGGACGCTCGTGCGAAGCCGACGCCGGTGATGTTGACCTGACCGACCAGCAGCGCGCAGCTGAGATGGTTGGTGAGTTACTGGCCGTGAGCCCATGCATCCGCGGCACCGTTGGCACTGATTTGTTCCGCAAGAATGTCCGCACCTTGGTTCGGAAGGCCGGCGGCGGATTACAACTTCGGGCGAGCATACAGGGCGCCAACGTCCGAAGCTCGATGAGGTGGAGGAACGTCCCGCAAATCGATTCGCTCCTTAGATTGTCACGAAACCTGAACGTTTCTATAGTTCGCGTCTTGACCGAAAGCATCGAGAGCAACAGTGAGACGAATCACAAGAGTGCTTTGCACATCCGCGCTAACGTTCCAGGCCGGGTAGTCGAGCAGGATTTGGAGTGCGCACTTCGGGCCGGCATTCCGCCGTCGTTGAAGGTACCCGCAAATCAGTTGGTTGCGTCGCTCCGAAACCCAAATCCGAAGCTCCGCCGCGAACTGGCGAGCGGGAGCCACGAGATGCCGAATGTCTCCAGCCATCGCGCGGATATGGCCCCCGTGCCGCGTGAGCGCATTGAAAGTGCGCTCGTTGAAGAACTCAACAAAGACGGTTTCACAGTCCTCCGGGTCGTAGCCGCCTCCGTCGGATTGACGAGCAAACGACGCATCTACGAAGAGTTCCGCGAGCTTCGCATGGCCATCGTCGCCAAAAATGCCAAATTCAGAAAGCGGCAAGGGGCCACGGTTGAAACATGCGTTCGCGCGGAGATCGAAAGAGCCTTACGATCATCGTTTAATGAGCAGGCCATTCCCACGGTCGCGGAGGTGGCACATCGGCTGGGATTTACGGCCGTAAGACCTGTCACTTGGCGTTTCCCGGAACTGACTGCGGAGTTGAGAGCCTGCAGGCGGCGTGCCAGGCGATCGGAGTGCGCACATCCAGTGAGTGAGAATGTCCGCCAGAGGTTGGCCGAAGCGCTGGCGGAACACCCTCCGCCGCCGTGTTCTGAAATTGTCAAACGGGTTGCCGGCCACAAGACTCAAATCCGCGAGGGATTTCCTGATCTCTGGCGTGCTCTTCGAGCGCGATACGTGGAGCATCAGCGGGAAGTTCGCAGTTTGAAAAGACAGGCCTTCTCGGCCGATGTACACCGCGTCGTTGCGGAACTGCTGCAGAAAGGCATATATCCAACTGCTCAGGTGGTGCTTTCTTGCATGCCGGCGCCGCTGTTGCGGTCCATGGAAATCGTCGCCGAAGCCGTTCGTCACGCACGGCGCGAACTCTCGATAGGACCGTACACTGCTTACCGTGGGTGACTTGTCGTGGCGGCCACTATCCTGCAAAAAGGGCACTTCCATTAGCGATCACAGGGTAGTGCTCGATGGGTGGTGGCCCCCAGTCGCCCGCTGCCGCGTCCTCATGCCGTCCAATCGGGCTTTGGAAGTACGGCGGCTTACCCTCCACTTCGTCAGCCGCGCTGGCCGCAAGATCTGCGCCACGACATCCCCTCCCGCCCCGTTTCCAAATAGTCCCCTCGCCGCATTCCCCGGTTGGCTCGAAACGGCCACATCGCTCCAGGACCGCCTGAACCAATATCCCCTATAGCGTGCTTTTACGGCCCTCTGCCTCCAAACCCCAGTGCGCGCCCGGATCCGGTTACCGCAGTTCGTTCTGCTTCCGTCTCGGAACCCTGGCCTGATCCTCATCAACAATGACGTGAGTTGATTTCTTGAGCGCTCTTCTGTTTCTGTACTCGACTAAGGCTCGGGTCCAACACAGCCGCGCCCGGCGGGACTCGTCGCATCTTTCAAGCCCTGCGGGTTTCGGCTCCCCCGCTCGCCAAGCCTCGTGCGACTTGAAGCATCGTTTGGCCAAAGTGGCCAAACGATGCTTCAAGTCACACCATTGGACGAGGCGGGAAATCCTGAAGGCCGCGGGCGTGGGAGCCTTCACCACTCAACTCTTCACCGGCCGGCTGCGCGGAGCGAACGACCGGATCGCCGTCGGCTTCATCGGAACCGGTGGGCGAGCTGGCGACCGTGACGGCCTGATTGACAATTTTCTGAAACATAATGACGCGCAGTGCGCAGCCGTCTGCGACTGCTTCACGGACCGTCGCGAGCAGCGGGCTAAACATATCGAGGAGGCTTACGCAGCGAAGACTGCGGCGGGCTCTTACCACGGCGTCGCGCGCATCGCCGATTTCCGCGAACTGCTACGGCGTAAAGACATCGACGCGGTCGTGGTGGCCACTCCGGATCACTGGCACATCCCCGTGCTGGCTGCCGCAATCCGCGCGGGCAAGGACGTCTATGTCGAGAAGCCGCTGAGCCCCAGCCTGCAGTGGAATTTTCGTGCGCGGGACGTGGTGAAAAAATCGGGGCGCATTTTCCAGTACGGCACGCAGCAGCGCGGCGCGCTGCATGTGCGCTCAGGCTGCGAACTCGTGCGGTCTGGCGCCATCGGTGAATTGAAGGCATTGAAGGTGGTATCTCCCTCGGGGCACCCGGGCGGCAAGTTGGAGAAGAAGGCCGTGCCTGCCGGATTCGATTACGAGATGTGGCAGGGGCCGGCGCCCGAGCGGCCCTATTGCGACGACCGCTGCCTGACGCCG
>Ga0302270_10000898_pt1 | contig 30844 bp, 32 predicted proteins | sample III_Bog_E2_3_FD_198773 | JGI IMG/M metagenome (GOLD analysis project Ga0302270, IMG submission 198773) | Peat permafrost microbial communities from Stordalen Mire near Abisko, Sweden - III_Bog_E2_3 | ecosystem: Environmental > Terrestrial > Soil > Wetlands > Peat | place: Sweden: Abisko... | reverse complement strand
TCGAGTGAGACTTAACTTTTCAGTCACGTTTCTATGGAAGAAGGAGCTTTGTCGACAACATTCGCTCACTCGGCGGGCCAATCCGAATGAAGGATGCTGAGGTCTCATGAGCGCCCCGGCCATTGCCACCTTCGACCTCGCCAAGAATTTCGGTGACACTCACGCGCTTCAGGGCTTAGATCTTCAGGTCGAAGAGGGCCAGATTGTTGGTTGCCTCGGTCCTAACGGGGCGGGCAAGACGACGATGATTCGGCTCTTACTGGGCTTGCTCGTTCCGTCTCGAGGTCGAGCGGAGATCTTCGGTCTGGACACTCGGCGCCAGACCGTCGCGGCACACCGGCGACTGGCGTACGTACCCGGCGAGGCCAACCTCTGGCCTTCGTTGAGCGGGGCCGAGACGCTTCGTCTCCTGGGAAACGTCCACGGGCAGGTTGACCTGACCTACCAAGCCGAACTGATTGAGCGCTTCAACCTCGACACGACCAAACGGGTCCGAGCGCTCTCGAAGGGAAACCGTCAGAAGCTGATCCTCGTCGCCGCGCTCATGACGCGCGCCGAACTGCTCATCCTCGACGAACCGACGAGCGGTCTGGATCCACTCATGGAACAGGCCTTTCGTCAATGCATCCTTGAGGCCAAGGAGCGCGGTCAAAGTGTGCTGCTCTCGTCGCACATATTGAGCGAGGTCGAGGCACTGTGCGACCGGATCGCGATCTTGCGTTCGGGGGCCCTCGTGGAGATGGGCACCATGGCGCAGTTGCGTCATCTCTCGGCGCTGACCGTGGAGGCGACCTTCGAAGTCGACGTGCCCGACGTCGCCAAGGTCCCCGGGGTCTCGATGATCGAAGTGCAGGGACGAACGTTGCGCTGCCAAGTTCGAGGATCGATCGAACCGCTGCTCGCGATGCTCGCGCACTCCGGCGTGCAAGAACTCCTGAGCCACGAACCTTCGCTCGAGGAACTCTTCTTATCGCATTACGGCGCACCCTTGGTCGAAGCGACGCATGGCCCGGACGAAAAATAGCCCCGAGGTCGACGCGACTCCGGTCACGTCGAATTCCCCCTCCACGGTTATCGCGCGACTCTCGGCACGGACCTCGGTGCGCGCGGGCGTCGGCTGGGGCTTGGTCTTCGGCTTCTACGTCGCTACCCAGGCCCTGACCTACGCCACGACTTACAAGACCGCGGCCTCGCGGCACATCTTGGTCCAGGAGTTCGGAAACAACGCGGGGATCAGTGCGCTGGTGGGACCAGCGATCCGGATCGACACGGTGCCCGGCTTCACCTCGTGGAAGTGCCTGACCGTGTTGGCGATCATGGGCGCGGTGTGGGGAATACTTACGAGCACCAAGTTGACCCGGGGCGAAGAAGACGCCGGTCGCTGGGAGCTACTGCTGGCCGGGCGAGTCACCCGCCGAAGCGCCGCCCAACAAGCGCTGGTGGGCATGAGCGCGGGCGCGCTCGGCCTCTTCGTCTCAACGGCGCTCATTATCACGGCCGTCGGACATTCGTCAAAAGTCAACATCGGTGTGAGCTCCGCGTTGTGCTTTTCTTTGGCCGTCGCCGGCGGTGCCCTCATGTTCCTCGTCATCGGGGCGTTGTGCGCACAGCTATCAACGTCGCGGCGACAAGCGATTAGTTTCGCGTCCGCGGTCCTGGGCGTCAGCTACGCGATTCGCATGGTCGCCGATTCGGGATCCGGACTCTCATGGCTGCGTTGGATCACACCACTGGGTTGGATTGAAGAGATGCGGCCGCTGACCTCGCCGCGACTCTGGGTTCTCGCGCCCGTCGCCGCACTCGTGGCCGTCCTGGGCGCGGGCACGATTCTGCTCGCCGGGCGTCGCGACGTCGGCGCGGGAACGCTGCCCGATCGTTCGACGCTCTCCTCGGTGCGACGTCTGCCCACGTCACCGTGGGGCCTCGCCGTCTACCTTTCGCGCGGCACCTTGCTGGCGTGGGGCGGTTCCATCGTCGCCTACGGGTTGCTGCTCGGCAGTATCGCCAAATCGGGCGGCAAGATGATCACGGCCTCCTCCAGTTTGCGAAATGACTTTGCCCGACTCGGCATCTCGGGAGCTGAGGCCTATCTCAGCGTGGCGTATTTGCTCATGGCCGTGGTGTTGAGCTTCGTCGCGGTAGGCCAAGTGAACGCCGCGCGCAAAGAGGAGTCGGGCGGCCTACTGGAGAACCTGCTCGTGCGTCCGTTTTCGAGAGTCAGTTGGCTCACGCAAAGAATCGCGCTCGCGACGGCGGTGCTGGCACTAGGTGGCGTACTCGCCGGCCTCTCGACCTGGGTCGGCGCCGCCCGCGAGCACGCCGACGTCCCTCTCTCGTCGATGTTCGACGCGGGACTCAACGTGGCCGTGCCCGCCCTTCTCATATTCGGCGTGGGAGTACTCGCTCTCGCCGTCGTGCCCCGGATGGTGAGCGTCGTCACGTACGCCGTGTTGGTGTGGTTCTTGTTGGTGGAGATCCTGGGCAGTGTCGTGACGGCGAACCACTGGATTCTCGACCTCTCGGGCTATCACCAGATGGCCGCGGCACCCGCCGTCGCGGTCAATTGGAGCGCCAACGCCGTGATGATCGCACTCGCCGTCGGGGCCGCGGGCCTCGGTGTCCTCCGGTTCAATCGGCGCGACGTCAAGGGCGAATGATCCACCACGCTGCTCAGTCCACGGCGTCGCTCGAGTCGCTTCCTTCCGGGAATTCGCTCCCGTGATTGGGCAGCGAGAGCAAGATGACCAGTGCCGCAACGCCCACGACCGCGGTAGCGATCAAGAGCGCTTCGTCCATCCCTGAGACGAAGGAACGACGCGCCAATGTCGCGAGTTCGGCTCCCAGCTTCGACGGAGCGCGCCGGGCCACCGCCAGTGCCCCTTCGAGTGATCCGTCGATGAGCTTCTGCACCGACATCGGCACGTGCGCGCGTGCGACGACCGGCGCCATCATGTTTTGATAGCGCAGGTTGAGCACGGTGCCCAGCACGCCGACACCCAGAGCGCCCCCCAATTGCATGGCGGTGTCGCTGGTAGCGGACCCGACTCCGGCCTGGGACCTGGGTAGCGAGCCCATGACCGATTCGGTGCACGGCGCCAGCGCGAGGGCGACACCCACGCCCACCATCACGAACGGCGCCAGAGTGTCTCGATAGGTTCCGGCGACGGTCGTGTGCGAGAGCATCGCGAAGGCGATGGCCACCAGCACGAGCCCGGTCGTGACAACGTATTTCGTACCGACCGAGCGGGCCACCCACACCGAAAGCGGCGCGACGACCAAGAGCACCGCCGCCACTGGGATGATGCGCACGCCAGCCTCGAGGGGGCTGTAGCCGAGATCGAACTGTAAATACTGCGTCATGAGAAAGAACATGCCCAGCAGGGCGAAGAGTACGAGCAACAACGCGGAGATGGCCACGCTGTAGCGGCGACTGGCGAAGAAGCGAAGGGGCAGCATCGGGTGATCAATTCGGCGCTCCCACGCGATGAACGCGACGATGACCACCAACGCACCCAGCAATGAACCCACGATGATCGGGGAACTCCACCCGCGGCTCGGCGCCTCGATGATGCCCCACAGCAGGAGGCTGAGGCCGAACATCGAAAGACCGGCACCGACAGCGTCGGGACGCGCCGAACGGGGATTCTTGGAATTGGGCACCAGCCAGAGGGCGGCGAAGAAGCCGATCACGGCTATGGGCACGTTGACCAGAAACACCGACCCCCACCAGAAGTGAGAGAGGAGAACTCCTCCGAGTATTGGGCCCAGCGCGACGCCAATTCCGGTCGTGCCTGACCAAATGCCGATAGCGCGGACGCGCTCGCGCTCGGTCGTGAAGACGTTCGTGAGGATTGACAAGGTGCACGGCATCAGCGCGGCCGCGCCGATCCCCATGGTGGCGCGCGCGATCGTCAGGACGTCGGGACTCACGGAGAACGCGGCGAACGCCGATCCGCCACCGAAGATCAACAGTCCGCCCATGAATACCCACTTGCGACCAATTCGGTCGCCCAACGCCCCGAGTGACAAGAGGAGACCCGCGAAGACCACGGCGTAGGCGTCAACCATCCACTGGAGCTGGCTGGGACTGGCGTTGAGGGCGCGCGCGATTTCCGGCAACGCCACGTTCAAGACGGTGTTGTCCAGACTGATCAGCAACAGGGTGATGCAGAGGACGGACAGCGTGGCCCATCGACGGTAGGGCGAACCCGGTGCCGACACGTCGCTCTTCGCGACAGAGATGGTCACGCTCTCACCGTATGATCGATCGCTCGGCTGAGAAAGGGTAAAAGGTCACGAGTCTCCGCGAGGCGCTTTCGCTGCCACGGAGCAGCGACGCCACGCTATAACTGTGACATTCGTCCCTAGCGTCGTCCCACGCGTGGCGGGACGATAGATTCATGTCGTCGATGAGTTGGACGCACCCAATGCACACGGAACACTCCGGTGTCGCGCGCCACTGGACGCATTGGCACGAACAATTCGGTCACCTCGAACTCCTGGCGGACGCTGCGCGCCTCGACACGTTGCACCGGGTCCCGGCTTGACCATGACGTCGTCGCCCGAGTCAATGAAGCGCGAGGAGTTCATACCCGGGCGCTACCCCGGTGAGTTGGAGGCGAACTTCGTGGTCGTCACCGGAGCGACGTTACGGATGCGCCCGATTCGAGATGAAGACGCACAGAAGTTGATCGAGTTCCACGCGCGCCTCTCCTTTGACTCGATCTACCGTCGGTACTTCTCCATACACCCCGAGCTCTCCCCCGATGAGGTGCGACACCTCACGCAGGTCGACTACGTGGATCGCTTAGCGCTCGTGATTGAAGACGGCGACGACCTCGTCGCCGTCGGTCGTTACGATCGAAGTCCGGACTCGACCACCGCCGAAGTCGCCTTCGTGGTCCGCGACGACTACCAGCACTTGGGACTCGGGCATCGACTTTTGGAGGCACTCGCCGAAGCCGCCCGGGCTCGAGGGATATCGACGTTCAGTGCCGAAACTCTGTTCACCAACCGTGACATGATGGCGGTCTTTCGCCACTCGGGCTACCCGTTGACAACGTCAGTCTCGCGCGGGGAGGTCAGTGTGCGCTTTTCGATCGACCCGACTCCTGACGTCGAAGCATCGCCGCGCGGCAGCGAAAACGGACCTTCCTCCTGATGGTGCTCGTTATCAATGAAGGGTTCAATGACGCGGGTCACGAAGACCCGGGGCATCCGGAGCGTCCCGATCGCGTGGTCGCGGCTCGGTCGGCCGTCGACGACCTACATCTCGGCGATGACCTCGTGGTCGTCGGGGCCCATTCGGCCACGCGCGACGAGCTCGTGCGCGTTCATAGCGGAATCTATCTCGATGAACTCAGCGCCTATTGCTATTCCGGTGGAGGCGACATTGATCAAGACACCTACGCCACGTTGGATTCATTCACAATCGCCAAGTACGCAGCCGGCGCCGGACTCGCCGTGATCGAGGAACTGCAACGGCGAAACGACGGCGTGGGCTTCGTCGCGGCCCGGCCACCCGGGCACCACGCACTGGCTGACCGAGCGATGGGATTTTGTTTGTTGAACAACGTCGCGGTCGCCGCGGCCGCACTGCGAAGTCAGGGCGAGAGAGTCCTCATCGTCGATTGGGACGTGCACCACGGTAATGGGACCCAACAGATCTTCTGGGATGTGCCCGAGGTCCTCTACGTCTCGACGCATCAATGGCCCCTCTTTCCCGGTACCGGCTCGGTGAACGAAGTAGGCGGTCGCCACGCAGCCGACCGCACGGTCAACATCCCGTTGCCCCCGGGCGCCACCGGCGACGTCCTGCGCCGAGGGATCGATGAGATGGCCGGACCGGTCATTGACTCGTTCGACCCGACCTGGGTGTTGGTGTCCGCGGGCTATGACGCCCACCGCGCGGATCCGATGGCTGACCTTCGTCTCACGAGCGGAGACTTCGCCTTGTTGGCGCGCTGCGTGAGCGACTACGCGCCAGTGCCCGGTCGCGTCGTCATGTTCCTTGAAGGTGGCTACGACCTCGGAGCGTTGCGTTCTTCTATCCACGCCTCACTGAGCGCCGCCCTCGGGCAACCTCACGATGGCGAGTCCCCCTCCAACGGAGGCCCGGGCACGGAGCAGATTGAGCGAATGCGCCAAGCCCGCCGAGCGACAGTTGAGATGCTGCACGCTAGCGATGACGAGGAGTCGACACAATGAAACCCTTCCAGCACGTGGCGGTCGGTTACGACGGTTCGCCGGACGCGACGAACGCCGTACGCTGGACGTTCGACGCGGCACGCGAAGTCCATGCCAGCGTCACGATCGTCCACGCGATTGGCTTGATCGAGCATCAACGAAAGCATTTCTCAACGGACCGCGTCCCGCCAGCGCTGCTCGCCCTCGCCAAGGAGTGCGCGTTCGAGGAGAGTGAGTTGCACTGGCTCGTCGAGGACGGTGACGCGTGCTCAGTTCTCTTGCGCATGACGTCCCCGCCTATCAACGCCGACATGTTGGTGGTGGGTTCACGGGGCGAAGGAAAACGTGAAGGACTTCTTTTGGGTAGCACGAGCCTCGAACTCGCCGAGCACGCAAGTGTGCCGGTCGTTGTAGTTCCGTCGGATTTCACCGAACACTGAAGACGTCAGACGTCAGACGTCCTGATCTGCTCACGTACGGCTCCGAGGAATACTCCGATGACAGTCACTTAATCAAGGACTGCGCGCCGATCGCGCCGTCTTATCAGCGCTCAATTACCCAGGAACTGGTCGCTCGCTGACGCATCACATACTCGACTTCGCACGATGAAGTGAAGGCCCGGGCCGGCCGCAAGGGAGAATCCCTCGGGTTCCCCGGCGCCCACGTCTAACGTCAGCCGGGTTCCCTTCCATACCTCGTACTGTCGATGATCGATGTAAAACGGACAGTCGCTGATCGTTCCAAGCAGAACATCGTGATCGCCGATGATGAACTCACCCTGGCGAAAGCACATCGGGAGGCTCCCGTCACAACACCCTCCCGACTGAAAGAACATGACGGGCCCACCCGCGCTCACCAGGTCGGCGATGGCGCTTCGCGCCTCCCCAGTCGCGTCGATACCTGGCGGCTCCGGTGGGCCCGTCATGCGAGCATGTCCTTAGAAGAACCCGAGCGGCTTGGTGCTGTAACTCACGAGAAGGTTCTTCGTTTGTGAGTAGTGCTCCAGCATCATCTGGTGGTTTTCACGCCCGATGCCGGAGATCTTGTAACCACCGAAGGCGGCGCCCGCCGGGTACAGGTGGTAGCAGTTCGTCCACACTCGTCCCGCTTTGATGCCGCGACCCATTCGATAGGCCAAGTTCCCGTCACGGGTCCATACGCCCGCGCCGAGTCCGTAGAGCGAGTCGTTGGCAATCTCCAGGGCTTGCGCTTCGTCCGTGAAGGTCGTCACCGCGAGAACGGGTCCGAAGATCTCTTCTTGGAAGACTCGCATCTTGTTGTGACCCTTCATCACCGTTGGCTCGAAGTAGTACCCGTCCGCCAACGTCTCATCCACCGTCGCAACGTTGCCCCCAATGAGGACCTGTGCGCCTTCTTGCTTACCGATCTCGACGTAGGACTCGATCTTTTCGAGTTGCTGATTCGATACCTGTGCGCCAATCATGGTGCTGGTGTCGAGCGGGTTGCCCTGGGTGATCTTGGCGATGCGGGCCAAGCAGCGTTCCATGAACTTGTCGTAGATCGACTCCTGAATGAGTGCTCTTGACGGGCAAGTGCAGACTTCGCCCTTGTTGAAGGCGTACAGCACCAGTCCCTCAATGGCCTTGTCCAGGAATTCGTCGTCAGCGTTCATCACGTCGGCGAAGAAGATGTTGGGTGACTTACCGCCCAATTCGACCGTCGAAGGAATGAGGTTCTGCGCCGCGTACTGCATGATGAGTCGCCCCGTCGTCGTCTCACCGGTGAAGCCGATCTTCGCGATACGAGGGCTGGTGGCCAGGGCCTTGCCGATTTCCGCCCCGGGACCGGTGACAACGTTGATCACGCCCTTGGGTACGATGCCATCGAGCAACTCGGCGAACTTGAGAATTGACCACGGCGTTGGGGAGGCGGGCTTGAGCACGGTGCAGTTGCCCGCGGCCAGAGCCGGAGCGATCTTCCACGCCGCCATGAGGAGCGGGAAGTTGAACGGGATGATCTGTCCCACGACACCGAGCGGCTCGTGGAAGTGGAACGCCACCGTGTCCTTGTCAATCTCGGTCGTACGGCCCTCGAGCGATCGAGTGGCCCCCGCGAAATAGCGGAAGTGGTCGATGGCGAGCGGTAGGTCGGCCGCCAAAGTCTCGCGCACCGGCTTGCCGTTTTCGTAACTCTCCGCGACGGCCAACATGGTGAGATTGGCCTCGAGCACATCGGCAATCATGTTGAGGACCTTCGCGCGGTCCGTGAGTGAGGTCTCTCCCCAAGCCACTCGCGCTGCGTGGGCCGCGTCGAGCGCCAACTCGACGTCCTCCTTCGTCGAACGCGCCACCTGGCAGAAGGCCTTGCCGTCGACCGGCGACACGTCGTCCATGTACTCGCCCTTCACGGGTGGTACCCACTTCCCGCCAATGAAGTTCTCATAACGCGCCTTGAGCGATACGAGACTCCCTTCGAGCCCGGGGGCGATGAATACTTTCACGTTGTCCGCCGCGTCTACCTTTGCCGCGTCATTCACCATCAAATTCGTCATGGCAAACTCCTGTCTTTGGTGTGGCTTCTGCCACTTATTCGGAGTATTGCGCTCGCGAGATAATTGTCACTAGGTCGAAAGTCACTTTCTTTTCTCAACGATCGGGGTGAGTCGCGCGACCACCTATGGTCGGGTGTAGAGGCGCTGAATGCTGCGCGAGCCGAGGTGAAATTATGTCGACGATGCGGGCGTGGGCCGTCCAGACGCCGGGCCCGATTGACACGCAACCGCTTGTCCTCACCGAGCGGGCACTGCCGGCTCCCGGTCTCGGCGAGGTGCGCCTGCACGTCGTTGCCTGCGGAGTGTGTCGCACCGATCTTCATCTCGCCGAAGGCGACCTCGCACCGCGTCGCCCACTCGTAGTGCCCGGACACGAGGTCGTGGGCGTCGTCGATGAACTGGGCGAAGGCACGTCGAAGCTCCGCGTGGGCGATCGGGTCGGCGCCGCCTGGCTGGCGCACACGTGTGGGACCTGCCGCTTCTGTCTCGCCGAGAAAGAGAATCTTTGCCTTGATCCCACCTTCACCGGATGGGATATCGACGGCGGGTACGCGACGTACGTGGTGGTACGCGAGGACTATATCTATCGTTTGCCCGAGGGATTCGACGACGCGGCGGTGGCGCCCTTGCTCTGTGCGGGGATCATCGGTTTTCGCGCCCTACGTCGTACGGAACTACCCAAGGGCGGCCGTCTCGGGATCTACGGCTTTGGTGGCTCAGCGCACCTCACCGCTCAAATCGCCATCGCCGAGGGAGCTCGCGTTCACGTAATGACCCGCTCACCCGAATCACGCGAGCTCGCCCTCGCCCTCGGGGCGGCGAGCGTGGGTGACACCGATGATGCTCCCCCGGGATCATTGGATGGCGCCATCCTCTTCGCTCCTGTGGGCGAGATAGTGCCCACAGCCCTTCGCGCGCTCGATCGTGGCGGGATTCTGGCGGTAGCGGGTATCTATCTCACTGACATTCCCGCGCTGAATTATGAACACCACCTCTTCCAAGAGCGAACGCTGCGCAGCGTCACCGCGAACACACGACACGACGGCGCCGAATTCCTCGGAATCGCTGCGAAGATTGGCATTCGCTCGACCGTGCATCGATACCCCTTCGACGAGGCGGACCACGCACTCAGTGACCTCGCTCATGAGAAATTCAGCGGCGCCGCGGTGCTCGTTGACTTCGATTCATAGGCGCCCCGACGACCCGTCGTCGGATGAATTATGACCAATGACCCTGTTCCTGGAACGAGGATGTCATTCAAACTTGGGTTGTGCTTCGGTATTGAGATTGACACCCAAAGCGCAGCGTTGCACCCGTCGGAGGCATCCAAGGCTCGTGAGAACCTCGTCCGAATTAGGAGAGGTTCCCAGTGAATTTCATTGTTGAAGGGCCTCGATCGAAACATGGCGGTGACGAACCAGTCTCGTCAATTCCACCTCGTTTCGACGGACAACAACACACCAAGCAATTCTGGTCGCGCTACCTTCGCGTGGGCATTCTCGTGTTCACCTTTGAAGCCGTCGCGACGCTCGCGTATCTGGTCCTGACACCCAACGCAGCGCACCGGACCTTTCTGATCACCTTTACGTCGATCATCATCCTCTGTCTGCTATCGAACATTCCCCTCACTGAGCGCGTCGCTTCGGCCCCGTGGCGAACGAAGTACACCTTCGGCTGGACGCTCGTCGCCGGCTTGGTCTTAACACTGGAGATACATCTGGACGGAGGTCTCCACAGTCCGCTCTTCGTTCTTCTGACGCTGCCCATCGTGAGCGCTGCTCTGGCGCTCGAAATTCGCCAGGTCATCGTGTGCGGAGTCGCAACGCTGGGCGAGTTTGCCTACATCTGGCTGAACGACCCGGCGGCGCAAAGATCCTCTTCCGAAATCGCCATGTTCGCGATGTCACTTCTTGGTCTCGTGATCATCGCGGTTGGCGTCTCGACAGCCCGCTCACGACTCTTGGACGATGAGTATCACCTGAGGGCTGAACTCGCAACGCTGGCGACGACGGACGCGCTGACCGGATGTCTCAATCACGGCGCGTTCTATGAGCGTCTCGAGGTGGAGATCGATCGCGCACTTCGTTTGGATCTACCGTTGAGCCTCTTGATGATCGACATCGATTACTTCAAAGCATTCAATGACACGTTCGGCCATTGGGCCGGCGATGACGCGCTGGGTGCCGTGGGAGCGATACTCACGAAAACGAGTCGCAGTTTCGATTCCGTGGGAAGGGTGGGCGGCGACGAGTTCGCCGTCGCACTGCCCACCGCGACAATCGCCCACGCGGCGCAGATCGCCCATCGTATGCGCGAGGCGTTATCGGGCGACGAACGTCCGTCAGTGAGTGTCGGCTACGCCGCGCTTGATCCGTTGCGACCGAGCGCGGAAGAACTGGTTCGCGATGCCGACCGAAGTCTCTACGAAGTGAAGATAGAGAGCCGCGGCCAACAGGCCAACCAGTCACCACGAACGGCTTCACCGTTGGATGACACATAGGTCGCACCGCCCGACATCGACGCTCACTCCAGATTGTCCTTGGGGGCCGCGGTCACGTGTCGCACCTTGCTTCGCGCACTCTTGGCTGAATCGGCATTCACGCGTTCTTCGAGCTTTTCTTCACCCTTACGCATTGAGTGACGACCTCGTGAACGGGACAGCCACGATTCTCTGGTTTCGTCCGGTGTTGCGATTGCCGGCGACTCCGGGTTGAATGGTACGAGTGCTATGAGTGACAAGGGAAGCGGTCCACACATCCATACCGAGAGTGCATCCTCGGCCGCAGACGAAAGAGCGATTTCAAGCGAACTACTCAGTGCCGTCGTTTCACTCATCCCCGACGCGTCGGTGGTGGTTGACGAAGACGGCGTCATTGTCTCGGTGAACCAGCACGCCGAGGAGTTGTTCGGATATCCGCTCGGTTCGCTCGCCGGGATCAAGATTGAAACCCTCCTGCCGGAAAGAGCCCGCAGCCGCCACCGACAACACCGGTCAGCCTTCAATGCGCAGGCCCGCAGTCGTCCGATGGGAGAGGGCCTGGAGTTGACCGGTCGCCGTCGCGACGGCAGCGAATTCCCGATCGACATAAGTTTGGCGCCCATCGTCAGCGCGGGCGAGCAGTTGGTGATCGCGGCCGTGCGCGACGTCACCGAACAGAGGAGGGCGAGCGCGACGAGCGCGGAATTGGCGACGATCGTTCGTTCAACGTCGGACGCGATCATTTCAACGACCCTGGACGGACGGATCACAAATTGGAATCCTGCATCCGAGTCACTACTTGGGTATCGATCGGAACAAGTTCTAGGACTGCACATTTCGACGTTGGTGCCTGATAATGCCTCTCGGATCCTCGAGGACCTCCTGGACGCCGCGACCCAGGAAAAATACCGTGAGGCACTTCTGACGAAGTGGATCCACCTCGACGCCCACGAGGTCGACGCGTCGGTGTCAATCTCGTTGCTCAAGGATCAGAGTTCCACGATCCTGGGCTTTTGCTACGTGATTCGTGACAACACGGAGCGCAAGAGGGCCGAAGACGATCTCCATCGATTACTCGAGGAAGAAGAGCGCCTACAGCGTCAACACGCGATGACGTCGGAGGTCAGACTCGTCCTCTTGTCCGGCGCGTCGCTCGAAGAATCGTTGACACTGATCTGTGAACGGGCATCGGAGTTCGTTGGAGCTACGGCGGTTGCCATCACCGTCAAAGATGAGCGTGGCCTACACGTCGTCGCGGGCGTAGGCCCCGTCGCGGCAATGATCGGGACTCCTCTTCCACCCGGAACCTCATTCTCAGAAGAAGTCATTGAACGCGGTGAAGCGCTCGACACACCGCGACGCGGCGATCGCTCGCGCGTCCAAGTTCCGGAAGACCTGCCGGGCGGCCCCATGCTGGGTATTCCGTTGTTGATTGCTGGTGCCGTTTCCGGGTCACTCACGTTTATCCGACCGGGCGACGCACCCGACTTTGACGCCAACGCACGCATCTTCGCCGAGGCAATCGGAGCTCAGGCAGCGTTGGCCTTCGAGTTGGATCGGGCGCGCAAGGGTCGAGAACAAATGATGTTGCTCAGCGATCGCGACCGCATTGCCCGAGATCTCCACGATCACGTCATCCAACAACTCTTCGCCACGGGCTTGGGATTGCAGTCATCGCTTATGTGGGTCAAGGAGGAGATGACCCGCGAAAGGATTTCGAGGTCAATCGACGTATTGGATGACACGATTCGAGAAATTCGCAATACGATTTTCAGTCTCTCGCAACCGATTGGCGGCGGTCAAGCTTTGCGAGTGGAACTCTCGCAGATCGTCGAAGGTTCGAGCGTGGTGTTGGGATTCTCACCCACATTGGAGATCATCGGCCTCACGGACGAAGGCCTGCCCGATCAGCTCGTTCCACACGTGCTCGCGTGTGCCCGCGAAGCGCTCTCCAATGTTGGTCGTCACGCCCACGCCCAATCGGTACTTGTCTGTCTCAACGTGGACCTCGAGACGGTGCACCTCAAAGTTGTCGACGACGGCGTCGGGATTGGATCGCCCGAACGCTCGAGTGGGCTAAAGAACCTGCGTGAACGCGCTTCTCTGTTTCAAGGATCGCTCACACTTTCCAACATGCCCGAAGGCGGTACCAGTCTTGACTGGGTGGCTTCACTTTCATAAGTCAGATTCGCGACCAACGAGGTAATCGAAAGCTGTATAGCAATCGCGTGTCGAGCCCGTGACACGGCGCCACTGGCCCAATTCACTCACTCGTCACGCATCGTTGACGGAATCATCCCTTAGAGCGTGTGTCCCATTTTGTGGCGAGTGCGCCCGGAGCCATGCTCGAACCTCTGCTGCTCATTTCCTCCAAACGAGGACCGAAACACGGAGACGACCTACGCCACGTCGTCGATGCGATGCTCTACATCTCGCACACCGGGTGCCAATGGCGTTTCCTACCCGTGGAGTTCGGCCCCTGGACCAGAGTGTGGTCCCAATTTCGTCGGTGGTCGAAGAACGGAACGTGGAGCCGAGTTCTCACCGCTCTGCACGCCTCGTCGCGCACGGCGCTCGGCCGAAAGGCACCGCGACCCTCGATGGTCGTTATCGACACGCACCTCGCTCGCGGGGCTTCGAACGGAGGTGTGACCTTTCACAACCAGGGCGGCCCCTACGGTCGGACCAACGGCGCCAAACGGATCGTCTGCGTCGACGTCACGGGCCTGCCACTCTGCGTGCGAGTCGTCCCCGCTGCGACCTCCGAGGCCAGTGCCGTCGAACAGATACTCGACGACCTCGCCCGCTCGGGCGCGGACGAACGACTGGAGCTCGTGCTCGTTGACCGGGGCACTGCGCAGTCGGCGGCCCAGCGACTCTCGAACAAATTCAACTACGAAGTTCGCCGAGTGGGATGGGACGAGCCCCCACGCAATGAGCACGGGGCCAAAGTCTTTCGTCCCATCCGTCACGCTTGGCGCGTCGAGGTGGCCCACGGCCATCTCGTGCGTCGGCGACGTCTGGCGCGCTGCTTCGAAGACACCGTGACTTCGGCCACCGGGTGGTTGCACGTTGCCTCAATCGCTGAGGTCCTTCGGGCGACCTGCTGAGTCCGACTCCCGACAGGCGACTCACTCCTCCCTCGGTGTGTCGTCGAGCCTCAACTTAAAGACGTTGAACGTGGCGCCGCCGTCAGACGGTGCATCGCCGACGTAGTGAGCCCCAAGGGCGAGAGCGAGGTTGCGCGAGGCTTCGTTTCCCGCCAACATCTTGATGACGACGGCCTGGGCGCTCAGTGAGGTGCGGGCGTACTCCAATGCCAGTTGTGCCGCTCGCAAGGCGAAACCGCGTCGCCGCTGTCCGGGAAACACTGGGTATGAGAGATTCACCTCGTCACTCTCCAGTGATCTCAGTTCGACGCCGCCCACCAAGACGTCTGGTTCGAGGCTCCAAATCCCCCAGTGGCGAAGACTCCCCATCATTCGCCACGACGTTTGACACTCGGCGATGAACCTACGAACATCGTGGAGTTGCGAAGGTCGAGGAGCTTCGAACCATCGTCGTTGCTCTTCGTCCTCCCCGGCGAGCCATGCCGGAGCGTCATTCGTGGCAAGTGGTCTCAGCATCACGACGCCGTCCGTCATTGAGGGTGCTCGCGTCTGGTCGTCCACGACATCAGTATCGCCCCACGACATGTCACACGTCGCGTCAATGGTGAGGGTGTGGCTCCTCCATCAACGACAGCACCAAGCTCGCACAGCGGACAGTTGCTCTCGCGCGCTGTCACGTTCCAGTTCGCCCTCGACCCGAACCTGGAACAGAGAGTCCTCCTGGCCAAGTGCGCCGGCGCCCGGCGCTACACCGTGAACTACCACCTGGCCAGGGTGAAGGCCAATCTGGAGGCCAGATCGAGCGAGCGAGACGATCTCACTGATGAAGGCACGCCGCGCCAACCTTCGACCCCCTCGCTCTCCTGGACAGCCTTCTCTTTCATCAACGAATTCAACGCCTGGAAGAACGGGCAGTCTGATGACTCGCTGGTCAACGAAGACGGGACCCGGGGCCTCGCCTGGCGCCACGAACTGCCCGGCGACGTCTTCGAGTGCGCGAGCGTCGACGCGGCCCGGGCCCTCGAGAACTTCTCTGCGTCGAGGCGCGGCGAGCGCAGTGGAACGCCGGCTGGGTTTCCCCGCTTCCAGGCCAAGGGCAAGGTGGCGCCGAGGTTCCGTTTGCGCAATCGCGCGACGCCGGGCAGAGCACCATCGAGCCAGCCCATTCGCTTCAGCGATCCTTCACATCTCCGCCTACCCAAGTTCGGCCCGCTGAAGCTCTTCGGTCCCACGCGCAAGGTCCGTCGCATGATCGACGCCGGTCGCTTCCACGTCTACTCAGCCACCCTCACCCAACGTGCCGGACGTTGGACCGTCTCGCTCACCGGCGTCGCCGCCGAACTTCATCAAGCCGAGCGCAGCCGCACGAAACGTCACGCCATCCCCGTCGGAGTCGACCGAGGGATCATCTCCCTCTGTGTCGCCGCGGACGCCAACGGTGTTTCCATCGAGAGCTTCGAGGGGGTGACAACACTGAAGCAAGCGCACGCGTCACTCAACGCGGCCAATCAGGCCCTGGCCAGAACCACACCGGGGTCCAAAGGCCGCCAACGAGCGAAGTCCCGACTCGCCAAACGACATCGCAAAGTCGCCAATACCCGACGACACCTGGTCCACCAGGCTTCCAAGGCCCTGGTTGAGCGTTGTCAGGTCCTCGTGATCGAAGACCTCAACGTCGCGGGAATGGTGAGGAACCGACGCCTGGCGAAGTCCGTTTCCGACGCCGCCATGGGAGAGCTCTCCCGTCAGTTCCTCTACAAGGCCAGATGGCACGGCGTCGAGGTCCGGGTCGCCGACAGATTCTTTCCGAGCTCCAAGACGTGTTCCGGTTGCGGCGAGGTCAAAAAGGACCTCGACCTGTCGACGCGGACCTACTCATGTGAGAACTGTGGGCTGGTCATCGACCGCGATCTCAACGCCGCCATCAACCTGGCCCGCTGGCAACCCAAAGAGTCCTCCGAAGTGTCTCTGTTGGACCCAACGCCCGCTTTGCTTCTCTCTACAGCCTGATCCCACTGGGATCTGCACCGCGAAGCACGCGGGAAGAGCCGATCGTCACCCGCACAACCATCACGACAACGTGATGAGGGCCTTGGGTCGGAACCGAGTACTCAGTCGCATTATCGTCTGAGACGTCGGACGGTGAGCAAGCACCGCTGGGCGATTTGCTTCAGTTGGTCAAGGTAAACCGGTGGGTCCAATTAGGACACACGCTGTTAGGTGGACGACCTGATCTCGTCCGGCAGAGCGTCGATGTCGTGCGCCAGTCGCTCTTCGAGCCGCGCCCGCGTCCGGGCCAGGAGATCGCGTTGGGCGCCCGCGCTCTGTGGTCCCGATGAGCCCGGCGAACGGCGACGCGAAAGAGCGACGCCCGGCTCGAAGAGACCGACGAATCGTTCGAAGTCCGGATGTTCTCTCACGACGTCGCACAACGTGCGCTGACTCGTGACCGCCTCTCCCACCAAGCGACCAACCTGTTCGTGCGCCTGTCGAAACGGCACGCCCTGACTGACCAGTTCCTCGGCGATGTCGATTGCGACCATGAACGGATCATCGGCCGCGACCGCCGCGACGTCACCGTTGAAGGTCATTGAATCGTAGGCACCGCCTAACGCCGCGAGAACCATCATCACCTGGCGGTACGAGTCGAAGAGGGGCTCCTTGTCCTCTTGCAAGTCGCGATTGTACGAAAGCGGTAGACCCTTCAACATCACCAACAGTCCCGTGAGGTTGCCGACGAGCCGTCCACTTTTCGCGCGGGCCAATTCGGCCACGTCGCTGTTCTTCTTCTGCGGCAGCATCGATGAACCGGTCGCGTAATCGTCGCTCAAAGTGGCGAAGTTGAACTCCGCGGTCGTCCACAAGACGAGCTCCTCGCCCATGCGCGAGAGGTGCACGCCCAACAGAGCAATGTCAAAGAGCGTCTCGGCCACGAAATCACGGTCGCTCACGGCGTCCAGGGAGTTCGTGAAGGCCGACTCGAATCCCAACTCTTGGGCAACGTACGACGGATCGATGAACAGCGACGTGCCCGCCAGGGCGCCGGCGCCGAGTGGCGAGACGTTCATGCGGTCGTGTGCGTCCAGAAGTCGGTCGACGTCACGAAGGAGCGCCCACGCGTGCGCGTTCAGATGGTGGCTGAGCAGAATCGGCTGCGCGCGCTGCAAGTGGGTGTAGCCCGGCAGGTGGACGTCCTGGTTGCGCTCGCCAATTCCCACCAGCACGTCGATCAAATCCAACGTCGCTGTGGCGACGTGCGCGACGGCGTTCAACGTAAAGAGGCGAAACGTGGTGGCGACTTGGTCGTTACGACTGCGAGCGGTGTGGAGCTTCGCTCCCACGTCGCCGGCCAGTTCGATGACCCGACGTTCGATCGCCATATGGATGTCCTCGTCGCTCGCCGAGCGCGTAAATCGATCATCGCGGAACTCGGTCAAGACCTCATCGAGCGCCGCGATGAGCGTCGTGCCCTCGTCGGCGCTGACGAGCTCGGCTCGCACGAGGCCGCGTACGTGCGCCTTCGACCCGACGATGTCGTAGGGGTAGAGCACGTGGTCGAACGAGTAACTCTCCGAGAGGTCCCAGAGGCCGCTCCCCATGGCCGAGGAGAATCGTCCGCTCCACAACGTCATGGCGTCGGAGGCGTGGCGTGCTTGGCACCTTGGCGCTGCGCCCACGTCTTGACCCCGAGTCCGTAGATTCGGACGTAGCCCTCAGAATCGGCGTGGCGGAAGGTGTCAGCGGCGTCGTAGGTCGCAAGTCCGTAGTCGTAGAGCGCCTTGGGGCTGCGGCGTCCAACGATCCGCAGTAGGCCCGGGGCCTCGAAGCGCAGACGCACGTCCCCACTCACGTGTCGCTGGGTCTCGGCGATGAACGCGTCCAGCGCCTCTTTCAGCGGCGAGAACCACATGCCGTCGTAGACCAACTCGGACCAGCGCGTCTCCAGGCGGCCCTTTTCGTGATGGACGTCGCGTTCGAGCACGAGGTCCTCTAAATCCGAGTGGGCCGCGATGAGAGCGAGGGCGCCCGGACACTCGTAGACTTCGCGACTCTTGATGCCGACCCTTCGGTTCTCCACCATGTCGAGGCGTCCAAAACCGGTCGCGCCGGCTCGAGCGTTGAGGATCTGTATCAGGTCGGCCAGTTTCAAGTTCACGCCGTCGAGGGCGACCGGTACGCCTTCTGCGAAGCTCACGGTGAGCTCGACGGGCTCACGATTCGTCACGCGCGTGAACGTGTAGGGCTCTTCGGGCGGTGCGGCCCACGGGTCTTCGATGGCGCCGCACTCGATGGCCCGTCCCCAGAGGTTCTCGTCGATCGAGTAGATCTTCTCCTTCGTCGCCTTGATCGGGATCTCCCACTTCTCGGCGAAATCGACCGAATCCGCGCGCGTCATCCCCCAGTTGCGCGCGGGCGCGAGCACCTCGAGGTCCGGGGCCAACGCGTGCGTGCCGACTTCGAAGCGCACCTGATCGTTCCCCTTGCCCGTGCAGCCGTGCGCCACGGCGTGGGCGTTGAACGCCCGGGCCTGCGCCACGAGGTGACGCACTATCACCGGACGCGACAGCGCCGAGACGAGCGGATATTTGTTCTCGTAGCGCGCGTTCGCGGCGATGGCCTTGGCGCAGAACTCCTCGGCCATCTCGTCGCGCGCGTCCACGAGCACGAAGTCGAGGGCGCCGGCGACGAGGGCGCGCGCACGAATGTCTTCGAAGCTCTCGGCGCCCTCCACGTCCTGACCGACGTCGACCAACACGGCGACCACTTCGACGCCCCACTCCTCGATCATCCAGCGAATGGCGACCGACGTGTCGAGTCCTCCGCTATAGGCGAGCACGACTCGCTTCGTCATGGCTACTTTTCCATCTTGATCGGCACGAGTGAGTCGTCGAGTCCCGCGAGGGAGCGAAACTCGGTGGCGAGCGACATGCCGCCGCGCTTCTCGTCGGCGATCACGAGGACCGTGTCGTCACCGGCGACGCTGCCGAGCACGCCGTCGAGCGCGCTGCGGTCAAGCGCCGACGCCACGACGTGCGCGCAGCCCGGGGGTGTTCGAACGACCACGAGGTTCTCGGAGCTCTCGACCGACACCACCCACTCGCCCATCATCCGACGCAGGTGGTCCAAGGGGGCGTGCGTGAACGTCGACGCGGTGGCGGCCACGATGCGTCGAACGCCGTTCTCGTCACGCACCTTGATGGTGCCGAGCTCTTGGAGGTCGCGGGTGACCGTCGCCTGGGTGGCGGAGATCCCTTCGGACTGCAGGCGCGTCACCAACTGGGCGGCCGTCGAGATTCTCTCTCGCTCGATTAACTCGCCAATACGGTGTTGGCGCTGGGTCTTGGTCATGAACTCTCCTCTTTAATCCAACGTAAGACGCCGATCATTGCTGAACGGCGGTGAAACACTTGACGCCACACGAGCGACTGCGCACTATCGAGCACCGCGTTCGTGATCTCGTCGCCGCGATGCGCCGGCAGACAGTGCATCAGCACGGTGCGCCGCTTGGCGAGCTTGAGAAGGTTTTCTTCGACCCGAAAGGCCGAGAGGTCGCGACGGCGTTTGTCGGTCTCGGGTTCCATGCCCATCGAGACCCAGGCGTCGGTGTAGATCACGTCAGCGCCCTTCACGGCTTCGCTCGGCGACGCGGTGAGACGGAGCAATCCCGGTCCCTCGACGGCCGAGGGGTCCTCGGCTCCCCCGGCGACCAACTGGTAGTTCGGCGGCGCGCCGATCGTCACGTTCACGCCGAGTCGAAGCAACGCGACCGCGAGCGAGCGTGTCACGTTCGTCGCGTCGCCGACGTACGCCACGTCGAGTCCCGCCAGACCGTGGACGTCACCCTTGGCGAACTGGTCGGCGATCGTGAGCACGTCCGCGACCGCCTGGGTCGGGTGCGCGACACCGCTCAGGAGGTTGATCAGCGACATCCGGTCGTTCGTCGCGGCGCGCATCCGCTCGAAGACCGCGTGGTTGCGCACGCGAAGTCCGGCAATCGCGTACATTTCGGCTAACGTCCGACCGACGTCCTCGGCGCACTCGCGAGTGTCAAGACCAATCTCTTCGTCATTGAAGAACGTGGCGTAACCGCCGAGTTCGTGCACCGCGGCCGAGCTCGACGCCCGCGTCCGCAGACTAGGTCGCTCGAACAACAGTGCGACGCCCTGCCCCTTCAACGTCTCGTCATCGATGGGCGACGTCGACAGTTCGTAGATCGAATCCAAATCGGCGGGACCTTGTTGTTCGATCGTCAAGAAATGGCGCGTCACCGCACGACCTCCGTCGTGGGAATTGAATGAGCCAGTGCGTCGCGTAGGGCGTGGCGTCGAGTTCCGTTGGCCAAGAGGATCTTCTCGGCGCCGCCGTGCAGGGCGTCCAGGGCGGCGGTCAGTTTGGGATTCATCCCGTCTCGGGCCGCACCCGAACGCTTCATCGCCTGGATCTCGGTGCCGGTCACCGATGACTTCGCCGAGGTCGGGTCGTCCACGTGCCCGAGCAGTTGATCGATGTCGCTGAGGAGCACGAGTACGTCGGCGCTCAACTGCGCGGCGAGTGCACCCGCGACCGTATCGGCGTTGCAGTTGAGCGGTTCCGCGCACTTGTCCAGAGCGACGGGATTGATGACGGGCGTGAAACCGGCCGACCACAGCGAATCAATGACGGCTCGATGGACCAAGGGCGCGTGGCCGACACGGTCGAGTGCTTCGCCGACGGACTCCGAGCAAAGTAGCGTCGCGTCGGATCCACAGAGACCGACGCTCGCCAATCCGGCGTCGTTGAGCGCCGCGACGATGCGGACGTTGACCTCACTGAGGGCCATCACGACGTAGCGCATCGTCTCGGGGTCGGTGACGCGAAGTCCGTCTTCGAACTTGCTCTCGAGGCCCACGCGATCGAGCAGCGCAGCGATCTGCGGTCCGCCGCCGTGCACGACCACGACGTTCACGCCCTGTTCGTGGAGTTGGGCAACGTCGTGGGCGAGGTCAATCAACACCGACGACGAAGGCGCGAGCGAATCCAGCGCGTGACCGCCCAGCTTCACGACCACGCAGTTCACGGCGTCACGCCGGTCATCGGGAGCCCGCAAGTCTCGTCGCGACCACTCGCGACGTTCCAGGCTTGGATGGCCTGACCGGCGGCGCCCTTGATCAGATTGTCGATCGAACTCATGGCGATCAGCCATCCGGTTCGCGCGTCGACGCGCGCACTCACGAAACAGAGATTGCTCCCAACGGGGTCCTTGAGCGTCGGTGGCTCATCGACCACGACGACGAAGGGATCTTCGGCGTACGTCGAGCGAAGGAGGTTGAGCGCGGACTCCGTGGTCAGTGACGGGTCCGTCACGCGACCGTAGGCCGTCACCAGCATCCCCCGACTCGTCGCGACCAGATGTGGCGTGAAGAGCAACTCGGCGTCGAGTTCTTGTTGGATCTCCGGGGTGTGACGATGGGACAACAGTCCGTACGCTTCGGCGTTGCCAGCCAGGCGCGAGAAATGCAATCGGTCACTCGTGGCCCGACCGGCGCCCGAGGTTCCGCTGAGGGCGTTCACGACAATGCCGTGGCGCTCAATGAGTTCGGCGTCGAGGAAGGGACCCAGGGCGAGGATGCTCGCCGTCGGATAACAGCCCGGCACGGCGATCAACGTCGCCCCGACCAGTTCCTTGCGGTGACGCTCGACCAGTCCGTAGACCGAAGCGGACAGCAGCGCCGGTGCCACGTGGGCCGCACCGTACCATTCGCGATAGTCCTCTTTGTCCCTCAAACGAAAGTCGGCGCCCAGGTCGACGACGCTCACGTTGCGCTCGAGGAGTTGCGGCACCAACTTCTGGCTCTGGCCGTGGGGCAGGGCCAAAAAAACGACGTCAACGTCGCTGGTGAGGACCTGGTTCGTCTCGGCGAAGACCATCGTCGGATAGGCCGCGGCGAGGGCCGGCACGTGCTCGGCGACTTTCCGGCCGGCGTTGGTATCTGCGGTGGCGAGAACGACCTCGAGGTCGCTGTGGGACACGCAGAGGCGAAGAACCTCTGACCCGGCGTACCCAGTGGCGCCAACGACTCCAACACGCATAATGACATTTTATGCACACCAAGACATAAAAACGCAAGTAATATTTTCCGGCACTAGAATCAACGCCATGTCCCGACGCGGTTGGACTCTTTTTTTGGCGATGGCCGTGATCTGGGGTATCCCCTATTTGCTGATTCGCGTGGCCGTGCGCCAGCTCGACCCCGGTGTCATGGTGCTGCTTCGCACCGGTCCGGCGTCACTGCTCTTGGCACCGCTGGTCATCACGCGGCGACAGATTCCCGTGCTCATCAAGAATCTGCGCTGGATCATCCTCTTTGGCGTCGTGGAATTCGGGATCCCGTGGTACTGCATGGCAACGGCAGAACGACATATCTCGAGTTCCCTGACGAGTCTCTTGATCTGTTGCGTGCCGCTTTTCGCGGTCCTCGTCCAAAAAATACGCAGAACCGAAGAGCGCATCTCGCGACGTCGTTACTTGGGCCTCGGCGTGGGCGCCATCGGGGTGGCCCTCTTGGTGGGGCTGGACCTGCGCGGCGGATCGATCACGTGGATCGCTCTGATGATGGTCGTCTGTCTCGGGTACTGCTTCGGTCCGATGATCCTCGCGACGAAGTTGGCGCACGTCCCCGGCGTCGTTGTCGTCGCGGGCGCGACCGCGTTCGTCGCAATCTGCTGGATCCCCTGGTCCGTGGCCCACTGGCCGACCCACGTTTCGGGCGAGACGTGGAGCTGCATGGCCGTGCTCTCGGTCGTGTGCACCGCTGCGGCGTTCTTGGTCTTCTTCGAACTCGTGAAAGAAGTTGGTTCGTCGCGATCGGTGGTCGTCACCTACTTCAATACCGCTCTCGCCGTCGTGCTCGGCGTCGTCGGGCTCCACGAGACGCTCACCTCGGGCATTATCTTCGGCTTTCCCCTCGTCCTGGTGGGGTGCATCTTCGCCACCAGTCGATCGAAGGAGCCCGCGTCGTCCGAACTACTGGGCGTACTCAGCGGCGACTCGGACGTGATCGTCGACCACCAGCCAGAGTGAACCCGGCACATGGGCGATGCTGACGTCGTCGGCACTCGCAATCGCCCCGTGGTGAGTGATGCTCACCCACGACACCGGTGTCGTCACGACTTCGGTCACGGCCTGCCACACGGCGGCGTTGTTCACGTGACCGACCACGTCGAGATCGGCGCGACGAAGCGGCCACGCCAGCGTCGACGCGCCGTCGGCCACTTCGGGCGACGGCACCCGGCCTGATACCTTTCTTCCCTGCATTGCTTCGCCGTAGACGTCGTAGAACGCCGGCTTGATTCGAACGGGATGGCCCGATGGGTCGACCGGTACCCACAAGGCGACCGCTTCGATTAAGAGTCCATCGCGTGAGGAGATGTTCGTTCGACGTTCGGCCCAGGCCGCACCCACGCCGCCGCACCACGTCGTGACCGTGAGTACCTCGGTGTAGCGCGGCCAACGCCCGCCGTCGGCGACGCGAATCGTCGTTCGCCGTACGACCCAGGTGTCGGTCGATTCGAGACCAGTCTCCTCCCAGTCGTCGGTCGCCACGTCCTGGAGGATGCCCGCGACCCCGTCGAGACGAATGACGCCGCTCTCGTCGGCGTCACCCAAGCGCACGCGAAACTGTCCGCTGAATTGACGGCCCCGCCCGCTCGGTGCCACGAACTCAATCACGAGGGCAACCTAGCGCCTGACCGTCACGCGATCAGCGAAGCGTCGCGCCGAGCGACTCGGCGCGTGCGATCAGCTGACTGCGGGCGCTCGCCACGTCGCTTTCGCTGAGCGTGCGATCATCGGCACTGAAGCGGACGTTGTAGGCGAGACTGCGCGTGCCGTCGGGCAGAGCGCTCCCCTGGTACACGTCAAAGAGCGCGACGCGCTCGACGAACTCTGACGCGCCGCGCAACTCGTGCGCGAGGTCTTGGGCGTGCACGCTCCGCGGCGTGACGAACGCCAGATCGATGGCGGCACTGGGGAAACGACTGGGCACCTTGGCGAATTCACTGCGCCGAGTCGCACGACCCGCATCACACAACGCGTCGAAGTCGACGTCGAGGAGACCGAGGCGACGAGTCGACGCCGAGGCGACGACGTCTTCGATGAGGACCGCGTCGACCTCGCCGACTGATCCGAGCACGGCGCCCGAGGCCCGATCGACGAGCTGCGCGCAACGCGTCGGGTGAAAACCTCGCGCCGGCGTCTCGCTGGTTCGAACGACGACGTCGGCCAGTCCTAGTCGTTCGGCCAACGTGCTCCACAGCGCCACCGCGCTCGCGGCGTCGTCACCTGGACGGCCGAGCACCACAGTGAGTCGTTCGCTCTCGAGCGGCAGCGACAGCGTCACCGAACCGCCGACGCCACCCTTGGTCGTTCGCGGCCACGACGCGATGCCGGGGTGGACGAAGACGTTGCCCAGCTCGGCGAGCACGACGTCGCCGGTGCCCCGCTCGAGGTTCTTACCCCACGCGCGAACGAGGCCGGTGATCATCGTCGCGCGAAGTACCGACTCGTCGGCCGCGAGAGGATTCGTGATCCGCACTCGCGCCACACCGGGCTCCAACAGATCGAAGTCGCCATCACTGCCGAGGGTCGGCGTCCAGCATTCGACGGCGCCGAGGTCGACGACCACGTCGCGCACGTGACGGCGTAACTTCTGGCGATTGCTCAGTCCGCCCGGTTCGGGCCACGTCGGCACGTGACGGGGCAAGCGACGATAACCGTAGAGTCGGGCGATCTCCTCGATGACGTCGGCCCGGCCCGCCACACCACTTCGCACGTCGGGTCGCGCCGTGGGCGCGGTGACCGTGAGGTCGCCGTCGGAGAGACTCACGTCAAATCGAAGTCCCCGAAGGATCGAGGCCACCTCGTCGCCGTCGATCGTGACGCCGAGCACGCGCTCGATGTCGCCCGCGGACAACCGGATCGTCGGCGGCGTCGGCGTCGTGCCGTGAACGTCGAGCGGACTGCCCAGCCACTCCAACTCGGGGCAGCTCTCGTGGAGTATCTGCACGAAGCGAGCGGCCGCGCGAAGACCCAACTGGGGATCGACGCCGCGTTCGAAGCGATTCGACGCTTCGCTGCGAAGTCCGTGTCGTTTGGAGCTGCGCGCGATGCTCATGGGGTCGAAGTACGCCGCTTCGAGCAGGACGTCGGTGGTCGCGTCACTGATTTCGCTCGACGCGCCGCCCATGATGCCGGCGAGCCCGAGGACCTGGTCGTCCCCGTCGACGATGACGCAGTCTTCGCCGGTGTCGCCTAATCCTCGACCGGCCACCGCCAGTTTGCGCTCGACGCCGTCGAGCGTCACGATCGTCTCACCGGGCCGCGCTCGTCGGGCTCGAAGCGTCCGCTGGGCGACGTGCGCCGCGTCGTAGGGGTGCGTGGGTTGTCCCAGTTCGAGCATCACCAGGTTCGAGGCGTCGACCACGTTGGAGATCGGGCGCATGCCGGCGCCCTGAACTCGTGCCCTCACCCACGACGGCGACGGACCAACGCGCACGTTGCGAAGGACCGACACGGTGAGTCGCCCGCAGAGGTCCGGATCGTCGACACCCGCGCTCGCGAATGACGCGCTGAGCTCGTCCCCATTCGGTTCGGCCAAGTCGGGCGCCGTGAGCGGCCGCCCGAGGCGCGTCGCGAGGTCGCGCGCGACACCCTCCACGGACCACGCGTCCGGACGATTCCCTTCGACCGTGATCTCGAAGACGACGTCGGGGGTGATCGACAGTGCCTCGAGCAAATTAACGCCGACCACGGGATCGATCACTTCATCAAGCAGCATGAGCCCGTGATGGTCGTCGCCGAGTCCCAATTCACGCGCCGAACACAGCATTCCGTTGGAGGTGACGCCGCGCATCTGGCGAAGGGCGATCTCGAATCCGCCCGGTAAGACGGCACCGACGGGAGCGAGTGGTACGTGATCGCCCAGGTCGATGTTCATGGCGCCACAGACGATCTCGAGGGGACCGTGACCGGCGTCCACGACGACGAGTCGCACTCGGTCAGCGCCCTCAATGGCGCGAATCTCGTCGATCCGAGCGACGACCACGTCTTCAAGCCCCTCGCCCACGCGCTCGACGCCTTCGACGACCAGACCGAGGTCGTCGAGGATCACGCGAAGTTCTTCGGTCGACTCAGTGATGTCGACGAATTCGCGCAACCACGACAGCGAGATCTTCACGAGAACTGCTCCAAGAATCGCGTGTCGTTCTCAATGAGCGCGCGCATGTCGGCGATCTCGTGGCGCATCTGGGCGCAGCGGTCAATGCCGAAACCGAACGCGAATCCGCTCCACTCTTCACCGTCGATGCCGACGGCCGCGAGTACCGCCGGGTCGAGAACGCCGCATCCGCCGAGCTCGATCCAACCGGTGTGGGAACACGTTCGACAGCCTTCGCCCCGACAGATCGTGCAAGTCACCTCGAACTCCGCCGACGGTTCGGTGAACGGGAAGTACCCCGGACGGAGTCTCGACTCGATGTCGGGCCCGAAATAGGCGCGCGTGAACGTCTCGATCACGCCCGCCAAGTCCGCGAACGTGATGCCGCGATCGACGACCAGTCCCTCGATCTGATGGAAGGTCGCAAGGTGGCGCGAATCGGGCGTATCGCGTCGGTAGCAACGTCCCGGCATCACCGAGTGAATCGGCAGCGAGTCGTTCGCCACGCCCTCTTCCATCAAATGGATCTGCGTCGGCGACGTGTGCGTGCGAAGGACCACCGTTTCGGGCTCACCCAGGTCAACGTAGAACGTGTCCCAGAGACCACGGGCGGGGTGCGCCGGTGGAATGTTGAGGGCTTCGAAGTTGTACCAGTCGCTTTCGACCTCGGGTCCCTCGGACACCGTGAAACCCATGGCGACAAACACGTCCTCGAGTTCGCGTTGCGTGATGGCGACCAGACTCGGGTGTCCGACCGAAGCCGGCCAGCGCACGTCACCGACGACGACGTCGCCCAAATCCAGCCCGTCTTCACGAAGGCTCTGGGCGCGCGCGAGATGACTCAACTCTCGCCGGCGCGCGTCCAACGCCGCTTCCACGACTCGCCGGGCCTCTTGCAACTGGGCCCCGGCCTCTCTTCGATCCTCCGGCGCCAGCACGCCAAAGGACTTCTGCAGCGCCGACAGGATCGAGCGTTTCCCGGTGATCGACGGCTCCGCCTCGCGCAACTGCTCGATGCTCGCGAGGCCGGTGATGGTGGCAAGCAGGTCGGCCGTCTGATCGGCGAGATTGGCGAGCGGAGAGGTCATGACGTTTAAAGGCTACGGGGTCGAGAGGACGCGGCGGCGTCGCTGCGTTGCCACAGGGCCTCGAAGGCGATCAACGACGCGGCGACGCCAGCGTTGAGGGACTCACTTCGTCCCTCCATTGGGATCGAGATCGTCTCGTTGCAACGCTCGATAGTCGCGGCGTCCAGACCGTCGGCCTCGTTACCGATCACGACCACGCACGCCTTGGTGAAGTCCACGGCGCGGTGACTGCGCCCCCCGCGCACGACGGTCGCGAGCAGGTGCGTGTCCGCGCCGAAGTACGCGACGGTCTCGTCGAAGGAAGCGACCACGACCGGCAGATGGAAGATGGACCCGGCGCTGGCGCGAAGGGTCTTGGGGTTAAAGGGGTCGACCGACTGTCCGCTCAAGATGACCGCGTTGGCCCCGGCGGCGTCGGCCGAGCGAATGATCGTCCCCACGTTGCCGGGATCTCGAAGGTCGTGGAGGACGAGGACCAGTCCCACTTTCGGAATCGAAGTGACGTCACGTTGCTCGAAACGCACGGCCGCGAGGACCGGCTGGGGTGTCTGGGCGTCGGCGATCTTCTCCAAGACGCCGACGTCGAGGGCGAAGACCCGTACGCCTGACGCACTCGCCTTTTGGGTCAGGGCCTTGATCGACGCCACGTCGAGCGCCGCGCTGTCGACGTAGACGGCTTCGAACTCGACGCCGCTCTCGAGAGCGGCGTCAACCAGGTCGGGGCCTTCGAGGACGCAGACGCCCTCGCTCCATCGCAGTGAACGCTTCTGGACGAGTCGTCGGAGCCGACGAACTCGTTGGTGTGACGATCCCAACGCCTCGATCAGGGCGGCCTACTTGGAGAGCGCGGCGCCAGCCTGGGCGACGATGCTCGCGAAGGCGGCGTTGTCGCTCACGGCCAAGTCCGCCAGGATCCGACGATCCACTTCAATGCCCGCGGCGTTGAGCCCGGCGATGAACCGGCTGTAACTCATGCCGTGGGCCCGTGTGCCCGCGTTGATCCTTTGGATCCAGAGCCGACGCATGTCGCCCTTGCGCGCGCGGCGGTCGCGAAACGCGTACACGCCGGAGTGCTGGACGGCCTGGTTGGCCGCTCGGAACGTGCGACTGCGGTCACCGTAGTAACCCTTCGCCTCTTCCAGAATCGCCTTGTGGTGCTTCTTGGCGTTGACCGCCCTCTTGACTCGTGCCATAACAGTTCCTCTTTCGACTCGATCTCTATATGCCCATCAGGCGCTTGGTCTTCTTTTCCATCGCGGGAGAGAGGTCGGTCTCGCGACCGAGTCGACGGGCGCGAACCGACGACTTCTTCTCCATGAGGTGACCCCGAAAGGCCTTGCCCCGGCGCAGCTTGCCGCTGCCGGTCACCTTGATGCGCTTCTTCGCCCCGCTGTCAGTCTTCATCTTTGGCATTTCAGCCCTCCTCTACCGATACTTCGGCCGAAACACTCGGCGCGATTTCTTGTGGTTCTTCGACTTTCGGGCTCTCGGCCGACTTCGGCTTCGCCTTCTTTTCTGGTCCGAGGACCATGATCATGTTGCGACCATCGAGCTTCGCGGCCGACTCGACCTTGGCGACGTCATCCAACTTCTCGATGATTCGGTCCAGGATCTTCCTTCCGAGTTCGGGGTGAGCCGACTCTCGTCCGCGAAACATAATGGTGACTTTCACCTTGTGCCCCTCGTTGAGAAACTTCTCCACGAGACGAGTCTTGGTGTCGAAGTCACCGGGTCCGATCTTCGGGCGATACTTCATCTCCTTGACTCCCACGTTGAGGGTCTTTCGACGTGACTCCTTGGCCTTTTGCGCCTCGTCGAACTTAAACTTCCCGTAGTCCATGATGCGACAGACGGGCGGTTGCGCGGTGGGCGCGATCTCTACGAGATCAAGGTCGAGGCTTCGGGCCAACGCCAATGCTTCACGGGTCGCCATCACGCCACGCTGGTTGCCCTCGTGATCGATCAGACGTACGGTCTCCACGCGAATTCGTTCATTGACGCGGTGGTCTCCAGGCACTGTTGCGATAACTCTCTCCTTGCTCTTCGTGACGCCTCTATGGCGTCACCACGGCAAGCGGGGCGCAAAACTCCTGGGAACCCGGCGCACATCGGTGGCCAGGTGGACGTTGGCCTTGCCAACCTCACTTGCTGAACTGCCCAATTACGTTAGCAGAACTGGTCGCGAGGTGATTTCGGACCTCGCGCTTCGCGCGCTCAGCGCTACGTTGTTCCGGTGAGCGATTCGAATGATCAACCCATTGATGAGTCTGACGAGATCGCGTACCTGCGCTCGACGCCCGTCGAGACCGTACTCGGTAACCATTTTTTCGTCCTCTTGCAGTTAGCGGCCCTACAGCTCTCCACGACACCCCCGAACCTGCCGGGTGCCCAACTGGTCATCGACACCATTGCCGCGATGCTCCAAGCCGGTGGTGAACGACTGGGCGAACACGTCGCGCTGTATCGCAACGCGCTGGCCGAAGTTCAACAGCTCTACGTTCGAGCGGCAACTCCCCCCACGGAGTAGGCGCACGCTCGGCTTAGGACTCGAGCGCGAAGTTGAACGTCAGGGCGAGGCCGCCGAGCGAACTCGCAGAAGTCGCCATCGAGCCGCCAAGGCCATCAGCGATATCGGCCATGATGCTCATGCCGAGACCCGAGCCGCCGGTCTCGCGCGAGCGCGACTGATCGAATCGTCGGAATCGTTGGGGACGCACCCCGTACTCGGGTAGCCCCCCACCGGCGTCTTCGACGACCAACACGGCCCGCGAACCGTCACGCCGCAACGTGACACGCACGGCCGCGTCACTTTGCGTGTGACGAACGATGTTGGAGAACGAGTTGACCAGCAAGCGTTCGAGCAGGTCCTCACGTCCGCGCACCGCCAGTCCGCTCGCCAGTTCGCTGCTCACGTCGCGTTCGGGGTGGTCGTTGCGGAACTCGTCCACGCGTGATTCGACCAGTGCGCTCAGCTCCACTCGTGTGTTCAGGTGTTGGGGCGCTTCTCGAACCTCGGCCGAGAGTAGTAGGTCGGCTACCAACAGATCCATCCGGTCGATCTCACGACGAACCCGCTCGACGGCGCGCGCACGCTGTTCGTCATTGATCGACGGGTTCGTCAGCAGTTCGTTGTAGCCCTTGATCACCGTGAGGGGCGTGCGCAGTTCGTGCGACGCGTCGCCCACGAACTGCTGCATCACTTCGACGGACCTCGCCTCGATCGCGATGCGTTCGTGTAGCGCCACCACCATGGTGGCGAGCGCCGCCTGGAGTTC
>Ga0302270_10000895_pt1 | contig 30944 bp, 27 predicted proteins | sample III_Bog_E2_3_FD_198773 | JGI IMG/M metagenome (GOLD analysis project Ga0302270, IMG submission 198773) | Peat permafrost microbial communities from Stordalen Mire near Abisko, Sweden - III_Bog_E2_3 | ecosystem: Environmental > Terrestrial > Soil > Wetlands > Peat | place: Sweden: Abisko... | reverse complement strand
AGACCTCGAAGACGCCCCACTGCTCGACGCTCTCTGTTGCAGTGGCCTGCGCCTGGGCCGCAGCACCCAGAAGCCCCGGAGCGAGCGCTGCGCCCACGGCGGCCATCGTGCCCGCCTTCATCATCTCCCGCCGCGAGATCTCTCTGCATACTTCAGCCATACTCAATCTCTCCTTTTATTTCGCAACTCGTATTACCGCAAGCAAACCGGCCTACTCATCCTAGCGCAGCGAGAAGCCGCCGACAGATCTTGTGCGTGGAATAGAGCTTATTCGTTTGCAATCTGAACATCGTGCTCCACCTTTGCTATAAGTGCATTCAGATCAACACATCGTCGGCGTAATACGGCATCATTTGCCAGAAGCCCGAATTCTGAACCGTCACGTCCTTCATGCGTATATGCCGCGTATGGTCGATGACCACACCCATCGGCTGCGGATGGCACATACGCCCGCACCTCGCAGAGCTTCGCTCCAATATTGACGGGATGCGCCGCAGGTTTATCCACTCCCTGCGCCGATGCCCCAGCACCACCATCCCCATACAAGCCGCCATCGATCCTACGCAATAGCACTGCATCTCTACCGGCTCGCCAAGACGAGATGAAGGCGCGGGTCGGCGCGGGCATCAAGCGGCTTGCCTGCCAACTGCACCACTGGCACACCGCCCGCGTAGCTGCGGATCGTTGCCAAGGTGAGCGTGTGGTTCGCCCAACGGATGTCCACCTCGTAGCCACCCCGGGCGCGCAGGCCGAGGATCTCGCCCCGCTCCCAAGCGGTGGGGAGAGCGGGCAGAAGATCGATGGCTCCGTTCTGACTCTGCAAGAGCATCTCGGCGAATCCGCCAAAGGGGGTGTCGTACATGGTGGGGATGTGCGTCTGGAGCGCGGTCAGAGCCTTGTCGCCTTCGAGCAGGCGGCCCACATCCCGGCCTTGTCCGGGTGATAGCCGCCGGATTTGCGCAGATCCTCGCTGACCCGGGCGGCGGCGAAGAACTCTGGCTGGGAGGGCGTGATCTGATCGAGCGGCCAGACCGAGACCAGGTGTGAGGAGTGGCGATGGGTCGGCTCCCACTCCTTGAAGTCGCTCGACCACTCCTGTAGCTGGCCCTGCGAGCCGATCTGGAAGAGCAGCAGTTTGGGCAACGTGGCCTCGAGCTTTGCGCGGAGGTCGGCATCGACGCCCAGTGCTTTGCTCGCGGCGATTGTATTCTCAAAGAGCTGGCGAACCAACGCCATATCCATCGTCGAGCCGCGACTGACGGCGACCCGCGAACCCGACTTGGGATCGATGAAGTGATTCTCCGGTGAGGTTGAGGGAGAGGTTACGAGCCGCCCCAACTCGTCCGGCACCAGCAGATCGAGGGCGAACTCGGCCGCTCCCTTCAGCACCGGATACTCCTTGGCCGCCAGCTCGCTCTTGTCCAGTCCGAAAGCGTAGTGCTCCCAGAGGGTCTGGCTCAACCAAAATCCAGATGCAGGCCAGTCGGCCCAACAGGGATCGCCCCCGACCATCGTGGTCAGCGCCCAGATGTCCGAGTTGTGATGGATGACCCAGCCGTGGAAGCCGTAGTCCACGCTCGCCGTCACGGCGCCGTTGACCGATGCATCGTGGAGGAAGACGATCTCGGGCTCCGTGGTCTCGCCCAGATTGGCCACCTCGGCGACCGAGTAGTACTTCTCGGGATTCTCGTTACTATGAATCTTCCCTGTAGCGTCTCGTTCGCCTTCCCATGTGTCGTCGATGTTTACATAGACATATCCTGCGTCGCGCATTCCGGTCGACACCAGCAGACCCGCCGTATCGCGGATATCCTTATCTGTCACCTTCCCCGCGAAGTAGTTCCAGCTATTCCATCCCATCGGCGGAGTTGCCGCTGTCATCGGCAGATTTACCGCCATCGAAGGTCGAGTCAGAGTATGAGGCCTAGCCGCCGCAGCTTTTGGTCCACCTGTTTGCGCTCCCTGAGCTGCTGCCCCAACCGCCGAACACCCCGAAAGAATAACAAGACAGACAGCCTTCAACACCGAACCAGAACCCGCATCTCCAAGCCTCCATGAAACTCCCCACGATCTTAGAGTCCTGCCGTAGCTACATGCAAACCATAGCGCAACCTAACCGCGCTCCCACTCTCCTACAAAGGAGCGTGGGAGTCATGACGCTGCCTTCAAAACTGGCTTTCGTTCTCGCAGACGGTGACATTGGACACCTTCTACAGCTAAACTTTATCGCTAAGGTGAATTGTTAGCGCTCATTGGGAGTAGGTAAAGAATAATGAGAGATGATCTTGAGCAATCCGCAGGAACTCGATCGAGACGGGCATCTGGTATTGCTTTTTCGATCGCGCGCATCAATGGTGCGATTGTTGGGCTGGCGGCGCTGGTCTGGTTCCTTCTGCGGGTAGTTCCCAAACCGAGTCGTGCGACCTACCCCTGTCAGCGAGCGGTATTTCCTGTCGCCAGCGCCTTCGTCATCTGGGTATGCGCCTCAATGGCAGGCATCGGTTCAGTTGTCGGAGTGCGCCGCCTGGTGCATCGTTATCGCTGGGCTGCGCTCTGCCTTTGCGCACTGATGCTGGTTGGCAGCGGAGCTTGGCTACACCACTCACGAGCGGTCGAGGCTGCGTCCATCGTCACCCGCTACGACTTTCAACCCAAGCAACGCAACGTGCCACTGGGAGTGGCGCGTGGCGTTTATCCCGGGCGCGTCGTCTGGGTGCGCGCACAAAAGCGCGATAGATTGAACGCAGCACGATCAGGTTCACTAGTGCGATGCCAGCAGGAAAATGGTTGAGACCAGCGTTCCCACCAGACCACCGATCTCGCGCACGCCGTCGATCCGGTGTTGTAGCGCCAGCGCCGTGGCCGCAATCGCCGCGGACCCAAGAATGACAACCGTCGAGTGGCCCATCGAAAACATGAGTCCAACCGCGACCGGTCGCTTGCCCTCCTGCATCAGCTTGCGGGTTACGTTGTCGATGGCGGCGATGTGGTCGGCATCGACCGCGTGACGCAGCCCGAAGCTATAGGCCAGCAGTGCAGAGCCTAGCAGCATCGGATAGTGTCGCGAAGCTAGCAACGCCCAAATCCAAGCACCCGCATTGAACCCCAGAAGGATCCCATAGATCCCCACCACGATGCCGCGAACACCGCTCGCCGCATCGTTGAATAACCTCGGAATCCTAGTTGGCATGACCTATCTTCCCAGCAAATTCTATGGCGTGTGAGATGAGGCGCGTGCGATGAGCACCGCAGTGTAGGCGGCACCGAAGCCATTATCGATGTTGACCACGGTGACGTTGGGACTACACGAGTTCAGCATGGCGAGCAGGGCCGTCGCGCCACCAAACGAAGCGCCATAGCCCACGGATGTGGGAACAGCAATAACCGGCACCGATACCAGACCTCCGACGACGGAGGGCAGCGCGCCCTCCATGCCCGCGCAGACGATAATGGCGTGTGCCGATTTCATGTCCTTCCCGACCGCAAGCAGGCGATGCAGTTCGGCGACGCCAACATCATAGAGTCGGGTGACGCGGACTCCAAAAGTCTCGGCGGTGATGGCGGCCTCTTCGGCGACGTTGATGGCCGAACAGTGCCATCGCTCGACCTACAGATGGTGAATTCCCGCGCTGGCGGCAACAATGTCCACGATCGCGTCAACGGCCCCAACCTCGTGAAAGTGAATCTCGTCGACGGGAACGTTATGAATCTTTGCCTCGGAGTGTCCCAGCAGTTCGAAGGAGCGGATGGCGGTCTGCTTGACTGGAGCGGCTAGCGGTGCCGCCTGAATCAAGGCACGAATCGCGTTCAGCGAACGTCCATGCGCGCGAGAATGCGGATGGACGTCGTACGTTTCGTGTGCCTCATGCTCTGCAGGCCTGTGGGCATGATCGTGTGTGTGCGTGGCCAATCTTGTGCTGATGTTGTGTCTTCGGCTGATGGGAGTGGGCCTCGGCCTTCAGAGGCTGCTGTTCGACAGACTCGTGCGCGTGCGCTGCGTCTGGAGTGGCATCGGCAAGATGGTCGCCATCGAAGACATGAACCTTGGTACAGCAGATGCCACTGCGATCAACCCGTTCGATCCACAGCTTTGCCCCCAGACCATGCGCGGCAGTTGCGTCCTCCAGCACCTCGGCTGGAACACCGGCGTCGATCAACGCTCCGAGCAGCATGTCGCCCGAGATTCCGGCAAAACAATCGATGTAGGCAACGCGCATAAATAAGTCTCTCTTAAACTGTATCGTATTCAGAAATGCTTTGGACTTCGGGGTCTTGTCTCCGATACGCCACGGCCTTTGCAGGATGGGAAGCTCATTTCTGTCGTTGGGCAGAATCCCTATTGCGCGGAAGCAATGGCCGAGGCCGGCAGCACGTCGTTCATCGATCCCGTACGGTAGCCCTGGGTGTCGAGCGTAATGTAAACATAGCCCAAAGAACACAGTGCTGTGGTTATGCGATCGAGCATTGCAAGGTCTAGCGCGTGGGCAAGCTCCTCGCGCGCAATCTAGATCCGCGCCAGCTCGCCGTGATGGCGAACGCGGACTTGCGTGAAACCGAGTGCATGCATTGCATCTTCGGAGCGCTCCACCTGGCTCAGCTTCTCAGCCGTGACCCGGCGTCCGTATTCGATGCGCGAGGAGAGGCATGCGCTAGCGGGCTTGTCGGCCAGCGTGAGCCCAGCCTCGCGCGCCAACGTGCGAATCTCTTGCTTGCCCAGCTTCGCCTCGGCCAGCGGCGCCCGGGCCCGATGCATCGCTGCGGCTCTTTGCCCGGGCCGCAGATCACCGTCGTCGTCCACGTTCTTCCCGTAAGCGATGTGCGCGAATCCGAGCTCTTGCCGCGCCGCTTCCATCTGGGTGAACAGCTCGTCCTTGCAATAAAAGCAGCAATCGCCATCGTTGCGCGCGTACTTCGGGTCGTCCAATTCGCGTGTCTGAAGGATGCGTACCGGAATGCCATGCTGCGACGCAAAGTCGAGTGCTGCGGCCAGCTCCACGCGCGGCAGCGAGGGTGAGTCGGCAATCACCGCCAACATTCGCTCTCCCAGCACACAGTGTGCAACATACGCCAGATAGGCCGAGTCTGTGCCACCAGAATAGGCCACTAGCAGAGAGTCAAGCCTCCCAAGCGTCCCGCGTAGCTCTTCGAATTTTTCTCTCAGTTCCATCGCAGCCAACTCTGGATCGTAACGATATTTTTCGCGTTGATGCCCTGCCGGACGAAGTAGGCGTCCTTGGCTCAGATCATGACCAGTCTCCAGTGCAGTAGAGCCCTCTAGCGTTAGCCAAGTCGCCACCCAGGTGTATCGCGAAGGCAAGTTTCATCTCGATCCCTTGCGGGTTGATATCCGGAGCTGTTTTCCTTTTTATGTGCTATTACAGCGCCCAAACAGCAGAACTTTTCTCTGCACAATGTCTCGGAGTTTCGACTTGCGTGGTCACGCGCCGCAAAGAACACGGATCTGGAGGCAGTGGAGAACCAGGTTCTCTGATCGCCTTCGTGGTTTTAACAAGGTCGTTGACGATGAACGACGAGATGCGCTGGTGTCGCCAGGAGCAGTTAACAGTTGTTGCCAAATTGCCAGTGCGCTTATCGATGTCGGACGCAAGAAGCAAGCGATTGCCATTCCGAAGACCACGCATCCTTCGGAGCGACCGTCCTTATCGGATAGCCATGGCAACTTATGGGCATGTAGAATTCTGAGGCCGACATTCCCGCTTGCAGCCGAATCTACACTCCACTTTTTGAGGCCGAATTTTCATGCGAAGATATGCCATTGCCCTTCTATGTATCGTCTCTCTTGCCGTGTCTGCACAGGCCCCCGGCGATATACCTGCGTCGCATCAGAGCGTCACTGCGGTCCCGGCTCCGGTTGCGATTGAGGTGGATCTTGCTAAATCGCTCGGTGCCTACCGGCCGATTGGCAGCTGGTTTGGCTACGACGAGTCGAACTACACGACGACGCCGAATGGGCGGCAACTGTTGCGCGAGTTGCACGACCTCTCGCCCGTGCCGGTATACATTCGCGCGCATCATCTGTTCACCACGGGCGACGGAAGGCCGCAGTTGAAGTGGTCATCGACCAACGTCTTTACACTGGACGCGCAAGGCCAGCCGGTCTACGACTTCAAAATCCTCGATCAGATCTTCGACGCCTATCGCGATGCGGGCGTGCGTCCAATGGTCGAGTTGGGATTCATGCCAGAGACTCTGGCCAGCGGCACTGGGCCGTACTACGTTCCGTATCCCAAGACGCTCGACGGATCGGTGCAGACGCCGCCGAAGGACTACGCTATGTGGGGCGAGCTGGTGCGGCGATTCACCGAGCACATGGTCGCACGCTACGGTAAGGACGAGGTATCGACGTGGTACTTCGAGGTGTGGAACGAGCCGGACATCAGCTATTGGAAGGGCACGACTGCGGATTATCTGAAGCTCTACGACTACTCGGTTGCGGCGGTTCGCAAGGCGCTGCCGAATGCCATTGTTGGAGGGCCTGCTGTCACTGGGCCGGGATCAACACGGGCACAGACATTTCTGCGAGCCTTCCTCGATCACTGCGCCAACGACAAGAACGCTGCGACGGGTGAAGCGATTCCGCTGGACTTTATCACCTTCCATCCCAAGGGAAGTCCCAAGCTGATCGACGGGCACGTTCGCATGGGAATCAGCAATGAGCTGAGCGCAGCGGCCAGCGGTTTCCGCATCGTCGGTGCCTCGGCAAAGTTTCACGACCTGCCGATCATTCTCTCCGAGGCCGATCCCGAGGGCTGCGCGGCTTGCTCGGCGAAGGAGAATCCAGCCAACGCCTATCGCAACGGGCCGCTCTATCCGGCATACATAGCGGTGGAGATGAAGGCGCTCGCAGACCTGGCCGACGAGTCGAAGGTAAATCTGATTGGAATGGTGACCTGGTCCTTCGAGTTCGAGGGTAAACAGTACTTCGAAGGCTTCCGAACACTGGCGACCAACGGAATCGACAAGCCGGTACTCAACGTCTTCCGCATGGCAGGGATTTTCAACGGTGATCGCGTGGCGACGACCAGTTCGGCTGGAATTGCCTCCGACGAGATTCTGAAGAGCGGCGTGCGTGCAACCGCCGACATTGACGCCTTTGCAACGCGCGGCGCTCACGAAGCCGCAGTGATGCTGTGGAGCTACCACGACGACGATCTGCCATCCGCGAGTTCGCCGGTCAAGCTCACGATCGCTGGTCTTCCAGCAAGCGTACGCCGCGTGCACGTCGAGCACTTCCGCATCGATGCAACGCACTCGAATGCCTACAGCGCGTGGACGGCAATGGGCTCGCCGCAGAGCCCGACGCCGGAGCAATACGCAAAGCTAAAGGCCGCCGGTCAACTGGAGCTGCTCACCTCGCCGGAGTGGGTTAACGTAACGTCGGGAACAATATCGATCGCAACCGATCTGCCGCGTCAGGCAACCTCACTGCTGCATTTGGAGTGGTAACAGAACACTGTATTCCCAACATCTCTCTTCGGACGTTATTCTGATGAGACCAGAATCTAAGCCAATTAGTTATCGATGGGGGTGACGCAATGAAATCAGATAATCAGTTGAAGCGCATGTCGCGCCGGGATTTTATTCGCAGCGTTGCCGCCGATACGGCTGCAATCGGCCTTGCCAGCTCGCTGACACCCCTCTCGTCTCTGGCGCAGACGACGATATCCCCAGCAACCCCGGTTGCGCAATCCGCACCAACATCGCCGCAGACCTGGACTCCGTCAGACTCCCCCAACCAGCCGATCGGCGCAGCCAAAGGCATCTTCCCCGGTCGCGTTACCTGGGTGCGTGATCCCGCCGTAGCGCGCTGGGATGGCAAGACGGGGCATTGGTGGGACGAGGGCAGTATCGATCAGACGGCGCTGGAGCGGATGTGGTCGCGATGCCTGCAAGGTACCAGCGGCGCACACAATGACCGTGCGGCCTGGGACAAGATCTTCCACTACTACAACCTCACGCACGGTCGCGGTCATGTGGGCTGGAAGCCGGGCGAGTTGATAGCGGTGAAGATCAACGTCAACAACGCCTACTCCGGCTATAAGGATCAGGATAACGACATTGATGCGTCGGGCCAGTCGATCCTAGCCTTGTTGCGCCAACTTGTGAAGCACGCCGGCATTGCCGAGAAAGACATCGTCATCTACGACGCCAGTCCGTACAAAAAACAGCGCGCGATTGCCGATCGCATCTATGCGCCCTGCCATGAGGAGTTTCCCGAGGTTCGCTGGGTGGACTGTCAGGGACTGAATGGACGCTATGCGCCCGAGTGGGTCAACAATGCCATTACCTACACTTCGCCCGCGACGCGTCTGGGCAATGACCTTCCACGCTGCGCCGTCGATGCCATGTATCTGATCAATTTGGCGCTGCTCAAGGGGCACGAGATTGCAGGCGTTACATTATGCGCCAAAAATCACTTTGGCTCCATCCAGACGCCCTGGAACGATCACAACTCCTACCTGCATACCGCGAGCCGTCCTCTGGGCGACTACAGCGGACTGGTCGATCTAATGGGGTCTCCCAATCTTGGAGGCAAGACGCTGTTGTATGTCGTCGATGGCGTCTACGGCACACGCACCAACGTCAAAGCCGTCGGCGACAAGGATCGCTGGAACAATCTCTTCAACGGCGAATGGTCGTCGATGTACCTGATGTCGCTCGATCCGGTCGCCATCGATTCGGTTGGTCTCGACTTTCTGCGCTCTGAGTTCGGTTATTCGCTTGGCTATAGTGGGGCGAAATCTTTTCCGATGGGATCAACCGTGAACTGCGACAACTACCTGCATGAAGCCGCTGCGGGCGCGAACAAGCAACTGGGCCCGTATCAGCCGAATGGCAAAGCAATCGGCAGTCTGGGTGTGCATGAGCATTGGAACAATTCACATGACAAGCAATACAGCCGTAACCTCAAGTCCAACGCTCACGGCATCGAATTATTCCATGGATAGATAAACGAGTCGCCTATCACGGCCCAAAAATTGGAACCACGGCAAGCCAGAGAACAAGACCGCAGCCTCTGGTTCGGGCGATCTTTCGTTCAGAAGAATCGATTTCAGCCCACGCTAATTTGAAGAGCCACAAATGAACTTGGATTAGCGCCGATATAGTCGGTCAGTGTCGGGGATTCCGGATCCGAACTGGCGCCGAAATATTTCCTGTCCAGTCGGCGTTTTTCACGACCAATCCGGATTGAAATCCTAGAGCATTTTCACCAAAGGTGTAGAGTGCCGTGGCGCGAGCGCAAAGCAGATTCCTCCGCTTCGCTACGGAATGACAAACAAAGTTGCTCTATAGCAATAGTGAAAATGCTCTAAACGAAGTTTATTGAGTGCTTTGGCATGAACTGAGGGGGGGCCGGTTGTTTGGACAGTTTTTGTTGATTTATATGTGGAAGAATTGTCATTCGGTTTAGCCTGCCATGGATTCTGGTCGGCGGCTGAAGTATACCTGATCAGGCGTGAGTGCTCTCAGGCTGGAGTGTGGTCGGGTAGTGTTGTAGTTGTCGATGTAGCGACTGATGGACGCTCTGGCTTGGCTGACCGATCGTAGGCATGCAGGTTATCCTTCAACGTCCGGCCTCGACCGAGCCTTGAGCGTCACCCGCCTGACACCCCGCCACCATCCAGAGTGGACTGCTTACTGCCGCCCACATCACCAGCAAGACCACGGTTGCCGTCGTAGCCAAGACTGACTCGGAAGCTGGAGCGCTAGTCTCTGCGGTACAGATCGCTGTGACTGTGATTGCCGCGGCTGTGCAGGAGCCCCGTATTGCCCAGAGCAGCCTCTCAATACCTGAAAGGGAAGGGTTTGGATGAGTTAGATTTACCGAACGCACTTAGGTGAACAGACGTTATTGGAGTCGGTATCAGGTTCAAGAGATCCGAGTGAATGCCTTTATCGTTTGTCGCTCGTCTCCTAAACTTAACTCGTTGTGTTTCAGCCCTCACCGGGGCGGCTGTTCGCCGTTCAGGGCTGACGTGGAGCTACAGGGCATGTGTACGGAAACGGTACAATCTCGGGCTGCATCCCGTGGCACTACTTTTTGCCTGTGGTACTTTTTCACGTTGAAATCAGGGAAAACAAGGGATTCTGGTGGACTAAATGGAATCCACAGACTCGACATGAGCCGCCTATCCCCTATGGCTTACCTTTGTTTTCAGCGCGATACGGGAAACGAAGGAGCTAAACCCCGGGCCTTCTTCTCTTTGTGCCAAAACCGAGTTTTTCCGCAGCCTGTTTAGCCGGGTGCCCCATCCATCGCGGCAACACAGCAACATCGCGATGGGTGGGAATGAATACATATCGCACCGCTTGCCTTTGCCGTTGTCTAGCTCTATCCCAGCCTAGGCCGAAGGCCCAGAAACTCGCCCACTCGCCGCGAATCGAATCAAGCCATTACACGCGCCGCCGCGCGTATCGTCTGCTTCCGCACGGTCAGCTTTTCAATGCGATCGCGCCGCACCGCGAAGCCCGAGCCAACCCCGTTCTGCACGGCAATCTCGCCCTTTGCGCTCACCGTCACCTCCGGCTCAATGATGTCCTCGGCCCAGTAGCGAGCCGACGCCGACACGTCTCCCGGCAGCGAGAAGTTGTCCAGCGACGACAGCGCAATGTTGTGTGCGCGCCCGATTCCGGTCTCCAGCATTCCTCCGCACCAGACCGGAATGCCGCGCTCTGCGGCCGCATTATGAACGGCGATGGCCTCCGAAAAACCTCCCACGCGGCCCACCTTGATGTTGATGATCCGGCACGAGTCCATGTCGATGGCGGCCAGAGCGTCTCTCCGGTTGCGAATCGATTCGTCCAGACAGATCACCGTGTCCAGCCGTTTCTGCAACATCGCGTGGAAGTAGAAGTCGTCGTACCACAGCGGCTGTTCGATCATCAGCAACTTGAACTGATCCCACTCCGCAATGTGGTCGAAGTCGGCGATGCGATAGGCCGAATTGGCGTCGCAACTCAGCATAATCTCCGGCCAGCGCTCCCGTACCAGCTCAAAAATACTCGTGTCCCAGCCCGGCTTGCACTTCAGCTTGATCCGCTGATAGCCCGCCTCCAACTCTTCGGCAATCTTCTCCAGCAGCGCCTCCCGCGAGGACTGAATGCCGATCGAAACGCCGCACGGAATCACCTCGCGCGTTCCACCCAGAAGCTTCGCCAGCGACACGCGCTTCTTCTGCGCGTCCAGATCCCAAACCGCATTCTCCAGCGCGGCCTTAGCCATTCGGTTGCCGCGCACCGCTCGAAAAAGATCGGGACAGCTTCCTCCGCCGACCACTTCCCTGCCCACCAATCGCGGCGCAAGCTCCGTCTCGGCGACAATCCAAGCCGTATCGATGCTCTCTTCGCAGAAGTAGGGATGCTCTCCCGCCACGCACTCGCCCCAGGCCGTCAGCCCCTCGGACTCGATCTCCACCAGCAGAATCCGGCGCGCCGTCGTAACTCCAAAGCTGGTCTCAAAAGGATGTGCGAGAGGCAAATTGATCTCGCGCAGATGAACCGCATCAATCGTCAGCATAGTCGTCTCCACCTACCGTCGGCTATTCCCTAACCCCTGCTCTTTATCAACTCGCCCCAGCAAAAAAAATCCATCGCCGTCGGATCTGCGCTCGTAACCGGTAATCGCAAGCCCTCGTGCGAACGCCGATTCCAGCACCAGCCGATTGCGTGTCTGTAGCGATACAGCCAGAGTACGCCTCTCCGACTCCTGTTTCCAGTCATAAATGATGCATGGCACATCAATTCTCTCAACCACCTCGTCGGCAGCGTTGACCGAATCCGTAGCCTCTTCGCCCAAAGCTCTGCGCACCCGAGCCGATCGCAGCCACCACTCCGCAACCAGCCGATCGGTCGGCAATCCGCCCTGTAGCGGCGAGGTCGAAGGCCCATAGCAGTTGCGAACGTACTGCCGCGCAATCGCTCCCAGCCGCGCCAGATTCAGGTGCGCGTTCTTGATCTCCAGCGGATCGAAGGTCCACTCCATCAGCTCGATCCCGCGCGCCAGTGCGTCGTCTCGCTGCGCCAGCTTCAACCGTCGTCCCAACCCAACATTGCGATACTTCGGCAACACGGCCAGCATGTGCGAGTGCAGATACGCCAGTCCATTGCGATAGCCCGGAAGCGCCATAGCAAAGCCCGCCAACGCGCCGCCATCGAAGGCTCCAATCACCTGACCGCCGATCCGCTCGGCCACCAGAAAAACTCGCTTCGGAACCACGTCGCCCTCGCTATACCCCCAAACCGACGTTTGCACCTCGACGCACTGTTCAAACTCGGCCAGCGACCGGACCGGAGCAATGCGAATCGGCTGAGAGTCGCCCGTGCTCACTTGCCCTCCTGCTTGACCCGGTTCCACAGCGCGTCCAACTCCTCTGGGTTCAGCGAAGCCAGCGCCTCAAAGCCCCCCGCAGCTCTCTCTATCGCACCGAACCGGCGACGGAACTTGGCATTCGCCCCCCGCAACGCCGTCTCCGCGTCAACCTTCAAGTGCCGCGCGAGGTTTACCGCCGTAAACAACAGATCCCCCATCTCGTCCTCAACTCGTTCCCGATGACGATCCGCCTCCACCAACTCGGCCTTCAACTCGCCAATCTCTTCCTGTATTTTGGCGAAGAGTCCCTCGACATCGGGCCAGTCGAAGCCCACCTTGGACGCCTTCGACCCCAGCTTTCCCGCCTCCATCACCGCTGGCATCGACCGAGCAATCGAATCCAACTCCGAGACGGCAGCAGATCCCGAAGCAGCAACGCTCTCTGAAGTCGTAGCCTGTTCCGAATCCACGCCAACCCCAGCCGCGCGCTTCTCTTCACGCTTGATCTGCTCCCAGTTGCGCAGTACGGCATTCGCATCCGTCGCATCGGCCAGCTTGCCGTCGACGGGAAAGACATGCGGATGTCGCCGCACCAGCTTCGCATTCAGATTGGCTGCAACGTCGCCAATGTCGAAGTATCCCTCCTCCGCAGCCATCTGCGCATAGAAAAGCACCTGCAACAACAGGTCTCCCAGCTCGTCCTTCAGCTCCGGCCAGGCTCGCCGCTCAATGGCGTCAAAGACCTCATAGGTCTCCTCCAGCGTGTGCCGCTTGATCGTGTCGAAGCTCTGCTCGCGATCCCACGGACAGCCTCCGGGCGCACGCAGCCGCGCCATGATCGAGATCGCCTCGGCCAACGGCTCTGTAGCTCTAGCCACCGCCGAACGCATCCTCTCAGCCTCTAGCGTCTGCGAACTCGTCTCCCCAGCCTCTAACTGAAACCTCTCGCCATCGTTCATAGCACCACTTTACTCGCATCCGCAAAATGAAAACCACAACAAACGGGAGAATCAACTCGCTAGCGCGCGACTTCGTACCGAACCGAATCGAAGTCCGCCCAGCCCGCCGTCTTCGTATTCACCGTGAAGAGCCCAATGCGATCCCCGCGATAGCTCCCCCAGGTCAGCGGATACGGCTCTCCGATCGCCAAATACATCTTTCCATCCAGCGAGTAGCTGAACGAACTCGCACCATCGAATCCCCACGTTGAGCGCAGCCAGACAACAACCTGCTTCAACTCCGGCCCAGCCGTGCGCGCGCCGTTGTTGTTCACCGAGATTGTCCGCGCCCCTCGGTTCTGCACCACGCCGATCGACGCGAATGTCTTGGCGAAGTGCAAGAGCCCGGCCTCCTGCCCATCGACCATTCCGCTCATGTCCAGCTTCACCGTAAACTCGTTGTGAGTACTGCGATAGACCCTCTGAGTGAGCACATCGCCGACCGTCTTCAGATCGCCCTTCTTCAGCGGCGCAAAGGCCCGCAGCCGCAGAAATCCCGGGCGCTCCGTCAGCGACCACATCCCCACCCTCGGCTGATAGTTCCACTGCCACTCCGGGCGCAGCGTCGGCGAGACAAAGTCGTCATCCGTCACGACCAAACTCTTCGCCTGCCCCGCCACCGGCATCGCTCCGCGCCAGACCATTCCGCCGATCCCGTCCGCACCAACCTTGCCCAGCAGAGGCCATCCATCGACCCAGGTCACCGGCAGCAAAACCGCCGCGCGTCCCTCCCAATCGCCGCGGCCCTGATGGGTAAAGAACCACCACCGACCGTCCTCGGCCTGCACAATTCCGCCCTGGTTGGGCTCCTTGTCCACCGCCCCATGCACATGGATCAGCTGGCGCGACTCCCATGGCCCGTCCAGCGACTTGGCGCGATCCATCATCACCACGCGCCCCTCGGGCCGCACCTCGCTGTAGTAGTGGTAGTAGAGCCCGTTCCACTTGTAGAGCTTGTTCGCCTCGCTCCCCCGCGACTGGTGAATGATCTTGTCTGCCCCTGACACAATCGCCATCCCATCCGCCGTCAGCTTGAAGAGGTGGATGTTGTACTTCACCGCATTCGGCCCCTCCGGCCCGGTGTGCGAAGTCACCAAATACATCTGCCCATCGTCGTCCCAGAAGGGACAGGTATCGTCCCATCCCGGCTCGGCCATCACCAGATGCACCGGCGTCCACGGCCCCGCCGCGTCCTTGGCTGTGCTCATGAAAACGCCCTGATCCGGTGTCGTAAAGTAGACCCAGAATCGCCCCTCGTGCCAGCGAATTGCTCCGGCCCAGATGCCGTGCCCGGCACGATTCATGCGATTCCAGTTCAGCTCCGGGTCGATTGCGGTCAGCTCTAAAACCACCCCGCCGTCGATCCTCCAGTTGACCAGATCCTTCGACTCCAGCACCGTCATCCCCGGCGAGTACTGCATCGTCGAGCTGATCGCGTAGTACGTCCCCCCCACGCGGATCACATCCAGATCGCTAAAGTCGGCTGGCAATACCGGGTTGGCGTAGCTCCCGTCGCCGCGATCCCCCCACTCGCCCTGCGTCGGCGAATCCCCACGCACAGCTGCAGCCGAATCAACCCCACCCTGCACAGATTCTCTCCGCGCAGCAGCCGTTTCAGCACCCTGTCCCAACGCCAACGCACCTGCACAAACCACGCTCTCAAGCAGCACACTGACAGCACAGCCGAGTAGTCCGATTCTCATCCCATTGACTCTATCGTATTTCTCGAACAGACGGCTGAGGAATGCCTCCTTGCAAGGAGGCATTCCTTGTTCAAAGTGCGACCAGTTATCAGCTTGCGTTGATGAGTTCTTCGCGCACCGCCTCGTCGCTGACCGCCTCGCGGACCGACTTTGGCAGCGCGATGGCCAGCACGTCCTCGATGTGGCTCGCGTAGTGGATGGTTACGCCAGCAATCTGATCCGGCGTCAGATCCTCGTCCACCTGCTGCTTGCAGTCGGTAGGAAGGATCACGTCGCGGACTCCGGCGCGTTTGGCCGCAAGGAACTTCTCCTTGATGCCGCCGACCGGCAGTACGTTGCCGCTCAGCGTGATCTCGCCGGTCATCGCCAGCAGCGGATGCACTGGCGTATCGGTCAGCAGGCTGACCAGCGCCGTCGCCATCGTAACGCCTGCGCTTGGCCCGTCCTTGGGGATTGCGCCCGCCGGAACGTGGATGTGCAGATCGCTCTCCTTGGTGATGTCCTCGTCAATTCCCAGCGAGACCGCGTTCGAGCGAACCCATGTCAGCGCCGCCTGCATCGACTCCTTCATCACGTCGCCGATCTGGCCGGTAATGGTAAAGGTTCCCTTGCCCTTCATGCGATTGGCCTCGATGAAGAGGATGTCGCCACCCGCCGGAGTCCAAGCCAGACCGACGGCAACGCCGGGCCGCTTGGTGCGCTCGGCTATCTCGGTGTCGACGCGAACCTTGATTCCGCCAAGGAACTCGTGAATTACCTCGGGCGTAACGATCAGCTTCTCCGGGTTTCCCTCGGCGATGCGCCGCGCCAGTTTGCGACAGATCGTGCCGATCTGCTGCTCCAGCTTGCGTACGCCCGCCTCTCGCGTGTAGTGGCGCGCGACCATTGCGATGCCCTCCTGCGGAAACTCGATCAACGCCGCATCGATGCCGTTTTCCTTGATCTGCCGAGGAATCAGGTACTTCGTCGCAATGGCAACCTTCTCCTCCTCGGTGTAGCCGGTCAGTTCGATGATCTCCATACGATCGAGTAGAGGCGCAGGAACCGTATCGAGCTGGTTCGCCGTGCAGATGAACAGCACCTTCGAAAGATCGAACGGCTGGTCGAGATAGTTGTCACGGAAGGTATTATTCTGCTCCGGGTCAAGAACCTCCAGCAGCGCGCTCGCCGGATCGCCTCGGAAGTCGCGGCCCAGCTTGTCGATCTCGTCCAGCATGAAGACCGGATCGTTGGTCTCCACGCGCTTCAGGCTCTGAATCACCTGTCCGGGCAACGCGCCAATGTAGGTGCGACGATGTCCGCGCAGCTCCGCCTCGTCATGCATTCCGCCCAGCGAGATGCGCGAGAACTTTCGCCCCAGAGCCTTGGCTACGCTGCGTCCGAGCGAGGTCTTGCCCACGCCGGGAGGCCCAACGAAGCACAGAATTGGCCCCTTCATGTCGGGCTTCAGGCGACGCACCGAGAGGTAGTCGAGGATGCGATCCTTCACCTTCTTCAGACCGTAGTGATCCTCGTCCAGAATCTCCTTGGCGCGCAGAATATCAACCTCGCTCGCCGAAGACTTCGCCCACGGCAGCACGACGAGCCATTCAATATAGTTGCGCGTCAGCGAGTAGTCGGCAGCCATGGCGTTCATCCGACTGAGGCGACCAAGCTCCTTGAGCGCGTCCTTCTTGGTCTCCTCCGGCATTCCGGCGGCTTCGATCTTTTCCTTCAGCTCGGCAATGTCCTTCTGCGAGTCGTCGAGATCGCCCAGCTCCTTCTGGATCGCCTTGAGCTGCTCGCGCAGGTAGTAGTCGCGCTGCGAGGACTGCACCGAATCCTGCACCTCGGTCTGGATCTTGTTGCGCAACTGCTGCACCTCAAGCTCCTTAGCCAGATGTTTGTTGATCCGCTCCAAACGCGCCGAGATGTCGGGAGTCTCCAACAGCTCCTGCTTGTCGTTGGTGGCCAGAAACGGCAGCGAAGAGGCTATAAAGTCCGCCAGTCGCCCCGGCTCGTCGATGTTGATGGCAATCGTCTGTAGGTCGTCGGAGAGAGTGGGCGAAGAACTCACAATCTGCTGGAACTGACTGACAACATTGCGCTGCAAAGCCTCGGCCTCGGGAGATTCTACAGGCTCAATCTCCTCGATCGGCTCGAACTCCGCACTCAGGAACGGCGTGATCTGAGAGAATTCACCCAGCCGCACCCGCTCATTGCCCTCGGTAAAGACAAAGAGGCTCTGATTCGGCATCTTGACGACCTTGTGAACCGTCGCCAGCGTACCGATGTGATACAGATCTGTAGGCTGCGGCGCATCCTGCCGAGCGTCGCGCTGGGCCACCACCAGGATCGTTTTCTCTTCGCCAAGTGACTGAATCAACTGGATCGAACTCTCACGCCCCACTGTCAACGGCAGCACCGCATGAGGAAACAAGACAGTGTCCCTCACCGGCAGCACCGGGATCGAACGGCCCGATCCCGATAGATTGGCGGAGGAATCGTCTGATTTTGCTGCGGTCGGCTTGATTACGCTTACAAATTCGCTAGGCATTGAGTGTCCTCGTATCAGGTTTTCTACTATTAGACGCATCTACTATTGAAAAAGTCGCAACGCCCGCAATACAGATCTATTTACTCCAAATCTCACGGTGCAGAGCTTCTACTTCCCCATCATCGGCTCAACCGGCATCAATCTTCATGCCGGATGAACTCATTGATCCGACCTTATATTCCTCAGAATCTGACCGAGTTCAAGCAGCGACGTAACGACCCAGCTCTTTCACCATCTCGCAGTGGCTCGCTAGACCCTCCAGCGCGACGTCAATCTGGTTGGATGCATAAAAGCGCAGATCAACAAAAAAAACATACTCCCACGGCATCCCCGGTACGGGGCGCGACTCGATCTTGGTCAGATTCACTCCGGCGCGGGCAAAGGCCTGTAGCGCCAGCACCAGCGTTCCCGGTTGATGAGCCACGCTGAAGGCGAGACTGGCCTTGTTCGCCCCCTCCGCAGCCTGCCACTCGCTCTCGCGCATCAGAAAATGGAAGCGCGTGTAGTTCTCCGCGTGGTCCTCAATCCCGGCCAGCAGGATCTCACCGCCATACTGCCTTGCGGCCAACTCAGGCGCGATTCCGGCCGCATCGTTCAATCCAGCCTCCATCACATGCTTCACGCTGCCCGCCGTGTCGTAGAAGTTTACCGCTTCAATCTGTGGATGTGCGGCGAACCAGTGCCGACACTGCGACAGAGCGACCGGATGCGACAGCGCTCGGCGCACATCGGCCAGTTTCACTCCGGGGCGCGCGATCAGGTTGTGCCGCACCCGCAGCAGGCTCTCGCGCGCGATGCGAACCGGTTGATCCAGCAGCAGGTCGTAGTGTTCTGCCACCGATCCGTGCAGGCTGTTCTCGATCGGCAGCACAGCCCCATCCACCGAGCCCGCCACAACCTGTTCAAAGACCTCTGCCGACGAGGCGCAGGAGACGATCTGCAACTCCGCAGAGTTCTCCCCCAGCATCGCCAACGCAGCCATGTGGCTGTTCGAACCCAACTCGCCCTGAATTGCAACCCTCACGCGTACCCCCAAAATCAATTTCGCAACGCTACTGGCAACCTAAACCCAACACTTCGCAACTTACCACATAACGGCATGTAGTTGGCTCTTACAGTCAGGACATTGGACTTCACCGCATGCCTCATAGGAGAAATAACATGCTCTGGACAATCACGATCGTTCTCTTCCTCCTCTGGCTGGTTGGCTTCATAGGATTCCACGTTCTGGGTGCATGGATTCACTTGCTGCTTCTGGTTGCCGTTGTCGTGCTGATCCTCAGCCTCATCTCTGGACGTCGCGTACTGTAGCAGCTTCCCTTTCCGGGCTGGAACCTCTCCATCCCCACAGCAGACGAAAGCACAGGAGACCGCAATGAATCACAGCATAGTCGAAGGAAAGTTCGATCAGCTCAAGGGCAAGGCAAAGCAGGCTATCGGTGAAACCGTTGGCAACAAACGGTTGGCCAACTCTGGAGCCGTCGATCAGGTTAAGGGCGTAGCCAAAGAGGCATGGGGCAATACAAAAGAAGCCGCTCATGCGGTTGCTGGCCGTATAAAAGCCAATGCGAACACAAAAACTCGCGAGGATAAGCAGAAGTCCGCCGCCAATTCCCACAAGATGCGCGAACGGATTACGACCACCGCGCAGAATGTCAAAGACTCCATCAGCGTCAAGGCCACAGAGCTACAGCGCGCAATTGCGCATCACCATTGATTACTCAGCAACCCCGCAACGACTCGCAACGCTATAGCTGTGTCTTATCGTCGCAACAGAACATCTGCGGCAAAGAAGATAAAAAAGACCACCGAGATCACTCCGTTCAGGGTAAAGAAGGCAGCATTCATCCGGCGCAGATCGCGCGGAGAGATAATGCTGTGTTCGTACAGCAACAACGCCGCAACCAGCGCAACGCCCGTCCAAGCCAGTCCGCCCAGCGCAAAGAGTCGTACCAGCCACACCAGCAGGCAGAGCATTCCCACATGCATCACGCGAGCGATCCCGAAGGCCCGCGCAATCCCGAAGGCCTGCGGAACGCTGTTCAATCCCTCGGCGCGATCATGCTCGTAGTCCTGACAAGCGTACAGCACGTCGAAGCCGCCGACCCACAGCAGCACCGCCGCACTCAGCACGGCGATCCGAGCGTCCAGCGAGCCGCGCACCGCGATCCACGCCGCCGAAGGAGCGATCCCCAGCGCTAGCCCCAGCACCAGATGCGCCCAGCGCGTCACACGCTTCATGTAGCTATAGGCCAACAGAACGGCCAGCGTGGGCAGCGACAACTCCAGCGTTAGCCGATTCAACATCGCCGCACTCAGCACAAACACCGCCGACGTGACCACGACAAATCCTGCGACAAATCCAGCGCTCAACTTCCCGGCTGGCAATGCGCGCATTGCTGTGCGCGGATTGGTCGCGTCCAAACGAGCGTCCACCAGACGATTGAAGGCCATCGCCGCCGAACGCGCCGATACCATGCAGACCACAATCCAGCCCAGCACCGGCAGACGCGGATAGCCCTTCGCCGCCAATACTGCACCGGTCAACGCAAACGGCAACGCGAAGATCGAGTGTTCCCACTTGATCGCCTCCAACGTTAGCCGCGCACTCTTCCAAATATTTTCCATAACTCCATCTTAACTTGAGTGCCGCAACTTCGCTGTTGCTCACGCGGCAGCAGTATGGATGCAGTCTTCGCATTGTTGATTGTAGGTAGATTCATGAGCTACGTTTCAATCTTCAGACATTGACTCTCCAGCCGACCGTAGGCATTCAACGCACTACGCATTCGGGCAGGACACGAGGCGATAAAGTCAGGCTGTAAGAATGATGGCGGCAGATGTTTTGGTTGCGGTTCTTCGCTCCCTCGACTGAGCCGCAGCGACAGGTCGCGAAGTCCATCGGAGATTTTATTCAGGAGGCTATGCGACGGCGATTGTTCAGAGCCTGTCTCGACAAACTGCGGCGTCGCTGTGACCAGATGAAGCAGCAAGCTCCCCGTGTTTGCAATGGCTTCTTGAATCTCTTCGCAGATCTCCAGATCTCGAGCCACATGCTGATCAAGTTCAAAAGGAATGGCCTCGGCCAAATTACGCACCTCCAAAACAACCTGATTTGCTTCCTCACGCATTGCGGCAATCTGCACAGCAGAAGCACTCTGAAGCTGCGGAAGTAACTTCGCATGAATGCGCAAAAGCCGTGCCAATCCTTGACGCATCTTCACCACCGTTCGCTCTGGATGCAGGCGGTGAAAGATCACCCACATCACCAGCAACGCCAACAGAATTCCAAGCACGCGGTCTCTGCCAATGGTCATCTGAGTGGGCGCAGCAAAGCCATGAATTCTAGCAGCGGTTGGACCAAACTCACTCATGCCGTGCATCGGTACGGAGTATTCCTGAAACACCACCAGATAAAACGCGAACACAATCTGCAGGCCGACATAGCCGAGGTGAGCACTGCGGGCAATCCACGCACCGAGAAACGATACGCAGGCGACTGAGATCAAAAACGGCAGAGCAGTATCGGCAAAGGGATAGACGAAGACGATGCAACCAATACCCAGAATGACTCCGCCAATCAGCGCGCCCAGAAAGCGGAAGATCATCTTCTGATTGGTCGCGCCCGTCGAACTCAATCCTGCAATCAGAACTGTCAGCGTAGCCGTAGTAATTCCGGGCCAAGCCAGTGCGTTGTAGATCACATAGCAGATAGTGGCGCACAGACTTAATTTAAACGCATAGGTTAGATAGTCTGGATTTGTCCACGCATCGGGACGGAACCAGGGTGCCTTTGGCCGTACAAGCTTTGGCTTGATCGCAGAACTATGCGGCACAACTCGATCCGCCTGCCTCTCCGCAGCGATGTTATGCAACACCTGAATGCACTCGTCCAGCAGGCTTGCGTCCTTACTGGACGAGTCCTGCTCGTCGTCCAATTCCGCGACGGTTCCCGCCTCGATAGCGTCCAACATGGCGACGATTTGTATGGCTTTTGCCTGCTGCCTCTCATCGGCGGGAGAATGAAACCGTCTGGAAAATGCCGCAGCAAGATCAAGCAACCGAGCAATCCTTGGAATAGGAATCGAAGCATCGGAGATCGCAGATCCAGACTCCAGATGAGCTGCATGAAATTGCACTTCATCAAAGAGCGCAAGCATCTTGCCCTGACCAGCGAAAGCGTAGCGCGTAAGCTGCAAAGTTACCGGCTTCAGATCCTGCGGCGACGCGTTCCGAGCAATGCTCTCAAAGTAAAGTCGCACAACATCCAGACGCGCCTTGATCTCCAACTTTAAAGCGCGCTGTGGATCGCGATTAGTGAACAAATACTCGATGGTCACCTTGCAACCAACAGCGATAAAGCCTGTGGCAATGGGCCACATCGATAGATGAACCAGTTGCTCCGCAGGCAGATGCATCTCCCACAGAGACAGCGTGAGTATAGGAAAGATGCCAAGATTCATCGCAACAATACGCACGGTACTGGCACAAAGAAGAAATCCAGAGAGAAATGTGAAGCCAGCAATTCCCAGCACTCGCACCATGGGATCATTGCCCGTAATTTCAATCAACAGAAGCGCAACACCGACGCCCACGCATTGAAAGAACAACTCCTGCACACTTCGCTTGAAGGTCAAATATGGAACATCGTAGGAGACAAGAAAGATGAGATAGATTCCCGGAGCTATTATCGGCGTTTGCAGCACCAACAGAATCACCGCAGCCAGCGTAGCCGCAGCCGCCGTGCGCAGTGAGCCAGCAGTGCGTCCATGCGAGGGAGCTAGCTCCTGGCGAATCTTCTCTGGCCAACTCGGCGCTGCAAATACCTGCTCTGACACTTGCTATCTCACAATACTGATCGCGGTCTCTCCCATGCGGAAGAGGCTGGGATCGGGGTTTTCTACGCGAATGCGAATCGGAAAGCGTGCAGCCAGATGAACCCAATTGAGCGTGTGGTCAATCTGCGGCAGACCGTTGCTGGTGTTGCTGTCGTCTGGAGAAACGCCATTGCCAATACTCTCGACAACACCATCGAATCGTCGCGATGAATTGCCAAGCAGATACAGATCAACGTGCTTGCCGGGAGTAATGTACTTCAACTCCGACTCGCGATAGTTGGCGACGACGTACCAGTTACGCGCATCGATCAAAGTAAAGAGCGGTACGCCAGGCTTGGCCATCTCTCCCTCGGAGATGTTAAGGTTTGTCACATAGCCATCGAAGGGAGCGACCACCGTGCAGCGCTCCAGATCAAGCTTCGCGCTGTCGACCTTTGCAGCCTTCGCGGGCCTCTGCGCCACCAAGCTGTCCAGCCTGTCTATGCCGTGAATGCTCTCGTTCAGCCTCGCCTGCGAGATCGCAACCCCGACCTCTGTCTCGCGTTGCATCGAGCGCGAGCGGGCCTGCTGTGCCTGCGCCTCTTGCAACGCAGCCTGCGCCTCCTGATGATTGTGCTCGGCCACTTGCATCTTGGTGCGCGCATCGTCCACCTGCTCGGCGGTCACATACTGCTTCGCCAGCAGAGGTTCAATGCGATGCAGATTATTTAGTGCCAAAGTCTGCTGCGCCTCGGCAGATTGAAGAAAAGCCTTTGCTCTTTCCACAGCCGCATCGGACGCATGAGCGGCGTTGGCAATGGTAACGATCTGCGTTTGCGAACCGGTCACTCCAGCGCGCGCGGCCTCCACTGCACTATTCTCAGAGGCAATCTTTCGCTGCATGTCCGTGATCTGTTCTTCCAGTAATTGCTGATCGCTGAGCGCCTGATCCAGCGCGTATTGATACGGGCGCGGATCGATGGCAAACAATACCGATCCAGCGTGAACGAAGTCATTATCCTTGATCGGAATGTTGACCAAGCGGCCAGTAACTTCGGGGGCAAACTGGATGTAATTCGCGCGCACACTGGCGTCGTCCGTGCGCGGATGGTGCCCGGTCTTCCACGAGACGCACAGCAGAAGAACAATCGCAGCCGCCAGCATTCCATACGCCAGTCTCATTCTGTCCCCGCAAAACTCAGGCTTTTCATCTTCCACTTCAACACCTCCTAGCGATAGAACAATAGCCAAACAAGGCAGGACGTCGCAATCACCACGCTGGGATAAAAAACTACAACCGGCATTACCTTGTGCTGTAGATTGCGTACCACTAATTGCCAGTGAATTGTTCCCGCAACGGCAAAGCCTACTAACAAACAAAGCATCCACGAAGGAAGAAACGAGCCGTCAATATCGATGCTTGGGGCATAAGTGCATCCCCCCAGCGCGACAAGCATCGGCGCAATAGCAAACGGTTTGATATAACGATAAAAATATTTCATCCCTGTCTCGCCTTCATGGTTGCCTCGGTACAGGATTGCTGGACGGCTGTTGTCGCAACATCTTTCCCGTTGCATAGCCGAGATTTGCCGCACTGGTCTGCACCGCCGATTTTGCCTGCACATCCGCAAGGCGAGCCACGGCAAGTTGCGACTCGGCGTTGACCAGATCGATCAGATTCTTGACCCCATAGCCATAGGCCTCAAGCGATGCCTCATACGACGTTGTGGCCGCAGCCAGCAAGGTCTGCGCCGCCTGCTGCTGGCGCACCGCCGTCTTGTACTGCAGATAGGCCGTCCATGTTTCGCGAGTAACGTCGTCGTGCTTTTCGCGAAATTCTTCCGCGGCCTCACGCTGCTCCGAGGCGCGCTCCAGCACCTCTCTCTTGCGCAATCCGCCGTCAAAAAAATCCCAGTGAATCTTAACTCCAACGTTCCATACAAATTGCGTGGTGTCGGCCAGGGCGGATCCGCCCTGCTTGCTGACCGTAGGCCAGATTGATAGCACCGAGCCCTTGGAATCGAACTCGACCGTTGGACGATATGCGCTGTCTGCTGCCTTCAATCTTTGCTCTGCCGCTTGCATCTTCTCTGCCAGCGCGGCCAGATCGGGTCGGTCTTGTTGCGCACTTGCAACCAGCGCCGCAATCGAGGTTGAAACCTCATCGGTATTTGGCGGAGAGTCTGGATCAACAATAGTTATTGCGTCAGACGGTTCCGCGCCAAGCGCTTCACGAAGCCGCACCCGCGCAGTCCCCATGTCTCCAATGCCAGCCTCCAGATCGTATTCCGCATGAGCGGTTCCGGCTCGTGCGTTCAACACGTCGGGGAGTGTTGCGCGACCGTTGGCCAGTTGCGCCTCTGCCGAAGATTCCGTCGTGTGAGCGGTACTCAAAATCTGGCGCATCGCGCCCAGTTTGGCCTCTGCGGTTGCAAGGTTGTAGTAAGCCACCACAACGCCGTAAGCCACATTCTGATTGGCGCGCTGAAAGTTTGCCGCCGCCGATAGCTGCAAGTCTTTTTCAGTCTCCAGATGCGCGCGCCGCCGACCAAAATCAAGGATGGTGTATTCCAAGGCAAGTCCAGCATCGGCCGATGGATTCTCCACCATCGTATAGCCCTGCGGAGCAAGCGGCTTGGGAAAGGGATTGATAAACTTCTCATTACCAAGCAGAGCTAGTCCCGCCAGATGCGGATAATACTCGCTGCGCGCCATGCCCACTCGCTCGGCTGCCTGCTTGGCCTGCTCCCATGCAATGCGCGTTCGCGGATTGTTACTCTCCGCAATGTCAATTAACTCATCCAGAGAATATGGTTTGGACGCATCGATTACAGCAAACTCAGCAGTGGCTGTAGTATGCGCCGTGCAGTTTGCAGCCACAGGCAAACTGCCAACCACGCCAACACACTGCGCCATAGAAGGACGAGCGCCCAAGAATAAACAGGTGGCCAAAATAGCCGCACCGCCCATCCAAGGAAAATGCAGGCCAGGCTGATCGTAGTGGAACAACGCTCGCGTCATTGTTTACAGTGTAAACTATATATACAGTGAATACAATTATGGTCTAATATAATTGTTCCGGCGTGACCCCGTCGTCGCCGGACGGAGTGTTTCAACGTGGCAGAGGTAATCCAGCAGGGAGAGCAGCGAAAGTTCAAGGCGGGCGAAGAGTTGCGCAGCAGGCTGCTCGACGCCGCCAGTCGACTCTTTGGTGAGGCTGGCTACGAAGACGTCTCCATCCGCAGCATTGCGCTGGCCGCTGGATGTTCGCAGATGGCCATGTATCGGCACTTCCCCGACAAGGAGGCTCTGATTCGCCATCTATGCACTGAACTTTATCGACAGTTCACCACTGCACTGCATGACAGATTTGATTATCTTCCCGATCCAGTAGAGCGGCTGCGTAGGGCACTACGACACTTTGTGTTGCTTTCCCTGAAGAATCCCCATCACTATCGCCTCACCTTTTTGGCTCCGACCATCGACGCACAGTCTATAGAGATGCGCAACAGTGCCGCCAACCCGGCAATCTCCTACTTTCGACAAAACTTGAAGCTTGCCTTACCGGCTGGCAGTTCCGAAGAACTCGTAGAGGAGCGCCTGCATCAGATTCTGGCCTGTCTGCACGGGATGACGATCATGCTCATCACGCATCCACGCTCCTATCGTCTCAGCAAGGAAGCGGCCTTGCGGCAGTTGGAAGCGGCCTTCAACATTTTTCTAGCTGCACCCGCCTCAGCAGTAAATCCGAAATAGAAAAAGAATGTATTGTCATTCCGAGCGCAACAAAGAATCCCGTACCCATAAAGAACGTCATAAATTATGCGCAACGTCCAGGTCGCCAAGCCTGAACGTTGCGCTACGGATTAATCTATGGATTAGCCTGCGCATCGTTTGGATACGAGTACGACGAGCTTCCATTGCCCCAGATGTACGAGTAGTCATACCAGCCGCGCGTCGCCGGAACAGCCGAAGTATTAGTCAACTCCATGCGCATCGCGTCGTCAGACGATCCATCCTGCGTACTCATCGAGATCGTAATTAAGTTGTCCCCGCCAACCGACTGAATCAGGTCGCTAACGGGCCACTGCATCACAAACCATTGCGTGTATCCCGAAAGCCCTGAGCGCATCTGGCAGTCGCTGGCGTGGCTATAATGCCAGATCTCTTCATGATTGTTCAGATAGATAACGTAGCTACCCTCTGTACACGCCACAGCCACCGAGAGTACAGCATAGCCGGACGAGTAGGACGTATAGTTTGCCGGAGTGGCAAAGTGAATCTGCCAGGCCGGGATCGGCGTAGTCACTCCATTCGTTCCGGTTTCAGTGCTGAGTCCGGCAACATAGGACGGAATCGCGTAGATGTATCCATCCGTCGAAACGTCGCTGCCCGTACCATAGACCGCGGCATACAGTCCTGGGTCGAAGTAGCCCCAGTGGTTATAGTTCCACTTAGTCAGGTCGTTGGTCGCCGGGGTGGAGCCAACGGCGGTGGCGTAGTAGACGACCGCGCCGTTATTGGCTGCGAAGTCCGCCCAGTAGTTCCATGCCCCAAGGTTCTCGCGGTCGTCCTTACCGTCGGACGTATGACCGTGCAGGAACTCGTGCGCCGAGCGATCCGGCGTACCAATCGTGAACACCGTTGTCTCATTTGTCCCGGCGAAGTTCTCTGGAACCCATGTACCAGTGAAAGTAGTCGTTCCGTTAGCCGTCACGACAACGCCGTCCTGGCGGAACTCGCCCCACTGGCCCAGCACATAGACGCTGACCCGATAGGTTCCCGGCACCACTCCCGTAATCGTCGCCGAGCCGTTTGCGCTGATGTCTGCCCAGTACTGATAGCCCAAACTCGAAACCTGATAATTCACTCCGGGATCGCTGAGTACAGCCCACGCCGTGTACGGCGATAAGCCAGATGGGATTCCGCTCATGTTAATCGAGACCGAACCGCGCGCCGTAGAAACAACATAGCCAGAAGTGGTCAGCACGGTATCATTGTCGTAGAGCGGAGCAAGAGCCGCTCCAGCCGCAATCGCATCGGCGTACATGTCGGCCTGCGTTGCAATCGGACTCTCGGTCTGGGTATAAGCCTTTCCGAAGCGGTTGACGTGGATATAGTAAGGCCCGAAGAGGCGTGTACTAGCCACTCCTGTTGCCGTCGCCAAGGTCGTAAGCGGCTCATCCTCGTGATCCGAGAAGGCCTCAATCATATCGATATTCTCGGTGAAGAAGAGATTCTGTTTGGTCGGTCCTCCGACAAACGTGTCCTTATTGTTCAGTACCGTCCAGACCCCATAATTCGGACCATAGACGCCATGCGCCTGATGCAGATACTCGTACCCGGCAAAGTCGTACTTGGTGTAGAACTCGCGCGTCCAGTTAGATGGAAAATTGTTGAATCCGTGCAGATCCTCGACCGCATTCTCCACCGAACGTCCTGCCGCACTGGATCCAAGATCCGACTGCGAAGGCAGCGTAACATCCTCCACGCCCAGCCCAGTCAAGCTGGGATTCACCTCGTAAGTATTCGGCAGAAGGCTTGTATTGTCGCGGAAGACCCACTGCACCTGCCCCACACTTCCCGCAATATCGGTCGTCGCGTGGACGAGTTCAATGTACACATGCACCCCGGGATCATTGGGATAGACGATCCAGTGTTCCGTGGCGCTGTATGCGTTGGTCGTACTCGATGCATTGGTAATCTGCCAGTCGAGGTAGGATTTATTGGGACCCCAGGTAGCCTTCGCATTTACATTTGATCCGGTGCCGAAGCCAGCGTTGTCCATGTATAGCCCATCGCTGCTGTAGGCGGTATCGATCAGTTGATCCGCGTAGCCATCGAGTATCCAGCTAATCAGGTTTCCCGAAGAGGAACTCCACTGGAACGTGATCGCACCGTTGTCGATCGTCCAGGTCGAGCTACTGTTGTTGAGAGTAATCACAAACGGCGTCGCGGCTGCCGTGAGCGAGACCGTCTGCGTTCCTGCTCCTGCGTTGTCGGTCAGCGTCATCGTCGCCGTATATGAGCCGGAGACCAGTGGTGCAAACTTCATCGTGATAACACAACTTGCATTCGCGGCAACCGTCGTACCGCATGTGTTTGTCTGAGTGAAGGCGTTTGCATTAATTACGCTCATTGCAATGCCGCTCAACGTCAGCGCCGTCGTGCCGGTATTCTGTAGCGTGACGGTCGCCGTCGTGGTGCTGCTAATTCCTGCAACGATACTGGTGAATGTAATCGCATTTGAACTCAGGGTTACGCCCGAACCTATCGCGGTACTGGAGAGTCCAACAATCTCCGATCCGGCACTGGTATTGTCGGCAATCGATAACGTTGCGGTGTCCGTTCCTCCTTGTATCGGCGCAAAGATCATCGTCACGGTACAGTTCCCTGCGACCGCAAGCGATGAGCCGCAGGTTGTCTGCGACACACTGAAGAGATTTGCGTTCGTCCCTGTTATCGTGGTTCCGCTCAAGGTAAGCGGTACCGTGCCATTGTTGGTCAGCGTGACCGTAGCCGTCGAAGTTGTAGTTCCTGACCCCGTAGTTACAGAGGCAAAGCTCAACGAGTTTGCGCTCAGGCTGACGGTTGGCACTGCGGCTGATCCGGCCAGAGCTACGGTTACAAGGGGGCTGGCCGAGTTGTTGGCGATTGACAGGGTTGCGCTGTCCGATGCGGTTGCGGCCTCGGTGTAGCTGAGCGTCACCGTGCAGGTTGCGGAGACAGCAAGCGATGTCCCGCAGGTGGTCGTCTTGCTGAAGGCGCTGGCGTTCGCGCCGCCCAGTGTGATTGCACCGAGCGTTGTGGAAACCGTGCCGTTGTTGGTCAGCGTCACGATCTGCGGCGTGCTGCCCGAGCCAGAAACCATCAGCGGGAAGGTCAGCGAAGTTGCGCTCTGGCTGATCGTTGGCACCGCCGCCGATCCGGTCAGCGCGACCGTCGCCGAACCGCCCGTGCTCGCGCTGTTCGCAATCGTCAGCGTCGCCGTATCAGTTGCCGTCGTCGCCGAGGCAAAGTTTATCGTCACCGCGCAGTTGCCGGAGACCGCAAGCGACGAGCCGCAGGTGTTCGTCGTAATGCTGAAGGCGCTGGGATTGCTTCCGCCAATCGCGATGCTTCCGAGCGTTACCGGAACTGTGCCGTTATTGGTCAGCGTCACGACCTGCGGCGTGCTGGCCGAACCCGCAACCATCAGCGGAAAGCTCAGCGAGACCGAACTCAGGTTCAGCACCGGAGCGCTGGTCGAGCCGGAGAGAGCGACCGTTACCGGGTTGCTGGCCGTGTTGTTGACGATCAACAGCGTCGCAACATCCGATGCAGCCGCTGCGTCGGAGTAGCTCAGCGTCACCGTGCAACTTCCGGCGATCGCAAGCGTCGTTCCGCAGGTCTTCGTCGTAATGCTGAAGGCGCTGGCGTTCGTTCCGCCAATCGCAATGCTTCCGAGCGTGACGGGAACCGTCCCCGTATTGCTCAGCGTAACCGTCTGCGGAGTGCTGGCCGACCCCGCCGTCATCAGCGGAAAGCTCAGCGAACTCGCGCTCAGGCTGACGGTCGGCACTGCCGCCGAGCCGGTCAACGCTACCGTCGCCGAACCGCCTGTGCTCGCGCTATTCGCAATCGACAGTGTGGCCGTATCGGTTGCCGTCGTCGTCGAGGCAAAGCTCACCGTCACCGTGCAGGTGGCGGAGACCGCAAGCGATGCGCCACAGGTCGTCGTATCGCTGAAGGCGCTGGCGTACGCGCCGCTGATCGCGATGCTTCCAAGCGTGACGGGAACCGTCCCTGAGTTGGTCAGCGTAAGAATCTGCGGTGTGCTGCCCGAGCCCGCAACCATCAGCGGAAAGCTCAGCGAACTCGCGCTCTGCGTCAGTTGTGTAAGAGTCGCCACACCGGTCAGCGCCACCGTCACCGTACCGTTGGTGGTCGAGTCAGTCGAGATCGTCAGCGTCGCGCTGTAACTCCCCGGAGCCGTCGCCGTAAAACTCACGGTCACAGTGCAGGCGTTTGCCGCCAGAACCTGCGTCCCGCAAGTGTTCGTCTGGCTGAAGTTACTCGCATTCGTCCCGCTGATCGAGATCCCCAGAATCTTCACCGTGGCGGAACTCGAATTGGTCAGCGTAGCAGCCTGAGGCGTCGTCGCCGTCACCGAACCGGTCAAAGCCAGCGTCGTCGCCGTCGTCAGCGTTCCCATCCCCGGCTGATTTGTGTCAACAGCGGTCGCCGCCGATGAGCCGCAGCCAGTCGTCCCCACCATGGCCCCAACCACTCCGGCCATAATCCCCAGCCGAGCAAAACGCGCCAGCTGCGTAAACCGTCCCAAACCAACAGACGCACGGCCTCGCCCAGACGGCAGACCTTCAAAAAACAAACCAGAAAAATTCATGGAGTGACTCACCTATGCAACGAAGAACTCTCCCAGATCAAGACAAAAGAGAGTATTTATATGGAGCAGATAAAGTGACCAGATACAGCAGAAACAGACAAAAAAAGGAAATCAACTATGCCCGAAAGTGTACCCACTCAAACACAACAAAGTCCATAAATATCGTAGATTCC
>Ga0302270_10000894_pt1 | contig 30985 bp, 25 predicted proteins | sample III_Bog_E2_3_FD_198773 | JGI IMG/M metagenome (GOLD analysis project Ga0302270, IMG submission 198773) | Peat permafrost microbial communities from Stordalen Mire near Abisko, Sweden - III_Bog_E2_3 | ecosystem: Environmental > Terrestrial > Soil > Wetlands > Peat | place: Sweden: Abisko... | reverse complement strand
ACTGGAACAAGCCATGGCGGATGCCTTGGCCACAGTTACCGCCCAAAACGCCGCCAACTGTTTCCGCCATTGCGGATATGGACTATGTTAATAGCAAAAATGGTCTAGCCTTCTTGGGATTCAGTTTCCCATCCACACCGAGCTTGGGAGCCGGGGGAAAGTCGAGTATTGCTTGAAATTCCGCCATGGCGTGCACTTGGCTTCCGCGGTCGAGAATGTTCACGCCCTTCTTCTGCGCGATCACGGGGTCCCCATCGAAGTACGCGGCGCGCTGCTCAAACTCGGTAAAGTCTTCGATGGTCTTCAGCGCTCGCTGTGAGCCGAACAAGCGTTGAATGTTCACTCCGCGCAGCGACGGCGTGTTGATCCGATGCCGGAACTCCTGCGGCCTCGAGTCACCCACCAGGTGGGTGGCCCGATTGGTGTGACCGTTCGCGTGGCAGTCGAAGCATGCTACTCCCCGGCTCGGGCGTTCCGTGCGCCGGTCTTCGGTGGCATTGAACTGCTGCTGCGCGAACGTGGTCAACAGCAAGCGCAAGCCCTCTAACTGCTTCGGGTTCAGAATGCCGTTGAATAGTTCGTAGTAGTTGTCGAGCGTGACCAACTTGCCGTGCGACACATCGCCCAGATCTACGCGGGTAGTGAGATAGATTGGCGGCGGGAAGTCAGGGAGCAGATGGTCAGGAAAGTCGAAGTCGAGGTCAAAACGAGTCAGTTCGCGCCCTTCCTGCTTCTTGATCTCGTCGATTTCGAACTTGGGAAAGAGCATCCCGCCCTCGGGATGGTTCGGATGGGGCAAAGGGAGGAAACCGGCCGGGAAAAGGCTCCGTTCTTTGATCTGCTCCGGGCTCAACTTCGAAAGCTGGTCCCATGTCATGGCGCCGGCCAGTTTGACACGCACGCCCTGTTGCACTGCCTTGCCCCCCGACATTTTGGCTTCCTGAGCGGGGCGATTGCTCAGATCATAGCGTTGCTCAAGCAAGACCATGTGCCGCTTCATGATCTCTGGCTTGGCTGCGGTCATGCGGCTCAGAATGGTCGAGAAGCTCTCGTGAATGTCAACCGGCATGTAACTCGAAGGTGTTTTGCTATTGTCCTGTGAGCGCACCGCAGAAATGCTTATCAGCAAGCCAACGGTTAGTAGCGCCCATCTTGATGTATGGAATGTCGTCTTCATTCTCTGCACAAGGATCTCCAACTGTACTTGCAGCACGTTCCTGACCACTCCAGGAACGGCCGCGACTTCAACCCATCCACTCGGGATTGCTGGCGGTGCTGTCAGACTCCGCTACCGTCTTGAGGTGTTCGTACTTTTCCGTCAAGGCGGCGGCCCTCAACTTCGAGGGCAGAGCGGATACTCGGGTCTTATCCATCGGCCGGAATGTGCGCGCGGCTTCCATCGCCTGTGGGTCGCGGTTGAGGCTCGACTCGTGCTGTTTCGCCATAGTGCGCCGCGAGTTCTACGATGCGCGGCCAGCGCTCGGGAGTATGAACGGGTTTCACTCAGCTGCACGCTATGCGCTCACGAAAGTTGACCTGACATGGGAACCGGCCGAGGCGTGATACGCTAGCGCCGAAGGCCGTTCAATCCAAGGCCCGGTTGATCCGGTCGTGCTGAAAACAGGCCACGTAGCGCGACCGCGTCTGCGATGACGATCCAAATATGGTGCTTCGGGGTTGCATTGCTTGTTCGCTGGTGACATGCCACAGTCCCAGCCAGAACGAATCACTGGGGCAACTGCGCATTCACTGCCACGGCGCAAAACTTGCCGTGCGTGCAGAAATAGCTGCACGCAGTTGCTAGCCCTCACCGACTTAACGACTGCTCTTTTCCAACACGGTTAACAAGCTCAGTATCTATTTCGATTCTCAGACTGGACCTCTACATGCATGGTGAAGGCCCATGCGTCGCGTGCCGTTCTCGAGAGCAAGCGCAATCACGTGCGCCTTGTTGTTGGGCCCGTCGAGGCACAATCCACTTGGGCCACGTAGAAATCTGACAACACCCTGGGGCCAAATGCGGCCAGCGGCCCGGTGCAGCAACCGCAGATCACCAAAAGGTCCGCGCGGAAGAGTTTGCTGACTGCTGATCCAACATTCGTAGAAGAGAGAGAAACAATGAAAACACAACCTGTTGTGGCAGAACATCATCCATTCGTCACCGATATTCAGGAGCTCCGCCGACGGGCGCGCGAGCACATGGAGATGGGCGCGGTTACCAGTGCCTACACTGCGGACCGGGAAACGGTCATCCGCATTCTGAATGAGGTCCTCGCCACCGAAATTGTCTGTGTGCTGCGATACAAGCGGCACTACTACATGGCCACTGGCATTCATGCCCAGGCCGTGGCCCAGGAGTTCCTCGAGCATGCGAGCGAGGAGCAGGGTCATGCCGACATTGCGGCCGAGCGCATCACCCAATTGGGAGGCGAACCTGACTTCAATCCCGAGGGGCTGGCGACTCGCAGTCATTCCCAATATGTCGAAGGCAAATCTCTTCTGGACATGGTTCGGGAGGACCTTATCGCGGAGCGGATAGCTGTAGAGTCTTACAGCGAGATCATCCGCTATCTCGGCAACGACGACCCCACCACGCGCATCGCGATGGAGCAGATCATGGCCAAGGAAGAAGAGCACGCCGACGATATGAAGAAGCTGCTGGAAACTCTCAGCAAGGACGAGCGTTCCTGAAGAGATGCGGCGGCGCCACGACGATGGTCAGGCGCCGCCAGGATGGAGGAAGAGTCGCGCATCTGGAGAAGGACGGGGACTCTTTGAGTCACGTTCCGCATGACCGACTGATTGCTATAAGGAGTGGTTTGCGTTCGCGCATCGAGAGCTTCAGCACGCCTCGGCAGGACCGCCATGCAGCCCATAGCACCCAAGGCGGAATGCGCCAGGAGCGGGACGCCGCCACCTCAGATATTCATGGCCTTACCTCACGAAGAGAGCAGGTCTCTACATGCGCCCCATAAACCCGGGACGAGCGATGCCGTTGAAAGCGGTGCCTCCGGGTTTGTCTCCATCCGTCTTCTTCCCACCCCAGGTCCAGTAGAGCCCAAGGTAGGCGTAGTTCTCAGATTTCCGCGGTAGCATCGAGATCAGCGCAGCCAGCGCCATCGACAGTTTGTCTGGGAAGCCGAAACAGAAGAACACTACGCCACCCGATCAAATTGCCATCTGGCTGCGTGCGTCGCTCACCATGCTCGTGTACCGTCGGGCCAACTCGTGGATCCGTTCGCGCTCGCGGCGCTTGATTGCATTTTGGTGGATGAGATTCTGGCCAATGCCAAGAGCGGTTGCGCCAGCGAGGATGTAGTCGGCCGCATTCTTCTGGTTCACGCCGCCCGCCGCGATCAGCGGTACTTGCGGGAACGGCGCTTTGAGTGTCCTGATGTAGTCAGGACCGCCTACGTGTGCGCAAGGAAACACCTTGACGAAGTCGCACCCCACTCTCCACGCAGCCATCACTTCGCTGGGCGTCATGGCTCCGGGCAGGACCACAACACCGCGCTTCAACGCGAACTCCACGATCCCGAGGTCGAGACCGGGACTCGTCAAAAACCCGGCTCCGGCATCCAGACATTGCGCCGCGGTTTCCACATCGGAAAGACTGCCTGCGCCCACGATAACTCCTGTGTTGTGTCGAGTGAGTTCGGCAATGATTCTGACCGCGCCAGGAATCGTCATGGTGACTTCGACGATGGGAATGCCTCCGCCGCACACCGCCTCAGCCGCGAACAGCGCTTCGCTCTCCGAATACAGGCGGATGGCAGGGATGATGCCGATTTCGACGATACGCGCGCGAATCTCATCTCTCGTCATTGAGCTCCTTTGACGCTGGGGCTGCAAAGCACGCGAATCAGGGCAGGCTCCTGGTTCCTACGGCTGCTCGAAGCTGCTCAAGCGCCGTGAGGTAAGACGCAATGGTCTGGCGCCAAGCGAGTTGCGTGGCGCGATAGCTGCGTTCAGCGTCCAGAAAATCGAGTAGGCTCGCGGCTCCGCGCCGGTAAGCGTATTCGCTGATATCGCGGTTTTTCTGCGACACGTCGAGATAGCCGGATCGATAGTACTGCGCTACCCGGTCACTGGTTTGCAGCGCCTCGTAGGCGTCCCGCACGTCGGTCATTGTTTGTCCTTGTGCCGCTGACTGCTGCTGCTGCGCCTGGGTGATGGCGTAACGCGTTCGCGCGATTTCACCCTGGTTGCGATTGAATACCGGAAGCGGAACGCTCACATTGAAAGTCATGGCGCTAATGCCGTTGACGTGCGAGTAGTTGGCCGCGGCGGTCACATCCACCTTGCCATTCACTTTGGCGAGTTCGTGTTGACTGCCCGCGGCGGTTACGCCCTGCACTGCGGCACGCAGGTCCGGCCGGTTCGCCAGAGCCTTCGTCTCCAAGTCGCCGAGCGCGAGTGCGAGCGGTTCGTAATCGAACACGCCCGACACCCCATATTCAGCGGGCACGGATTCGTAACCGAGCAGTTGGCGGAGGTCTGATAAAGCCTGGGCCCGCGCGAGTAGCGCCTGCTGAACATCCTGCTGAAATTGCAGCAACTGGAGTTTGATCTTGAGGTAATCGTTCTCGCTGATGCCACCTGACTTGAATTTCAGCTCGCTGATGTCGACTGTATCTTGATAGCTCTTCAGGTCCTGTTGGGCAAGGTCGAGTGTTGACTGCGCGAGTTGCACGTTGATGAACAACTGGGCGACTTGAAATGTCAGGCTGCGCTCGTTGTCCGCCACCTGCGAGCGTGTCACCGCCGTCGCATCCTTGGCGGCTTGAAGGCGGTGTTGACGCTTCTTGCCGCGCTCGAAGAGGTAACTCACGCCGATGTCGCCCTCTGTCGAATTGTGGAGGTAGTCGGCAATGCTGCCTCCAGGGTTGACGAGCGGCAGGTATTCCCAATCGGTGAACAGCGTCGGGTTAGGACGGAGATTCGCGGTCATCTCCTGGGCTTCGCTCTGTTGTACGGTGGTTCGAGCCGCAAGGAGGTTGTGGTTGTGCTCCAGCGCCATCTGGATCGCCTGGTCCAACGTGACCGCGACGGGCCCTTGCGGCGCCTGACCGGACGCGAGATGCGCGGACAGCGCCCAGCAGAATGCGGCGAAAGCGACCCGCACTCTGCGGATATGGAATACGGAACCTCTAGCTCTCAAAGGAGTCCTCCGGATCGGGGAGCGTGTCCCCCTCCCTGGCCATCCACACATACAGCGTTGGAAGCAGGACGATACTCATCAGAAGGTCAGAAATCAGGCCGCCGACGATTACTATGGCGAATGGCCGCTGTGAGTCGGAGCCGATGTCGTGCGACAGTGCAGCGGGCAGCAGTCCCAGCGTCGCCACGAGCATGGTCATCATGATGGGGCGAAGCCGCAGGACGGCGCCCTCCACGGCCGCATCCACAATCGAGTGACCTCGCGCGCGGCGTTGGTTGATGTATTCGAGCATGATCACACCGGTTTGCACGGAGACGCCGAACAGCGCGAGGAATCCGACGCCCGAAGAGACGCTGAAGTTGGTGTGGGTAACGAGCAACGCCAGCAAGCCGCCCACTCGGGCGAGCAACACATTCACGAGAATCAACAGAGACCATTTGAACGAGCGGAACATGGTGTAGAGAATGATAAAGATCAACAGGATGGTCAGCGGTACGACGATCAGCAGGCGGGCTTCCGCGCGCTTCTCGCTCTCGTACTCTCCGGACCATTCGAGGTGATAGCCCTGCGGCAGCTTGACTCTCTTCTGCACCTGCCGCATGGCTTCCCCAACCGTGCTCCCCAGATCCCGGCCTCGCACGCTGAACGTGATGGCGGCGTAGCGGCTGTTGCCTTCACGATAGATGTCGTAGGCGCCGTCTTTCACCTCCACTGTCGCGAGTTGCGCCAAAGAGACTCGCTCACCGGATGGGGAGAGCAACCGGACATTGGAGATGGCTTTCCGGGTATCGCGATACGGCGCCTGGTAGCGCACCACAACGTCGTATCGCTCTTCGCCGAGGAGCACCTGGCTGACCGCGTTGCCGCCTACGGCCGTCTGAATCGCGTCCTGTATATCAGCCACGTTGATTCCAAAACGAGCGGCCTGCCTGCGGTCCATCGTGAAATCGAGATTCGGTTGGCCGAGAGTGTGAAAGAACTTGAGGTCCGTTAGCCCGGGCACGTGCGCCATGGCGGCGACAACTTCTTCGCCCTTGTCGTCGAGAGTCTTCAGGTCCTTTCCGAACAGCTTGAGCGCGAGTTGACCTTTTGTTCCCGTGACGGTCTCGCCCACGTTGTCTTCGATCGGTTGAGAAAAATTCCAGAGAGCGCCCGGGAGATTTCCGACCTCGCGATTCATCGCGGCGATCAGTTCTTCTTTGTCCCTACGGAACACTGGCCGCCACTGGTCCTTCGGCTTCAGGTCCACGAAATACTCGGTATTGCCGAACCCCCCTGTGTCGGTCCCGTCGTCGGGCCGCCCGACTTCGGACACCACTTTAGTCACTTCGGGAAAGGACGCGAAAATCAAGCGGCACTGGTCGGCGAACCGGGTGCCCTCGGTGAGACTGGTGCTGTCGGCCAGGGTGCCGCGTGCCCAGATTGCGCCCTCGTCCAGATGAGGCAGGAATTCTGAACCGATGACTCCGCTGAACGCCAGATAAGCCGATACCCCGAGAGCGGCGACTCCTACGCCGAGCGTGATCCAGCGATGATCGATGGCCCAGCGCAGATTCGTTCGATAACAGTCGGTCAGGAAAATCATCACCGGGTTATGCCACTCACGGACTCCCTTGCGGAAGAACAGACTGGAGAGGACGGGCGCTATCAGGATGGAAAAGGTCAACGCCCCAAGAAGGGCGAAAGCCACCGTCAAAGCCATGGGTCTGAATAGCCGTCCTTCAACTCGCTGCAGTGTGAAGATCGGCATGTATGCCGTGATGATGATGGCGATGGCGTAGAACACAGGGCGCTGGACTTCGTGCGCGGCGTCGCGGATGATCTGGGCGATAGGCCTTGTGGTCACACCTGGATTGCTTTGCTGACTGATGCGGCGAACCGTGTTTTCCACCATAACTACCGCACCGTCCACCACCATCCCGAAATCGAGCGCTCCCAGCGACAGCAGATTCGCGGGAATGTGGGAGACATCCAGCCAGATGGAGGCGAACAGCAGCGAAAACGGAATGGTGAGGGCCACGATCAGAGCGGCGCGGACGTTGCCTAAGAACAGGAGCAGGACGATGGTCACGAGAATCATGCCTTCGCCCAGGTTGTGCATCACCGTGTGCAGCGTGTAGCGCAGGAGGTCGGCGCGATCCAGCATGGGAACGACCTTCACGCCCGGAGGCAAAATGCCGTTGTTAAGTTCGTTCACCTTCTTGTGGATTGCTTCGAGCGTCGGACCTGCGTCGGCGCCTTTGCGCATCAGCACGACTCCTTGAATTACGTCTGGTTCATCGACGATTCGTCCGTCTTCCATGTGGTTCGCGCGGGCCATGCGGCCCAGGCGGATTTTGGGGCCTTGCGCTACCTCGGCTATGTCCTTTACGCGCAGAGCGGTTCCGCTCTGCGTCTTCAAGACAGTCAGTTCGATGTCTTCGACATTGTTGAAAAGCCCCAGTGCGCGGACGTTCATTTGCTGAAGCCCTGCTTCCACGAAGCTGCCGCCGGCATTGACGTTGTTGACGGTCAGTTGCTGCTCCACCTGACCGATGCTCAATCCGTAGGAGACCAGCTTCTTCGGGTCCACGCGCACCTGGTATTCCCGGACAGTCCCTCCAAAGTCGGAAACGTCCACAACATTGGGAACAGACTTGAACTCCTTGGCCAGGGTCCAATCTTCGATGGACCGTAACTCCATCAGGTCGTACCTGGGATTGGTGCTTCGCAGGGTGTACCAATAGATCTGGCCCACGGTGCTCCAGTCCGTCCCGATTTGCGGCTGCAGGCCTGGAGGTAAGCTCACCTGCGTGAGCCGTTCCAGGACCTTTTGCCGGTTCCAGTCGTTTACCGAGCTGTCGTCGAAAATCATGATGACGAACGACAAGCCGAAGATGGACTCGGAGCGCAGGAACGACAAATGGGGGATCCCGTTCATCTGGATTTCAACCGGAATCGTGACTTGCTTTTCTACCTCCTCCGCGGACCGGCCGGGCCACTGGGTAATGACCGTCACGTAGTTGTCGGCGATGTCGGGATACGCTTCGACCGGCAGGTTGTGAAAGGACAAGGCACCCCACGCCGTCAACAAGACAACAATCGCGATCACAACGAACCGGTTGTTGAGCGCGAAATCTACAAGCGCACGAATCATTTCGTTCTCCCTGCAAACAGCGTGGCTGGATACTATTGATTGATCGCGATCACGTGTTCGAGGACCACGGCGTTGGACACTACCTGTTGACCCGGATCCAGTCCTGACTTGATCTGTTGCAGGTTGTTTGCCAGGCGGTCTCCACCAACCACTTCCACGCGCCGGAACTTCTTATCGGCGGCGGGCACATAGACCCAGTCACGGTCGTGCAAATGCAGGATGGCCGACGCCGGTACGACCGTGTGAACTTCCTTCGCGCGACCGCGAAACGTGGCCGTGACGAACATGCCCAGCCGCATGAGGCCCGGATTGCTCACTTCAATTCGAACCTTGGCGGTGCGGATGTTCGGATCGAGAGCCGCGGCGATGTTGCTGACCGATCCCTTGAGCACAAGGTCGGGGTAAGCGTTCAACCGGATTTCGGCGCTGTCGCCAAGGTGCACGCCAGGCAGGTCGTTCTCATACACGTCGCAAACGATCCAGACATTCGTCATGTCGGAGATCGTGAATGGATTCGTTGCCAGGCTCTGCACACCGGCGGAGTTGGTGACCTGCTGGTCGGTGATGATCCCGGAGACCGGCGCGAAAATATCGACCATGCTGTTCGGGTGATCGGGGTTGTTGCCGAGCAGGCGGATATGCTCGCTCATCGTCTCCACGTCCACCACGGCTTTGTCTTCCGTATCCTGGGCGACCTGAAGATCGTTTAGCGCGATGGCCCCGTGGGCGAACAACTCCTTCGCGCGAGTCAGTTGCGTGCGAGCAAGAACCTCGTCCGCCATGGCTTTCCGATAATTTGAAAAGGCCCCGGAGACGTCGTCGCTGCGGACGGTCAGCAATAGCTGGCCCTTCTTGACTGTGTCCCCGAGCCTCGCGTGTATTGCGACTACACGCCCCGACGCCAGCGAGATCACCGGGACGTTGCGGGAGATGTCGGGGTTCACTGTGCCGGTGACCACCAATTCCGGGGCCGCGGACTCCGATGTCGCCTCGGCCATCGGAAACTGCTCCGGATGTTCGACCGAGAAGATGCTGACGTCGAAGGCTTGGACTACCTTAGATGGCGGCGGCGCCTCGGCCCTTGTATCGGCCTGCGCCTGTCCGCAGCCTTCGAGCAGCAGCAGTGACGAGATGCAAGCGAGGAGCAGACATGACTTCAGATAGCTTTCCATAAGACACTCCAATCCGTGATCTGGCGTTACGTTCCAAGGCGGCCTGGGGCGGCACGAGCGAAGCAATCGCGCGCGCCGCCACGCTGCCGCCAATGCCACTCAATTGCTCGCACGAACTTCACTAGAACTTGACCATCACGCCCACGCTGACAGTCGCCTGGCCCTTGCGAAGATCCGGGAACCAGACACTGCCGGCGCCGCCGCACGCCGCGTACGCTGCCGTCAGGTCGTTCGTGCCGGCGGACGCGCCGCTGGTGCAGACGTACTGCGAGGGCGAACCATTGTTGCCGCCGGGCGGCGTAATGCCGCCGCGCCCCGTCCAGTACGGAACATCGGAGTGCCGGTATCCCACCTCTGCCCACCAGGTGATGTACTGTTTGGGCATGTACTGCAGCGTGGCAGTCGTATCCCACATGTGCGCTTTGTCGCCGGGATTCGCCGTGAAGTAAGGTGACCCCGAAATGGCGTCCGCGCCATTGATCGGCGGGAGAAGCGTCAGATAGCGGCCCGGATTGTTCATCATGCCGCCGCCGAGCGTCAGGCCGAGCAGGTCCTTATGGAACCAGATGCGGTTGTAAAGCATCCAGCCGAGAAACGCTTGCTTGGGCCCGGCCTTGCCGCCATGGCAAGTCACCCCACCGCCGTATTCGCATCCGGCGTCCGCGGTAAACGAGAACGCCGCTTTGGAGATGCCTGTGTTCCCGGGATTGTTCAGATAGCGAACTTCTACGCTGTCGTCTGTGTGGAGGCGTGAACGGCCAGGAACGCCCAGCGTATCGGTGCCGTTGCCGTAGTTATTGAAGACCATCGAGAGCCACTCGTAGGGACGATACAGAATCTGTCCGCCAAGCCCGCGATGGCCGTTGAACTTGTTATAGGACTGCCATCCGTTGACAATCCAAGGCTCGATCTTCAGTTTGTTCGTGGGGAACCACTGAATGCGCAGCCCATTGAAGAACCACGGCGTATTCGAGGACACAAACGACGGCTGGTAAGTCCAGTTGTCGAAGTTGTAGTAGCTGAACAGGCCAATGTACGAAACGAAGATTCCGGCATCCACGTTAAGCCCGTGGTTCACGTTGAAGTGGTAGCCGCCGTATGCCTCCGAGACGTACTTGTAAGCGCCGCGGACGTCCCACTGTCCGACGCCGGCGCTGCCATCGTTGCGTGGCGTCGTGGTCGCAAACAGCCCATCCATAGTGAGGAGCCTGCCGCGGACATTTTGCCAGTGGAAGTCGCCGCCGACGCTGATCTGTTCCAGTTGGAATTCGCCGGACCGGAACGACTCGGTCGCTCCGCCCATCGTGTGATCTCTCGGTTGATTGAAATCCTCCATGAAGTGCGTGTCGATCCTCACTTCCGGGGTGAAGAACTTCGTATCCAGTACGGTGTCTTTGTTCCGCGACGTGCCATTGAGCCAGGTGAAATCGCCGAAGGCAAACGGAGTATCGTTGTCCGGGTTGGGGCTGGGGTCGGGAGCTTGCAGGGCCTCTGGAATGGACGGCGCAGGGGCCGGCTTTGGCGGCGCAGTCGGTGCTGCCGCACCTGTCGCCGCGGCAGGTTGCGCCTCCGCGGCGCGAGCCTTCAGCGAAGCCTCAAGCTGTTCGATCCGCTTCTTCAGAGCTTCCAGTTCTTCGGTGATCGCGGACTCTGGGGCCGCGGGCGCCGCGGGTGACGCGTTGGTTTCCGGGGCGGAAGGCTGGTTCGCCGCGAGTAGAATATCGACCTGAGACGTCCCGGAAGTGGCCACCTCGACTTTAGTGGTTGACCGGACAAAGCCATCCCGGGAGGCTGCCACCTGGTACAATCCCGGCTCCAGTTTCGATATCGAAAAGGTGCCGTCAGAGCCGCTGATCGCTGTAATGTACGCCTCCTTGTTCACGTTGTGCGCTGTGATTCGGACTTGCGCCACTGGCTGACCATTGGCAGAGTCTCGAGCTATCCCGTCAATAGCGCCAAACAACGCTTCCCCAAAAACAGGGATGGGCAGCGTCGCAAGTTGGAACGCAATGCAGGTTGGCAAGACGGCAGAAAACAGTAGGTTGCGGGCCATAAATGTCCTTTCTAAAACCGATGTCACAATCGTTCGTTCGCAAGGCACTGGAGCGCGGGCACGGCACGAGCGATGTCCTGGCCAGGCTTCTTTGTCTTGCGGAATTGTCCACGCGCTGTTTAAGGCGGCGGTTGCGTCCAGCGCGTCGCGGACGAGGTGACTGCGCTACATAGGTGAATAGCTTTTGCTACGGTTCTGAGTATGAGACTCAATTTATAAGGAACGCATGAAGATGCAATGCGGAAGTACAGGGATCCTTCGATGGGTGGCTTGCCACGACTCATAGTTGTCGAACGAGCGCACTTACGAGTTATCGTCGCGGACGTGCGATTACCGGCGGGAACAAGCGAACCAACTTGTTCATGAGGGCTATCGTGGCGAATGACATTCGTGGCCATCACGTTCGCCCTCCTGCCATCAACTCCGCCTCCGATCTAAACCGGTAACCAATCTGTGAATCGGTGACCAGGTACTTGGGCGAGGCCGCATCGTCACCGAGTTTCTTCCTCAGTTGCCGGACGAAAGTCCGGAGATACTCCAGCTCGCCGCCGTACTCCGGTCCCCAGACCGCTGAGAGAATTCGTGCGTGCGTGAGCGGAAACCCGGCGTGCGACATCAGAAAAAGGAGTAGCTCAAACTCCTTGGGAGTCAGGTGGATCGGGTTCCCCGAGTTCTTCACGAGACGCCGCGCCGGATCGATTTCGATCTCTCCGATTCTGATCGCGGCGGCGTCGTCCGACTGCGATGCGCGTGCCCGGCGCACGGCGGCCCGAAGCCGCGCCGCCAGCTCCCGAATGTGGAATGGCTTCGTGATGAAATCGTCCGCACCGGCGTCCAGCGCCCGAATCTTGTCTTCTTCTGCGTTCTTCACGGTCAACATCACAATCCCGAGCGTCGGCATCAACTGACGAATCCTCCTGCAGGTCTCGATGCCGTTCATGCCCGGCATCTCGATGTCCAGCAGCACAGCGTCAACGCAAATCGTGCGCACCAACGCGATCGCCTGCTCGCCCGTTTCGGCCTCCACGATTTCAAAACTCATGCCTTGAAGCGTCTTTCGCAAGGCCCAGCGGATCGTCGTTTCGTCGTCCACAATCAGCAGCTTTCCCGTGATGGGCTTTTCGATCTCGACTGGCGTCAGTTCTGGTTGTGAACTCATCCCACTTGTTCCCCGGCGGCACTCGAATCCCTGCTGTAGCGCGTTCCAGTTTGCGACTGAATGATGATTGTGCAGGACAGCTCATGAGGAAGGCATGAAGATGCACGGCCAGTTCATCACACGAGCCTGTTGAGTCTATGCAACTAGTTCCATCTATTACCGTTTATCGCTACATACAAAGAATTGATCGACTTCGTCAGGTTTTCTTATGCCTGGGGCGCGCTAGAGCCGAGAGTTGAAGAATACGTGTTTTGTGAGCCGTACAAGAGGAGCCGATTGTATGAAACAGTTTGTTTTACAGTACGAGACCTTTATGCGATCCTCACGCCGGACGTCCTAGACTTCCTTATGCACCTTATGCTGGATGAGAAGCGGAACGCCCCGAAATTCCTTGGAGAGGCACGTCTCCATGCACCCATCAATCCGGGGAGTAGACTCCTGCGCCGGGCAATTCGCAAGAACATCGTTTCCTTTCCGGCGCAGGTTCCAGCGTTCGCAAAGCAGCCGCCGGACGGCGCGCAGTGGCGCATGGTTCTCCTGTATTTCGTTCGCGGTTGGAACCTGAGGGATATAGCGGCGCGATTCCAGGTTCCGCCACACCGCGTCTGCCTGATCCTGAACAACTGGTCCGTGCGGGCCCTCGCGCTCGGGTACGTCGAAATCGTCGATCCGGACGCGTTCGCCGAGTGTTGCCGGGTCGATGTCGAGCACGGGACCGGTCGCGAGGCTGAAGAAACACGACTGGACGAGAGCGGACCGGCCGTCGGGATCCATCATCGGCAATTCCCGGAAGCCGCCCCAGCGATGCACGTCTCCGCCACATCGGTGGCTGCCGGAATGCGGTCTGGAGGCATATCCAATGAAGTACCTGTAAAGAGTGTCAAGGTGATCGACGCTCTGGACGTCGCAATCGCACGTTGTGAAGAGTGGGGCGACGAATTCTGGGTGCGCACGGCGACGCATTTGCGCGACTTGAGAGCAATCGCGGCAACCGCACTCGAAACGCGGCCAGCGGTCGATCAAACCGATGGCCGCTTCACCACGTTCCAAGGCGGCAAGAACAATCTGAAACACGATCTGAGTGTAATTGCAGAGGAGCAGGTTTCTCATGCTGTTGCGTAGTGGCAATTCGATTTGGGCCGACAGGAGCTTAGTCGCAATTTTCGGCGTCGCACTCGCTGCTTGGCCTTCGTGTGCGCAGAATCACTTCTCCCGGGAACTCCCAGCCTTCCGAACCGACTCCACGCTGGTCCTGGTTCCGGTCACGGTGGTCGACCGTCACGGGGCCGTTGTCAACGGACTGGCGAGCGATGCCTTTACGCTGACCGAAAATGGAGTGCGACAACAGATCCGCTCGTTCAGTCAGGAGGACGTGCCGGTTTCGATGGGCATCGTGCTCGACATGAGCGGAAGCATGCAGCGAGTCCTCGGCACGGCAAAGGAATCCTTACGAGCCCTGATGCAAGACGCCAATCCCGCCGATGAAGCGTTTCTCAATACCGTCTCGACACGCCCGCGGGCACGCTCCGGGTTTACGCACGACTTTGATGAGATCCTGAGCCAGATTGAATTGGAGAAGGCTGGTGGAAGTACGGCGCTGATCGACGCGATTTACGGCAGCCTGCAACAGCTTCGCTCAGGGGTCCATGCGCGGAAGGCGTTGCTGATCATTTCCGACGGGATGGATAATCACAGCCGCTACTCTCAGGAAGAGCTGATGCGATACGCAATGGAAGCCGGCGCACAGGTTTACACCATCGCGGTCAGCGCCCCGTCGCAGACGGCCAAGCCCATCGAGCTGACGGAAGAGAGGAAGGGAGCACTCTTCCTCCAAGAACTCGCGGCAAAAACAGGCGGCATCGGCTTCATCGTCCATAATCAGAATGACATTGCAGAAGCGGTCACCGGTATTGGCCAGGCGCTCCGGAATGAGTATGCGCTCGGATATATGCCTGACGGCACTGACCGCACCGGCCGGTGGCGCAGGATCAAGGTCAGAGTCGCAGGCTCGGGAATGACGGCATACGCACGCTCGGGCTATCGTTTGGAATGAGACCTCGATCGGGCCGCCGTACTGCCCGCGCATCGCACCACGGCAGAAGAACCCGACGCGCACATTTCTAACACCGGCGTTCTCACTCTTCCGCGTCCTCGGACTGGAGGGCTGGCGCCGGCTTACCGCCCGCAGCCCATGCCCCGTCACGACTGGCGTCATGACACTCCGCGAACTGGCCTGCGGCGTACCAGCCAAATCTGGAGCGCACTTTTATGATTTCCTTATGGGTTTCATCACATAATTGAAATCACATCATCTGCGACCCGAGGTGGATTCCTCTGGCATGCGGATCAGCGCGCCATCGACGGGAGTCAAGGAAGCGATCGTCGTTGGCTCATGGCGGCAGGCATGGACGGAAAAACTGGACTCTTGATCGGGCTCGTCTCCAAATCGAAGGCGCGGGTAGAGGCGCAACGCCGGACGGGCTACAGGTGGGCCTTGCGCGCTCTGCCGGCGATAGTGCGCGGGTGCTTCACCGGGTCCGCCGCTGTTGCCCTGGTGACGTTTTGTGCGTTCCGGCTGCATCTGAACCTCTCCACCTCCGGCTCTCTCTACTTTCTGATAGTGGTGATGGTGTCCAGTATATGGGGCTTCTGGGAAGCCAGCGTTACGTCACTGATCGCGGTCAATTGCCTCAACTACTTCTTTGTCCCTCCGGTGCTCACATGGAGCGTCTCGGATCCGCAGAATTGGGTTGCACTGGCCGCCTTCGAGATCACCGCGCTGACTGTGAGCCGGCTCTCCACGCGCGTGCAGGCCCAGGCACGAGAGGAGGCGCGGCAGCGGGTACAACTCGGGAAGCTCTACGAACTCAGCCGCCGCATTTTGTTTCTCGACCCACGCCAGAAGACCGGGTCGCAGCTTGTGTCCCTCATTCAGGAAGTCTTCCGAACCGAATCCGCTGCGCTCTTCGATGCTACGCTGCCTCGCATGGATGCGGCCGGTCCACTGACAAACGATCTCGAACACTTGGCGCGCCGCGCCTATTTCCAGGACCGCACTCTGGAAGGCCCCGGCGCCCACACGTGGGCGCACGTTCTGCGGATCGGATCGAGGCCAGTCGGTGCGATCGCTCTCAGTTGCCCGGAATTGGACCTGCCCACGGTAGTGTCGGTTGCGTCGTTGGCGGCCATTGCGCTGGAGCGCGCGCGATCCTTCGAAAACGAGAGCCGGGCTGATGCCGCGCGCCAGGCCGAACAGCTTCGGACAGCGGTTCTCGACGCGCTTGCTCACGCGTTCAAGACCCCTCTGACGGCGATACTCACTGCAAGCTCAGGACTGGTTGAAGCCGGACGTCTGTGCGCGGACGACGCCGAACTCGCCGCGCTCATTGACGAGCAGGCGGAGCATCTGAATCGCCTCACTTCCGAACTCTTGCAAATGGCGAGGATCGATGCGGCGGAAGTCAGACTCAGGCGGGAACGCATCTCCGTGCTCACGCTGATCGAAGACGTCCTGGCTCGATATCGGGATCAACTCGGCGACCGGCGCGTTGACATCTCCGATGTTGAATCTCAATTGGAGGTGTACGGCGACCGCGCGATCCTGAGGAGCGCGCTGGAGCAATTCGTCGATAACGCGTCCAGATATTCCACGCCTGGATCTCCGATCGCTATCAAAGCGGAGGAGGATCTGGGGGAGATTGTTATCGAAATTCACAATGAGGGACCCGTCATCCGGCCGGCTGACCGGGAACGCATCTTCGAGCGATTCTATCGGGCGGAGGAATCACGGCACCGGTCTCCGGGAACGGGGCTTGGCCTCTCCATCGCAAAGAAGGCCGCGGAGGCGCATGACGGCCGAACCTGGGTAGTTAGCGAGGAACACTCGGGTACTACGTTCTTCTTTGCTCTGCCTCGCGGGATAAGGAGGCAATTCGATGCCGTCTCACGGCAAAGTTCTGATCGTTGATGATGAGTTCTCCATTCGGCGCGCGCTACACAACACGCTCCAGACGATGGGATTCGTCGTGGACGATGCATCCACGGGTGAGGCCGCTCTGCAGCTTGTCCACGAGTCCCAGTATGATGTCGTGCTCCTGGACATCAACATGCCAGGCATGGGAGGGATTCAAACCTGTCGCAACATGCGGAAGGGCCTGCCCCGATTGGCGATCCTGATGTTGACTGTGCGCGAAAGCGAGGATGACAAAGTGACAGCGCTCGATGCCGGCGCGGATGATTACATCACCAAGCCATTTCATATTCGGGAGCTGGCGGCCCGCGTCCGCGCTGCGGTAAGGCGTTCGGCCGCATCCCAAGCCGATTCTGACGAAATAATTCAAATCGGAGATATCGACCTTGATCCGGCTCGCAGACTTGTGCGCAAAGCCGGTGAACCAGTTCATCTTACTCCGAAGGAATTCGACCTCCTGCATTTCCTCATGGCCCACGCCGGTCTCCCGATAACGCACGTACGCCTGCTGCATGCTGTGTGGGGCCCAGAGTACGGCGGCGAACTGGAGTACCTGCGGACCTTCGTCCGGCAGTTACGCAAGAAGCTCGAGGATGACCCGGCGGAACCAGAGTATCTTTTGACAGACAGCCATATCGGTTACCGGTTTGTAGAAGCGAAGCCGGAGCCTGTCCCGGAAACCGCCTGAGAGCAGGCCTCTTCGTCTTGGGCTACCGAGGCGGCCCGACTTGAGCGCATATAGGCTGGGCGCCAGCCAGCTGAAAATCCACTCGAAGCCCACCATATTGTCCAGCCGTCTTCACCTTCGTCTTCGCAGGTCGCCAGCATGAGCGTCGGCTGCTTCGCACGGTAACCATCAGGGACACGGATGCGCCGTATTACTTTCGGCTCACTGCGCCATAGTGTGCCGGAGCTTCGGACAGTCCCGGAGGGGACTGCTAATATCGTGACTATGCTGGAGAGGATCAATATGCAATTCACAAGGCGAGAGATGGGCAGGATCGCGATCGCGTCCATACCGCTGGCCGGCGCGTTCGGCGCAAAGCGGATCGACTCTAAGTTCGGCGGCGTTCAGATCGGCGCCATCACTTACAGTTTCAATCGCATCGCCAGCCCCGATCCGGAAGCAATCATCAGGGCATATGTCGAGATCGGGTTGGGCGAAGCTGAACTGATGTCGGACCACTGCGAGGCTCTGGCTGGGGCTCCAGCTATGCCGGTGTTCCGGCGGCCCGGTGGTGGACGCCCGCAATTGACGCCAGAGCAGCTCGTGGAGCGAAAGGCTGCCCAGGACAAGCTGGCGCAGTGGCGGACCTCTGCCAACGGGAACACCTGGAAGACGGTGGCCAGGAAGTTCGACGACGCGGGCATCGATCTTGCTCTCCTCTGTTACAACATGTGGGACAGCATGAAGGATGAGGACATTGAGTACGGCTTCCAGATGGCGCGGGGGCTCGGCGTGAAGGCCATAACAACCAGCACGACCTTAACCATGGCTAAACGCATAGCTCCCATCGCGGACAAGCACCGGCTAATGGTGGGCTATCACGGCCACGACGCGACGAACGATCCCAATCAGACGGCGACGCTCGAGAGCTACGACACGTTGATGACGTACGGCAAGTATAACGGCATCAATCTGGATATCGGCCACTTCACGGCCGCCGGATATGATGCTGTGGCCTTCATCAAAGAGCACCACAAGAAGATCACCAACCTGCACGTCAAGGACCGGAAAAAGAATCATGGTCCCAATGTTGCGGTCTGGGGGACAGGCGACACGCCGATTAAGGAGGTCTTGCAACTGCTCAAGAATGAGAAATACCCGATCCCTGCGAACCTGGAGTTGGAGTATCCGATTCCCGAGGGCTCCGATATCGTCGCCGAGGCCAAGAAGTGCCTCGCTTATGTCAAGAATTGTCTGGCGTAGCCGGCGGAGTGGATAGTCTGGTAGTTGGGTTTCCGGAGGTCTGATATGTCTCAAACAAGACGGCAGTTTTTTTACGGTACTCTGCTAGCCGGAGCGATTCCCACGGGGGGCTTCGGCAGCACTCCATCGCTGAAATTCATGGGATACAAGTCCCCGAACGAGAAGTTGAATTTCGCGGCGATAGGCTCCGGTGGGCAGGGCGGCGGGAACATCGCTGCGGCGGCGCCCACGGAGAACATCGTGGCCCTGTGCGACGTGGACGAACGCCGCGCCGCGCCGACCTTCAAGCGCTTTCCGAACGCGAAGACGTTTAAAGACTTCCGGCAGATGCTCGACAAAGAGGGCAAGAACATCGATGCCGTGATTGTCGCCACGCCCGATCATATGCATGCCACGGCGGCGATGTGGTGCATGGAACGGGGCAAGAGCGTATACGTGCAGAAGCCGCTGGTCCGCACCATCTGGGAAGCCCGGCAGTTGCGCGCGGCGGCCGCGAAGTACAAAGTGGCTACGCAGATGGGCAATCAGGGCTACTCCAACGAAGGCACCCGCCAGTGCGCCGAAATCGTCTGGAACGGCGAGATTGGAAACGTGACCGAAGTTCACGCCTGGAGCGACCGTCCCATGTGGCCGCAGGGGCTGACGGAAATTCCAAAGGAAGACCCAATTCCGTCCACACTCGATTGGGATCTCTGGCTGGGCGCCGCCGAGAAGCGTCCCTTCACGGCCGGCGGAGCAACTGAACCAGACCCGAACGGCGGCTTCTTCTATCAGCCATTCAACTGGCGCGGATTTTACGACTTTGGTTGCGGCGCTCTCGGCGATATGGCGTGCCACATCCTGGGCGCGCCCAACATGGCGCTGCATCTCTCCAAGCGAAAGGTGATCGGCGTGGAGTGTGTGAAAAAGGAAGGCGTCAGCCCCTTCATGTTCCCGAAGGCATCGATCATCCGCTTCGACTTTGCGCCTTACGGCAACATGCCCGCGCTCAGGATTTTCTGGTACGACGGGCTGAAGCAGAATCCGACCATCTCCAGCGTTCCTGAAGGCGAGTGGATCGGCGATCCTCCCATGCTGCCGCGTCCGGCCGGGACAGGGGGCGGAAGGGCACCCGGCGCCCCGGGTGGCCCGGGAGGCCCTGGCTCGATGCGTCCCAACGAATTCCACTCGCCCGGCCGCGTTTTCAATTGGGATGATTTCCAGGCGCTGAAGACATCCACAACACCGCTTCGCTTCCCACAGCCTGATGGCAGCCTCTTCATCGGCGACAAAGGCATCTTGACCACGGGCACTTACGGCGACATGACCCGACTGATCCCGGTCGAGAAGATGAAGGACTACCGCATGCCGGCTCCCTTGCTCACCCGTTCGCCCGGCCACATGCGCGACTTCATTCGCGCCTGCAAAGGCGGAGACCCGGCGTGCTCGAACTTCGAAGTATCTTCTCCGTTCGTGGAATGGATGCTGCTCGGTGTAATCGCGCTCCGTCACGAGGGCAAGCTGGAATATGATCCCGAGAAGATGCGCATCACCAATAACAAGGATGCGAACAAGCTGTTGCGGCCCACGTTCCGCAAGGGTTGGGAGTTTCACGCTGTAAAGTCCTAGCTCGACGCGATCGCCCAATCCATCGTCACTCTTGTCCAAGACAGCTTTGAGCATCGCGCGCCTGCTCTGGCAGCATAGCTGAAGGGGAATGCCCACCTATAATTGAGCGTTGGCGATGTTTCGTTGCGCGGAGCCTCGCCGAACGCAGAACCCTCAGGAGGGCAAGACAATCCTACAATCCGCGAGTCTCTTCAATCAACTGCTCCAACATTTTTCACGGACCGAGTTCGGGGCGCTGGTCAAGAAACACAATGCCGAGCGGGCCGCCAAGGGCTTCACCTGTTGGACGCAATTCGTCTCGATGATTTTCTGTCAACTCGGACGCGCCGATTCGCTGCGCGAGATCTGCAACGGTCTCACCTGCTGTCTCGGCAAGCTGGTCCATCTCGGCATCCTCAAAGTGCCGCGCCGCTCCACCCTGTCCTATGCCAATGAGCACTGGCCGGCGGCGCTGGCGCGAAAATCTCTTCCAGACCGCTCTGGCACGCTTTCGCGATCAACAAATGTTGGGTTTGCGCAAACACAAATTCCGCTTCAAGAACAAATTACTGAGCCTCGATTCCGCCACCATCACTCTCTGCTTGAACCTGTTTCCGTGGGCCAAATTCCGCCGTGCCCAATGCGGTGTGACGGCTCACGTGCTGCTCGATCACGACGACTATCTGCCCGCCTACGTGCTGCTCACCGAGGCCAAACGCAGCGACGCCAAACTGGCCGATGCGTTCACTCTGAATCCCGGCTCCATCGTCGCCATGGACCGCGGCTACAACGACCACGCGCTGTTTGGCCGTTGGACTAAGGCGGGCGTCTTCTTCGTCACGCGTCTCAAAGACGACGCCGTTTTCGAGGTCGTCGAGAAGCGTGAGCCCCCGCAGAAAAGCCAAATCATCTCCGATCAGATCATCCGTCTCACGAACGCCAAGGCCCAAGCCGACTGCCCGTGTTTACTACGCCGCGTGCTGGTGTGGGATCCCGACCAGGAGCGCGCCATCGATCTGCTCACTAACCTGCTGGAGTTCGGCGCGGCCACCATCGCCGCGATCTACAAAGACCGCTGGCAGATCGAATAGTTCTTCAAAGCGCTCAACCAGAACTTGACCGTGAAAAGCTTCGTCGGCACCAGCGAAAACGCTTTGCGCATCCAGATTTGGACAGCCTTGATCGCGCTGCTGTTGCTGAAATGGCTGCACCACCTCTCCAAAGCCAACTGGTCGTTGTCCAATCTGGCCTCGCTGCTGCGACTGAATCTCTTTACTTATCGGGAGCTGACGAAATGGCTCAACGACCCGCTGGAAACGCCTCCGCTGATTCGCGAGCCGGAACAACTGGCGCTCACCTGGGACTGACTTGGACAGGCTAGTTTGTTTGAAACCGGAGACCTCCACCCAGAAAATACGAAAATGCGCTCACAAGTCGATTCTTTCAATGTGCCTTGCTACAGGTCTGTACTGTTTTCTCGTCCATGTCTGCGAGATGGCAACTATACGCTCATAAGTATGTCCGTGGGCGGCGTTTGCCCGGATCTGTCAACTCGAATCGCACTGTTTCCACAACGTTTGTGCGCGCCGGTGTGCACGGGACGGCACGGCTCTACTGGTTCCTGAAATAGAAGTTCAGGATGCGCCCCATATTCAGGACAAAACCGGCTATCCGGCCTTCCGAATCTCGCTGGAAATGGATCACGCCATTCAGGCCCTGGAAGTAATCCTGAACCAACGGCCCGAGTTTCTCTGGTTTCGATTTCAGACGCCGCAATACGAGCCCCCGTCTTGTACCGCGATTCGATAGACGGGATCAATCTCCTCGCTCACGTACGAACCGGCGTACGCCGTCAATTGCGCGGTTGTGAGCTGCAGTCCGTCGACGCGTTCGAAGACACTGGGCTGTTTTAATGCTGGCGCGTGAAAGGTCACCCGCAGAGGCGCGCCGGAAGGGGCCACGCCGAATTTCTACGTCTCGTTTGGGTCGGCGACCAATTGGAAACGGTCATCGGTGACCGCCGTCAATTCAAGTTCGCCCATGAACAGTTTCCCGTCTTTCAATACGAAGCGCCGGAACACTTCGCCGTCCTGCTTCCAATACAGCCCCGCTTATTGCGCGAGGCGTTGCGGTGAGACGTCTAGCCATTTCGCGGATGGGCTTGGCCGGGCCGCAGCCGGCTCCTTGAACTCGCTCGCCAGATAGATGTCGGCGACCCTCTGCGCCAACTCACCGGGAAAGACGTCACCCGAATTGCACAGGCACGCGATCGCAAAGTGCTGGTCGGGAAAGCGCATCATGTGGGCTCGATAGCCCGCATCGGCGCCGCCGTGTTGGACGACGGGTAGCCCTCGATATTTGCCGAGCTCCAAACCAAACGCGTAGTCCAGCTTCTTCCCGCTATTCAGCTTCCCGCGCTGCAACTGCTGTTCCGCGAGTGCCCGGCCGCCCACGCGAGGATGATAGAAATTCTCGTCTCACAGCGCCAGATCTTCCATCGTTGTCAGCAGGCCAGTCGCGCCCACGGTATCGAAATTCGTTACGCTCAGGCGGTAGCCGTTCCCGCCTTCGCCGGCCACGTAACCATACGCGATGTGCTTCACAATCTCCGCATGGTCGTCACGGAAGTGCGTGGTCTTCATATCGAGCGGCCCGAAGATGCGATTGGTCGTGAACTCCCGGAATGACTGACCGCTGACCCGCTTTACGATCTGAGCGAGCAATGTGTATCCCGTTTTGCTGTACAGGAACTTCTCGCCGGGCTTGTTGTTGAGTCCGTTCTGCCGCGACACCAATTCCAGAACGTCGTCATCTGTGATCAGGTCGAGGTAATTACGCCAGCCGGCTAGTCGGAGTAAAGCCCACTGATCCCGCAGATCGCTCGTGTGGTGAATCAGGTGCCTGATCGTGATGCGTGCGCCGAAGTCGGGCAATTCGGGTATGTACCTGCGAACAGTAGTGTCCGGCTAAAAGTCGAACAGATTCAATTGGTTGCCGGAATCCATTGAGTTGAGATCAGAGTCGGATGGTTGTAGGGCCTGTAAAAGGGGTGTTTTCTCGAAAAGGGTGCTGCTCAGAATCTGCAGAATTTGATAGAGGCTTGCCTCCAACCCCAAGCGCTTGCGAATGATGGCCACCAGGACATAGACCGAGACCGCGATCCAGATCTGCGTCTTCACCGCGTTTTCGCTGGTGCCATAGAAGGCCTTGATCCTCAGGTGTTGCTTGATCCATTTGAAGAACAATTCCACCTCCCAGCGGCACTTGTAGATCTGGGCGATAGCAAGCGCCGGAAGGGTGAAGTTGTTAGTGAGAAACTTGAACCGCTGCTTTGTTTCCACGTCGAGATCGCTCACGCGCCGCAACGCCTCCGGGTACGCTTTCACCGAGCCGATGGCGGTCAGAATGACGGTGTGATCGGAGCGAACACCAGTGGCCTTGTCCACCGCATGGGAGTAACGGCGCTGGAGCAGGACATTGGATTTGGTGCGCGTGAGGAAGAACGCCGCGCTGAGCGTGAAGATGTACAGGCGTTGGAAATCGACATAGCCGCGGTCCATGACATAGAAGGCCCCAGCCTCGGGCTCGATCTCGTCGAGGATGTTGACATCATGCACTTTGCCCTCGGTAATGCGGATGAACGTGGGGATGTTGCCGTGCAGGTCCAGCAGCGTATGCATTTTGACAGCGGCTTTGTGCTTGCGGAATTTCGCCCAGGGAAACAGCGCCAGGCACAGATCGATGGTGGTCGAGTCCAGCGCGTACAAACTCTGCTCCAGGTCCACGCCGATCGGATCGGAGGCATGCAGTGGTCGCGCAATGCGGATGAGCACCTGTGCGAAGTCGGCGTAGATGCGCCAGTCATGCGCCTCATTAGAGTCGGCCAGCGTCGAGCGTGACACGCGACCGTGGAAGCCCATGTGGTAGAGCTTGCCCCCCCACAGAGCGCAGGCCTGCTTCTATGTCGCGAAGACTATCCCGATAAGTGAGTTGGGCGCAGGCCATCGACAGATACTGGTCCCAGCAAGAGAATCCGCGTGGGCGCGCATCGCCGCCGTAACGCGCCACGCACCGGCGAAACTCGCGATCCGGCAGAAAGCCCAGCAGTTGAGAGAATACGGTTCGGCCTTGGTTCACGCACCATTGTTGCCCGCTCCAAAACCCGGCTTCGAGGCCAGTCCCCATTCAAATCGCGGCAAGGTAAAATGACCCGCAACTAACAGTACCAGAGGCACTTGTCAGCAGCTCGGCGGCGTTAGCCGGACAGTAGTGTTTCCGAGTATAGTCCTTCCTATCCAAGCATCCGCCCGCGAGCGGACTTGCGCGAACGGGCGTCGTAGGAGGAGCCATCGATGCAACACCCGGTTCGTGCTCTGTTGTCAATTCTAGGCTTAACGTGTCTCTGGACCGCCGTCGCCCAACAACCGTCCCTGCCTGCCGTGGGGCAGCGCCCAAAGCCGCCACGGAGAAGGATAGAGTCGCGGCCAGTGAGCCCGCGCAGAGCCCAGGCGCGGCCGCGCCGGCGGCCTTGAGCGAGCCCGCGATCCTCGTTGCTGCCGATCGCGAAGACGCCACCGCCAAGGTTCTGCTGCAGGGGCTGGAGGCGGCACCAGCCGAGGGAGACCTCGAGGTGGGCATGCTCACCAGCGTGCAGCAACCGAACGTGCTAATTCGTCCCACGGTGACGTTCATCTCGACTACGGCGTCCGACAAGACAGACAAGACACCCGATTTCCTAACGAAACTGACGTTTCACGGTCTAGTGCCCTTCGGAGACAGCAGCGCGCCGTTGCTGTACAAGGGACGCCAGGTGAAGGTGCTGCACTTCTCAAAGCCCGGTTTGATCGCCCGGCCGTCCACAGGAGATGCCATCGTAGCCCAAGAGGGTGAACCGCTCTTGCTCGTCCTGGAGAATCCTTCCACGCCCCAGTACGCTTCGGTCCGTGCCAGGCTGCGATTCGAAAACACCGACGCCTGTTTGTTCACTCCGGATCAATTCGGTGTTTCCGGTGAGGAGGGCAAGGCCTCTAAGACTGGGAGTTCCGCGGCGGCCGACGCGGCGAACGGAAAAGGAGTTGGGCCGACGGAACTATCCAAATCAAGGACACCCCAGTCAACCGGGTGTGAGGCCAACTCCGGCTGGACATCGTTCAGCATCCCCCAATATGCGCAGGTCACCTTGCCCGCGCAGCCCCAGAGTGAATGGTTCCGTGATCGCAATACCCAATTCCCCAAGAGTGCGAAGCGCACCGGGTGGCTGACGTTACGCTATCAAGGCGCGGGCTCCAATGCGATCTATGAACAGAGCATCGCCCTGCAGATCCAGTTCGAACCCAGCGGATTCTCCCTCATTTGGGCGCTCTTCTGCATTTTCGTATGGCTGCTGTGCGGTGCCTTGCTGTCCCTAGTTCTCCGTGTGTGGGTACCGAACCTCAAGCGGAAAAGGCAGTTGAACGACCAGATCTTGGATCTGGAGAGGCTGACCGCAAACATATCCATGAACGTGGACAGCAATCTCCGAGTCCTGCTGGAGGTGAAGCGGAGGACCCTGGATGAAATCCGCACGGGAACCGCGCCCATCTGGCCGAGTTACGGCGCATTCGCCCAGCGGGTGGAGCAGGCGCTGCCCAGCTTGAAGAAACACATCGAGGCGGCGCAGAACCTGGACGCCGCACTGAACCGCCGGCGCCTGCTGCTTGAGCAGGGAGTGGCGCTTACGCGGCTGAGCCAGATCGAGGACCTGCTCGAGGGCGTCTCGGAAACGCTCAAGCAGGATCAGCTCTCGGATGAAGACTGGGTTTCGGTCAACCAGCAACTCAGCGCTGCGCAGAAGCTGGTGCGCGAGCCTACCCTGCCCGACAAGGAAGCGTTTGAGGCGCTGCTGAGCAGGCGCTGGAATGACATCCGGGATCACTTTCGGCAGGAAGCTAATGGTGAGTTGCGTATTCCACCCTCTCTTTTGGACATGGAGCCGTGCTTCCCGGTTGCGTCGCTTCTGCCCCAGCCGGCAGCGGACGCGACCCTGTGGGTGAAGTCCATCGGCGTGGTGCGGGCCGATCTACAGTTGTCGGCACTGCAACTGTTGTGGGATTTTGAGTTTCTGGCTCCAAGGGATCCGTCGGACAGTGCGCCCTCCGCAGGGAAGCCAACTGAACCACCGGGTGCATCCACCGAGGGCGAGCATTCCGAAGCTCCGGTTGCCGCAGCCGAGGGCGCGCCGGCCGGAACGCCAGTTGCCCATGCTGACGGCAAGCAAGCCCAGACTGACGATCATTGTTTCGACAAGCTGGCGAAACGCGGGCAAGAAGCGAAAGAGAAATGGCAAGAAGCGAAAGAGGAATTGAAGCCACTCCTGGCCACGCCGGCCATCGATAACCTGCGGAAGGCCAAGTTGGTGTTGCGCCGACTGGCCGAACAAGTCGGGGAGGAGGATATCAAAAAGGCGCTCGAAGGCGGGCAAGCTCTGCTCATGATGGACCCCAATCCGCTCAGGCCAGATACGAGCATTCGCTTCAGCGTACGTTTCCGGAACGAGAGCTTGAACTCCGTCGCGGCGCGCAAGCTCGTATCGTGCTACTGGGCCTTCAGGGACCACCAGGAGTCCGCTTCTTTCTATCGAAGGGCCAAACGTTACATGAGGGATCTGATTCGCAGCCATTCGGGAAAGGTAGCTGCAGTCACCCAAGCAAAGCGGCGAGCCGAGGCTGACGCTGCGGCGATGAAGCCGCACTGGGAAGACGGCTGGGACGTCTATCATTTCTTCGAGAAAGCAACGGATGTGAGCCATATCTGCGTTAATTTCGACGGTTCGCATGGGAACCCGATCACGCCCGGTGCGGCCGGTAAAATGAACGCCGACACCGGCAAAGCGAGCGACGGCGTGGGCAAGAAGAGCGATGACGCCGACAAAGAGAGCGACGACGAGAAGTGGTGGGAGCGCACGGAGCGGCCCAGACCGGGCCCGTGTGGGCCGGAGGCATGGTCGCGTGTCGGGCTGGAGTTTATCCAGTTGGTCGCCGCACTACTGGTCCCGCTGGTGGCGCTGGCCGCATCGACGCTCAGGGGAGGATCGACCGGCCAGTGGTGGGAACTGGTTGCGTTAGGGTTCGGCTCCGATACCATCAAGAACATCCTCGTTGGCCGCGACGAGCCGGCGAGCCCGCCTCCGACCGCATTGAAGTAGGCAAGCCACGCCGGGTGCCGGAGAGATTCTCTGTACGCGTGGTGCGTCAATCCGATACCGATATCACCAGATATCGCTTGTGCCGAAGGGCAAGTCGGCATGTGATTCTGGCGCGCCGTACAAGTTGGATGGCGATCCGCCGCGATCCGACCTGTGCATCGTCCGCGAACCAGGTCAGCCCGCGCAGCCTGCGATTCTCCGAGAACGCCGTCTCGTACAGACGTTGGGATGCCGACCAAACCCTTAGGTTGAAGTTGGATTCCCAGATTCGATGGTCTGCCCTTGCTGCTCCGCTCCGAAGTCTCGAAGGCGGCCTCGCTCTTGAGCTTCAACACGGGCGCACAGGAGCCCACAAAGAAACGCGCGAGCCGTCGGGCGTCGATGGCGTGCTCCGGCGTGAGCGCCCGGCTGACGACGGCACCGGCGATTCCCCCGTGGCAAACGAGACCGCTACTGCCCGCCGTCGATCCGATTCAGGATTTGGTTGATGCGGGCATCGAGGAACAGCGGCCGTTCGGCCGCACCGGGATGGCTGCGGCGGAAGCTGGAGTGCGCCGTGGCGAACTCCGCCAGCGCCTCCGTCCAACGGCTCTGCAGGTAGCGCGCCTCTTCGCGCTGCCCTCCTCTCTTCTATCGCACGGTCCCACTTCGTTGCGGCGCGTGGCGCCCGATCCCTTACTTCCCCGCGGCGGCGACGGCCTTCACCTTCTCGGCATATTCGTCGATCAGGGCTTGGCCGGTGGCCTTGTCTCCATAGACGTGCCACACACTCACGCCGACGATTTTGTTGCCGATGTATCCGGCCCACTTGCCGTTGTAGGTGACCATCTCCTTCAGTTTGCAGCCCGATGCAACGGTGCCGATCACCTGCGCGGTCCACTTGCGCCAGGTGAGCACCCCTCCGAGGTAGCGCTGCTTGCCGGCGGGTTCGTCCCGAACGCCCCCTTGATTCGAGACCGGTTCTTCCGGCGCCTGCGCCATCATCTCGATCACCTGGCCGCCGCCCGGCGCGAGCTGCCAACCGTAGCCGAGCTGCAGCTTGGGATCGAGGACGCAGTTGTTGGGCCAATCCGCGTGGGGCTTTTCGGCCTCGATTCCGTCGGCCACCCCTTGCGCCCGCATCTGGTCCATAGAGCCTTTGGGGATGACCTTGAAGCCGGCGGGCGGCGACGGCAGCGTGCCGGCAAACGCTACGTTTGCGAGGGAACCGGCCCAAAAAAGGCCGGCCACACTGAGGCAGACGAATGCGGATCGTGCTGTCATTCTCATAGAGGAGCACTCCCTTCCACGGACGTTCGAGGCAGGCGCGCGAGGCCTCCGCCGTCTTTACGGCTGTGTCACCAGTTCCACGCGCCGGTTCTTGGCGCGCCCGTCCTCGGTCGTGTTGGACGCCACCGGCGAGAACGGACCCACGCCTTCCGGGATCAGACGGCGGGGCTCGATGCCGGCGGCCACCAGCGCCTTCACTACGGCCGCCGCGCGCGCATTGGAGAGTGCAACGTTCGTCTCGCCCAACCCCACATTGTCGGTATGCCCGACTACCCAGACTTTCAGAGCCGGGCTCGCCTTCAACACCTTCACCACCTCGTCGATGGCCGGCTGCGACTCGGGTTTGATGTCGGCCTTGCCGAAGTCGAAGAAGATCCCCGGCACTTCGACGTGACCGACATCGGCGAGGCCGCTCTTCAGCGCGTCGGCGTTGGCCACCACGTCCTACTGCATCTTCTGCACTTCGACGATCAGGAGCCTGTAACCGAAGAAGTCCCCTTCGGGCTGCAGCTCCACCCACGTTTCGGAGCCGGGCTTGGAGATCAGGAAGGTCGTTTCGTACCGACTGTTCGCTGCCACCCACAGCACCTTGCCGCCCAGCTTCAGTACGGCGTTCTGATAGTTACGTTGAATCTGGAGATTGCTGGGACGCGCTCCAGCGGCCGGGTCGGGCAGGTACGACCACTTCGTCAGGTGGCCTTCGACGTGCTGCTCCGCCCTGCCGTTGCCCTTCTGGACCATGAACTCGTGGGCGTCGAATGGCGTGTCCGTATATCAGTCGATGACGAAACCCGGCATCCGGGTGAAGAGTGCCGGGTCTTTCGATCCAGCACGGTCCTGGGCCTGCGCCGCGCCCGGCAGCGCCGCAGTGAGCAGAATTGCCGCGAAAGAGATGATGCTCCGAAATCTCATGTCAAATTACTCCTTCTGGTGCACGCGCGTGTGACAGGTGGGCAGGCTGAGGCGTGCGCTCACGCTCGGCGACACAGCCCGCAACTAGTAACGCGAGATCAGCCGGAATTCTCCCTCAGACTTTGACTGTGCGGATCGCCGGCCGCACTACTTCACGCGCGGCGCGCACTGCATGACGTACGCCTCGTGCGGGCCCGTGATTGGGTTGGGCGAGAGGACCTCGAGACCGATCCAGCCCTGATAGTGGCCGCCTGGGGCGCCCATCTTGGTGGCCTGGTAGGTGACGAACTTGGTCCCCGGCCCTGTAAACGTCACGGTCTCTTCGCGGATGGGCCGGTATTCCTGCATGAAGCGGACGACCGCGGAGCCGGCGCCATTGGCGGCGATCGCCCAGCGGAAGGTCATGTCGTTGGTCGGGCAGGCCGCGTTGAAGTTGGCGCTGAACTCGCCCGCTTTCACTTCCGTGACGCGGAAGCCCGGGGCATTTGCCGGCAGATTCTGCGTGGGCGGCGCAGGCGGCGGCGGGGCCGGGTTGACAGCCGGCGGCGGGATGGCGCGGGCGATCGTGGATCCGTTTCCGCAGGTGTAGTCGACTCGGACTGCGTCGGACATCACCGCCCCGCGTTTGCCGCCGTCATCCACTACCGCCGCTTCGATCCGGATCTGGCCGTGGATGTCCTGTTGCATGTTCGCGCCCCGGCCCAAATGGAACGTAGGGCCGAAGTCCTTGTCCTTCGCGCCTTCGTCGCCGAAATCGACCGTCACGCCCGCCGGACCGGTGAAGTGATACCAGACGTTTCCCGGCGCGCTCGTTTCAATCGTGGCGCTGAACGCGAGCTTGCAGTTGCTGGATTGGTCTACGTTGACGATCAGCTTCACGAATTTGACGTGTGCGGCGTCGGTCCCCGCCGGCGCGGCGGCTGCCAGCGCGCCCAGCGCAATGCAGGCCCCCAGTCGTGCCATCGCGGGCATGTAAAAGCGCGAGTATCTCGACATCGTTTGACCTTCCTTCCGCTGTCCGCCGGACGTGGAGCCTCGTTTCCCAGACAATGCTCGCCGGCGAGACCTCAGCCACCCAGTAACGCGGGAATGGCTGCGAAATTCCCTCAATGCAGAGTGTTGACGCACCGCAACCGGCGCCGATCAGTCACATAAGACATGGGGATGGACGAGTCCAGATCGTGATCCTTCCGCCGCATGTTGAGGGAGAATCCGCCGGGTTGCCAATCCGGAAGCAATCGAGGTGCGACCGGCGGACGGGGCCGTGGCCGAAAAACGCGCTTGCACTAAGCCGCTTCGCGGCAGGGGCCAAGCGGGGCCGTGCGTTTTGTCAGGACAGCGTTTTGTCAGGACGATGTCGGTAGTAAGTCAACTTGTCCGCTTTTATTCACACGTGATCTGTCCGCATCAGTCGACAAGGCCCGAAGTTCCTCTACTGCTGGCGCTTCGGGGT
>Ga0302270_10000885_pt1 | contig 31186 bp, 27 predicted proteins | sample III_Bog_E2_3_FD_198773 | JGI IMG/M metagenome (GOLD analysis project Ga0302270, IMG submission 198773) | Peat permafrost microbial communities from Stordalen Mire near Abisko, Sweden - III_Bog_E2_3 | ecosystem: Environmental > Terrestrial > Soil > Wetlands > Peat | place: Sweden: Abisko... | reverse complement strand
CCCGCTTCCATAAACTGCGACGACGCAGCTACAGGGAAGGAAACTCCGAGCTTATAGATACCATGTTTCGAGAGATCAATTGTCGGTCTAACCCAGTTTCCCGGTTCCAGCAAGTTTCTCAGGGACGCTTTCGGTGTCCGGTGGTGGCTGTCGGCTACCGCCGCTGCCTTTCAGAGCCTATATTACAGAACTCATAACCCAAAGGTCGTAGGTTCAAATCCTACCCCCGCAACCAATTAGTTTGAATCAGTTACGGATATTGAGAGTTTCGGGTCGAGGGTTCAACAGGTATTCAATAAAATCCCCGCCCGTCCGATACTGCGAAGAGGCTGCCGCGAGCAGTCTTTTTCATGCTCTGGAGACGCTGTTTACGCCACCTGCTCGAGCCATGCGAACGACCTTGCTGCTTGCATCACGCTTCGATATCATCAGCGCATTTCCATACGTCAGGGGTGTGCTTGGCTGAGCATGACGCATGAGCTTCTGCTGAACGCCAATCGGCGCCCCGATGTCGTCCTGCGAGCGCCGAAGATCGGGTGAGCGGAAATCTCGTCATTTCTGGCCATGCGCTCAACGGTCTTCCGGTTGCAATTCAAATACATAACTGCTTCTTCGGTATCAAGGGGCAACTCGTAGCCCAACTGAAGCGCGCGGCGGCGCTCCTGAAGACGGCAAAGTTGCGGTTGGTTGGATAGCGCTTCTCGGCGCTATTACAGCTACGGGAACTAATTACACGGAAGGAATCAGCGGACGGATATTGTTGAGGAGCTTAGGAAGCAAAGGGGATCAGAGCGGCTCCCTTGCTTCCTAAGCCCCATATTTACGCATTGCGTACAGCGAGTTGCACAAACGCGATGTTACGTGTACAAAGCTTTACATATTTGGATCGCAGAACACTATCGATTCCCACTATTTCCTAATCTAGTTGCTTACTCGAACTGAAAATTATGAAAGTAGATCGCCTAGGCCGTATCGACATATATCCTCAGGTGCAACCAAGCGCATGCGAGGGCGACCATGGCGTGGAAGCAGGCTTTTGATTTTCGTAGCGGGTTGCGAATCTGCGTAAACACTTGAGTTTGCTGAAGCAGCGTTCGATGCGATTGCGTTGTTTGTAGAGGTCTTTGTCGTATTCGCGTTGCACCTTGCGGTTTCGTTTGGGAGGGATCACGGCTTTGGCTCCCATCGCTTCAACGCTCTCTACGATAGCATCGGCATCGTAGCCCTTGTCGGCCAGCACGGCCTCGGCCTTGTGCTGGCCCAGCAACGCGATGGCCTGGGTGCAGTCATTCATCTGGCCGCCCGTGACGAGAAAATCCAAGGGCAGGCCCAGTTCATCGGTGAGCAGATGGATCTTGGTCGTCAGACCTCCTCGGGAACGCCCCAAAGCCTTGTCGGAGCCCCTTTTTTGCGGCCCGTGGCCGCCTGCTGGTGAGCCCGAACAATGGTCGAATCCAGCATCAGATACTGGTTTTTCTTATCCCGCACCAACGCGTGAAAAACCCTCTCCCAGACGCCGGAATGGGCCCAGCGCACGAAGCGCTTATGCACGCTTTTGTACTTGCCATAACGCTCTGGCAGGTCGTGCCAGCGCGCTCCCGAGCGCAGTACCCACAGCACGCCGTTCACAAATAAACGGTTATCGGCTGCGGTACGGCCGACAGATTCCTTGCGCCCGGGAAGAAAATCCTCGATCTTCTCTCATTGCAAATCATTCAGTTCATAACGGCTAGATGACATACCTCCACTTCAACAGAAAGCAATCCGCCTGAAAAGTGTATATGTCGATACGGCCTAGCATCACCAGCACAAACACCAGCCAAGAGTCTCTTCGACCTCAAATTTGAATTGAAGTCGAGTACGCCTTAGGCAACCTCTGCACAGGTATGGAATTTGACCACAGCAATATGAAGTTTGTGTCATTGCTGCGGCGGTGCAGGTTGCTGCGACGACGATTGCCGCGGCTACTGCGACCAACCCAGGAGTCAAGGCTGCCTAACCCAGAGCATCTAATCTCCAACAGCGGAGAGACGGCGGACACCCATGCCTGCCCAGCAGTTAATGAAATCCTTGTTTGGCAAGCTGCCAGAGTTATTCAAAAACGAGCAGAACTGCGCAAGCTCTGGAATGTGCCGGATACAAGAAAACTGCTGCGCCGCTGATCCCTCCCGACAACTTAGTCGGGTAGCCCGGTGGCTGTTGGTGGAATCGCCTGATAGCTGGCGTCGAGCGCGGGGCCGAGCAGCAGAGGTCACTCTGCATGCCAGCCGTGCATAGAGTTAACGCTCTCTACTGCACGTTGAGCGTCACAGCGCCCGTCGTCGTGGTCGAGCCCGAAGTGCCGGTTATGGTTACGGTGTAAGCACCCGGCGTGGTACCTGGATTGGTAGTGCTTCCCCCGCCGCCTCCGTTCGCACCACCGCAAGCGAGCAGACCGCCGCTGAGTGCCACGAGGAGCGCCAGCATTCCGAGCATGGTCTGCCATCTACGCCGCCGCACCGGAATGCTAAAGAGCAGGATGCAGGTCAGGGTCGCACCCCCAGTGGTGTACCAGGGAACTCCGTTGTGTTTGGGATAGACTAGAACCGCGCTGGTTGCTGCCGTCGTGGAGATCGTGAGCGTGGCTGTCCCAGCGGTGGTGCCTGTAATACTAACGGGGCTGGTTGAGCCAAAACTCAAGGTGGGCAGATCTTGGGCCCCGGTTGGGGTGGAAGTGACGGCGGCCGTCATCACTACGCTACCGGTGAACCCTCCAGAGGGAGTCACAGTGATCGTGGAGGTGTTTCCAGTGGTTGCGCCGGGCAAGACAGTAACCGCCGTACCGCTGACCATGAAGGTAATCGTCTGGGATGACTGCGTTGCAGTACCGCTCAGCGAGACGCTCTGCGAACTGCCGCTGTTGTTCAGACTGTTGTCGTTCAGCACCAGGCTGCCGGAGTACGATCCAGCCGATGCAGGAATAAAATCCACGCTATAGGTGCAGTTGGAACCCGCATTAAGGCTATATGCGCTTGAGGAAACACTCAATTGCGGGCAAGTGCTCGATGCGTCATAACTGAAACCGGTGGAGATGCTTGGGTTGGTGCGTGACGATGGCACCAGGATGGTCATCGCCGAGGTGCCCGTATTGCTCAACGTAAAACTCTTCGGGCTGTCTGCACTCTGCACGCCCACCGGGGTAGTGGCAAAAGTTAAAGCAGGTGTAGTGGCCACATTTACTTTGCGGATTCGATTGCTTCCCTCATCCGAGATGTAGAGGTTGCCCGAGGCATCCACAGCTACACCGTACGGTACGTCCAACTCCGCGCTGGTCGCTGCACCACCGTCTCCCGAATATCCCCGTGGTCCGTTGCCAGCCACAGTGGTAACGATGCCGGTAGCCGCTGCGACCTTGCGGATTTTGTCGGTGCCCCCATCCGCGATGTAGAGGTTGCCCGAGGCATCCACAGCTACACCGGTCAGTTCGTCCAACTCCGAGCTGGTCGCGGCCCCACCATCTCCCGAATATCCCCGTGTTCCATTGCCAGCCACAGTGGTGATAATGCCGGTCGCCGCTGAGACCATGCGGATTCGAGAGGAAAAAGTATCTGCGATGTAGAGGTTGCCCGAGGCGTCCACAGCTACACCGTACGGTAGGTCCAACTCCGCGCTGATCGCTGCACCACCGTCACCGGAGTACCCCTGTCCTCCATTGCCAACCACTGTGGTGATGATGCCGGTCGCCGCTGCGACCTTGCGAATTCGACCGTTCTCAGTATCCACGATATAGAGATTGCCCGAAATGTCCACAGCTACTCCGGACGGAATGTTCAACTTCGCGCTGGTCGCTGCACCACCGTCCCCGGAGTAGCCTTCTGTTCCATTGCCGGCCACGGTGGTGATGATGCCGGTCGCCGCTGCGACCTGGCGAATTCGACTGTTATAAGCATCCGCGATGTAGAGTTGCCCGAGGCGTCCACGGCTACTCCGTACGGATAGTTCAACTCCGCGCTGGTCGCGGCCCCACCGTCCCCGGAGTACCCGGCTGTTCCATTACCAGCCACCGTGGAGATGATGCCAGTTCCCACTGCGACCTTGCGGATTCTATTGTTTGCCAGATCCGCGATGTAGAGGTTGCCGGAGGCGTCCACGGCTACTCCATCCGGCTCGTCCAACTCCGAGCTGATCGCTGCACCACCGTCTCCGGAGTAGCCCTGTGTTCCATTGCCGGCCACCGTGGTGATGATGCCGGGAGTCAGGGCGGCTTGTGGGCCTGTGCCTGTGCCTTCCAGTCCGATGTTTACAATCCCCTGGCTGGTGACAACCTGCAACGGCAACTGGCGGAGACCGGGGTAAGCCGGAGTGAAAGTGATCGGCACTGTACAGGTTGTCCCGGAAGCATTGCTCGCACCGATTGTGCAACCTGTGATGCTCCCAACCGTAAACTCCTGCGATCCTCCCAGCGACGCGGGTACAGTAATACTGCTGATCGTCTCCGCCTCCGTTGTCTCAATCAGCACATTCTGCACCACGGCACTCGACCCAACTGCCGTCGTGGGAAAGGAGATGATAGTTTCATTGAGGGGTGGACTCACTGCGCTTACCATGCGAATTCGATTGTTTGAGGTATCCACAATGTACAGGTTGCCCGAGGCATCCAAGGCTACTCCACACGGAAAGTACAACTTCGCGCTGGTAGCGGCTCCACCGTCCCCAGAGTAAGCTGCCGTTCCATTGCCGGCCACAGTGGTGATGATGCCGGTTCCCGCTGCGACCTTGCGGATTCGACTGTTATAACAATCCGCGATATAGAGGTTGCCGGAGGCGTCCACAGCTACTCCGTACGGATAGTTCAACTCCGCGCTGGTCGCGGCCCCACCGTCTCCGGAGTAGCTCTGTGTTCCATTGCCAGCCACCGTAGTGATGATGCCGGTTCCCGCTGCGACCTCGCGGATTCGATTGTTATAAGTATCCGCGATGTAGAGGTTGCCCGAGGCGTCCACGGCTACACCGTACGGAACGTTCAACTCCGCGCTGGTCGCGGCTCCACCGTCTCCGGAGTAGCTCTGTGTTCCATTGCCAGCCACCGTAGTGATGATGCCGGTTCCCGCTGCGACCTCGCGGATTCTGTTGTTTGAGGTATCCGCAAGGTATAGGTTGCCCGAGGCGTCCAGGGCTACTCCGAACGGATCGTTCAACTCCGCGCTGGTAGCGGCTCAAACGTCACCACCACAAGCCTCATTTCGCGCCCTTCGAAAACCTCATATCTTCGCCTATCGTAGATTTTCCGTTGCTCTCCCCGCGTGCATCCACTGGGGGTCATTCTTCTGTCCATGATGGGCGTCGGGTATAGATGCTGGCGCTCCCAGTATTCGATGACCAGACCGAGTTCTTCGTAATGAGCATCCACGGGAAGTTTGACTCGGCGACCGGCACCGTCCGGGTCGCCGAGGAGGAAGTCGAAGCGGTGTTGTCGCTTCGACTTGAGCCCCAAAATCTGTTCGCACAAGTCAACTACATAGGCTTCGTCACTTGCCGCTCTTGTCATGCGTAATTCTTCGCTGCTTGTGCCTTCCGGTGGCAATGATGATGAATGAGCAAACAATTCTCCGCCGTGTAACCGAGCACGGGGTCTTTCCTGTCGAGTTCAGCATCGCGAGGGGGAAGTGGCTCACCGCAAAGGGGGCACTTGCCCTGCTGCGTTGCCATGAGCGTTAATTTAACCTTGTTCCTTTCCGCTGGCGTGCCTCGCTCGTCAGACTCTAGTCGCTTCATCAAGTACCTACGTGCGTGATGAAGGGTCTTCGCATCGCCCTTCGCAAGTATGTGCAACTCGGCTCTCACTTTGTCCAAGATTCCACGCACGTTCAGCAGAACTTCATCAGGAAGATGCGGACTTTCAGCCATTTCGTTCAGTGCTCCTTCACCAGGGCATTCATTTTCTTTGCAGTAGCGGCTAGTTCAAACAAACAGCAGCGTCGTCTTCGAGGCTTCGGCACCTGCGTTAGACCAGGTGCCGAAGTGGAAACATGATTTACTTCTTGAGCGTCACCGAGTATCCACGGTCGGTGAGGAATTCGAGAGCCGAGTCGATGGTCAACGACGGCGGTTTGATGGGGCGCTTCGCTTTCAACTCTTCCCCCACCCACCGCACAATCTCATCCAAACCACCCTTCTCAGGCACCACAAACCAAACAGGCTGATTGCGGCTCTTCGGGTACCCGAGTTCATCTGCGTCGTCACCGTTCCAGCGGATGCCGACAGCATTCGTCCTGCTGGCGTACGTCATGGTTGCAATGGCAAGGTCGCCTTTATCGCCGGAGTAGATGACCCGCAGATTTGAGACCTTCTCGCGGGGGCTTAAAACATCTTCTGGTGGTATAAATGGCATGTCTTCCTCCATAAGCACGATTCAATACTGCTTATGTCTAATAATAACACGATTATGCCGTATATTGCAGCCTTATGTCTTGAAAAACACGGCCTAACCAACCACTTCGGACAGCCGGTTGACTCCTATCATCCATCAAGTTGCTGAAAATGAGGACGATACCTCTGCGGAACCGGCAGGATGTATCGGAAAGGCAGGTCTGGCAGCTTCGGGACGTTGCAGACCCCCGCAACCAATTAGATCAGTCACGTGCGTGAGTCTTACCGCAACCGACAAAAGAGGCAATCCGGTTGTTCGGACAGTATTTACCTATTTATAAGTGGAAGAACTGTTTTTCGGTTTAAGCTGCCAAGGATTCTGGCAGGCGGTTGAAGTATACCTGATCAGGAGTGAACCTCTTCAGATCGACGGCGGCAGATTTCGCCTCGCCGCCAAAGACGCCGACTGCGCCCTCCAGAAGAAGGCTCTTCCACTGCGTGATCTGGTTGACTTGAACATCAAACTCCTGCGCCAACTCCATCAGTGTCTTTTCGCCCTTGATCGCCGCTAAGGCCACCTTTGCCTTGAACACCGCTGTGTGGTTCCTGCGGGGACGTCTGCTCATCTGCTCTCCTCTCCCCAGCCATTTTAGGCTGAGGCTGAACAGATCCTCCACTTATCCAACTGTCCGAATTCGCGGAGTCACTTCTCTGCGCGGCTACTTCTTCTCGAAGGCCAGCGAAGCACTGTTGATGCAGTAGCGCAATCCGGTGGGCTGCGGGCCATCCGGAAAGACGTGGCCAAGATGCGCTCCGCAGGTTGCGCAGGTCACCTCGACGCGTTGCCTTCCCAGCGAGTTGTCCTCGTGTTCTTCGATGGCTTCAGACGACAGAGGCAGCCAGAAGCTCGGCCAGCCGCAACCCGCGTCAAACTTGGTTTCGGAGGCGAAGAGCGGCGCTCCACAGGCTCCGCAGCGATAGTTTCCGTCCTCGCTGGTGTTCACCAATGCTCCGGAAAATGGCGGCTCGGTTCCCTTCTGCCGCATCACGCGAAACTGTTCCGGCGTCAGACGCTCACGCCACTCCGCCTCGGTCTTTTGAATCTTCTGCTTCACCGTTGCGCCCGAACCTGATGTCGTCTCAGCCATAATCAAAATCCTCTGCTAATTCGATGCGCGGACTAGCTCAACAACTTCAACCAGACGCGCTGGCGACCGTCTACGACCGCGTAGCGATTACTTCGATCTCTACCAGCGCGTCTTTGGGCAGACGCGCCACCTCGACCGTCGAACGCGCCGGAGCGACCACTCCCTCGGGAGCAAAATAGTGGGCGTAGATCTCGTTCATTGCGGCAAAGTCGCCAATATTTTTCAGGAAAACGGTGGTCTTCACCACGTTTTCCATCTCAAGATCAGCCTCGCGCAGCACAGCCGTCAGGTTGTCCAGAACGCGCGTCGTCTGCTCTCGGATGCCTCCAGCGATCAAAGCTCCGGTCACCGGATCCAGAGCAATTTGCCCGGAGGTGTAAACTACATCGCCCACACGCACGGCCTGCGAGTACGGCCCAATCGCTGCGGGTGCCTGTTCGCTTGAAACCATCGTCTTGGTCTGTGTCATAGCTCTCGATTGTTGCGCCTGCTATCGGCTCGCGCAACCGCTGTGCCAAACATCGGCTGAAATCTCAGATGGAAAAGCGCTTCTGGTCTGCCCGCACATTGCTGCGCGAGCAGTCCAGAAGCGCCTGAATCATCAGGAACGCTAGTTTAGCGCTTCGACTTGCCGCGAGCCGCCTTCTTGATCTTGGCCTTGTTCTCGCCACGGGCTCCGGTGCGTGGAGCCTTGGGGGCTGCTGCCTTGCGTGCTGCGCGCTTGACCTTCTTGCGCTCAATCTTGTCTGTGATGCTGGTCGTGTCTGCCAATTCGATAAGCCTTCTTTTTTGGAGATGGTTTCTTTAACTTGAGCTTAACAGAAATCTTGCATTCCTGCCCGCGCAACTCAGGAGGAATCTGCATCCCGTCGCCGCAGAGTTCGTTTTCACGCCACTTTTCGACACAGAGAACCAGTGATTCCGTAAAAAATAATCATCGCAATGGATTGAAAATGGCCAGCAAAACGAATCGCAGCCAATCCATCTCCTGCAAGCTCTACGGCACAACCGTGATCGGAGCCTGCCAAAATGCGCTCTTCTGCCCGGTGGGGTCGAGCACCGTCACCTGACAGTCGTACTCTCCCGCCGGAAGTTGGCTCAGCCCAACGCTGAATCGCAGCGGCATGGTCTTCAAAATATTATTCATTCCGCTAGCTACTTCCATCGGTCTCGTCTCGAAGACCTTGGTCTTGCCCTGATAGAAGCTGACGAAGGCGACCAGCGGCTCGACCGTCGCAGCGCTCGTCTCGTACGCCTGTAGATAGACGTACAGGTCGCGACTCTTACTGAAGACGCGAGTCACGCTCGGGATCATGACCTTGCCATTGAGTACCAGCGGGTTTGCCGCATTCTCTTTGGCGCGATCCTTCTCCTTGGCCGCGTTATAGATTGCATTGCTCAATTCGCTCAGTTCCCCGCTCAGTACCACTGAGCTGATAGGAATCTGCTTAATCTCTTTGTTCAGGTTGGGAATGACGAACGAGGTCTGGAAGGTTCCGATCCGCCCCGTCTCGTCGTCGCGTGCCAGAAACTTGATGGTGTACTTGCCCGGAAGCAGCGTGAATCCGGTGCGATACTCCACCGGACTTCTGGCCAACTGCGCCGCCGTCTTGTCGCTCAGCTTGATCGCGAGAGTGTTGTCGCGCATATTCTGCACGGTGGTACTGCCGAAGTCGTCCTTCACCTCCAGGATGAAGTCGATCTGCGTGTGTTCGGCCCCACCCTTCTTGGCCAGCGCAAGCTCGCGTCCGGGGATCTTCACCATGATCGGCACAAAGTACTCTGCGCGATTGATCTGGAAGTAGTTCAACTCCATTGCGATGGTCAGCCCAGTGTATGGATCGCCCTCCATCAGAGCGTCTTCCAACTGACGATCTTTATCCGCAGCGGTAAATTTCACATACTGCTTCCCGGCGTAGTACCCGGCGCGATAGTCCAGCTTCGCGTCCGCCTGTGAAGCAACCGAGATCTTGATGTGGCGAAACTTTCCATCCAGCGCGGGATTGGTCGTGTAGTAGCCGACGATGTAGTAGCTCGTAACATTTTGCTGCGCCTGCACAATGCCGCGCGTCAGGTCATTGTTGTCGAGCAGAGCCTTGCCGCCGGTATCTCCGGCCAGCGCAAAGAGCGTGTCCTGCGACTGTTGCAGGCGCGTCGTCATCGCCATCGCCGAAGAGCCGTTGTACATGCCAACGCCCCCGGACGAGCCTTGCGTGGCGTCTCCCATCGGCCCCGATGCCTCCAGCCCACGCGCATCGATCGGCCAGAACGAGACGCCTGAACGAATCGCGTCATTGATCGTCGCGTTCAGTTGCGCCTGATTGTCGATGCCGTTCAGAGTCAGCCCGCTGGCAAAGTAGATCAACACCTTGCGCTCATTCAACCGCCCCAGCAGCTTGGCCGCCGTCTGTAGCGCAGAGAGTTGCCGATCCGTATTGAAGAGGTTGAACTCGCTGCTATCCTGGCCAAACGCGGCTCCCGTATCGGCGCTGGCGTCATCGCTGGCAACATTCTCCGACTGCTGATTCTCGCCCACAATCAGCGTCTCCAGAATGCTCAGGAGTTTATTGTGATCGGCGGTAAAGTCCTGCAAAACGTCGACCGATGCGCCGTCATAACGCATCAGCGAGACCATATCCGCCGAGGTCATCTGCGTGCGAATAAACTTCTGCGCCGCTAGCAGCGCGCGCAACTTGTCATCATCCGGCATCGCCGTCAAGTCGAAGTACATCGCAATCAGCCGGCGATCTTTGTAGCGATTGTCCCCCGGAGTCTCGGGCGAAATATCGGTGACACCCAGCCGGTTATAGACCTTAATCTTCTCCGGCTCCGGCTTGGAGGGAGCGGCTGCGGGAGCCATCGGCAGCTCTTGATACTCACAAAAGCTCACCGCCTGCTTCACTCCGTCTTCGGTCACACTGAAGTCGTTTTTGGTGAGTCCTGTGATCGCCTTGCCCTGTTTGTCCTTGACGTTGACCGCCTCGATCACCAGCTTGGAGCTGACCGTCAAGGTGAAGGGTGCAGCAGTCGCACCCGCCTTCGCGTTCTGCCCCAGCGTCTGCGCCACAACGGGCAGCGTTGCAGGCAGCATCAACGCGAAGATCATCGTAAACGTCCGACGCACGTGCATTCCGTAGAGCCTCATCCTTAGAACCTCATCCGTAGCGAAGCGTTGATGTCTCGCATCGAATTGGCCGACGTGGGCAATCCAAACTGCGTATTGGTAATCGAGCTTTGCCAGCGACTGTACACCACATGATTCAGCACATTCGCTGCGGCCAGCGTCAGGTCGAGCGAGTATTTATCCTTCATTCGGAAGCTGCGCGACATCGTGGCGCTCATGCTGAACTTGTTTGGCCCGGTAATCGAATTCCTGCGCGCATCGCCCCAATACCCCGAATTTGGCGGTTTATACGCCGCGGGATTCAGGTGCAGTCCAGCCGGAGCCGAGTAGAGCGGCGCACCCGTAACATCGGGACGAACCGAGGCGCTGTATCCGACCACCGTCACTGCCGAATCGACCGGAGTCTCTGGCGTTCCGCTGCCCGTGTTGATCTGCGTCTGCACCGTCCAATCCTTGTACAGACGTCCGCGCCAACCGCCCATCAGCGTTCCTCCGCGCAGTCCCATTCCCGTGGTGTATTGCAGCGAGGTGTTGAGCAGATGCCTCTGATCGAAGTTCGAGAGCCCGCGTTCGCCGCTCAGATTACTCCAGTCCTGTGCCACCGATCCGCCAATCGCAGCTCCCTGTCCGCCCAGCGAGGAGACGTCGTCCATCGACTTGGAGTACGTATACGTTGCCGAAGCGGTGAATCCGTTGTGCAGCCTTCGCCGCAACTGAAACTGCCCCGACTCGCGGTGCGAGTTGCCGTTCGACATAAGATACTCGTACCCCGAAGGCCCGTTCGCGGCAGAGGTCGATCCCGGCGCAAGCGTGTTGGGCAAAAACAACTGCGCCCCGCGCGTTCCCTTATTGCCCAGGTAGATCGCCACCATCTGTAGCGAACCCGGAAGATCGCGCCGCAACTGTAGGTTCCAGCTCTGCACGTAACCGACGCGCAGGTTTGGATCGACGCCAAAAGTTCCCAGCGTCGAACTCGAAGAGCATTGAGTTGCAGTACTCCCTCCCGGCGTCGGAAATCCATTGGCAAGCGTAAGCGAGCAGCCCGCGCCGTTGGTCAGCAGTAGTACCTTCGAGCTCGGCGATTGCAGCTCAGCCTGCTGCGCCATCTGTAGCGCAATCGATGGGTAGACCGACGTATCGAAGTTCATTCCATAGCCCGCGCCGATCACCAGCGACGAGCCGGGAATCGGTCGCCATGAAACGCCGATGCGCGGCTGTAGCCCAGCCCGATCCGAACGCAGCAGCGAACTGGGGAATCTCTGCCCACTCGACGTTCCCACAGGATTGCCAGCCAGCACGGACGAATCCGCCGTAAATCCCGAAGCCACATCCACGTTGGCCAGCCGAGCCTTCACCTCCGTCACCGGCGCGCCGTACTCCCAGCGCAGCCCCGCGTTGACGGTTACCTGCGGACTCGCCCGCCAATCGTCGCGCACATAGGCGTCGTAGGTCGATTGCCGCAGATACTTGTCCGCATTGCCGTAGGAGATCGAGCTGGTGTCAGGAATCCCCAACAAAAAGTCCGCGAAGTCCGACCCAGCTCCGGTCACGTTGCCCGAGGTCGCCGTCCCATTGAAGTTGAACGATCCACGCGGATTAGCCTGCGAGAGGTAGTTGAACTCCAGCCGCCGGAAATCTCCTCCCAACGCAACATTGTGCTGCCCATGATTCCAGTTCATCGACGACGAGACGGAGTTCGTCTCATTGCGATTGAACGAACTGTTCCCATCCGACAGCCCTGCAATCCCGCTACTGAATCCCAACGCAGGAGGCCCCCAGTAGGCCGGATCCTGATCGTTACCAGTAATTCCAGCCTGCTGCGAGATGTTCGCACGATTCTGCCAATAAGGCCTCGAGCGGCTGGACTGTCGGCTGAAGCTGTAGTTCAGGTTCAGATGCAGGCGCGGGGTGAAGGTATGCGACCAACCAACGCCGCTGCTGATTCCCAGCCCGCTCGATGCGTCCACAAAGCCGAGCAGCGAGCCATTGCTGCTGCGCGTACTGGTCAGCGCGAAGTTGCCATTGATGTTTTCACGGTTCCGCGGTCCGAAGCTCTTCCATACGCTTGAATTCAGCGAATCCGAGTGCGTATCCGAGACCACCGGAACCTGATAGTTTCCCTGCACAGTCGTAGGCACATTCGGCGATGGATACAGGTTCAGCAACGCCTGCGCCGCAGTGCTGATGCAGGCCGCAGGAATAGAAGTAATGATAGAGCCTGGCGCATCTCCCGCCGCGCTGAGGCACGCCGCCGCAGTCGGCGCTATTGCAATCGTCGGGGCGTAAATTGTCTGTGAGATCGCATAATCCGCGTTCGCCACTGGCTTGATCGGCATAATGCCGTTCTGCGTAGTGGCCGAGCTGTTCTGCACTCGCTGGTAGCTCAGAAACAGATTCGGCCCCTTCTTCAGGAGATGAGGAATCTTGATCGGCCCCTGCACCGAAAATCCGCCGGTAAGCTGATCGGTGTTGGGCTTGGTCGTATCCAGCCCGGTCAGCGAATAAGCCTTCGCGTCCAGAGCCGATGTATCCAGACGCAGGTTGATCGCGTAGCTGTACATGGATCGCCCGCTCGCCGTATTGCCGAAGCGCGGCGCCAGCGAGTACTGCGAGGTCGAAGCATTGTTCACACTTCCATTGATCAACAGCCCATCATTGGCTCCCTGCGCAACGTCATCCGCAGGCGCGGCAGCAGACGCACTCTCCTTCGCTGCAGCCTTGCCCTTCGCATCCTTGCCTGCCTCCGGCTTGGGAGCCTCCGCCGTCTGCAACGGCTCGCTGCGAACCTGCGCCACGGTAAACGGCTCGCTCAACACAGGCTTCAACGCAGCCCGCATCTCGTCGAGCGACATCTGCGTCAACTCCCACTTGCCCGCAGGCTGGTCTGGCGCAACGGTCAGGCTCTGCTTGATCGGAGTAAACCCCGTCATCTCGACCTGAATCGCTGCAGCCCCATCCGGTACCTCCGCAAAGGAGTACCTGCCAAGTACGTCCGTCACCGTGACAAACTTCTTCCCGACCTCCGCCTTCCCATCGACGGACTTTCCATCGACCGTCACCGTCACCGTAGCTCCCGGAACCGGAACACCGTGATAGCTGACTACGCCGTGAATCTCCGCAGCCATCGCGAGGTTCGACAGGGTCAGCAGGGCAACCGTGCATAGCAGCAGGTGTAGTTTTCCCGATTTCAGCCAACGCGCAATCCGTTCGTTCTTCACTTGCACCTGTCTTATTCCTAAGGTCGTTCTCTGCAACTACGCACACGGCAAGCTGCAAGTTCCATGAAAGTTGAAGTTGAAAAAATAATTCCAAGAGAAGACGTATGGAAAGTAAAAATCGCTCACATTTTTACAGATCAATTTTTTCTTGCTTATCATTCCGCAGCGCCTTATTTGTCATTCCGTAGCGAAGCGGAGGAATCTGCTTCTGCTTTGCTCTGTCCTTGCCTGTTTTATCCTTGTCATCCTGAGCGTAGCGAAGGATTCCCGCATCTTGCGTGCAGTGCTAAGGACTACCTCCCTCACCACTAATTCTCCGTAGGAGCCTTATCCGCGCTATCGACGATCACCTGCTCCACCTTGGCCTTGCGCGGCTCCAGCTTCAGCCCCAGCTTCTCCACCGAGCTATAGACCGACAAGCCGCCCGAGGGGTCTGCCGCCTCAACGATTCCAGAGTCCTTTGCCGAGCCTCCGCCCGCACCGCCCATTCCTTGGGCGCGCGCATTCGCCCCCAGATCCGCCAGCGACATCTCCAGCGACACCTGATAGCTTCCCTTCAACTCGGTCATATCGACCACCTGCTTGGCGCCGCTGCCGCCAATCTGCATGATGTTCGTCAACATGTCGGCAAAGCCCTCCATGGTCATCGTGTCGGCGTCCAGATGCATCGTCATGCCATCCATCTTCACCTGATAAGTACCCTTGGCCCCCATATTCATCGTCATCGAGCCATCTGGTCGTCGAGTCATGCGGGCGGGGCCATCGGGAGTATCCATCTTCATCTCACCGGGCTTGAGCGGAGCGTCCAAATCGAGCGGCGCAGCGGCTGTTGGAGACGCCTTCATCTTCGGCCCACCCTTGCCAACGATCAGCCCCATCACCGGATGCTCCTGTGTATCAACATGCAGCTTCAGGTGGAATCGCTCTGCCAGCAGCGCCTGTAGCATCTTCGGCGCATCGTCCTTACTGGCCCCTTCCGGCATCTTCGCCGCAATGTCGAAGTGCTGGTCCTTGAGCCACGAAGGCCCCGTCACCTGATATCCCTTCACCTTGTAGGCCGAGGCAATCAGATCCTGAAGCGTCATGTAGTGATACTCGGCGCGCAAGCCTTCCACATACGCACCAAAACGCGGCATCCGTCCCGCCTGCATATCCGCCTGCAACTTCACCGGATCCAGCGGGGCCGATGGCCTTACCGTGGCCACGTCAAACGTAAGATCGCTCGCAGCAGGCTGAGTCGCCGCAACGGCAGGCTGCACAGTCGCAGGCGGATTTGCTGCCGTAGCAGGAGTCTGCGCAAGTGCGGAATCGGCCACCAGCAATAGTCCCGCAAAAAGTCCAAGAGCCAAACATTTACATGAGGATATAGCCATCTGCGAAATCTCTCCTGTGCGTCATTACGAATCTACGCCAGAATCAGTTCCACATGCACTAGAAATTGTTGGCTTGGATCAGCGCGTCTCCCCGCTACTTGCGCAGAGCGATATGAGCCTTGCGCACATCGCTCGCAGTGAAGACGCTGAGGAATGGAACCTCCGTCTCCGAAGGAACCTCGGCCAGCGCGCGCTCGATCGCCAAACGCCCGCCCTGTTCGCGATCCACCAGACACAACACTCCCGCGACCACCATTCCGGCCTCGCGCGTAGCCTCGATCGCCGTCACCGTAGAGCCGCCCGTAGTGCATACGTCGTCGACGATGACCACCTCGGCTCCGGGCTGTAGAAACCCCTCGATGCGTCGCCCCGTACCATGCGTCTTCTCTGCCTTGCGCACCAGAAAGCCGTGGATCAGCGCAGGAGCTGGATCGCTCTCCTGATCGTCCATCTCCAACTCGTTTAACAGGTCTCGCATCTCGTTGTATTCAGCCAACGCCCACGCGCTTGCGCTCGCCGTGTTCGACACTAACGGATCGGCCCCCATGGTCAATCCCCCCACCGCAACCGCAGTGGGAATGTTCTCGCGGATCAGGTCATAGAAGACCAGCCCGGAGAGTCGCCCGCCCTCGGCATGTAGCGTCGTCGTGCGACAGTCAATGTAGTAGTCGGACTTTTGTCCGCTGGCCAGGGTGAATTCACCTAATTTGAAGGAGTGCGTGGCAACGAGGTTGAGGAGCGCAGTTACGGAGTCGTTAATCATGGCTGAACCGATTGTATCGGAGGAAGATTGAAATCACCCATACATGGACGATCAATTTTCTCCGCCGAGCGCTTCTCCAGCACAGCGACTACTGCGTCATGCGCTCCAGATGCCTGTATCCACCGGTCGCGAACAGTACCGAAAGAAAGACGAATCCGTTGTAGGCCCCATGCACCAGCACGGACGCAGCCACCGACTTCGTCTTGACCCGCACCGTCGTCAGCACCAGCGAGATGGAGAATAGAACCAGCAGCGCAGCCCACAGATGGGCCACTTGTTGCTCATGCATCAGTGCGAAGATTGCACTCGTCAGCACGGCGGAAAAGATCACGCCCGCAGGAGTCAACGTCGTAGTCGTCTGCCAGTGTGCGCGCGCCTGCTCGGTACGCGGCAGCCTCAGCCAGTCGTACGCAATCGCAAACGCGGGCAACAGAAATCCGCGAAAGCAGATCTCCTCGAAGGCTGGCGCCAGAATCGTTCCAAAGAGAGTAATCAGCCACGCATCCATCTGCGTGCGAAAAAAATCATCAACCGGAAGAGACTTCGGCGGCGTAATAAAATACGTCACCACCTGCATTATCATGCCAAGCAGCAGTCCCAGCGCGATCAGCCTGCCCGCCTGCTGGCGCGCCGTCGCCCAACGCCACTCAATCCCATCCAGAAACCCGCGCTGCCACACCTGCGGATAGAATCCCCACGCCGCCACCAGCGTCGTCACATACGTCGTCGCCAACATGGCAAGCTGTAGCTTGGGATGCAGCACCGTAGCCACGCCGCCCCGCACCGCCCCCGGAGTGTGGCCCAGCGCCGCAAGAACAGCCTCCAACAGTATCAGCAACAATCCCGTGAAGCCGACAAACACCAGCGCATGGCCCAGATGAGGAATGCGCCGCAGAGGAATTTCATCCTCCATCTGCTCAGATGTATCCAAATGCGCAGATGGCTCAACCCGCGATGCAGCGTGCAGGTTCTGTTCGTTGCCTGAAGGATTCTTCCTGTCGTCGGAATCGTTCTCAGAATAGAGGCTCACGCTGATTTTTCCCTCTTGATGGTTGCGCTCTTCTTTGCAGTCTTAGCCTTCGCAACCTTCACCGAAGCGGTCTTCTTCGCCGCTTTCTTCGCGGTCTTCTTCGCAGCCTTGGCTGGCCGAACCGACGGCATCCCAGTCTTCTTCTCCGGCGCAACAAACTTCCCTCGCGCCGTCTTCACGCGATCCGGCGCGGCAGCAATGTTCAGTGGCTGCGCCCCTGCATGGCTCACTCCGCCACTCCCATTCCACGAGATCCCCTCGTCTGCGGGGCGCGCTTCATAGTGCCGAGCCAGAAATTGTCCCGTATACGATTCAGCAACCGTCGCAATCTGCTCCGGTGTGCCATGCGCAATCACGCGACCGCCGCGTTCTCCACCCTCCGGCCCCATGTCCAGCACGTAGTCGGCGTTGCGCACGATGTCCAGATTGTGCTCGATAATAATCACCGTATTGCCCAGGTCGGTCAGCCGATGCAGCACCTCCAGCAGCTTGCGCACGTCGTCGAAGTGCAGCCCGGTGGTCGGCTCGTCCAGCAGATAAAGTGTGCGTCCCGTCTGGCGTTTCGATAGCTCGCGAGCCAGCTTCATGCGCTGCGCCTCGCCTCCCGAAAGCGTCGTCGCCGACTGTCCCAAATGAATGTATCCCAGCCCCACATCCACCAGCGTCTGCAACTTCACCGCAGCGGTGGGAATGTCCTTGAGAACAGGCAACGCATCGGCAATCGGCAGGTCCAGCAGGTCGGCAATCGAGTAGCCGTTGAAGCGCACCGCCAGCGTCTCCTGGTTGTAACGCCTGCCGTTACACACGTCGCAGAGTACATAGACATCGGGCAGAAAGTTCATCTCGATGCGCCTCTGTCCCTCGCCCTGACAGGCCTCGCATCGCCCGCCCTGCACGTTGAACGAGAATCGCCCCGGCTTGTATCCTCGCTCGCGCGACTCCGGCAACATCGCAAACAGATCGCGAATCGCGGTGAAGACTCCGGTGTACGTCGCCGGGTTCGAGCGCGGAGTCCGCCCAATCGGCGACTGATCAATCTCGATCACCTTGTCCAGTTGGTCGATGCCGACTACGCGCCCATGCGCCCCCGGATCCTCTCGCGATCCGTACAACTCCTTGGCAAGCGAGCGGTACAAAATATCCGTCACCAACGTCGATTTGCCCGAGCCAGAGACTCCCGTCACCACCGTCATCACGCCCAGCGGAAAGTGAGCCGTCACCTCTTGCAAGTTGTTCGCAGTCGCATTCTCCACCGTGATCCACTTGCCGGTCAGCGGCCTCGGCTGCTCGCGCGCAACGATCTCGATCTTTCCCAAAAGATACTTACCGGTCAGCGACTCCGGGTTGTCCATCACCTCTTGCGGAGTCCCCGCCGCAATCAGTAATCCACCATTCTTGCCCGCGCCCGGTCCCAGATCGAGAACATAATCAGCCTTGCGAATCGTGTCCTCATCGTGTTCGACCACCAGCACCGTGTTGCCTAGATCACGCAGATTCTCCAGCGCAGCAATCAGTCGCTGATTGTCCCGCTGATGCAGTCCAATCGAAGGCTCGTCGAGTACATACAGAACCCCGCGCAGTCGCGATCCGATCTGCGTAGCCAGTCGAATCCTCTGCCCCTCGCCGCCGGACAGCGTAGCCGCCGAACGATCCAGCGACAAGTAGCCCAGCCCCACTGCATTCAGAAACTCCAGCCGCTCGATAATCTCCCGCTGCAAGCGATCCGCAATGAGGCGGTCGCGCCCGGTGAAGTGCATCGCCCGCGCGCCCTCCAAAGCCCGCTCCAGCGACATCCCCGTAAAGTCCGCAATCGAGCGATTCACTCCGCCGATGGAGATCGTCACAGCCAGCGACTCCGAACGCAGCCGTCGCCCCTTGCATCGCGGGCATACCGTCGCCGACATGTAGTGCATCATGTATTCGCGGTATCCGTCGGACTTCGTCTCATCCAGATTCGCCCGCAGATACGCAAAGATTCCATGGAAGCCCGTCCGCCCCACCTCGTTCTTGGGCGGACCGTACAGCATCAGTTCCTGCTGCTCTTTGGTCAAATCCGCAAACGGCTGCTTCAGATTGATCTTGTACTTCTCCGCCGTCAGCTTGATCAACCGTTGCAGATAGCTCGCACCCGCGCCCGGCCCCATCGCGCCGTCCAACAGCGGCTTCGACCAGTCCACAATCGTCTTCATCGGATCGAAGTCATACGTACTGCCCAGTCCATTGCACTCCGGGCAAGCTCCGTAAGCCGAGTTGAACGAGAAGCTGCGCGGCTCCAATCGCGGCACATCGATGCCGCAGTCCGGGCAGGCCATCGACGAGGAGTACAGCGTCTCGTCCTGCACTCGGTTCGCTCCCTGAATCCCAATCAACACCAGACCGTTGGCCATCTGCAACGCCTTGGCTACTGAACTCTCCAACCGCCGCGTATCGTACTTTCGAGGCTCGACGTTTGACGAAGTAGACGAGCCATTCGTCGCAGCAGGATCGACCGCCAGCTTCAAAATGATGCGATCGACCACCGCCTCGACCGTATGATTCTTTTTCTTGTCCAAGCGCATTCCTTCGGTCAGTTCGGTCATTACGCCGTCGATGCGCGCGCGAAATCCCTGCTGATCCAGCGCCTCCAACTCCTCGCGAAACTCGCCCTTGCGTCCGCGCACCAGCGGCGCGTAGATCGTGATCCTCTCGCCCGGTGCCAGCGCCACAATGCGCTCAACAATCTGATCCGCAGTCTGCCGTGTAATCGGAAGCCCACACTTCGGACAATGCGGCTGGCCCACCGACGCATACAGCAGTCGCAGGTAGTCGTAGATCTCGGTAATCGTTCCCACGGTCGAACGCGGGCTGCGCGAGGTCGTCTTCTGCTCGATTGCAATCGCGGGCGACAGACCATCGATGGCGTCCACGTCGGGCCGTTCCATCTGGTCCAGAAATTGCCGCGCATACGCCGACAACGTCTCTACATAGCGACGCTGTCCTTCGGCGTAGATCGTATCGAAGGCAAGCGAGGACTTGCCCGATCCCGACAGCCCCGTCACCACCGTCAACGTATTGCGCGGGATCGAGACCGAGACGTTACGCAGATTATGCTGCCGCGCGCCACGCACCGTAATGTGAGTTATTCCCATAAGAGCAGTTTGACCGCCGCACTCTCCCACACACGGCAAGGAGAAGAAAGGGCCAAGACTCTAGGATACGGCATCTCGCCGCAAAGGGTATTTCCGCCGTCGTCTCGGAACTGAATCTGAAGACTTTCACACTCCCTTCACATGAGAGCGTTTTCATGATGGATGTAAAGCAGTATGGCGAACCCAGAACGGCAACACCTGTAGCGCAAGATATGCATTGTAATTCATTGAACATTTGTAACAATGGATTTGGTTTAGCCGCCGGATGCTTTTTAAGCGTCTATACCAGTAGCAAATGAAAGTAGAGGATGTTTCCGTGAGTGATTCCATCGTTCTGGTGTGTGCGGTTTTTGTGTCGTTGGCTTTTGGTGTCCTTGCGGCATACGGCGTCTGCCTCTCCACCTTTGGTCTTTTCCGCCTGCACGCTCGCCAGTTCCCCGCTGCGGCCAAGACCCCACGTATACGAGTTACAAGCTCAGCCAGCGTCCTCGAAAGCTAGAAAGTTTTACACACTTCGCTATACCAAAGTGAATTGCCATTCTGAGCGAAGCAAAGAGTCCCCGCATTTCGCCCGTGCCGCGACACTCGAAACATTACTAAATAGGCTCTAAGCCTTCCTTCCCCCACGGCAAAATCCCCTCGTATCTTCCCCCCTCCACTCTCGGCGCATCGCAATATCGGCGATAATCACACACGTGACTAATTCTGCCGAATCCGCATCTCTCCGCCTCACTCTTGCCGTCACCGGAGCTAGTGGCTCGCTCTTCGCCGCCGAGACGCTTCGCGCTCTCCAGGCTGACTCGCGCGTCGCGCAGATCGACCTCGTCGCCTCCGAAGCCGCCCTGCGCGTCTTCGCCGAAGAGATGCATCTCAGCGGTCGCAGCGGCCTGATCAAAAAGCTCCTCGGCGCGCCTTCCACCAAGATCACCCAGCACAACGAGGCCGACATTGGAGCCTCCATCGCCAGTGGCAGCACCCCCTCCGACGGCATGATCGTCCTTCCCTGCACCATGGGAACGCTGGCCGGAATCGCCAACGGCATGGCCTCGAACCTCATCGAGCGCGCCGCCGACGTCTGCCTCAAGGAGCGTCGTCGCCTCGTCCTTTGCGTCCGCGAAACCCCTTTCAACCGCATTCATCTGCGAAACATGCAGCTTGCCGCCGATGCCGGAGCGACGATCTTCCCCGTCATGCCCACCTTCTACAACCACCCGCAGAGCACCACTGAGATGGCGCGCAACTTCGTCAACCGCGTTCTCGCCCACATCGGCCTTCCCCAGCCCAACGCCTATCACTGGCAGTCCAACGACTGAACAATCTTACAGCTTCAGGCTGTAGAGCAGGACGTTCAGTTTACCTTCAAATCAATGATTCCAAGCATCTTTCCTCCAACGCGCACGGAGACAGGCAGTAGCTGCAAACACTGAAGTTTAAGCAATCCCCGAAGATTCCCTGCGATTTGAACCTCCCACAGCCCGCGCGCATCTATTATGAAAGACAGCTTGAATTACTGATCTGCAATGAAAGCAGAATTCAGTCTCAAAAAAGATCGAAGATGCCTACTAGCCGTATGGGCCAAGTAGCAGGAGGAGTTAGAGATGGCAAGTGAGTTCGTGACGGCGGTTAGCGACGCGGAGTTTGAAAAGGAAGTACTGCAATCGGCGCAGCCCGTACTGGTAGATTTCTGGGCTTCGTGGTGTGGGCCATGCCGCGCGCTGGCTCCGGTGGTCGATGAGGTCGCCTCGTTCTACCACGGCAAGCTGAAGGTGATGAAGATGGATGTAGACGCCAACACGGCCACACCGCAACGCTACGGCATCCGCGGCATTCCCGCACTGCTTCTCTTCAAAGGTGGCCAGGTAGCCGAGCAGATCGTCGGATTCGTCCCCAAGGACACCATCGACAAGTCGGTCGTAAAGCTGCTCGCGTAATCTTTTCCGCGCATAATTTTCCCGCATTAATCAACGGCTCTAAACTGCGAAGCTAGCAGTTTAGAGCCGTTGGCGCATCTCTCGGTCGCTGAATTAGAGTATTTAGAAATTTCTATAGACCCATTTGCTCGTCATTCCGTATCGAAGCGAAGGAATCTGCTTCTCGCTCGCTCCACGACGAGATGCACCGTTACGGAGACTATCCTACATGGCTCAGGATGCCGCTAGCGGCAATCGGAATCTTCACCTGTTCGACGATCTCGATGCCGAAGCCCTGCAACGCTGGAATGTGGGTCGGCGTATTGGCCAGCAGACGGATGCGGCGAATCCCCAGGTCCGAGAGAATCTGGCTTCCCAGCCCGATCTGGCGCAGCGTTCTCCGGGTTCTCTGGCTATTCTGCTCGTCTGACTCCTTGGTATGCGAGCCGTGCGATGGATCCCTGTGCAGCACCAGCCGGGTGGGCGCGATCTCTCCGGTCGAGGCAACCCCGCTGCGGTCGATGCCGAATCCCCGCGCGCCGTTGTGCAGATAGATCAGCGCGCCTCGTCCTGCCTCGGCGATCATGCGCAGCGAGTTGTCCAACAGCGCGCGACAGTCGCAGAGCGTCGTTGCAAAGGCGTCGCCGGTCAGGCAGTGAGTATGAACGCGCACCAGCACCGGCTCATCTCCCGCATCATCGCCACCGACATCTCCATATACCAGAGCCACATGCGACTCCGCGCCATCCACCTCGCTCTCATAGGCGATCATGCGGAAGTCGCCATGCGCGGTCGGCAACACCGTCTCGGCCACGCGATGGATGTACCGCTCGTGCTGGAGTCGGTAGCGAATCAGCGAGGCGACGGTCATCATCTTCAACCCATGTTCCCGGCAGAAGCCGACCAGATCGGGGACGCGCGCCATCGTGCCATCCTCGTTCATAATCTCGCAGATCACTCCAGCCGAGACCAGCCCAGCCATCCGCGCCAGATCCACCGAAGCCTCGGTCTGCCCAGCCCGCACCAGCACACCACCCTTGCGCGCGCGCAGCGGGAAGACGTGACCGGGCCGCGCCAGATCGTTGGCCGTAGACCGCGAATCGACGGCCACGCGAATCGTATGCGCACGATCGGCGGCGGAGATTCCCGTCGTCACGCCCTCGCGCGCCTCAATCGACTCGGTGAACGCCGTCCCAAAACGCGAGGTATTTTCCGAGGTCATCGGCCCCAGCCGCATGAAGTCGGCTCGCTCCTCGGTCAGTGCCAGACAGATCAGGCCACGCCCGAAGCGCGCCATAAAGTTGATCGCCTCTGGGGTCACAAACTCAGCCGCCAGCGTCAGGTCGCCCTCGTTCTCGCGATCCTCGTCATCAACGACCACCACCATCCGCCCCGCGCGAATGTCTGCAATCGCCTCTTCGACACTGGCAAACGGGCTTGCATTCAATTCCTCTGGCATCTCTCTCCCTCGGCGATACTCCAAAGCTCTTGACAGTCCCTCAAAAAGTAAACGCCGCCCATTACAGGCGGCGCACTCATCAATCTATTACGTCGTCATTCTGAACCATCCAGAATCTGCGTATTTGTCTTTCGTCCTGCAATATGCTCGGAACACTGCTTACAACGTGGACTCGATCTCGAAGCCCCAGGCCTCCAACAGCGCCTCCGGGATGTACTTCGAATTCTTGTTCCGCCGCGCCCACTCCCGCAGGCGGGTGGAGCGAATGTACTGATCCGGTGTCAGCTTGAACTCCTTCACGACCTGTTCGAAGGATGTAATAGTCGGAACGACCGGTCCGATTGGTTCCGGCTTGCCCCAGTTTGGATTACCACGACGCTTTGCCATCAGTCCTTGTGTCCTTTATATTCAATGATCTGCGTTGCATCCCTGCGTAGACGATCAGGCCAGAAAGCCTATCCACTCAGTCGAATTCTCAGTCGAATTCCTACCCCGCCATGCACCCTGCCGATTGCACGGACACCTACTAAATACAGTAGTCCGCAAATCTATTACAACTGATTTTAGGATATTTACAGGCAATAGTCAAATGCGGGCGCTCGCGAGATTCCGCGCCGACCGCCTCTACCTCGACCAAACAGGAGACTAACCTACAGAGCAGGAACATCTTCCCCGCGCGCGACAAATAGTTTTTGGGGGCACGATTAATTCTGCCGACGCGTTGACGCTGGGTTATCTATTAGGGTAATCTGGATACTCGCGCAGTCCCGCGTCTGCACGTCTGCGACAGGTCATGCCTGAGTATTGGCTGGGTTGATGCGACGAGGCAACAGAATCGGGCTATCGGAGTGGATTCACCGGGAACGGCTTGCAAGATCAGTCGCCCTGAAGCACCCACGACACAGGCAATGTGCGACTCCCGGGCGGTGAGGCTCTTCCGCGTATGCGCAGGCGCTCGAATTTCGAGCAGAACTCGAAATCGAGTTCAAGTCTGACTCATGCGCTGCAACTTCGCTTGGGATAAACGAGATTGGCGTTTCGCTACAGTATTGGGCGGTTCGCATGGATGTAAAACGCAGGGCGCAGTCATTATCTTCCGTACCACGCCGGACTGGTCGGGCACTCGACACATGAGGGTTCGACGACAAGGAAGACGGCAGAATCAGGGAGTAACGCGGCAATATGAATAACACAACAACGATTCCGAGCGGTAAAGACATTCAGCGCAAGTGGTTTGTGCTGGACGCTACGGGCAAGACGCTGGGTCGGCTTTCGACGCAGGCGGCCTCGATTTTGGCGGGCAAGAACAACGTGCTCTACACGCCATACATCGATATGGGCGACCACGTAATTGTGGTGAACTGCGAGAAGATCGTGCTGACCGGTCTCAAGGCCAACAAGAAGCTCTATCGCCGCTACACGGGCTTCCCCGGCGGTCTGCGGGAAGAGTCCTTCATCAAGCTGCTGGCGCGTCGCCCCGAGGCGATCGTCGAACAGTCGATCAAGGGAATGCTGCCCAAGTCAAAGATGGGCCGACAGATGGCAACCAAGCTGAAGGTGTACAAGGGCGCGCATCATCCGCATCTTGCACAGCAGCCGATTGCTCTGGAAGGCAAGGCTTAGGCATCTCCGGCTGCGGCGATTGCCGTGGCGATACGGCCCAAGCCATGGCAACACGGCGCAGGCTGTGACGACAAGTTCAGCATCTCGACGGGGCTAGGCCCCGAGGCAAAAGTTCAAGGAGCATCATGGCAGATCTGATTCAGTACTACGGAACCGGGCGGCGCAAGTCGGCGATTGCGCGCGTATTTCTTCGTCCCGGCAGCGGGGAGTTCACGGTCAACAAGAAGGCCTTCGAGGTCTACTTCGTAACCGCACAGCAGCGCGCCTCGGCCAAGCGTTCGCTGGGCATCGCCGAGATCGGCGAAACCTTCGACGTCATTACGACGGTCAAGGGCGGCGGCGTCATGGCGCAGGCCGACGCAGTCAAACTGGGCATCGCTCGCGCACTGATGGTCTTCAACCCTGAGCTGCGCAAGACGCTCAAGGGCGAGGGTCTGGTCACACGCGACTCGCGCGGCAAGGAACGCAAGAAGTACGGACAGAAGGGCGCACGCGCTCGCTTCCAGTTCTCCAAGCGCTAGTCGCCGGGAACCACTGCTTTCGTGGCTGTCGGGCTGGCCTCTATGGGCGACTCCTCTGGAGTCAGTCTCATGGGGATCCAGCCCGACGGGCATCGCATCACCCTCTTGCTGCTGGTTGGCAGGAGGCACGGAGTCAAATCTCCCGCAGCTTGTTTCGTCAAGCAAGGGATTAATCCAGGCATCTGGGCTGATGAACGGATTGCACTTCATCCGAACAGACCGCAGACTGCCTTTACTAAGGAGATCCATTGGCAAACATTACGATGAAGGAACTGCTCGAAGCTGGTGTTCACTTTGGGCATCAGACGAAGCGCTGGAACCCCAAGATGAAGGAATACATCTTTGGCGAGCGCAATGGAATTTACATCATCGACCTACAGAAGACGCTGAAGATGTTCAAGGATGCGTCGAAGTTTGTCACCGAGCTGACCAGCACGGGCAAGCTGATTCTGTTCGTCGGCACCAAGCGTCAGGCGCAGGATGCTGTGGCCGAAGAGGCCAAGCGTTGCGGCATGCCGTACATCAACAGCCGTTGGCTGGGCGGGCTGCTCACCAACTGGGTCACGGTTCAGAAGTCGGTCAAGCGCTTGGCGGAGTTGGACGAGATGTCGACCGACGGCCGCTACGAGCTGCTGACCAAGAAGGAAGTCATCAAGCTGGAGCGCGAGCGCAAGCACCTCTCGATCAACCTCTCCGGTATCAAGGAGATGAAGCGTCTTCCCGACGCTCTGTTCATCGTTGACTCGAACAACGAGGCCATCGCAGTTGCCGAGGCTCGCAAGCTGGGCATTCCGGTCGTCGCTGTGGTTGATACCAACTGCGATCCGACGGTTGTGGACTACGTGATTCCGGGCAACGACGATGCTCTGCGCGCGATTCGCCTCTTCACTTCGAAGATTGCGGATTCGGCTGCCGAGGGTGTGCAGTTGATCTCTGAGAAGGCCTTTGCGACCGAAGTTGCCGACGTGCAGCAGGTCGAGGTCTCCCCCGAGCTCGTAGGCGAAGAGGGCGAGGTCGTACTGAGTGAGGCTCAGGAGACGTCCGCTACGCCTTCGACCGAAGACGCAGCAGACGACGACAATGTTGATCTGGCAGCAGTGCTGGGCGGAAACATTCGCAAGGCTCCTGCGGCAGCCACCGAAGAGCCAGAGGCGGAAGCGCCACAGGCTGCAACCGGCGCGTAAGGCTCTATTTTCTCAACAGGAGAGCGTGGAGTCCGGCTGAGAATCCGCTCCACGCTCTTTCTGCGTGATAGGCCCCGATCTTTCGGCAGCATGCAAGACACAGAGTTGAAACATTCGGCGCGTACTATGCCAGACAGGGCGCGTTTTACGGACAGATTTCAGGTACAGGATCTTTCAGCAACAGGAGAAGAACAGAACAATGACGACCGAGACGACAGTGAAGATTGATGCAAAGCTGGTGAAGGAACTGCGCGAGAAGTCTGGCGCGCCGATGGGCGACTGCCTGAAGGCGCTGCAAGAGGCCAAGGGCGAGATGGAAGCGGCCTTCGTAGTCCTGCGCAAGCGCGGTATGGCGACGGCGGCCAAGAAGGCCAGCCGCACCACCAACGAGGGCGCAGTGGGAACCTACATCCATGCAGGCGGCAAGATCGGCGTACTGGTCGAGCTGAACTGCGAGTCGGACTTTGTCGCCCGCACCGATGACTTTCAGGAGCTGTTGCGCGACGTTGCCATGCACATCGCCGCAACCGACCCGCGCTTTGTCAGCCGCGACGAAGTGACGCCGGCGGATCTCGAGCGCGAGAAGGACGTCTATCGCTCACAGGCCGCAGCGACGGGCAAGCCCCCAGCCGTGATCGAGAAGATTCTCGAAGGCAAGCTGGGTAAATTCTACGAGGAGTTCTGCCTGCTCGACCAGCCGTTCATCAAGGACCAGTCGCTGACGATCACGCAGCTCGTGGCAGCCAAGGTGGCAAAGCTCGGCGAGAACATCTCGATCCGCCGCTTCGCCCGCTTCAAGGTTGGCGCAGCCGACTGGACCGTAGCGCAGACCGTACAGGCAGCCGAGACTCCGCAGGCATAGCCCTTCGCAATCTCCAACAAAAAGGCCCGGGCGAATGCGTCCGGGCCTTTTTGCGCACACGAAATAAGAGCTGAAAGCCCAACCTATAGTTGCATAATGCATCGTAGAAGCGAGCGATTCATCAAACTAGAACAGTTCTCGTAATGGTGTATACCGTCGTCGAATGAATAGGGCATTTTCAATAATGGTGTAGAGTGTCGTGGCGCGAGCGAAAAGCAGATTTCTCCGCTTCGCTACGGAATGACAAACAAAGTTGCTCTATAGCAATAGTGAAAATGCTCTAAAAGCAGATTTCTCCGCTTCGCTGCGGAATGACAAATAAATCTGTCTACCGTAATTCAGGAACTGCTTTATAACAGAGGCTCAGGAAACAAACGGAGGAAGTAATGGAGATATTGCATTCGGACGCGCTGGTGTTGTTTGGAGTGACCGGCGATCTGGCGCGCAAGCAGATCTTTCCGGCGCTCTACGCAATGGTGAAGCGCGGAGAGCTGAAGGTTCCGGTGATCGGCGTCGCCTCGCCGAAGTGGACCGAGGAGCAGTTGCGCGGTCGCCTGAGAGACAGCATTGAGGAGTCGGGCAAGGACGGAGCCAGCGGCATCGACGATCCGGCGGCGCTCGAAGATCTGCTGGGACGGATGCGGTACGTCAGCGGAAATTATCAGGATTTGGCGACTTATAAGTCGATCAAGCAGGCTCTGGGCGAAGCGCAACGTCCGGCGTTTTATCTGGCGATTCCTCCGGCTCTGTTCGAGACGGTCATCCGAGGACTGGGCGAGGCGGGTCTTGCCAAGGATGGACGCGTGATTGTGGAGAAGCCCTTTGGTCGCGATCTGGAGTCGGCGGTAGAGTTGAACCGCGAAGCGCATGAGGCCTTCCCCGAGGACTCGATCTTCCGCATCGACCACTTCCTGGGCAAGGAGGCGATCATGAACATTCTTTACTACCGCTTTGCCAACTCCTTTCTGGAGCCGATCTGGAATCGCAACTACATTGCTAGCGTACAGATCACCATGGCGGAGGACTTCGGGATTAAGAATCGCGGTGCATTCTACGAAACCGCCGGATGTCTACGCGACGTCATTGAGAACCACCTCTTCCAGATTGTGGCTCTGCTTGCGATGGAGGCTCCGTCCACGCGCAACTACGGCGCGGTGCAGGCGGAAAAAGCCAAGGTCTTCGAGGCGATGCGTCCGCTCAAGCCGGAAGACGTCGTTCGCGGCCAGTACGAGGGCTATCGCTCGGAGAAGGACATTCCGGCGAACTCCGACGTGGAGACCTACTGCGCCCTGCGGCTGTACATCGACTCGTGGCGATGGGCCGACGTGCCTTGGATTCTGCGCTCCGGCAAGTACCTGAAGGCGACGGCCACCGAGGTTCTGGTGGAGCTGAAGCCCGCGCCACAGAGACTCTTCGAGGACTCTGCGCCGCTCGATGGACGCGCCAACTACCTGCGCTTTCGCCTCTCGCCGGACGCGTCAATTGCTCTGGCAACGCGGGTCAAGTCTGTGGGTAAGGAGTTTGTCGGGGAGCAACGCGAGCTGTTTCTGTGCGAGGAACTGGTGGGGCAGGAGGCTCCCTACGAGCGGCTGCTGGCCGCAGCGATGGCTGGCGACGGCGCTCTGTTCACCCGTCAGGACGCGGTGGAGGCAGCCTGGGCCGTGGTCGATCCTGTGCTGAAGAATCACGGTCCGGCGCACATCTACCCACGCGGAAGCTGGGGGCCAAAGGAGGCCGAAGCTCTGCTTGGCCCAGACGGTTCATGGCACAACCCGAAGGCCAGAGAGCCGAACGGTTGCTCCTAGTTCATCCCTCGCAGATGGGGAAGGTCAATTAACAGACCTTCCCTATCGCTCAACCATGACCTCGCGTACGTTGTCCTTGCCCAGGATGGAACGGTGTCCCTGAAACGCTTCCAGCAGTTTCTCAATCCTGCGGCTTGAGAAGTGATTGAGTAGAGGGAAATCCCCGGCGTGCTGCACTTCGAGTTTGCTGGTATCGGTCATGTGATAGCGACAGAAGTCGGTCTTTTCGACTCCGGCAGAGGAGGTTCCCGTCGGCGAGTGGAACAGAGCCAGCATCTGCCCGCCCGGAGCCATAATGGCGTGGATGCGCTCCAGCACCGGCTCCAGAAGAACTTCCGGCAGATAGTCCGCCGTATCCCAAAACAGCACGATGTCGAATGCCTGTCCCGTGAAGTCGAGGTGGGTGGAGAGGAAGCGCTCCACGTCGAAGTGCTCTTCCTCTCCGTCCTTTTCGGGAACGATCCACTCGGGTTTAGACGCTTCCTCCACCAGATTTGCCAGATAGATGCTGTGTCCGAGCGAGGTAACAAAGTTGATATTGATCGACGAGGTTGTTCCGATGTCCAACACGCGCAACTCTGCCTGACTGTGCAGTCGTTCGAGCAGTTGTCCCCACCCGCTCGAATGGCGCGTACGCTGGATGTTCTCCGTCGGCGCGCCTCCCCCGGATTTTTCCTTGCCCCCAAAGATGCTAATCATCGCCCTGCCCTATCCTCACTTCTGCGTCGTGAGCACTACATGGATGCAGGCGCGCTCGTGCGCTGATCTACAACCGGCTTGACCATATGCTCCAACAACTCCACACGCCCTGCCATGCTGGCATTTTCTTCGATCGACAGGCTCAACGCCATCAGATCGCCCTTCACCGCAGCCGAAGCACGCAACTCAATCCGCTCCGACGCATGAATATTGCCCTCAACGATTCCGTGAATGACCACCTCGCGAGCGTTCAGATCCGCCAGCAGATGCGCATTCGGCCCCACCGTCAGCCGACTCTCCAGCAGCGAAATTGTTCCCTCCACCACTCCGTCCACAAATAGATCTTCCTTGCCCGTCACATCCCCTACAATCTTGACGGACCTGCCGATAACGGTCGAACCCTCTGCTGGTTTCATCTGTCTCTCGCTCTCCCCAAATGCAATATTTGTTACTTAGTTCCGCATATACACTGCTTGCCGAACTATACCCAGCCCAGAGCGTCAAGGCAAACGACAGGTCAATCGCCTGCAAAAATACCGTGCAAAGAATGCGCGTTAGACACTCGTCGTCCTCGATTCCGACAGCCCTCACCCACGCGCATTGCCACCATTGTCGTTATCGCGCATAGAAAAGACTACCCCACTCAACCGAATGGGATAATCCGCCAAGCAGCATTTGCTTGCGACTTTTAAATAGTCTTACTTTGAAAAAATCGTGCTTCCGGGGATGTTCTGATCATTCGCGATAATGCGGTTTTGCGCGCGTTTGGCACCGCGCATCGCCACATTGTCCATCTTCTGTTGTTCGCTCTTGAAATCGTTGATCGAATCCTCGCTCGCCTTCTCAATCGCCTGATGGGAAGGCCGTGACGCCAGTTTTCCCGAATTCAGTCCCGTTGCCATAAGTCACCTCTGTCAGTAAGAGCGTACTCCCCCTCATGAGGGTTGCCCAGAGTGTACTCACCTTATGAGAATCTCTGCAAGTTCTTTTT
>Ga0302270_10000877_pt1 | contig 31312 bp, 33 predicted proteins | sample III_Bog_E2_3_FD_198773 | JGI IMG/M metagenome (GOLD analysis project Ga0302270, IMG submission 198773) | Peat permafrost microbial communities from Stordalen Mire near Abisko, Sweden - III_Bog_E2_3 | ecosystem: Environmental > Terrestrial > Soil > Wetlands > Peat | place: Sweden: Abisko... | reverse complement strand
GTAGACACTATCCATTGGAGTCCTCCCTGAACTTCGGTTTCTGAGCCGGCCAGCAGCCGGTCTCAGCATTGTAGCCGTCGGGAGGACTCCTACTTATTCATCAAAACAGACCATCGCTCTGCGTGGTTTGTCGCGCGACGCGAAAACTAACTGGTAAAGGCCGGTTCGGTGCGAGCCGAAGAGCAATCGCTTTGGTCGAACGCGGGCTGGATGACAGACGACGCAAGCGATCGTCTGTCCTACCGCCAGTGCCGCCCGAACAGTTCCACCAGCTCTTCGAACTTCTGATCCGCGTCAACCGCGTCACCAGATACAACCGAATGCGTGACGCAGTGCTTCAGATGGTTCTTGAGCAGGAGTTTGCCAACGCCGCCCAGAGCCTCTTGCACCGAGGCAACCTGCGTCAGAATGTCAGCGCAGTAGCGACCGTCCTCAACCATCTTGTGGATCCCGCGCACCTGGCCCTCGATTCGCCTCAAGCGTTTCAGCGCGCGCTGCCGCAGTTCCTCATCCACGGCGTACGCCATCCGCTCTGTCGTCGCGCAGTCGTGTTGCATCACGTCCTCCTCCAGGCTGCCAGGCGCAGGCTGTTGCCCACCACGCTCACCGAACTCAATGCCATGGCCGCGCTGGCGATCACTGGACTGAGCAGAATCCCAAACGCGGGGTAGAGTACGCCGCCCGCGACGGGGATGCATACCGCGTTGTAGGCCAGCGCCCAGAACAGGTTCTGTTTCATCAGCCGGACGCCCGAGCGGGCGAGCGAACGCGCCTGCAAAATCAAGCTCAGGTCGGGCCGCATCAGAGTCAAGTCGGCCGCTTCCCGGGCCACATCAGTGCCACTTGCGAGCGCCACGCCCACATGCGCCGCCGCCAGGGCCGGAGCGTCGTTGATGCCGTCGCCGACCATCGCCACCTTGCGTCCCTCGGCCTGCAACCGGCGCAACGTCTCCAACTTGCCTGCCGGCAACACGCCCGCGACGACCTCATCAATGCCCAACTCCTTGGCGATCGCTTGCGCCGAGGACTCCTGGTCGCCGGTCAACATCACCACGCGAAGCCCCGCGCCTCTGAGTTGTTCGACAACCGTGCGGGCGCCCGGCCGTGGCCGGTCGGAGAGTGCAACCGAGCCCGCAAAACGGCCATCCATCGCGACCCAGATCGTCGTGCGGCCCGCGTTTGAGACTGGGCTTGGCACCGCGGACTTGGCGGTCGCGACATTCTCGACAGGCAGGGCGACACCACGCTCTTCCAGCAGGGAGCGTTTTCCAACGAGCGTTCGTTTCCCCTCGACTCGGCCCTCCGCCCCAAGCCCGGCCAACGCCGAGAAGTCTTCCACGGGCAGAAGCGCAAGTTTGCGCTTCCCGGCCAGCGCCACGATGGCTCTGCCGAGTGGGTGCTCGGACGATTTCTCAACCGACGCCAGAACTCGCAGAAACTCGTCTTCCGGCCAGCCCTCGGCGGGCGTGACGGCAACCACTTCCGGCCGTCCTTCGGTGAGCGTGCCGGTCTTGTCGAATACCACCGTGTCGATGGACGCCATGCGCTCCAGCGCTTCGCCGCCGCGCACCAGAATGCCCAGTTGCGCCGCGCGTCCGGTGGCCACCATGACGGCCGTCGGCACGGCCAGCCCCATGGCGCACGGGCAGGCGATAATCAGCACTGCCACGCTCGCGGCGGCGGCCCTGGCGATGTCGTGACCCGCGATCATCCAGACTGCAAATGTGAGCACAGACAGGCCGAAAACCGCCGGCACGAAGACCGCGCTGACGCGGTCGGCCAGGCGCTGCATCGGGGCTTTATCGCCCTGAGCGGCGCGCAGCAGCCGCAACACCTTTTCGAGCATGGTCTCGCCGCCCAGCGCCGTCACGCGCGCTCGCAGCACGCCCTGCCCGTTCGTCGTTCCGCCGATGATCGCCGAGCCGGCCTGCTTGTCCACGGGCTCGGGTTCGCCAGTCAGCATCGACTCGTCCACGCCGCTTGCACCCGTGAGCACGACCCCGTCGGCGGGCACCCGCTCGCCTGGCTTCACCACGACGATGTCGCCCAGTTGCAGCTTGTCGAGCGGCGTGTCGGTCTCCTGCCCATTCTTCTCGACACGCGCCGTGGACGGCTGCAACGAAGCCAGAGCTCGCATCGCCGAAGAAGCGCTGCGCCGCGCGCGCGCCTCAAGCAAGTTGCCGGCGAGCACCAGCGCCAGGATGAAGATCACCGCTTCGAAGTAGACCTCCGGCGCCACACCTCGCGATTCGAACGCGGCGGGCGCCAGCGTAACCACCGCCGAGTAGAGAAACGCCGCCCCGGTGCCTACCGCAATCAGCATGTTCATGTCGCTGGTGCGGTGTCGCGCCGCGGCCCACGCCTTGGTGTAGAAGCGCCTGCCGGCGAAGAGCATTACGAGCATCGAAAGCACCAGCAGCGTCCACCGCAGCACGCCCGCGGGGAGCGTGTAAAGAACCGGAAACAGGGCCTGAATAGGCGCATCGAGCCACATCGTAATGCGGTGCAGAACCGGGTCGACGCTGCCCTGGCGCATCAGCGGCATGGACAGCGTCATCGCCACGACCGCGGCCACGAGCGCGCCTGTCATCTGAGCGCGCAGACGGCGATAGGCCGACTCGTGCTCCCGATCTTGCTCGTCCTGCTCGGCGGTAGCGCTGCGCCCGGGTTCGGGCAACGACGCCTCGTACCCGGTATTGTTGATGGCTGTCACCAGCGCCTGGGGCGAGACGGTCAACGGGTCGTATTCCACCGTTGCCTGCTCCATCATCAGGTTGACCGACGCCGAACGCACTCCGGCCTGCGACTCCAGGGTCCGCTGCACGAACGACTGGCACGCGGCGCAGGTCATTCCTTTCACCGGCAGCGTGGCCTGCGCCAGCACGGTGGCGTCAGGCGGCATGGGCTGTGAAGCCGATTGCGTTGACGGCATCGACGATCTCCTGCTCGGTCGCCTTCTCCGCGTCATAGCTCATTGAAGCCGAGCCGATTTCGACCTGCACCGTTTCGGCTTCGATCCCCTCCACCTTCTGCAAAGCGAGCGTGACGCGCCGCACGCAAGAGCCGCAGTGCATCCCGTCAATGGCCAGGTCGAGTTTCATTGTCATATACCCCTACCCCCTATACTTGGATGAAACAGTGCGGATTGTCAAGCGGCGTCCGGGCGGCCCGTTGCACTCACGAAGCGGGGATGCGCCAGTAGTGCTGGTTTTGCCGTCGGCTTCGGGTTACACTCCGAGTTGGAGCTGCCTCAGACCGTCCTTGCCTCAGTCCGGTAGGGTTTTCGCGCTGGTTCTCAGCGTGCGGGTGTTGTGTGTTCGCCCGCCTACCCTTCCGGCTTCCTTTCTTCCTGATCGACATTTGAACGACGAAAAAGGAAATCCAGGCAATGGAACTATCTCTTTACGGATGGGACAACGAATACTCCCTCGCGCTCGCCCGGGCGCGCGTCGAGCATCACAAATCTTTGGAAGCGGGGCGCGTAGTGGCGTCGAGCCGTGGTTGGTGCAGGCTGGTCTGCGCCAGTGGTGAGCGCGACGCGGTCCTCTGCGGAGCCCTGCTGGAAAGCGCAGGCACCGCTCGCCCGGTTACGGGCGACTGGGTTGCACTCGAATCGGATACGGGCCGCATTCGAGCCGTGCTGGACCGCCGGAGTTGCGTCTTGCGCAAGAAGGCCGGGAAGGCGAGCGAGGCACAGGTGATCGCGGCCAACGTTGACGTGCTGTTTCTCGTCATGGGACTCGACGGCGACTACAACCCGCGCCGCCTGGAGCGCTATCTTCTGCTGGCCGCCGAAAGCGGCGCGGAGCCCGTTGTCGTGCTCAATAAGAGCGACCTCTGCGACGATCTTGTGCCGAGGCTAAGCGAAATCGGCCGGCTGACGTCAGCGCCTGTGGTGGTGATGGCCGCTGTCGAGGCGGGCGCGGCGCAACAACTGCATCGTTATGTCGAGCCCGGCCGGACCGGGGCGTTGGTGGGCATGTCGGGAACCGGCAAATCGACCATCGTTAACTCGCTGCTCGGCGGACCGCGGCAAGTGACGCGCGACGTGCGGGCAGACGACAGCAAGGGCCGGCACACTACGACCATTCGCGAGCTATTCCTCTTGCCGCAAGGCTGGCTGCTCATGGACACGCCGGGTATGCGCGAACTCGAGGTGTGGAGCGAGGGTGTTCCGGTACAATCCGCTTTCGAGGACATCGCGCAGGCCGCATCACACTGCCGCTTTCGCGATTGCCGGCACCAGGGTGAGCCGGGTTGTGCGGTCGACCTGGCTGTGCAGGCGGGCCGGCTGGACGCGGAACGGGTCGCCAACTACTTAAAGTTGAGTCGCGAAACCGACGCTCAGCGGAACAAGCGCCGCGAGAAGCTGCTTTGCAAGGCCCAGAAGCGGATGTATCAGAGCGGGCTGCGCGGCAAATGGTGATTTCCGCAACAACCAGCATCCGCTGCCGCGCTCCTCCGCTCGCGCAGAGGCGAGGTTCTGTGGAAGGATCGTCTGATATGACTTCGGCGCAACAAGAGCAATCGCCCCGCACGAATGACCAGACTCACCCACGCCCGGAAGCCACTCGCTGGAGAGCCCAGCGCGATCAGGCCGAGCGCGACCAGGCTTGGATCGGAGATGCCGTGCTGGCCCTCTACGCACGGCTGAAGATTCTACGCGAGGACGGAACGCTGGACGGGGAGAAGGCCGTGCGCATGAGCTCGAACCAGTTCCTCGCCGCCTTTGGCGAGCCCACCGCCGTGGAAGCCGGGATCGGCCGGGTCTTTGAGCAAGACGGGCTCGAAGCGGCGTTTGCTCACATCGAGAGTGCATTCATCCCGCTGTTCTCCAGGCAGGAGGAAAAGCGGTTGCGGAAAGCGGGCAAGCCGCTTCGCTAAGAACGTACGACCTCGCATCCCGTCTGGGGAGCGGCCTTCTCGTGCCATCTCTGCGTTGCGCCTCCTTCGAAGCCGCAGAAGGCAGGCGGCTCGTTTGTGCCGCGCCACCCGCAAACAGCGAAAACGGGCGCACCTTACTCCCGCTACCATTGACAGGGGACCAGTCTAATGCCTCTCGTCTATGAGTTCGGGCAGTTCCGTTACGACCCGGCTCAGCGCCTGCTGTTTCGCGGCACGACGATTGTCCCGCTGCTTCCGAAGGTGGCGGATACGCTGCACGTCCTCATCGAGCGGCGAGGCCAGGTAGTGGACAAGGCGGAGCTGATGAAGCTGCTCTGGCCCGACTGCACGGTGGAGGAGATCGGTCTGGCGCGCAACGTTTCTCTGCTTCGCAAGGCCCTGGGCGACGAGGGTGAAGGCGTCATCGAGACGATCCCGAAACGCGGCTACCGCTTTGCCGCCGAAGTGAAGGTCGGCGGCGCTCCTGAAGCCGCGAGAGTGATTCTCCCGTCTCCTGGGCAGCGCTGGTACAAACGCCGCCGGCTGTGGTTTGGAGTGGCGGGTGTGCTCGCCGTTCTCGCGTTCCTCAAGTGGCAGTTCTACTCGCCTTCCCGCTACCTGCCGCGTGGCGCGGGCGAATACGCGGAGCTCGCTGTCGTCCCGCTGGAGTCGCTGAGCCCCGAACTCGACCGGGCTGAGTTCTCGGAGGGCTTCAACGGCATCCTCGCCGCCGAGGTCTCGAAGCTCGGAGCGGTACACGTCATCTCGCCGTCAACGGTGCGCCACTATCAGCGTTCGCAGATTCCGGTCGCCGTGATGGCGCGGCTGCTGAACCTGCACGCAGTGCTCGAAGGGACCGTGCAGAAGCTGGGCGACGAGCTGCGCGTCACGGTCCGGCTGTCCGACGTCCATTCCGGCAAGCTGATCTGGGCCGAGAGCTACGACCGGCCCGCCGCGGATTTGGGCGCAGTGCAGCGCGAACTCGCTGTGACCATCGCCGCCGAGTTGCGAGCCCATCTTGCCCTTCCAAGGACGGCGCCTGCCGCAAGCCGCTGAGCGCGAAGCCGGAACAGGCGGGAGAAACCGGCGAAGAATCCCGAAACAATTGCGAAGCTCCTTCCTGGCAGTCCTACGGCACACTCCGGACAGAAAGGAACTCGCACATGGCTTTCAGCACATCGGCTCGATCGATCCTGGTGTTCAGCGGCAAGTGGGGCGGCAGAGCAACCGCCGTGCTTCTGTTCGTGTTCTGGGGCGCCTTCTTCGTGGAGCATCTGTCGGAATGGTTCCTCAACGCGGGTGGCCACTACCCGCCCGCGTGGGTCTGGCGCCAGATGTTCGCTCACTTCGCGATGCTGGCCGGGCTCGCGCTGATGTGGAAGTGGGACCGGCTGGGCTCGCTGGTCGTGTCTATTGCAACAGTGGGCTTCTTCGGCGGCATCGAGCTCAGCAGCTTCCCGTATATCGCGCTGCTGAACCTGATTCCCGTAGTCCTGTTCAGCCTGCGCTGGATCGCGGGGGAGAAGTAACCCGCCCCACACTGGATATGTCTGGCGAGCCTTGACCACCCAGCGCTTCTGCCCGGATCCGTGGAGGCACCTATTCTAAAAGGGATGAGAATCGTCCTGGGAGCCGTTGTATGGCTCGCGCTCGCTCTGGCGCAGGTCCCCGTAAAGGACCCGGACCCCCGGCCTCGCCGCGGTCTCTAGATCGCTTGCCGGCCCCGCCTTCTCGCTGCACCTGCTCCCCGTCGCTTCGCCTTCTGCGCCCTTGCCGCCGCCATCCGAGTCCGATCAGCGGCGCACCATCGAGGAGGCGCGAGGGATCGCGCTCGATTACAGCAGAAAACTGCCTGATTTCATCTGCCTCCAGAAGACGCAGCGCTACGTCGACCTCAAGGGCGTCGGCCGCTTCCACTCGACTGACACCATCGTCATGCGCCTCAGCTATTTCGACCAGCATGAGGACTACAAGCCGATCTCGGTAAATGGCAAACACACCAAGAGGTCTTACACCGCGCTCGGCGGGACGATATCCAGCGGCGAATTCGGCTCCATGCTGCGCAAGATCTTCGACCCCGTGTCGCACGCCGGTTTTGTCTTCGATCGTTGGGACAGGCTCCACGACCGGGCTTGTCTGGTGTACACCTACCACGTCCCCCGCGCTTACTCGACGTTGCGCATTAAGTGGCACGGTGGTGCCGAGCAGATCACCACCGGCTATTCCGGTTCCATCTTCCTGGATCGCGACGCGCCGGTCGTGCTGCGTCTCACCCAGCAGGCCGAGAGCATTCCGCCCTCGTTCCCCATCCGGGAAGCGCGCATTCAGCTCGACTACGAATACAAGGACATCGGCGGACAACAATTCCTGCTCCCAGCAAGCGCCGAGACTTACATGCGCGAGCGCAAGACACTGTTCAAGAACGAGGTGGAATTCACCAGCTATGGAAAGTACTCGGCCGAGGCGGTGATCACCTTCGACACCGGCGCTGCCGACTCAAACGGTACACCGGACCCGGCGGCCGGAGCCACTCTGCTGAAACACTGAGCGCCGGCACGCCAGACGTCAGGAATCGTGCGCCTACCAACTTTCCCTGTCCAGGTCCACAGTGCGTAGCACCGGGACCGGCCGTCCCACGCAACCTCTTTCCGCTGGGCTGCGGTTTGGTCGCGCGAGACTCTTGTGGCTCGTTCATCAGCCTCTCAAACGGCCGCTTTCCGCTTGACTTGCCGCGCGCCGAATCGAGGGCGCGCGAACGCGAAATACCGGCCGTAGACGCCTGCTGGCACCCTACAGGTTCGCTCCCGTGGAGTTCGCTCCACGCCAATGGGGCGGGCAACACCATCCCGTGAACTCACTCGTTAACCGGTTTACTCCGCGAACTTCTGCAGTGCGCGCCGAACGGCCGGGTCGCGCTGAACTTCGATCTCGTCGCCAGCTTCGACGCCGAGTGATTGGTTCAGGATTTCCTGCTTCAGCCGGCCGCGCATGTACTCGCGCTCGGCGGTCCATTCCCCGACTGTCGGAGTGACGTTACGTTGTGTCAGGAAGCTCTTGAAATCGTCTAGCAGCGCCGGCGTGATCTCCATCTCGCGCTTCACTTCGGAGCGATGCTGGGTGAGCCACTCCGTTGCATAGGCCGGGAAAAGGGCCGCCGTTTCCAGGAACATGCCAAACGTGTCAGGCATCTCGGGCCGGACGGCCACGTCCGGCTCGATCCCGCCTCCGCCCCGGACCGTACGGCCGGCCGCGGTCTTGAACTCCGGGCGCACCATCGAACGAGTCCGCTCCTCCAGTTCGCTGCCATACAAGGGCTTCTGCAGCGAGCGTCCGCTGGGGGTGTAATAGAAGGCTGTAGTCAGCGCGAGGCCAGTCGAGTCGCTGAGCGGGTAGACCCGCTGCACAAGGCCCTTGCCATAGGTCTGCTCGCCGTAAACGGTGGCGCGATCATTGTCCTGCAACGCGCCCGCGACGATCTCGGCCGCGCTCGCGGTCTTGCGATTCACGATCACTGCGACCTTGAAATCGTAAGGAGTCATACCCGCCGGCACATCGACGTTCTCCGTCTCGGTGCTGCGCCCGCGCGCACTGAACAGCCGTGTTCCCGGCTTCAGAAAGAGCGCCGCCGTTTGAAGACCGGCCGTCACGACGCCGCCGGGGTTGTCGCGCAGGTCGAGCACCAGCCCTTTCAACTTCGCGCCGCCGAGCTTCTCGATGGCCTCCTTCAACAGCTCGCCGGTGTTCGGCTCGAAGCTGGTCACGCGAACGTAGGCCGTGTCGCCGTCCAACTTGTAGATCCGGTCCACGCTGGCGGTCTGCATCTCGGCCGGCACCAGCGTAAAGCTCATGAGCCCGGCGGTGCCCTGGCGGCGCACGGCGAGCAGCGCCTGATGTTGACGCGTTGCGCCCAGGACCTCGATGAGCTGATCGAGATCGAGACGCGACAGCGCGATATTGTTGACGCCGATGATCTCGTCGCCAGGCAACAGGCCCGAGCGCTGCGACGGCGAGCCCATCTGGGTCTGCAACACGATCACTCGCCCCGGCATCACGCTGACCACCGAGCCGAAGCCCTTGGCCACCGAGTGTTGCATCTCCTGCAATTGCTCGAACTGATCTTTGTTGAAGAAGATCGAGTGCGGATCGAGCACGCGCAACATGCCGGGGATCGCACCCCCGTAAATCAACTGGTCCGATGGCACGGGATCGGCGGAAGAGTCGTCGATCACGGAGAAGACATTCATGAACCGGCCGAGTTCCTGTTCCAGCTCCGCAGTATTCGGCAGAGGCTGGCCGGCGGGCCGTTTTGGCGCCGTGGAGTCCTTTTCGGAATTATCCGCAGGCTCGCTCGGCGCGGTGGTCGGAGCGGGCGGCCGTTCTGGCGCCGCCGGCTTAATCGGCGGCACGCCGAACGCCAGTGCGCCGCACAGCAAGAGCAGTGGCCCGAAGCGGAGCCGCGCCGCAAGTTGTGGGGCAGGCTTCAGCCTGCGCGGGACTTCAGTCCCGCCACCCTTCCCACGGAGTCCGGCTGAAGCCGGTCTGCAGACTGAAGTCTGCCTCACAACACAATCGCCGCGTTGCATCGCAGACCTCATCAGCGTTCGTACCGCAACGACTGCCGGATCGCGTGCCGCTCCAGCGCCAGTTCGATCAGCCGCTCTACGAGCTGCGCGAACGTCACGCCGGCATGCGCCCACATCTTGGGGAACATGCTGATGGAGGTGAAGCCCGGAATGGTATTGATCTCGTTGATATAGACCTTCCCCGTAGCGCCTTCGACGAGAAAATCGACGCGGCCCATGCCGCTGCAATCGACGGCCCGGAAACAGGAGACCGCAATGCGCCGGATCTCCTCGATGGTCTCCGGCGGGAGTTTCGCCGGCAGTTCAACGCGCGCGGCGTCGAGCAGGTACTTGTCATCGTAGTCGTAGAACTCGCGCGAGGGCAGGATCTCGCAGGGTGTGGCCGCTTCGGGCGCGTCGTTGCCGAGCACCGCGCATTCGACCTCATGCCCGACGATGGCGCGCTCTACGACGATTTTCGAATCGTACTTCGCGGCCTCTTCCAGGGCAACCTTCAACTCGGCTTCGTTGTGTGCCTTCGACACGCCGACGGAAGAGCCCAGGTTGGCCGGCTTTACGAACAGCGGGAAACCGAAGCGCCGCACAGCCTCCGAAGCGTCCAAATTGCCGCGATGGATCGTGACCCATTCGACCGCGGGTAAGCCAATCGCGAGGCAAATCCGCTTGAACTGCTCCTTATCCATCGACGCTGAAGAGGCGAAAACGCCCGCGCCGACGTAAGGCAGCGCCGCCAACTCCAGCAGGCCTTGAATGGTCCCGTCCTCGCCGAAGGTGCCATGCAACACGGGGAAGACGACGTCAATTCCAGGGTTCGCGCCCGGTTCCGGCAGAATCGGCTTGGGATCCCAATGCCCGTCTTTGCCGATGAAGATAGGCACGGCCTCGTATTTCTTCGGGTCGAGCGCCGCCATCACAGCCTGGGCCGAGCGGATGCTGACCTCGTGCTCCCCACTTCGTCCGCCGTACAGAACGGCCACGCGTACTTTCACAGAATCCTCTTTCCGAGCGCGGACATCACCAGTTCGACGCCGAGATTCGCGGTCCGGTTAGCAGTGTCGAGGATCGGATTTACTTCGACAATTTCCATGGATCGAACCAGCCCGGAATCGCTCAGAATCTCCATGGCCAGATGAGCCTCGCGATAACTGAATCCGCCGCGCACCGGCGTCCCGACGCCCGGCGCCTCGTCCGGATCCACGCCGTCCATATCGAGCGAAATATGAATGCCGCTGGTGCCATCGGAAGCCCGCAGAATCGCCTCGCGAATCACGGTGCGCATGCCGTGTTCGTCCACGTCACGCATGGTATATGCGGTAACGCCGGAGCGTTTCACGACTTCCCGCTCGGTCATGTCGACGTCGCGAATGCCGACCAGCACGACGTTCTTCGAATCGACCTTCGGGGCGTAGTCGTAAAGGTCCGTGAGTTCCTTGGGGCCGTAACCCACCAGGCACGCCAGAGGCATGCCGTGAACGTTTCCGCTGGGCGATGTCTTCGGCGTGTTCATGTCGGAGTGAGCGTCAAGCCAAATGACGCCGAGCTTCTCATTCTTCTTGCGGAGCGACTGCGACATGCCGCTGACCGTGCCGACCGCCACCGAGTGATCACCGCCCAAAACGAGGGGGAACAGGCCGCGGTCGGCGGCCGCTTCGACGCGCCCGGCCAATTCCCGGCAGGTGGCCGCAATCTGCTCCAGGTAGCGTGCGTTCTTCTGCCCTGGACGCGCGCTTTCGGGCTGCTCCACCGAGACGTTGCCGAGATCCTCGACGGCAATGCCGAGGCTCTCGATGCGAGCGTTGAGATTGGCTACGCGCAGGGCCGATGGACCCATATCCACGCCGCGGCGACCCGCGCCGAGATCGAGCGGTGCGCCAATGATGGCGACCGTCTTACGAGCGATTTTCGCTGCTTTTGCCATATGGTCCAATCGAGCGTTCAAGAGCAACCACTACTTCACGTCGATACCAGCGTTCCCTCACGCTCGCGGCTCCGATTCCTGGTCGCTGCGCTGTTCAGGGCCGGGTCCGATTCAGCATGCGAGGGAAAGCGATGGTCTCGCGAATATGCTCAATCCCGCACAGCCAGGCCACGGCACGCTCGACGCCCATGCCAAAACCGGCATGCGGCACGCCACCGAAGCGGCGCAGGTCGAGGTACCACTCGAAGGCCTCGCGCGGCAGGCCATGCTCCGCCAGACGCCGCTCCAGCACGTCCAGTTCGTAAACCCTCTGACCGCCGCCAATGACTTCGCCGTAGCCTTCGCTGGCCAGCACGTCGACGCCCAGCACGACCTCGGGCCGCTCGGGATCGGGCTCGAAGTAAAACGCCTTCACCTCGGCCGGATAGCGATCGACCATCAGCGGGCGATCGAAGTCTTCTCCGAGGAGTGTTTCATCCGTGCCACCGAAGTCGCCGCCCCAGACGATCTCGCTGCCCTTGGCCTGGAGGATCTTCACCGCATCGTCGTATGTCATGCGCGGGAATGGCGGCTTGATGCTTTCGAGCTTGGAGAGATCGCGTTCGAGCGTTAGCAGCTCAGGCTTCCGGTTCTCCAGCACGCTCCCGACGATGAAGCAGATCAGCTCCTCGGCGACGCGCTTCACGTCTTCGAGCGTGGCATAAGCCATCTCGGGCTCCACCATCCAGAACTCGGTCAGATGGCGGCGCGTCTTCGATTTCTCGGCGCGGAAAGTCGGGCCGAAGCAATACACGTTGCCAAAGGCCATCGCCGTGGCTTCGTTGTAGAGTTGCCCGGACTGGGTCAGGTAGAGCTTTTCCTCGTCGAAGTAATTCACCTCGAAAAGGTTGGTCGTGCCCTCACAGGCGGCGGGTGTGAAGATCGGCGTATCAACCAGGGTGAAACCGTTCGAGTCGAAGTAATCGCGGATCGCCTTGACGATGGTATGGCGGACGCGCAGGATGGCGTGCTGGCGCCGGCTGCGCAGCCACAGATGGCGATGATCCATCAGGAAGTCGATGCCGTGCTCTTTGGGCGTGATGGGATACGGCGTTTCGAGCGGAACTGCCTGAACGAGTTCCGCTTGTTCGACGTCCAATTCGTAGCCGCCGACAGCCCGTGCTTCGGCGCGCAACTTCCCGCGCAGGATCAGCGACGACTCCTGCGTCAGATCCTTTAGCATCTCAAACACTTCAATCGGGATATTCGCCTTCACAGCGACGCCTTGAATGATGCCGCTGCCGTCACGAACGAGCGGGAAGATGATCTTGCCGGACTTGCGGAGATTGTAAAGCCAGCCTGCGATCTCGACGGGTTCGCCGACGTGCGCAGCGGCCTGGTCAATTTTGATCCGACGATAATCGGACATTTAGAGAGCCTCCAACCTGCCGAAAACTTCGCGTGCCGCCACGATCGGGTTAGGAAAATCGGGCGATTCGCGCAGTTCCAGCACTAACGGAAATTGGTTTTCGCGCCCCTTGAACAGGCCCATCGTCTGCTTCCAGTCGACGGTCCCTCCCGAGGCAAGCAGGGGGAACAGATGGTTATCGTTCTCCCCGTCATTGTCATGAATGTGCGTGGACCGGATACGGTCCTTCAGAATCTGGAACGAGGCTTCGACGCTGCCATCGATGCGGGCGTGGCCTACGTCGAAACAGTAGTGCAGGTCGAGGTGCGTGGTTTCCTGGAAATACTTCAGACGTTCGGCCGTCGAGAGCCGGTTGGGAATGTTCTCGATCAGGACCTTCACGCCGCGGTTGCTGGCGAACAGCATCACATCCTCCAGCGCCGTGAACGCCGCTTCGAGCTTGCGCTCGTCGTATCCCTCCCCCGGAACGCCAAGATGCTGGACCAGATAGCGGCAGGGAATCTTCTCGGCGACTTCCAGCGCGCGCTTGATCTCCTCGACACATAGCAGACGCTTGGGCTTGCTGAGTTCCGTCAGCGTGACCACCGCACTCGGGCCCGTACGCCCCCAGCAATCGTCGTTGAACATCGGAGAGTGCAGGGCGTGAAGCTGGAGTTCGGCATCGCGGAACCAGTACGCCAGCTCGTTCACCTGCTCCTGGTTGCGGTAATCGAAGTGCTGCCGCGCGCAGAAGATCTCGATCGAGGGAATGCCCGCCTCCCGGATGCGTTCCATCCAGACGGTATTCAGGCGATGCTTCACCAGAAGATGCGTAGACAATGCGTGCTGCATAGCGTCAGTACCCCGCGGCCTTCCCATTGGAGCGTCCATTTTGCGCCCCTTGTATCCATCCTCCATCAACCAGCAGCGCCTCGACGGAGGCAACTCCGCCGCCGTCGGGGTCTACCTCGTGTCCCATCCGGCGCAGCAGGGCGATCGTATCCGGCGAGAAGCCGCGCTCCAGCGAGATCTTGTCGGGCTTCCACTGGTGGTGCAGGCGCGGCTGGTCGACCGCCTGTTGAACGTCCATTCCGAAGTCGAGCACGTTCAAAATCACTTCCATCACGCCGTTGATGATGCGCCCTCCGCCCGGCGCGCCAACCACCATGTAGAGCTTGCCATCGCGGGTAACGATGGTGGGCGTCATGGAGGAGAGCGGCCGCTTGTGCGGCGCAATGGCGTTCGACTCGCCCTGGATCAGGCCGAACAGGTTTGGCGATCCCGGCTTGGCGGCAAAGTCGTCCATCTCGTTGTTGAGCAGGAATCCAAGGCCCGGCACCGTCACGCCGTTGCCGTACCCGCCGTTCAACGTGTAAGTCAGCGAGACGGCGTTGCCCTCCGCGTCGATGACGTTGAAGTGCGTCGTCTCGCTGGTCTCGTAGGCCGCCGCGTCTCCATGCCCGATCACGCTGCTCGGCGTCGCGTGCGAAGCGTCGATCGTGGCTCTCACCCCGGCAATGTATTTCGGATTCAGTAAACTCTTCACGGGCACGTGGACAAAGTCCGGGTCGCCCAGGAATTCGGCGCGGTCGGCGTAGGCGCGCCGCATCACTTCCGCCAGATAGTGGGTCGTGGTTGCCGAGCCCGCGCCCGCTCTTTCGTAGCCCGAGCCTTCCAGCATCGCGAGCATCTCGAGCATCGCAACGCCGCCGGAAGAGGGGGGCGGAGAAGTGATGATGCCGTAGCCCTTGTATTTGCCTTCCAGCGGCTGACGCTCGACAGCCCGGTAGTTCTTCAGATCGTCGAGCGTAATCAGCCCGCCATTCGCCTTCATCGCTTCGGCCAGGCGGCGCGCCGTCTCTCCCTCGTAGAAGTCCTTGGCGCCGTCGTGCGCGATGCGCCGCAGCGTTTCTGCCAGCTCAGGCTGAACAAGCTTCTCACCCGCCTCCGGGCAGCCCCCTGGCTTTAGCCCGTTTTTTTTCAAAAAGATGCGCTTCGAATCGGGGAACTGTTCCAGAAGCGTGGCCGCGCCGCAGATCGATTTCGCCTGGGAGTATGAGAGTTCGAAGCCGTTAGCCGCGAAGTCGACGGCAGGCTGGACGAGTTCCGCCCAAGGCTTGCGGCCATACTTCTGATGAGCGAGTTCCAGCCCGCGAACCGTGCCCGGTACGCCCGCGGCACGCCAGCCGACCAGGCTGTCGCGCGTCGGCTTACCCTCGGTGTCGAGGTACATGTCGTGGGTCGCACCGCTCGGGGCGGCTTCACGGAAGTCGATGAATGCCGTACGTCCGTCGGCAAATCGGGCCAGCAAGAAACCGCCGCCGCCGATGTTTCCCGCGAAGGGATGGGTCACGGAAAGGGCAAAAGCGACCGCCACCGCGGCGTCCACCGCATTGCCGCCGGCCTTCAACACCGCCACGCCGGCGTCGGTCGCATTCGGCTCCTGCGCCACGACCATCGCCTTACGGGCTCTGACTGGTTCTCGTCCCGCCAGCAACGTCGAGGCTGCAAGAATGAGCGCGAAAACCGCCGCAAGCCGTCGCAATCTCATGAATTCTGATTGTACTATGCGCCTTCCGGGCCGCCCGCGAAGCCGCGCCCACGCGCCCACTCGAACAGGACCACCCCTGTCGCTACGGAAACGTTCAGAGAGGCAATCTGGCCCGCCATGGGAATCCGGAGCAGGAAATCGCACTTCTTGCGTATCTGCTCGTGCAAACCAGGTCCCTCACCGCCCACCACAAGCACGGAACGGCTGGCGAAGTCGGCTTGTGTATACAGCCGGTCGCCCCGCTCGTCGAGTCCGTAGATCCAGAACCCGTGTTCTTTCAACTGTTCGAGCGTCCGGTTCAGATTGCCGCCGCGAACTACGGGCAGAACCGCGAGCGCGCCAGCGGCGGCCTTGGCGACGGTCTCGTTCAGAGGCGCCGAACGGCGGTCAGGCACGACGACGGCCAGTGCGCCGGCGGCGTGCGCCGTACGGACGATGGCGCCCAGGTTGTGCGGATCTTCCACGCCGTCGAGGATCACGAGCAGCCCGTCACAGTCGAAAAACTGCTCGAGCGTAGCGTAATTGTGCGCCGCACCGAACGCCACAACGCCCTGGTGCGGCGTGTCGCTCACCATCCGGTCCAGGCTTTCCTTGCTTTCAAACCGCACGGGGATGTGGTGTTCGCGGCACAAGTCGATGATTTCCTGGAGCCTGGCGCTAGCCAGACCACGCTGCATGTGGACACGATCGAGCGCACGGCCGGCGCGCAGAGCCTCGCGGACAGGGTGGATCCCCGCAATGGAATTCATGTCGCCGATTATCGTATCAGGCGTAACGAATTTCCAAAGTAAAAACAATTCGGTTGAAAATGGTTGACCCGGCCGCAAACCTTGCCTACGATGGCGGGTAGCGGGTAATCCCGCGGACAGCAGGATTTGACCTTCATGGCGACTGCCGCCGCTCCTCCACAACCCGTTCAGATTCCCGACCGGCTCTACTTCCGTATCGGCGACGTATGCCGCCTCGCGGGGTTGAAGGCGTATGTTTTGCGCTATTGGGAAGCTGAGTTTCCTTCGCTTTCGCCCAAGAAGTCGGGCACGAATCAGCGCCTGTACCGGCGTAAAGATGTGGAACTCGTGCTGGAAATCAAACAATTGCTATACGACGAGAAATTCACTATTGAAGGCGCGAGAGAGCACCTTCAGAAGCGCAAGGCCATCGCCCGGAGCGGTCCCAAGCCCGTGCCGATGACCGCTACCCAGGCTCTGCTCTTCGACCCGCGAGCCGATTGGCTGGTTCAGGCTGGAGCCGTTCGCTCAGAACTCATTTCAATTTTGCGGCTTCTCGAATAGATAGCGTTTTCGCCTAAAGGTTTTCCACACACCATCCGATATGTTGGGTCAGCGAAGCTATGATTCGACTGACCCGCCTGAACCGTGAGTCCTTTTACCTGAATCCGGACCTAATCCAGGAGATGGAAACCACTCCTGACACCGTGCTCACTCTTAACTCAGGCGTGAGGGTTGTCGTGCGAGACGCCCCGGAACGGGTTATCGACGAAATCGTTGAATTCAAGCGGCGCATCCTCGACCCGCAGGAACTACTGAACAAGGTCGCGCGTGAGTCCAGGTCGAGTTGACACCTGGTGGATGGGGACGGACTGGAGAACAGGCGGGACAGGCAGGAACCATGAAGAGTGACGCCAACCGGAGTGGGCCCGACCTTGCGACGGCAGCGGGAATACTGCTGGCTGCGTGCGGGCTGCTCGGTGGCTTTCTGTTTGAGGGCGGAAAACCTCAGGCGATTCTCGGCGCGTCCGCGGCGCTGATCGTATTCGGCGGATGCATCGGTGCGACCCTGGTCGCTCATCCTCTGAACGAAATCCTTTCGGCGGTGCGCGCTCTCGGCCGGGTGTTTTTCGAGAAGCCGGACGGGTGCGAACCAGTAGTGGAGCAAATCATGTCGCTCTCGCGGCAGTCGAGGAAGACCGGGTTGATTTCCTTGGAGGATATGATCCCGGAGATCCAGGAGCCCCTGCTGAGGAAAGGACTGATGCTGGCGGTCGATGGCGTGGAGGCGAAAACGATGCGAGACATCCTGGAAACCGACATCGACGTCGTAGCCAGCCACCGGGAAAGAGACGCGAGGGTGTTTGAATCCGCCGGAGGATTTTCGCCAACTATCGGCATTATCGGCGCAGTTCTCGGACTCATCATTACGATGGGCCGGATTGACGATACAAAAATGGTCGGGCGGGGAATCGCCGCCGCCTTCGTGGCCACCATCTACGGCGTGGGACTGGCAAATCTGTTCCTGCTGCCTGCAGCGGCGAAGTTGCGCTCTCGCGCATCGAGAGAACGAGAGCGCATGGAACTCATTCTGCTAGGCTCCCTCGCTCTCGCCGAGGGGATGAACACGAAACTGCTTCACGACAAGATCGAATGCTACATCTCCAGAGATGGAGCCGCACAGCGCATCGGAAGCGCGCTAAGTGCGGTCCAGCAGGTTGAAGGATGAGAGTCGAGAGGTGAGATGAGACGCAGGCCAGAGCAACCACCTCACGCCAGCGCCGAGCGCTGGCTCGTCTCCTACGCGGACTTCGTTACCCTGTTGTTCGCTTTCTTCGTGGTGCTTTATGCCCACTCGAACATGGACACCCGTAAGTCGCAGCAGCTCGCCCAGTCCTTCCGGGATGCGGTGGGCGACGAACGCCTGCGCAGCGCGCTGGCCAGACTGATGGGGCGGACTCAAACGCTCCCGCCCCAATCGAATATCAACGATCCGCTAAAGATTCCCATTTCCACTGCGGCGCTTGTGGGCCCCGGCCCGGCAAGCGCTGTGTTACTGCCGTCGATGGACCGGCTAAAGAAGGATCTTTCGAAGGAACTTCAGGACGGCCGGTTGGAAATACGCATGGAGCGGCGTGGTCTGGTGATCAGCCTCCGCGAATCTTCGTTTTTCCCATCTGGAGACAAGACCGTCCTGCGCGCCGCGCGTCGCACGCTGGGACTGATTGCGGAGAGCCTGAGGCCGCTGCCGAACTCGATCCGGCTGGAGGGCCACACCGATGCCGTACCCATTCACAACACACGGTTCCGCAGCAATTGGGAGCTTTCCGCAGCCCGCAGCATCGCCTTGATGGAGTTGCTTACCGAGGATCTTGCCTTACCGCGAGAGCGCCTGTCGATAGCGGGCTTCGCGGACACGGCGCCCGTGGCCTCGAACGAAACGCCCGAGGGACGAGCCCGCAACAGGAGAGTGGATATCGTGGTTCTCACGGTCGAAGGCTCGGCCGGAGAACCGGCGCCTCACGGCGCCTCGGCGCCCTGATCGGCAGGAAGAGTGGCGTGAACGCCGCCGGCAAGCGAAAGCGCTTCGACCTCGGGAAGGCTCCGCAGCCGGGCGAGCAGGAGCGCGGCCGCCCGTTGTCCGGCTGTCTTTTTCGAAGCGCCCTCAGCCCGCGCGGCGAACTTCTTGCCGACGCGAGCCTCCACGGTGAACAGCTTGGCGTGCTCCGGACCCGATTCGTGAACAATCTGGTAGCGGGGCACCGGGAGCTTTCGGGCTTGGGCGAACTCCTGCAATGCGCTCTTGTCGTCCAATGCGACATCGTCGCCAAAGTCGCAGGGTTCGTCCTGCGACACGATCAGTTGCTCCACGAAAGTGCGGCTCGGTCCTAGTCCGCCATCCAGAAAGACAGCGGCGATGAGCGCTTCCAAAGCATTGGCCAGAATGGCCCGTTTCGCGCGCCCCCCGCTCTGCTCTTCCCCTCGGCCGAGCTTCAGATATTGTCCGACACCCAGTTCAGAGGAAACTTTGAAAAGGTGCGCGGAGCTGACGCGCTGCGCCTTCAGGCGCGACAACGTGCCCTCTGAACTCTGCGGACAACGGCGAAACAGGTACTCACTGGCGACAAAACCAAGGATCGAGTCGCCCAGGAACTCGAGTTTCTCGTTGTCCGGGGCGGGTGGCCCGCCGGCTACCGCTTCAGAGTGAACCGACTTGTGGGTGAGCGCACGGAGAAGGAGGTCCCGGTCCACGAACGTGTAACCGATCCGGGCCTCCAACTCCTCGTAATCTGAGGGCATAGTGGGTCAAGCCGGGCTATTTGGCCGCTGACTTTGCCTGCATGGCCGCAGTCTTTTCCCTGGTCGCGACATCCTTGATGATTTGGACGCTGTTGGGCGCGTTGATGGCCTGGTCAAACGACGCGATCGCCTCGTCGTACTTCTTTGCCAGGAGGCTGCAGTGTCCGCCGCGGATCAGCAAGGCCGGTTCCAGTTGGGACATGCTTGCGATGGCGAGCTTAAAGTTCTCCGCGCAACCCGCGTAGTCTTCTTTCGCGAGGCTCTCGAAGGCGAGGCCTTCGTAGGCGGGCTCGACGATATCCTTGACGGCCGCGGCCCACTGATCGTCAGTCAACTCCGGATTCGGCTTGGGCGCCTTCTTCGACAATTCGATAGCGTCCTTGGCCAGCTTGTCGGCGCGCGTCAGCTTGTCGGCCTTATCCAGGTCGAACTTCTTGGTGCTCTGTGCGATGGCCTTGGACATAAGAGCCATCGAGCCGAAGTTCATGGGATCCACGGCGATAGCCTGTTCCCCATAAACAACGACGTTGTCCAGATCCCGCTTGAGGTCGGATGCCGCGGCCATGACGTAGAAGGCCGAGCCGCGGTATTCGGAATCGGCAAACTTGTCGATGAGCACCTTGGCTTGGGCGATCTGATCTTCCGGCGTCTGCGCCGCGTACATGCTCTTAACGGCTTCGAATTCCTTCTTGGTCTTGGGCTTGGGCGGAGTCGGATTGGCCGATTGAGCGCCGAGCATGCCCGCAGCTACACAGACGGCTGCAACGAGCGCGAAAATTCTGGAATAACGCATATATCTCCCTTATTGCTGCTGTTTGCGGCTTTTGGCCGCTTCTAACTCGGTTTGAGCCGCTTTTCGGGCCTGCTCACTGCCCCCATCCACGGCGATCGCCGCCTCGTATTGAGTGACAGCTTCAGAAGGCTCTTGACCGGCCATCGCGAGACGGGCGAGGTAGACGTGGGACCAGGCCTTCTCAAACGGCTCAGGCTGGAGAGTGAGCGTCTTCTCGAAGAGCTCTTTCGACAGCTCCGGATCTTTTTCCAACGCCGCGATTCGCGCCAGGCCGAAATAGGCCCGGGCGTGAATCGGCTTGGGCTCGTTCTGCTGAAGCACCTTGCGGCAGATATCGCGAGCCTTTTCCATATCGCGCGCCCGAATCAGCTTATCCAACTCATCGAGCTGGATCTCGGCTGGATTCGTCGGAGCCTGCGCAGGCGCCTGCGACTGGACGATATGCTCCACCGGCTTATCCAGAAAAGGAATAGCGGCGATTCTCTGCGCTTCCTTTCTAACGTGGATGTTGTCGATCATCTCACCCAGGTAAAGGCGCAGGGACTGCTCCTGTTTCTCATAGCCGGCGAGCGCTTCCGCAAAGTAGCCGGTCAGAACGTAACCCTCCCGCATCGCCTCCTCGACTTCCGCGGGCGCATGGTCGAGGCGCGATTCCACTGCGCGGACCAGCGACATGCCGTAAAGCAGCACACAATCCTGCTTGTAGGTCTCCGGCAAGGCCTGGGCGCGCTCAGCCATATAGCACAGTTGCTTCTGCCTCGTGATGGCGTCGGTCGAGCGAATCGCAAGCGGGTCGATCAGGTAGTGCAGATAGGCATGGCGAATTTCTTTGACGCGCGGGCGCGCCGCCGGCGTCACAACCACAAAATAATCGTCGGTGAGACCCCGGGTGTGTACCTGGTTGGGCGCGCCTAACAGATCGACGTAAATCTGGAAACGGCGCCCCCTCGATCCGCTGGTCGGATTCCGCAGGTAAAGGTTCGCTTGCATAAGAGCGCCGGTGACCGGAGCGTGGTAACTGGCGATGATAGCGTCGTAGGCTGGCTGGGAGGCCTTCCAGTCGCGTTCCAGATCGGCCTCTTTCCAGAAATCGGTAAGCAGCGGGATGAGTTCCTCCAGCGCGGTGGCGGCAGGGGGGGTGCGGTCCGTGGGATAGTGCCACTTGAAGTCGGGAGGACCGTCGACGCTCAGTGCGAAGGTGATGTACTGGCTCAACTCATCTCGCGCGTCCGGCTTCCTGTGGGCCGCGAAAAACTGCTTCAGATAGCGGACAGATTTCAAGTCGCGCGCCAGGATGGATTGGCGCAATTGTGCTCGCAGAGGGTGGGTTGACGCTGCGGTCAACTCCGCGTCGTAGCCCGCTACGTTGATTGCGGCGAGTACGGCAAACAGCGACTTGCTGCCGTCCAGTTGTGCCAGCGGCGAGTCGGCGGCCGGCGCGGCGCGGCCCGCGATTGCGGCGAAGAGGAAAAAAACGACAGCTGTACGCACTTCTCTGAAGACCAGCAATTCTCAGTGTACCTTGCCGCCCGGCCCGGCCCCGCCCCTCAAAGACGCGCCCGAGCTTCACTGGGGCAGAAGTGCGCGGATGGACCCGAATGCGGCTCGCGCCAAACTCCGTGCTTCAGCGTCGGCGTCCAGGCCGGGGCGCTCGGGCACGACAATCCGAACGATGGATGTGTCACTGCGGTTGTAGCGCAATGAATCGAACACGGTGTTCACCTTGGCGCGGTATTCGTCCGCGATGACGTTGTTGTGCGTCTGATACCAGTAAAGGACGACGCTCCTTTCTTCACCCTTTTCAATGATGGAGTGGTTCACGACAACGGGCTCGGTTCGGCCTGGAACCTGAAGCCGGATGAAGTCCGATCGGCTGGGCTGCCAGCCGGAGCCCGGCAAGCAGACCTTCGGCGAATGTGGAGCGACCCCGGTCTTTTGCGTCTTGAAGAAAGCAATGAAAAGGCTCGCCGATTCTCCAGTCGCGGAGTCTGAATACACGCGCTCGAGCGTATCGTCCGCTTTGAGCACGTCCTGGACCTCCGGCCCGATTTTGTTCTCGGCGACCATCGACCAGGAACCGAACTGGGCTGGCAGCCCTCGCAATGGCTTGGGCAGCAGAACGACTTCCTGTTTGGGATAGGCAAAGTAGAAAATCGCCTCCGACAAGAGCAGCAGCGTGAGCAGAATCGCTCGCCGGGATTTCAGAAAATCAAACACTGGCCCGCGCCCCCTTCCGCTTGCCCAGTCGCGCCAGCCCCAGAATCAACTGATGCAGCGCAAGCAAAGACAACAGGGCCACCATGAAGATCACCCAGCCCTCCATCATATGGAAAACCCCCTCGGCATACTCCTTGTTGACCTCGGAAAGTATGCCGGTAATGGTCACTCGCAAGCCATTGGCAAAGATTGCTATCGGGATGGTGGCCAGAAAAAGAATCACGCGAATCCAATTCTTGGATTCGAAGAAATAGCCGTATACCAGGGAGAGGAAGGTAAGCGAGAGCAGCGACCGGATTCCGCTGCAAGCCTCAACGACATTCAGCTTCTGACTGGCCAGCTCCAGAACATTGCCCTCGCGCAAGACCGGGATGCCCAGCATGGAAAGAGTGGATTCGGCAAACTGGCTCGCCAAAATCTGTAGGGGGAATGTGATCTGCCCATAGATAAACTGCGGGATGCGGATCATGAAGAGGAGCAGCACCAGTGGAAATGCCAGCATGCGGAAGACTGGAAATCCGCAGGTCGCGAGCACCACTCCGTAAACCGTCAGCAACAGTCCGCCGCGCATCAAAGCGAATTCGGCCCCAAACGTCCCCAACAGCAGAAACAAAAAGCCGAGCAGGCACACCACCCAACCGCTCCAATGCGGCTTCAGTGCGACCCGCGCGAGGTCCGATTTGCGCTGCCAGATCATGTAGCCAGCCACGACTGGCACGAAAAAGCCGTGTCCCATGCTCTCGTCCGTGGCGTACTCCTTGAACATGTCGCGAAGTACCGGGGCGAAAAGCAGAACGACCAGCGCGCCGAACCAGGCCATGGCGACCCAATTCAAGCTCTCCGCGCCGGCCGGCGGAGGCTCGGGCCGTGCTTCGGTATCCAATTGAGCGGTGTGCGGCATTCCGGCCTCCCGCGACGCGTCCGGGGCTTCAGGCTTCATGACGGTATCTCCATATACTACGCGACGCGCCATCCGCAGGAATGCGGGGCCCTGCGCGTTTTCAGCGTGAGAAATCGAAATTATACTGCCGCCGGGAGAAATACAGCGACGCGGACCGCTTGGACTCAGCCTGCACGTGCAATTTCAAAACGCCTCCGCAAAGGCGGGCCATGGCCTTGGCAACGTCGGCTTCCGGGTCGGAAGAGGCCAGCTCGGGCCCTCCTGTCTCGCCGATCCAACGGTCGGTCTCAAGGTTGAGGCGGCGTTCTAACCGCAGATCCGAGCAGCGCCATTGTCCTTCCCGAAGAAAGGCCTTCCGGGCGCCAATCTTGAGCACTACACCCATCGAAAATCAGCCTCTATCCTTACTAACACAAAACACACGCTCAAATCGCGCGGGAACTGAGCCAGAGGGAGAGAGAACCGGCGCCGGAGCGCACTCATTCAGTAAGAGGACGCCGTTCCAAATGCCGACGCTCGCCTGCCCGGATCTCGGCCAGTTCGATTTCCTGGAAGAACACATACTCAGTTTCCCCGAGGGCGTACCCGCCTTCGAAGCGCTGCGCAGGTTTCTGCTGCTGCGCAAGGAGGAATATGCTCCGTTCGAATTCCTTGCCAGCGTCGATTTGCCTGCCGTGCGGTTCATCTGTATTCCGGTTTGCCTGGTAGATCCGGATTACCGGTTTGAGCTGGCCGCGGGCGAAGGGACGGTGGCGGGACTCAAGGATGGCGTGTACTCTGCCTCCTCGTGCGACCCGCTCGTGCTGGCAATCGTCTCGCTCCCGAACTCCGCGTCAGCCACGGCCAATCTGGCGTCGCCCGTGGTCGTGAACGCGGGACTCCGTCTGGGGGCACAACTGATCCTGCCCGGAACTGCGCACTCGCACGTCACTCCGCTACGGCCTTGGACGGCGCCGGAGGGCCCATGCTAGTCTTCCGGCGTAAAGTGGGCGAAGCCGTGATGCTGGACGGCCAGATTGAAGTCCAGGTACTCGAGATTACCGGCTCCCGGGTGAAGCTGGGATTCAGCGCTTCGCCGGAGGTTTTTATCGTGCGGAAAGAACTGTATTTGACGCAAGAGGAGAACAGGCGCGCTGTGGCCTGCCCCGCCTCAGATAGCTTGACACGTCTGGCCAAGGCCCTGCGGTCGAAAGCCTCTTCCGCCTCTCCTCGACCCGCCAACAACCTGGAATAGAGGGCTCCAAAGCTTTTTTGTGAATTCCCTCAAGTCATGGTCCGGGCCCACGATAAGGTCTCTGGGTGCCAAAAACGGGCCGCAAAGCGGTCCCCGCCGGAAAGGATTCCCGCGGATTTCGGTTCACCCAGGGAGAATCGGCAAATGGCGTTTTCGATTAACACCAACATCTCTTCATTGCAGGCTCAGTATTACCTGAACAAGACTGAACAGTTCCAGGCCAAGACGATCAACGAGGTCACCTCGGGCCTTCGTATCGTCAACGCGGGTGACGATGCCGCCGGGCTCGCCGTGGCCAATCAATACCGCTCGGACCAGGCGGTGCTTACCCAAGGTGTCCAGAACCTGAACAGCGCTACCTCAACCTTGCAGACCATCGACTCCGGCATGAGCGATATCGGGAACTTGCTCGACCGGGCACGCACCCTGGCGACGGAATCCGCTTCAACGACCTTCACGGGTGACCGCAGCACGCTGAACAGCGAATTCCAGAGTGTGTTGGGCGAAATCAACCGCCAGGCGCAAGCGACGGGCATAGACACTGGGGGCACTTTCGCGAAGTCTCTTCAGGTCTTTGTCGGCGGCGGCACGGCCGGCAACGGTGTAAGCGCCGGGACCAATGGCAGCGTCATGGTTGACCTCTCGAACGCGACGGTCGATACGAAGTCACTCGGCTTGACCGGCTATACGGCCGCGACGAGCGCGGTCACCAACGTGGCCACCTACGCGTCCAATCTCGGCAATGGCACGGCCACGCTGACTTTCAACGGCGCGGGCTTCAGCGACGCGGGAAAAGTCAACGTAACCGTGAACCTGGCCGGTGTTAGCGACATGACTAGCCTGGCCTCGGCAATCAACAGCGGCATCGCCCAGGCAGCGGCCCAAAACGGGTCGAATTTCACGGCCTTCAAGAATGCCGGCATCAGCGCCGTGATCGACAACAGCGGCGCCAACCCAGTGCTCGATTTCACCGCGGGCAGCACCGCGTTCCAGGTCTCCGCCGCGGCAGCCGGCACCGGCGCCAAGATCTTGGGAGGTGGCACCGGCACGAACGCCGGGGCCGTCACGATGAGTTCCGGGGGCACCAGCCAGATCGACGGAAACACCTTTTTCCCGATGATTGATCCTACCGATTCTCAGGGCATCACCTTCCAGGCTGTGGACGACTCCGGCAAACTGCAGACGAAGGTAATCACGTTGCAAGGTTCCGGCGGCGATGGCTCCGGCACGAGCATTGCCAATGCGGTTGCGGCAATCAATACGCAGCTCCAGGGCACGGGTATCAAGGGCTTGCAGAATATCGTCGCCGTGGCGGATCAAGACGGAACTGACATCAATTTCATTTCCTCGTCCGACTTCAACATCAACTTCAATACTCCAACGTCTGGCCCCGACGGTTTCACTGCAGGCGCGAAAGCGGCTGCCGTGACGGGCAGCGCTTCGACCGTTGACATTTCCAACGCGACAAACGCCCAGAACGCGGTCGCCGCTTTGGCCTCAGCGGTACAAAACCTCGGCTCTGCGCAAGCCGCCGTTGGTAAAGGTGAAAACGTCCTGAACTACGCCAGCAACCTGGCGTCCACGCAGCTCACCAACCTGGCGTCGTCCGAGTCGCAGATTCGCGATGCCGACCTCGCCGCTCAGGCGGCCAACCTGTCCAAGGCTCAGATTCTTTCCCAGGCCGGCGTCGCTGCGTTGGCTCAGGCGAACTCGGCCCCGCAGGCTATCCTCTCTCTGCTCAAAGGCTAATCCCCTAGCCGCTTGAGTTGATCGCGCGCAAGAAGTCCCGGCTCGCCAGCCGGGGCTTTTTGTATCTGTCAGGCTCCAAAGTAGCCGGAGCCATGCCAGGCCATTACAGTTCCGTCGACGCGAGCGGGGATAACCTCGACCCGGAAGACAATCTGACGGCGATATGATGGGATCTTCAGTACCATGAAACTCCCCAGCCGCACCCTGTACGAAGGCCCAGAACGCGCCCCGGCCCGCGCGCAACTGAAAGGCATCGGTTTCACTGACGAAGATCTCCGGAAACCGATCATCGGCATTGCCAACACCTGGATTGGCACGATGCCCTGCAACTGGCTGCTGCGCGACATCGCGAAGGAAGTCGCGCGTGGCATCCGCGAAGCCGGCGGCACGCCGATGGAGTTCAACACCATCGCCATCTCCGACGGCATCACGATGGGCACGCAAGGCATGAAGACCTCGTTGATCTCGCGTGAGGTGGTGGCCGACTCCATCGAGCTGGTGACCCGCGGCCACATGTTCGACGGACTGGTCTGCCTGGTGGCCTGCGACAAGACCATTCCCGGAGCCGCGCTCGCGCTGCTGCGGCTGGACATCCCCGGCGTGATCCTCTATGGCGGCTCGATCCTGCCCGGCCATTACAAGGGCAAGGACATCACGATTCAGGAAGTCTTTGAAGCCGTCGGCGCGTTCTCGGCGGGCAGGATCTCGGAGTCTGAATTCCTGCAGATCGAAAACGCTGCCTCCCCGGGGCCCGGAGCCTGTGGCGGACAGTTCACGGCCAATACGATGGCGACTGTCATGGAGATGATCGGCCTCTCGCCGATCAATACCGCCATGGTGCCGCAGGTGGATCCGCGCAAAGGCGACGTCGCGGCCTACTGCGGCCGGGTGATTCTGGATGCCGTCAAGAACGAGCGCCGGCCGCGCGCGATCTGCACTCGCCAGGCATTCGAGAACGCGATTGCGGGCGTTGCGGCCACGGGCGGCTCGACGAACTCCGTGCTGCACCTGTTGGCCATGGCCAACGAAGCCGGCGTCGAACTCAAGATCGACGACTTCAACACGGTGAGCGAGCGCACGCCGCTGATCGTCAGCCTGCGTCCGGCGGGCGAGTTCGTAGCCGCCGACGTAGACAAGGCCGGCGGGATCGGCGTCCTCGCCGCACGGCTGGTCGAAGGCGGCTACGCGGATGGCTCCCAGTTGACCGTGACGGGCAAAACGCTGGGTGAAGAGGCCGCATTGGCGGTGGAGACTCCCGGCCAGCGGGTGATTCGCCCGCTGAGCAACCCGATCAAGAAGACCGGAGGTCTTGTCATCCTGCGCGGCTCGCTCGCGCCTGAAGGCTGCGTCATCAAGGTGACTGGCCTCGCCCGGAATCGTCACGAGGGTACGGCCAAGGTCTTCAACTGCGAGGAAGACACCATGCACGCCGTGACCGAGGGACGGATCCAGCCCGAAGATATCGTCGTGATCCGTTATGAAGGCCCCAAGGGCGGTCCGGGCATGCGCGAAATGCTCGGCGTCACCAGCGCCATCACGGGCGCGGGCCTGGGCGACTCGGTGGCACTGTTGACCGACGGCCGCTTCTCCGGAGCGACGCGCGGATTCATGGTCGGTCACGTCGCGCCGGAGGCGTTCGACGGCGGCCCCATCGCTCTGGTCGAAGACGGCGACACGATTATCATCGACATCGCCGAGCGCCGCATCGACCTGGTGGTGGACGCCGCCACGCTCGCCGCGCGCAAAGCCAAGTGGACCGCGCCCGCGCCGGCTTTCAAGCGCGGCGTAATGGCCAAGTACATCAAACTAGTCGGCTCGGCCGCCGAAGGCGCAGTGACGTCCCAGGTGTTCTGAGAGCGCGTGCCGAAAGGGCGAACGTGGGTACGGGTTGCGTCGCTTGATCGCTTGGGCTTAGTGATGGGATCATGCTACCAGGAGGGCGATTAAGCCGGTGCAGGGGCGACCGTCAACCTTGAAATCAATCGCTACCTTCGCAACGGTGGCCGGCGTCTTCCTGGTCGTGCTCGTTGTCGTTCTCGCCTTTTCCTGGTACCCCGACAGAGAGCTAGATCATTACTACTCCCATCTTGATCCCAAAGACTACCTACTGTTCAAGAACAATATCCGGGCCACGACCGCCCAAGCGATCGGCGGAGTCGCAGTTCTATTTGGGCTCTTCTTCGCGTGGCGCAATGTAAGAACTACGCAGGATAATCTCAGAATCGTGCAAGGCCAGCTCATACTATCTACCCAAGGGCAAATCACTGATCGATTCACAAATGCGATCAATCAACTTGGAAGCGACAAATTAGAGATTCGGCTTGGGGCGATTTATGCGCTAGAACGCATCGCCAACGATTCGGAACGAGATCACTGGCCAATTGTCGAAATCCTCACCGCCTTTATAAGGACCCACGCCCCGTGGCCTCCGAGGTCCGATGTCGATCTTCCGGCCCGTTCGGTTGATATACAGGCAGTTTTGAGGGTCTTGCGCAGAAGGAACCTAGCGCTCGAAAAGCAGCCCGAGCGCACTTTGGATTTGAGAAATGTAGATTTCCGGGGGGCAGATCTAGCCGGCGCCCAGATCAATGACGCAGATCTGTCCGGTGTCCATTTCGAGACCGCTACTCTGAGAGGCGTCCATGCCAAAGGTGCGAATCTCTGGGATGCGCGCTTTGGCACTGACGGAGCCCTTGCAGCGCCGAGGACCGAGTGCTCGGAAGCGCATTTCGAAGGGGCGACGTTCAGGAGAGTTGATCTTCGTCGCACATTGCTTCAAGAAGCGCATCTTGAAGGGGCGAGGCTGCATGAGGTCGACTTCACGGATGCTTGGTTAAGGCGCGCCCATCTGGAAGGCGCTCATATTACTGGTGCAACGGGGCTCACGACTGAGCAGCTCGAGGATGCCTTTGGCGACCAGGACACGATAATCGATCCAAGCATTCAAAGGCCGCAAGCATGGCCTGCTGCGCGTGCTTGACCATCCTGTGTGAGCCGGACCGCGCACGCAGGGATGCGCTGCCGAAGACATGCCGGCTTGAACCGTTAGTTCAGGAGCGACTTGGAGATTGGGAGGGCGGAATAGCGCGAGCTAATCGATTCCCAAGATCGAGACGGGTAGCCCGGCTTTGTTCTGGGCCAATCAGTTAAAATCTCGACCATGAAACGCAGCCTTATACCTTTCAGACCATTCAATGACGAGTACTACTGCCAAACGGTAAAAGATTTTGAGGACAAGACGTCCCAGGTCCCGGCTCGCTCTGCAACCTGCTCTTGAAATGTCCTTTGCCTCAGATCAACTTACTACCTCAATCCGCGGCGAGTGAGAGGCTTGATTGACCCGCACGCCGGATATCTCGGGCACCCCCAGAATCGGCCCCTACGCCCACTGACTAGTTTCATGAGAGCGCCACAACGATCGCAATACGGAATATCCGAGGACGAGAAAATGCGGAAATTCGCCTTCACGATGTTGCTTGATACTGAATGCCCATTGCTGCAGACTCCGGTCACTGGATCGTCAAGTACAGGCATCGAGGTCACGGCCCCGCATTCAAGACACATCACATTTGCGCGAGAAGCATCAGCGGAGATTGGATAGGCCCTGTTGACGAGAAGCGACAGCGTGAGTCGATCATACAGGTCTATGCGATTTATCGCGGCGTACTTCGTTGCGGTCCGGGTGAAGATTCCGGTATTTATGTAGAAACCGCCGTCCGCTTTCTCATCCTGCATTGCAGCAACAAATATTTGTACATCCCTTCGGCCGATGCTGTTACTTGACGCATATCGTTTGCACTCGATGAGGTACTTCTTGCCATCTTTTCTAGCAATGGCGTCCTTTCCGCCGTCATTTGAAAAGGGCGTCTGTATGACTTCGTAGCCGAGCCTCTTGAAAAGCTCTGCAATCGCACACTCAAATTGCAGGGGAGTCATCTGAAAGTAGGCCTCCGTATTGCTGAGCCAAGCCTTCGATAACCGTTCTATCTCCTCTTCGCGTAACCGCTTCGCGCCGTCATCGATTGCCTGGCGGCGAGCCTGATCGACGGCCTGAACTTCACGCTCCGCTTCCATGCGGGCTTCTTCAGCCAAACAGACTTGACACCCCCCTCGGGCACCGGCGCGTATGCCATGCTCGCAGGCTTTCCGGGCATTTCGCCATTCCCGTGCGGCTTCCGCACACCAGGCAAGAATGTAGACAACAACAACAATCCCCAAAGCCGGGAAAAAGCCGATATAGTGAGCCAGCGCGACCCATCCCAATATCACATACGGGAAAAGCAAGATCCTGTCGACACTCGGGCTTGAACTACGACCCACACAACGATTGTAAGAGCCTGCAATTCGGATGTCGAGCTACACTTCTCCTGGAAGCGGTCAGCGAGGAAGCGGAACGCCTTCAGGCCGTACCGCAACACCACCAACTAAGCCGGCATGGTCTCGGACCAGGGGAACCAGGAAGTCCCGCCTGGAACGCTCAACGTTATACTGAAACAGGCAGGGTTAAAATGAGCGCCAAACGCTTCGTCATCATCATCGAGCAGGGACCAACCAGCTATGGTGCCTACTCGCCGGACGTCCCAGGATGCGCGGTTGTCGGAGACTCAGAGCAGGAAGTGCGCCAACTGCTTGCCGAGGCCATCGCCTTTCACCTGGAAGGCCTCCGCGCCCGTGGTGAACTCCTTCCGGAACCACATTCCTCCGCCGACTACATCGAAGTAGCGGCCTAGACTTCGGCAGTGGGAAACACACGATGCCGATGAAGAACCCGCCGCACCCTGGTCTGCTGGTCAAGGATAATCTCGACGACTTGGGCCTGTCCGTTGCCGAGGCCGCCGCAGGCCTCCATGTCACTCGTCAGCAGCTTTACGAAGTGATTCAGGGCCAGTCGGCGATCACTCCCGACATGGCCTTGCGGCTGGAGGCCGCTTTCGGCGGCTCGGCCGACTGGTGGGTCCGTATGCAGGCGGCCTATGAGCTTGCCCAGGCGCGTGAGCGCAACACAACGCCCAGCATTCAACGCTTCGAGCCCAAGAAGGTCGCGTAGCCGGCAGGTTTCATGAAGGG